>Ga0209887_1000664_pt1 | contig 10435 bp, 10 predicted proteins | sample GWRWN1_30_40_FD_187230 | JGI IMG/M metagenome (GOLD analysis project Ga0209887, IMG submission 187230) | Riverbed sediment microbial communities from areas with no vegetation in Columbia River, Washington, USA - GW-RW N1_30_40 (SPAdes)... | ecosystem: Environmental > Aquatic > Freshwater > River...
GGAGCGAAAGAGCCATGCGCGGCCGTGAGTAAGCCGGCCAGTAGCGGGCCGGCAGCGGAGAAGAACCGCGCGAAGTTAAAACAGAAGCCTTGCGCCGTGGCGCGGATGGCTGTCGGAAACAATTCGGGAAAATAAATCGCGAAACCGGCGGTTACCCCAGAGGCGAAAAATCCCATAATCGGGGAGGCGAGGACCGCGTGGCTGAATTCCGTAGCCAGCATAAAAGTCGTCGGAACCGCGAGTAGGGCGCCGAGAAAGTAAACAAACAGCGCAACCTTTCTGCCCCAGCGATCGGCGATGAGCGGCAAACATAGGCAACCGATGATTCCGCCGGTGGTCAGTGTCGTTGTAACCAGACTCACCTGCGGGATCACGGCGCGCGTGCCTTGAGCGTGCAGCATAGCGGCGATCCAGCTCGGTACCCATTGGATGGCGCCTTGGTAGCCGAAGGTCGCGACCACGGCCAGGCCAGTGCCGATTAGGACGTCGCGGCGAACTGACGTTGTGAAAAGAGCCGGCAAGGGGTTTCCAATGCGCTCCGCCTTGACCCAACGCTCCGGTTCATCCAGAGACTTCCGAATGTAGAATGCGACAATGGCGGGGAGGACACCGAGAGCAAAAACCCAGCGCCAGCCGTAGGGGCCAATGAAAAGATAGAGCCCGGTGGCAAGAAAAAAACCGATGCCGCCCGAGGCTTGCATGATCCCAGCGGCTTTGGTGCGCGACTTTTCCGGGAAGCTTTCGGCGATCAACGCCGCACCGGCGGCCCACTCGCCGCCGATCCCTAAACCGGTTAAGAATCGGTAAATGGCAAGTTCCTGCCAAGTGGTAGCGATGCCGCAGAGAGCGGTAAACGATGCGTAGATGAGAATCGTAATCGCCATGGTCTTCGCTCGTCCATACCGATCGGCGATGGGGCCGAAAACCAGCCCGCCGAGAGCCCAACCGATCATGAAGATGCTCAGAACAATGCCGCCGTACCAGCCGATGACGGCGCTCTCAGTTGTTCCCAAAAGCTCGCTCATGGCCGGAAACAAGATGATGGCATAGAGATAGCCGTCCATGATGTCGAGGGCCCAGCCCAAACAAGCACAGACCAGTACGCGCCGTTGGTAGGGTGTGAGTTCGCGATACCAGTTCGGTTCAGGCATGGGCGGGTTAAGCGCCAGCAAGACCACAAGGGTCTGCTTGCGCATGCGATCAAGTCGAGATCGAATGCCTTGTTAAAGGCACGTGGGTAGGATCAAACTTCTCGCCGGGATTATTCACTGGAAGCGACAATCGAGGGGCGCGCCCTCCGGATCGAAGGCAATGGGCCTTGTCCTCGCTGCGCGAGGAATTTCAAATCGCAGATCTCAGATTTCAAATTTGCCATTTGATATTTGCAATCTGATATCCCGAAGGGGAAGCCTTCGCTCCTCCAAGCTCGCCCCTTGATCGACACGGTGCCGTGGTTTTTCCTCGGAGCATAAATAATCCGGGCTAGACGTTTGAAAAAGGCGTTGGCACGCGTTCACGTTTCGGGCCTGGAAGTTTCGTGTTCAACGCGAAACCCGAGACCCGAAACTCAAGACTTCTAAGAACTTTCAGGCGACGACCGGCTCTGTTACTGGAATACGGCTCGGGATCTTCGGGACGCGGGTGCGCGGCTTGCCGTCTACGCCTGCGTTGCCGGCGCCCAACAGAAGCATTCTTCCGTTGCCGGTGTTGCAAAGCTGATAGGGCTCGCCTGATTTTAATAATACCGTGTCGAATTGTTTCAGCACGAACTCCTTATGCGGTGTGCGCACCGTGCACTCGCCTTCGATAACCATAAAAATATGGTCGTCGTTCTCGTGGTAGTGCATGTCGTCCTGAATCTTGGCATCACAATTGATCACCCAGAAATAAGCCAGATCAGTGCGCCAGAGACCGAGATGATTAACTTTTGGGTTGGCGTCGGCTTCCTTGATGAGGTTTTTCATTTCGACCATGGTGTTCCTCCTATTAATTTATTGTTTTCTGTTCAATCGCTTCGCTCAGTTCAACCGCTGCGCTCCGTTCAAACGGTTTGAACGACTGGAACGATTGGAACGGCTTGAACGGTTTCACTATCCTCGATCTCGCGGCGGTCGTTCTTTGGGCTTGACCAGGCGTCCATGGGTCCCGTCGCAATAGGGATGATCCTTGGATCTCCAACAGCGGCAGATGGCGATCGTCGTCGGCTCGTCAAATTCCAGGATATGCGGCGTGATGCTCGTGACTGCATGTGAGCCGTCGCAGAACGGCGGGTTTTTTGTGCGCGTGCAGCGACAATAGGCCACGCTCTTTGACACTTGTCTAACGATGGTGGGTTCAATGAGATCGTCGTACGATAGTCCTCCCATAGGGTCTCCTTGTTAGATTCGGCTCGAAGTTTATCTTCGATAACGAGGTTAGCCGCAGAAGGGCGCAACTGTCAACCGCGGACCTTGCGATCATCGTTCAAGGAGCTTAAGAGCATTGCGGCTGAAAATGTCCTGCCGTTCGTTTTCGGGTATCGGCAACTCTTCTATGATGCTCTTCGCGCGAGGAAGCAGCGGCAATAACGGCGGCGCGTCACTGCCAAACAATAGCTGCTTGGCGCCCACGGTCTGGTAAGCGCACATGACTGCGGGCGGGTGATAGGCCACGGTATCCATATGGAGCGTTCGCAAATAATCGCTGGGACGCTTCGTAATAAGCATTGGCTCATAGGTGCCTAACCCCGACGCCTTGTCGCCGAGCTCGTAAGCGTAATCCATGCGGCCGATCACTTCGCAGATGCCGCCGCCAAGGTGGCAGCCGACGAATTTCAGTTTGGGAAACTTCTCGAAGACGCCGCGCACGATCATACGGGAGATGGCCAAACACTCGTCAAAGGGTCGGCCGACGCTCGACGCCAGGCGGTATTCCCTCATCCGCTCCTCGCCGAAACCCACCGACGGAGCGTGCATCATCACCGGAATTCCAAGGCTTGTAACCAACTCGAAAAACAGCCGAGCCTCATCGTCATCCGGGTACGCGCCCTGGTGGCTCGAGTTGATGAGCACGCCCTTCAGGCCGCATTCAACGATCGCTCGCTCAAGCTCCTTCAGAAAGGGCGCGCCGCCGCAGGGCAGCGTGCTGGTAAAGACCACGATCCGGTCTCGATGCCGATTTTGAATCTCCGCTCCGTAGTCATTCCAGCGACGGAGAAACGCCAACGACTCCTCCGCAGTCTTGTCCCTGAGATAATGGATGGTATTGCTGACGACGCAGAGATCGATGCCGGCGCGCTCGTGAGCTTCCAGCAAGTTTTCGATGGTGAGCGGCGAGGCGCCGCCCCAGCGTCGCTCTTTGGCCAATTCAGGCGGATAGACATGAGCGTGCCAATCGACAATCATATTTACACTCCTTCCCCGTTGTGGGTTGACGCAGCAGATGTGAAACGAGCAGTACTATCACCCCCATCTTAATCTTCCCCCGTCGAGGGGGAAGAAATTTCAATCTCGGCGGGTTTGATTCCCGCAGCTTGCTGCGTAAAGGCGCTTGTTAGGTCCGTCAGAGTCCGTCATTCCCGTATGTTTTAGCGGGAATCCAGGCGAGGCGATTCGTTGTCTTGATGTGCGCCGGCCTGGAGTGGAGTCATCTCCCTTTAATTCCCAACTCCGCCTGAGCCTCGTGAAGAAATTTTAAATTCACGACCTCAGCGGGCATGACTTCTCTGGTGACCTTGGCGTTGCGTCGAGCCTGATCGATGACGAGCTTGAGCCCGTCCTCCGGAACGCCGCCGTCGGCGTTGAAAAGATTTCGGAGCGCGTCGTAGGAGGCATAGGCATAGTCCCGCTCCACCTTTCCCCAATCAACCAGCGTCTGGACCGCCTCCTCGCGATTTTCACGGATAAAACGGTTGGCGCGAATCGTTGCTTTGATGACTCGACGAATCTCGTCAGGTTTATCCTTGATTTTTTTTGTGTGGGTGCCGAGACCAAGGTAGGGGAAACTAAAAAGCTCATAGGCGCGCGCGAGAATCCTATAGCCCTGCTTCTCCATCTGCGCATCGGCGGGGGGCGAGATGACGACGACGTCTACCACTCGCTGTTTCAACGCGGTGAGTCTAGCGGCATCGGAGCCCAGGGCGAGAACTTTGATGTCTTTCTCCGGATCGAGACCGGCCTGCTTCAACATCATGCGCGCACCGACGTCCGGGGTCGCTCCAAAGCTGCTAATGCCCAGGGTCTTGCCCTTGAGTTCTTTGAGCGATTTGTATTCGGGTTGCGCAATGAGAGTCATGGGCCAATTATCCAGAAAACCGGCGACGATGCGCACCGGGAGCCCGGCAATGGCACCGCCGACCACCGCGCCGAAGAGCTGGCAGTAGTCGACGTCGCCGGTGGCCAGTGCCGTGATCGCGACATTGGGATTCATGCGGATGATTTCCGCGTCAATGTTCTCATCCTTGAAGAAGCTTTTTTTCTGAGCGACGGCCACGGTCAGATTCGGCATGTTCGGATTCGAAACTGCGATCCGAATCCGGTCGAGCGCGTCAACGGGCGAGCCTATGATGAGCACTAAGAGAATCGCGGGAAGGAGTCTCCTCGTATCAGTGAGTCGGTAAAGGCCGCCTTTGGCGAAAGGTGAAGGAAGCGGGCGGAAGGATGAAATGAGCAGACGATATATGATTACGATATCCGTTACTCTGTCGCTCCAATAGTCCCTTTGCCTCTGTCTAGCGTTGCGAACCATGTTGAAACCGCAATAGCGTTTTGCTGCAACTTCCCTATTCCGAAGCGCAAGCTCTGTCAAGCCGTTCTCCGCACTTCGACTCGATCCGGGCCGGCTTCTCAATACCTCCCTAATCCAGGAGTCCCGGCTGTCTTGTCGTTTTCCTTGACGGAATTCACCCGGCTTTGCTAGCATCCTGCTGCTGCGTTAGCTCGGAGCACCTGCGTGTCTCAACAAAGAGTTATTTTCCCGAAAGAGACTCTAGCTATGGCTTCACCGCCGACAGGTTGGGGCGAAAGAATCGCTTACTTTTTTCTCGACCGAACACCCCTGGGCAAACTCGTTCATTGGGTGGCAGGCATCAAGTCTTCAGTGCACGCAAAATTAGTCACTGGTTTCATGCTTGTCACGTTACTTGTCGTCGCCATGGGAGGATTGAGCCTGCAAGCCATTACCAAGATGTCGCACCAGAGCATTCTCCTGGATGAAGCCCACAAGCGGGTCGAGTGGTCGCGCCAGATCCAGCACGCGCTGGCCTTGCAGATGAATTTCACCGCAATGGCCCTGCTCTTAAGGGATGAGGCGACAGTGGAAAAAATCTTGCGTGAAAACAATCGCTTCAATAATATACTCGCGCTCATTGCCGAGGCCGCGGTGCCGGAAGAGCAGAATGTCATTCAGCGAATCCGTGTCGCCCAAGGGGAAGCTTTGACCGCGGTGGCCGACATTGCGAACCTGCTGCGCGATGGGAAGGTGAGCGACGCAATGAATTTGCAGCTGAGCAAGGGGTATCCTCTCTACGAACAGATCGCGGGTCTGGTTGATCAGGTAGTGATCGTTGAGCAGTCGAAGATGACCGGCCTGAGAGCTAACGTCGCGGCAGCGACCCGAAGGACACAGATCCTTATGGGTGTCTTCGTGGTAAGCGCCATAGTGCTGGCCCTTCTGCTTGGCTTTGTGATCTCGTGGTCGTTCATTTTACCTGTCCGGAAAGCGCATGGGTTCCTAACCGAGGTCGCAAAGGGCAATTTTCAAGCCACCATTGACGTGCCCAACCGGGATGAATTTGGCGACCTCGCAGAGCGGATGAACCAGATGAGCATGGAGTTGCACAACTTATATGAAAACCAGCGGGCAGCGGCCCAAGAACTGCAGATACTCAATGATCGGCTTACGGAGGCGAGCAAGGCCAAGTCCGAATTTCTCGCCAACATGAGCCATGAGTTGCGCACACCGATGAACGCTATCCTAGGATTTCTTGAGATGCTTCTGGACGAAATCTATGGAGAGGTACCGCCCCACTTGAGAGAGCCGCTTATAGATGTCCAAGTGAATGGCAAGCATTTGCTCAATCTGATAAATGATGTGCTTGATCTTTCCAAGATTGAAGCCGGGCGCATGGAGCTGGTTTTGGGCGAGTATTCGGTGCAGGACGTGGTGGAGACCGTCCGCACCTCGCTTCAATCGCTGGCCTTGGAAAAGGGATTGGGATTCGACGCCGCGGCCGAGGACGATATTCCGCTCGCCTTCGGGGACGGAAGGCGAATCACCCAATGTCTTATGAACCTGGTGGGAAACGCGCTGAAATTCTGCAAACGTGGGCGCGTGGCGGTCTGGGTAGAGCGACAGGGGGACGATCTCCTCTATCACGTCTCGGATACCGGCATCGGCATACCAAGGGAAGAGCTGAAAAATATTTTTACTGAGTTCCAGCAAGTAGATACGGCGATTACGCGGGAATTCAGCGGGACCGGCCTCGGGCTAAATATCACGAAGAAGTTCGTGGAAATGCACGGCGGCCGAATCTGGGTGGAAAGCGAGCTGGGAAAGGGGTCGAACTTTTTCTTTTCAATCCCTTTGCGTGTCCATGGAGGGACCACATGAGCGACAAGACCGTCCTCTACGTGGAAGATAACGAGTACAATCTAAAGATGGTGCGGCAGCTTCTTGCGCGCACTGCCTATCGGCTGATCGAAGCGCGGGATGGCCAGGCGGGCGTGGCGACGGCGCTCCGCGAGTTGCCTGACCTGATTCTTATGGATATCCAGCTTCCTAAGCTGTCGGGGCTGGACGCGACCCGCAGGCTTCGCGCTGATCCCAAGACCGCCGCTATCCCGATTATCGTGATCACCTCGTTCGCGCTCAGTGGCGACGACCAGAAGGCGAAGGATGCTGGCGCCTCTGCTTACCTGGCAAAGCCCTATAGTCCTCGCGAGTTGCTACAAATGATTCGGAAATTGGTTCCCGAAAACTGAGCACGGCCATGAAGGCTTCAACCCCTCGGATCCTCGCAGTCGATGACAACAAGCAAAATCTCGATCTTCTGACGAAAGCACTGACCTCAGCGCAATACGCGGTCATCACCGCCACTGATGGGCCGACGGCCTTGAATCTTGTGGAGAACGCTGCCGCGGATTTGGTTCTCTTGGACGTAATGATGCCCGGTATGTCAGGGTATGAGGTCTGCGAGAGGATTCGCGCCAACGAGACCACACGCCTCCTCCCGGTGGTGATGTTAACGGCCCTGCACGACGTTTCCCATCGGATCCGCGGCATCGAAGCAGGCGCCGATGACTTTTTGACCAAACCCTTTAACCGCGAGGAGCTGTTGACCCGCGTCAAGTCCCTGCTCCGGATCAAGACGCTGCATGATGACATCGAGACAAAAAACCGGCTACTGCGCACGCTTTTCGGTCGGTACGTGTCCGAAGAAGTTGCTGCGGAGATCATTGCCGATCCGGAACGGCAGCTAAAGCTGGGCGGAGAAAAGCGCGAAGTCACCGTTCTCTTCGGCGACCTGCGCGGGTTCACACCGCTGGCCGAGCGACTTGACCCGCAGGACGCCGTTGAGATTATCAACGTTTATCTGACACACGTGATCGATATCGTCTTTGAGCACAGAGGCACCCTCGACAAATTTCGAGGGGACGGGTTTATGGCGTTTTTCGGAGCGCCGATCGGTCACGAAGATCACCCCTCAAGTGCCGTGCGCTGCGCGCTTGTCATGCAGGAGCGGCTAAAAGGTGTCAGCTTCGCCAGATTCCCTGACCTTCATCTCCACATGGGAATCGGAATCAATACCGGAACTGTTATCGCCGGAAATATAGGATCGGAACGTAGGACGGATTACACCGTGATTGGCAACGAGGTGAACGTGGCCCAGCGTTTCGAGTCGAACGCCGGACCAGGACAAATGCTAATCACCGGCAGTACCTATGAGCGCGTGAAAGAGTTTGTAGAGGTTCGCGACCTAGGGCTCCTAAGAGTGGCAGGAAAGCAAGACGGGGTGTTGGCTTATGACGTTCTCCGCTGGCGCGGGCCATAAAAAGTTCGAACAGAGATCGATAACAGGAGGAGAATCCAAATGACTAGCAGTCACAGGGAGTGGCTCGTAGCGGCCATCGTGGTGCTCGGTCTCGCTCTAGGTCAGATCGTTATCGCCAAGCTGACGCCACGTGTGTGGGCGGGACAGGCAGAGCAGTTTACCCCTGAGTTCAAGGAGGTGCGTAAATCTTTCGATGCCAAGCACACTCCGAAAATTGTTGCGCCGGATACGGTCAAGCGAGGTCAATGGTTTGATGTTACGGTCTCGGTCGGGAGCGGAGGCGAGCACCCGGCGCTCAGCGAGCACTTCATCCGGTACATCGCTCTGTACATCAATACCTCAGAGATCTCACGAGTTTATCTCCACCCGGTCTATTCGTTCCCTAAAGTCACCTTCACGATTGCACTCGATGAGGGAGGATCACTTCGCGCGCTGGAGGAGCCGAATCATTCTGCGGCCTGGGAAGCAGCAAAAAAAATTACCGTGGTTCCTTAGCTGACCGGGTAGAGGCTGGACCTCACTTCTTCTCCATGCGCACGGTGACGGTCTGAGTGCCTTCGCCCGCCACAGTGACTTCCTGGTTGGCGCGTCCCAGGATTTCCTGCCAGGCCTGAAGCTTATACTTCCCCGGCGGTACGTTTTCGAAGACGAACTCACCCTCTTCGTTGGTCACAGAATAGAAGGGGTGTTCGGCGACTACTATCCAACCACGCATCCAGGAGTGGAGATCGCAATCCACACGAAGGACCTCAGGGCTCTTGAACCCGATCGCAATCGTCCGCGCGTGCGGTTGCGCACGGTTGAAAGGGGGATTCTCCTTGCCGCCGCCTCTTACATTATGTAACAACCGGTCGCTGTTGAGGAATTCCACGGTTCCGCCGACCGGTACGACGACCACCCGAGGTACGAATACGCATTGTTTCTGATCCATTTTTGCAGGCACAGGATTCACCGGCGCTTTCGACCCGGCTGGGACACCGTGGAGGGACACGACGACATTGCGGATTCCATTGGCGGAGGAAAGCACCAAGTCCCCGGCTTCTTTTTCTTTGCCACACAGATATTGATCAATCGTTACAGGGAATGTCTTCTTTTCCACTCGGGTCCCTGCGTATCGGACGTTCCCTTTGATTGTTGTGGCTGATACGTTTGTGGCAGCGACGGCACAGAACGTCGCTACACCAACGATGAAAAAGATCTGCTTATCTCGACGAGGGTTATAGTATTTCATCGGTTTGTATCCTTAAAAACTACAACCTGAAAAAATTGGATAGGTTCCATTAACCTCAGACATTAAGCAAACTGACGTCTAGATCAGACTAACACAGTATTAAATTAATTAAAGAAATCCGTAAAGCGCCGCAGGATTTTCCACCAGGATCTTTTTTCTAACGTGCGCATCTGGCGCAAACTCGGCAAGCAGATCCAACAGATCGCCGTCGTTAGGCGTATGTCCCGGAGTAAAATTGTTGGAGTGGGGCCAGTCGGTTCCCCAGATGATTCGGTCAGGCACGGCGGCGATGACCGCGCGAGCGAAAGGAATCGCTTCAACGAATGGCAGCCCAAAGTAAGAATGCACTTTCGTATTGCAGATCTTATCTGCGCCGCTCACTTTCACCCATACGTGGTTAGCTTTCAACAGATTCAAAAGCAGTTGGAAAGCCGGCTGGTCTAGACCTTCGGCAGGCTTGATCCGCGCGATATGGTCGATAACCACGGGGACCGGCATGGACCGAATGCGCTGCTCTTGCGCCAAGAGATTTTTTGGATCGATGTGTAGGTCCGCCGACCAACCGAACTCCACGATATGTTCCACGCAGCGATCGAGGACGTCGAGCTGTACATTGCCGCGGGGCCGATCGAGCAAGTTGAAACGGACGCCACGCACGCCGCCTTCATGTAATTTTTGCAGTTCGCTCTTCGGCGTTTTGTCGTCGATGCGCGCGATGCCGCGGAAGCGACCGCCTGACTTGGCGATGGCATCCAGCGTTGCTGCGTTATCGCGCCCGTGCACGCTGGGCTGAACGACCACGCCGCGCTGCGTGCCGATGACTTCTGTCATTTTCAAGTAGTGCTCCAGCGGTGCGGCGGGCGGCGTGTATTCATGAGTCGACAAAAAAGGGAACGTTTCCGGCGGACCGAAGATATGAAAATGGCTGTCGCAGGAATTGGCCGGCGTCGTGAAACAGGGCTTCCGCGTGTTCGGATCGGGCGGCATGCAGTAGGGCATCAGATTCTTACCTGTCAAATGTTCAACAGAATGACTTTAAGAAAATTATCGCGCCAAGCATGCCCTGAGCAAGGTCGAAGGGACGCCAACCGCGCAAAGTAAGACATTTACCTATTTCGCCGAACCTCGGCGCCTTTGCGTCTTTGCGCGAGTCATCTTTGTCTGGGAGTCCGTAA
>Ga0209887_1000665_pt1 | contig 10435 bp, 8 predicted proteins | sample GWRWN1_30_40_FD_187230 | JGI IMG/M metagenome (GOLD analysis project Ga0209887, IMG submission 187230) | Riverbed sediment microbial communities from areas with no vegetation in Columbia River, Washington, USA - GW-RW N1_30_40 (SPAdes)... | ecosystem: Environmental > Aquatic > Freshwater > River...
CCAGCTCCGCACCGAAAGATCGTTGAGCGTCACGTTGATCACTTTGCAGCCGGGCTTGGTCGCCGGGGCGGTCGCGTGGGTCGCAGGGTCCTGCTTGACCAGGGCGCCGTAGAGATCGGTCATGTCCAGCCCCATGATGACGTCGGCGCTGGCGATCAGCTCGCGGTTCCTGCCGGTGAGATTTAACGAATGGGTATTAGGAAAATTCAAGCGCGCGCCGAGATCGATGACCGGGATCGACAAGAGATCGGCGAGCGCCACCAGGCTCATCACCGCGTCGTTATTCCGGCCCACGTAATCGGCGAGGATCACCGGATTCTGCGCCGTCGACAATAATCGCGCCGCTTCTTTGATCGCATCGTAGTCCGCTTGCAGTGACGCCGGGGGACGGAAGCGGCTCGGATCGGGCAGCGGGATTTCTTTTTCGATCGCGGCCTCCTGATCGGTGACATCGAAGCAGAGGTAGACCGGTCCGCCCGGGTCGCTCATGGCGATGCGATAGCCGCGCATGATCGAGGACGGAAACGCCTCGACGCCCACCGGTTGGTCGTCCCACTTGACGAAGTCGCGCACCAGATTACCCTGCACCTGCGCCGTATGGATCCAGTCGATCCACGGACGGCGTTTACTCGAATTCATCGGCCCCGTGCCGCCCATAACCATCACCGGCGTGTGATCGCACCAGGCGTTATAGATCGCCATGGAAGCATGCTGTAGGCCGACCACGTTGTGGACGATGGCAGGCATGATCTTACCCGTCGCTTTGGCGTAACCATGCGCAACCGCGACGGCGATTTCCTCGTGGCAGCAGAGAATCATCTCGGGGTTGGGTTGACGGCCGCTCTCGTAATTCACGAGAGAATCGTGAATCCCGCGAAAGCTCGACCCTGGGTTGAGCGCAACGTATTCAATGCCAAGAATTTTCAGTAGATCAACGATGAGATCCGAACCATAACGCGCGGCCATAAGAACCTCCATTTCGGATGAGTACCAGAAAGACTATCGGTTTCGGGTCCCGGGTCTCGGTCCCGGGTCCCGAGTGAACAACTCGAAACTCAAGACTCGGAACCCGAGACTGAGTAGGCAGAGCGCCTAGTGAACCGCGGCTGACTGGGACGCCGCCTGTAACGGCTGTGGGATTTCCATGTCGTAGAGCTTCGCCACGTTGGTGCAGACAAGTTTCCTGCGCACGTCTGCCGGCAAGTGCCCTAGGTCGCGATCGATATATTTCTTCGACTCCGGCCATGTCGAGTTCCCGTGGGGATAATCGTTGGACCACATGCAATTGTCCTGACCCCACCATTCGAAACTATGGCCCGCCGCGGTGTCACGGAAAAACGTCCCATAGACTTGCCGGTTGAAATATTCGCTGGGGTTTTTCGTAATCGGCGGAGGATTCACGCCTTTGAACCTGTTGTAATAGTAATCCCACTGCTGGAGCATGAACGGCATCCATCCGATTTCATTCTCGACGCTAACGAACCTGAGCTTGGGATATCGGTCCAAGACTCCGTAGAAAATCAGTTCAAAAAACGCATCGATGATTTCCTTGAGCTTCAGATTCACGCTGCCCCGATAGGCCTCAACTCCCGTTCGCTTATTCCCGAACACGGTTTCCTTATGGTAGCCATGTCCGGTGAGGATATGCAGATTCACCGGCATGTTGAGATCCTGGGAAGCCGCCCAGAACTTATTGTAATGCTCCGAATGAAATGGCAGATCCGGATGCGGCGCCTGCCAGATGATCGATCCCTTGAGGCCGGCCTTCGCGCAACGCTCCAGCTCCTTTACTGCCCCGTCGATGTCATAAACCGAGATCGCTCCGATACCAATCAAACGATTGGGAGCAACCTTACAATAATCAATCAACCAATCGTTGTAGGCTCGGAAACAGGCCTCTTGAAGCTTTGCATCGTCCATCGCGAAGTGCGGCAGCAGATTGGTCGGATAAAGCACCTCGGCGCTGAGTCCGTCGGTTTCCATCTCCTTGATCCGGCAATTTGGGTCCGACCCTCCGGGATGGGTTTGAAAGCTTTCCCCTACTTTGAGCACAGGAAAAACCGGAGCTTGGTCTCGGAACGACGGCGCAACTCGCTCCTTCACGGTGTTGGGTGGTTCCATCACGTGGGAGTCCGAGGAAATCAGCACCTCGCAGCCTGCGTTATTGCCATTGCCAGCCATAAAATTTTTCCTCCTTTGGCGGTTTCTAATTAGCCTCGTCTTGTTGGTAGGTGTATCACCGCTTCCATCGAACCGTCAACCGGGCGCGAGCACCTCACAGTTTCGAGTCTCGCGTTTCGAGTCTCGTGTTTTAAACCCGAAACTAGAAACCCGGAACACGAAACTGAAAAGGCCCAGCCAGGCCTTTTCAGAAGAGCCCTTCCTTTTCCAACTTACGCGCGATGCGCTCGTCAATGATATCTTCGACTTTGAGCTTGCGAATCTGCTCGTTGCTTCTGCCGAGAATACGGATCACGTTGCGCAGCCCATCGACGTTGGCATAAATGCGCCGGTCGTAAAGGACCTTCATCATGTCATAGCCAGCCTCGGCGTCTTCCACCTTTGACAGGCGCAACGTGCGCATCAAGCTCCGAATCACCACAGGTTTGTTCTCAGGGTTATTGATGAATTTTATCGTCTCGACCATCGCTCTAAGGTAGCGCTCTACGGTTTCGGGCGAGCGATCGACAAAGCTCCGCCGCGCCATGATGCCCAGACCCTGAAAGGGGATGCCTAACTTGAGAAGATCTGCCAGGACGCGGAAACCTTGCCGCTCCAATTGCGCGCCAAACGCATAGCCGAGATACGCCGCGTCGATAATCCCGCCTGTTGCAAGGGCTTGGGCCATTACCGCCTGATCGCCGATGATCCGGAACTGAATATTGTCACGCTCCGGATTGATTCCCCAGTGATCAAAAGCCAGCATGCTGAACATCCACACACCCCCGCCGATACTTTGCACGCCGATCCTTTTGCCCTTGAGATCCGCTGGCGTCTTGATGTTGGGAGCGACCACGAACGTGCCATCGAGTTTGTTAATCAGCCCAGCGACGAAAACCAAATCAAGTCCGCCCGCCATGGCGCCGATAGACGCGCCGGTCGCCGAGCCCCGATGGAACTGGGTCTCGCCGGCAGCGAGGGCCGACAATCCGACCGCGCCGCTGCGCACGTTGACGACTTGAGCGTCCAGACCATGCTTCTGAAAAATCCCCGCGTCTTTTGCGACGAAAAGCACCCCGCTCCGCTCGTTTAAGCCGCCATAAGTGACGACGATCTTCGCAGGCGTCGAGACGGCGAAAACGGGAGAAGAAAAGCCCAGCATCAAAACTAGAACAATCAAACAACATCGCATTCGATACTCCATCACTTTATTACTCCTCTTTTCCCATCGACGACTTCTTGTACGCCGTGCACATCTCGGATTGCAAGCGCATCGGTTTGTGACTTCTGTTCGCTTCAGGTCGCCGGAGCCCCTATGAAATCCGGTCGAGCCGGGTAACCCGGCACCCGGAGCAAGTCTTGACGCGCGCTTTCAATTGACCATAATGGTCAAGTAGGACAAACCAGAAAGGAATACCTATGAAGACTACAACCGTCTCAAAACTCAAGGCTTCTCTTAGTGAGTATCTACGATCGGTCAAGGCAGGCGAAGAAGTCCTGGTCACTGAACGCGGGCGCCCTATTGCCAAGCTCACCCCAGTCGCAAGTTCCGACATTCTGCCTGATCACTTGGTCGAAATGGAAAAACAGGGTTTCATCAAAATCGGCTCGGGAAAATTGCCGAAGGGTTTTTGGGATCTCCCGCGGCCCAAAGATCCTAAGGGGTTGGTTCTCAAGGCTGCTTTACGGGAACGGGAGGAGGGCTGGTGAAATTCTGGGACACATCCGCGGTTGTCCCTCTGTTCGTAATCGAGCCCAGTACCGGAACCGTTAAATCAATTCTCACCAGAGACCCTTCGATCGTCGTTTGGTGGGCAACAAGGACTGAATGTGTCTCAGCCTTCAACCGGCAAACCCGCGAAGGCAGCTTGCGTATCGCGGACGAACGCCAGGCACGTCACGTGCTAAGGCAACTTGCGGACGCCTGGACCGAAGTTCAGCCGAGCGAAATAATTCGTGGGACCGCGGAGCGGCTACTAGCCGTGCATGCTCTCAGAGCAGCAGATGCCTTTCAGTTAGCGGCCGCTTTGCATTGGTGTCAAAGACAGCCGGTGAACAGAGAACTGGTCTCCTTCGATACCCGGTTGCGAGACGCGGCATACAAAGAAGGATTCACTATCCTTCCCGCCCAGATTCACTGAGCGGTATACACAAAGGCAACGCGCGGAAGGTCATCGTCCGGGTTTCTGGACGCTCGATGTAACCGATTAGGTAAGTTCTTCTAGCAGACCTTTCGCTTCTTTCAAGTCGGCCGTGTCAAATCCCTCGGTAAACCAGCCGTAAATCTCGGCCAGTAGTTCGCGGGCTTGCTGTTGCTTGCCTTTCTTCTGCCACAGGCGACTCAAGCTCATCGCCGCCCGCAGCTCCAACGACTTCGCCTGCTGGCGGCGCGCTACGACGAGAGCCTGCTGAAAGCAGATCTCAATCTGCTGTGCGTTAGAGCCGGCTTGTCTCATTAGCAGCTCTCCCTTGAGCCGATGTAACTCCGCCTCCCCCCAGCGTCCTCCGGTTTTATCTACTGCCGCGAGTGCCTCGTCCAACGTTGCAAGTCCCTCGCTTATCTGCCCAATTTGTCTGTACGCATTGGCCAGGAGGCCGAGGGAGTATGCTCGTTGTATATCTGTCCCTGTGGCCTGCAAAGCCACCAACCCCTGGCGCATTCGGACAATCCCTTCAGCCACCTGTCCCCGCTCGACTAGCACCCAACCTTGCAACATCATCCCTTGTGGAGGCCAGTACGCAAAGCCATGCTCAGTCGAAACGGCTATAGATGCGTCCGTCCACTCCTGGGTTTTTTCCACCTCCCGAAGGTGATGATAGAGGAAGGCAACCCAGTAGCGGACATAGGCTAGGCTGGCCGGGTGGGCCAGCTCCTGAGCCAGCGTAAATGCCTCGATACCCCGCGCGAGGGCTTGGTCCGGATAACCGAGATACCAGAGTACGAGGGCTGCACGGCAGAGGCAAACCACGCCCTCGTTCTGGCCAAAGAGCACAATATGGGAACGGTGCTTAAGGGGATCGTAATGCGCAATCCCTTGTTCGAGATGATTGCGAGCGGAAACGAACTCTCCCAACCAAAAACAGGTGACTCCTAGGGCATAGTGGGCCTCGACGAGGAGTACAGGGTCCTGTACTCCTCGGGCGATGTCTAGAAGCTGCTCCCCAAGCTCGCGCGCTGTTTGTAACTCCGCCCGCACGACAAAATAAATCGACAATCCCAGGAGGGTCGAGAAAAGCTGAGGTGCCTCTCCTATCTGCCGACACAGTTCCCGCGCGCGCGTGTAGGCTTGTTCCACTTCCGGATCTCCATAGCCTCTGACGTCCTTGAGAGTCCGGCCTAGCGCAGTGTACAGGGAGAGTTCGTGCTGCCGGCACTCAAGGGTCTCCGGAAGCGCCTTGAATAATTCTAGTCCCTTGCTGAGATAACTAATGGCTTCAGTGTGTGCAGCGCGCTCGTTAGCTCTATCGCCTGCTCGCTGCCAGTATGGAAGAGCCAGCGCGCCGAGGCGTGCTTCGGTGTAGTGATGCGCCAAGAGTTGAGGCTGAGTCTCGACAATATCAGGAAAGCGCTGCTCAAGGACATGCGCGATGCGTTCGTGGCAGTTCTGACGGCTCGCGCGGAGCAAAGACTTATAAGCCACCTCATGGGTCAGCGCGTGCTTGAACGTATATTCGAGCTCAGGGAAGACACTCGCCTCATAGAGAAACTCAGCGGCCTGTAGTTGCGCGAGCCCGTGACGAAGCGGTTCGTCCGCAAGCTCCGCAATAGCTTGGAGCAGAACGAACCGGAAATCCTTGCCGATAACGGATGCTGACTGCAGGAGGCGCTTCTCCTCAGATGGGAGGCGATCAATTCGGGCCGCAAGAACTGCCTGGACCGTCGCTGGCACTTGAGTGCTTTCAATCGGTTTCGCCATGCGATACGCGCCAGGTTCTCCCACTAACGCCTTTGTCTCGACTAGTGTATGGACGCTTTCCTCCAAAAAAAACGGGTTGCCTTCGGTCCGGGCAATTAAAAGTCGCTTGACTGGCTCAAGCCCAAGATCGTTTCCTAAAAGAGAGTGAAGCAATTGTTCGGCGCTCTCAGCCGGCAGCGGATCGATCCGAAGCTGGGTGTAATAGGTCTTGTTGCTCCAACGGTGCTGGTATTCCGGCCGGTAATTAACTAGGACGAACATTCGAGCAGTCGGAAGACTCTCAATCAAGCTATCCAGGAGAGCCTGAGTCTCCGAATCGATCCAGTGCAGATCCTCAAACACCAAGGCCAGAGGTTGAACCTGGCTCTCCCGAAGCAAGAGGCGCTTCACTGCGTCTAGGGTCCGTTGACGGCGCTGGGGAGGATCGAGGAACTGCCACTGTTGATCATCAAGCGGGACATCCAAGAGTGTTAGGAATGCAGGCAAAGTAGGCTCTAGAGACTTATCCAGTGTGAGAAGCTTGCCTGTGACCTTCTCACGAATTTCGCGCTGATCATCCCGATCAGTGATTTTGAAATACGCCTTGAGCAGGTCGATCACCGGGAGATAGGCAGTGGCTTTGCCGTAGGAGACCGAACCGCTTTCAAGGATAAGCCAGTCGACGGTACGGCGAGAATGAGTAAACTCCCAGAACAAACGAGACTTGCCTACGCCTGGCTCACCGACAAGCGCTACCACTTGGCCGCGGCCGGCTCCGGCTCGCTCCAGCGCTTGGCAGAGCGTCTCGAACTCAGCAGTGCGCCCCACAAAGCGTGTGAGCCCGCGCGCGGCTGCGGCTTGCAGCCGAGAACGCACCGGACCAGCGCCCGTGATCTCATAGACTTCAACTGGCTCGGTCAAACCCTTCACATTGACCGGCCCAAGCGCCTTCACCTGGACAAAGCCCTCGCTTAATGACAGGGTGTTAGCAGTCATCAGCACCGATCCCGGCATCGCCATTTGCTCCATGCGCGCAGCAAGATGTGTCGTCTGACCCACCGCCGTGTAGTCCATCTTGAGGTCGCTCCCGATCGAGCGCACAACCACCTCACCCGAGTTCATTCCAACTCGAATCTGTATCGGAATTCCCTCGGTTCTCTGAATGCTTTCCGCATATTTTTTCACTGATTCCTGCATCCTGAGCGCCGCGTAACCGGCACGAACCGCATGATCTTCGTGGGCCAGCGGCGCGCCGAACAGCGCCATGATGCCGTCGCCCATGACTTGATTCACTGTGCCTTCATAACGGTGGACGGCCTCCATCATCTGTTCGAGAATGGGATCAAGAATCTTCCGCGCGTCCTCAGGATCGCGGTCCGCAAGTAACTCCATGGAGCCCTTCATGTCGGCAAACAGCACCGTCACCTGCTTGCGCTCACCTTCAAGAGCGCTCTTCGACGTAAGGATCTTCTCGGCGAGATGTTTGGGGGTATAAGTTTCGGGAGAAATGAAGCGCGTTGCTATGGCGGGTTGAGCGCTCACCGATTGCCCACACTCAAGACAGAACTTCGCGCCGGCAGGAAGTTCCGTGCCGCACGTAGGGCACTTTAGGGCGAGAGCAGTTCCGCACTCCAGACAAAATTTTGCCTGTAGCGGATTCTCATGTTGGCAGCGGGGACACTTCACGCCTGGGCCTCCACTTGCTGAATCTGTTTAGGAGGAAACGGCGCCCAGCTTAGTTCGCGGATATCGAGTGGTCAAGCATCGTCTGCACGTATTTTCGATTTTGGATTTTAGATTTCCGATTGTCGGAGCCAGAATCCCAAGATTGACTCAAAAACGATTCGTCCTTCCGACTCTCTCCTTAGTCGAAAATCCGAAATTGGCAATCCAAAATGGTTTTACCGGTATTGACTAGGGGACATAGTCTTGAGCTCGCGGACGTTGAGGAGATGGGGGTCCGTCGTGACAATGAGGGCCGCTTTCTCGGCCAGCCCCGTAGCCAGGTAAAGACCGTCGTTGTACGAAAACACGTTCTTCTTTGAGTAGTACTTTCGCCGCAACTCGGCGGCGTGAATGGCGAGCGACGCGGTGACAGCTACTACCCGTAGGTTCGCCTCCGCTTCGATAGCCGCGCGGGCAATTTCGAAGCCCAACTTATCTTCCCTCAGGTACGCGTAGCGGATCTCACCAAACAGGATAGCCGTGGTAACGCCTTGCAAATGTCCCTCTTCAACCGCCTTCAGTACCCTCGCCGCGCCGGCGATTTCATTTTTAGGAGCTCTGGTTGCTTCAGGGATAAGGACTGCGAGAAATATATTGGCGTCAAGGCAGGCCAGTGGCGCTGACTCACGCTTGCTCATCGTCCCAGCCTTCTTCAAACTCCCTGTGCACCCGGCGGAAATCCACAGGCGATAAGGGGCTCCCCGCCAGCCGCAGGGCTTCTGTCAGGCGTGGCGGAACTGCCTGCACCCGATATGAGCCATCCGTCTGTTCCACGAATACCAATAAGTCCCCGACTTTAGCCTTGAGCGCTCGCCGGACTTCGCCTGGCAATGTAATCTGGTATTTGGCAGTGATCTTTGTGACCGACGACATTCCCATCTCCTTACATTTTTGACATTATCAGACAAAATTAAGGATAGCGGAGACGGATAATCACGTCAAGCAATGGCATTGACGGTAGGCAAATTGTTAGACGCATTCAGAACATTCTTTGCGGTTAGATTCTTCTTGCTTCCTGCTTTTCGTGATGGTTAAGAGTCTTCGCAGTTGGCGCAAATTTTTCAGGCGGTCGATTGTCAGGGACACACCATTCGACGAAAGACTTTCTCACCACGAAGGAGGTCAAACCTCTCCTCGGCTCGATTCGCTATCCTCGATCCTCCATCCTCGATTCTCGGTCTCTTTTTTGGTTGCGGCGTAGCGCGCTGTGTCTCTGTGTGAATACTATTTCACAGTTTTTCACAGGAAACCCGGATCAGCTAACCTTCTCAGATCGGTCGGATATTCTGATTCAGATGGAACAGGTTGGTTGGGTCATACTTCGCTTTCAGCCTTCGCAGGCGCTGGTAGTTCGGTCCGTAGGCGGCTGCGACGGCGTCTTCGCCGTCGTCGTCTCCCAGATAGTTTACGTAGCGCCCAGGCGTGTAGTAGGGCCGTATCGCGTCATACGACTCCCGCGCCCAGGCGATATTCCGCGCGTTGTCAGCCGGGTTGAGCCACTCGGAGACGACCAGAAAGTTATAGCCCTCGCGCCGGTGGGGGAACGCCGTCTCGCTGACGCCTACACGCGTCGCTGCGCCGTGAATGTGCTCCAACAATAGACCACTCATTGGCGAAGGGCACGCCACGAACTGCGAAATGAGCGTGTCGATCGCCTGATCGCTGAGTGCCGCCATAAAATTGGATTTCCAGTAGTTGAGGGCGCCACGCGGGAATCCGGCATCCAGCATCATATTCGTCGCCTCGTAGGTTGTGGGGGTGATGGTATCCAAGACGGCCGTGCCGAACTTTTTGATCGGTTGCACGGCAGATTCGGCTTCGCTCAGCGGGCCACAGTGGCACACAATCATGACTGCGATCTGAGCGCCGTCGGGCGCGTGCAGCAGCGCGCCGAAGATCGCGAGATCGTCGGGCAGGCCCGCCGATGTGATCTCGCGGAAAAATTTCAGCACGTCGGAAGCCTGTTCGAAAGGGTACGCGATGAGCCCGCTGGTGACCGTCCCCACCGGATGTAAGCGGTACTCTAACCACGAGACAGCGCCGAAGTTGCCGCCGCCGCCCTGAAGACCCCAGAAGAGATCATCGTTCTCATCCTTGCTCGCCCGTACGATGTCGCCCGAAGCGGTCACGATCTCCGCCGAGAGCAGATTATCCATCGCCAGGCCATACTTGGCCATGAGCCACCCGAGCCCGCCACCGAGGGTCAAACCCGCGATGCCGGTCGTGGAGATCACGCCGCCGGTCGTCGCCAGTCCATGTGCCTGCGTCTCGCGGTTGAATTCGCGCCAGGTAACGCCGCCCTGAGCACGCGCCGTGCGACGAACCGGATCGACGTGAATGCCCTTCATGAGCGACAGATCCAACATCAGCCCGTCATCGCAGACGGCCCTGCCGGCAACGTTATGACCGCCACCGCGCACGGCCAAATCAAGGCCGCGCGTGCGCGCGAAGTTCACCGTGTCAGCGATGTCGGCGCTGCCCAGGCAGCGAGCAATCAATGCCGGGCGCCTATCGATCATCCCGTTATGTACCCGACGGACATCCTCGTACCCTGATTCACCAGGACGTAAGAGCACGCCTGAGAAGCGAGCGGACAGGTCAGCGATACTTGCTTGATCGAGTGCAGTCATGAGAGTTCCTCCCGAATTCTTTTA
>Ga0209887_1000666_pt1 | contig 10428 bp, 8 predicted proteins | sample GWRWN1_30_40_FD_187230 | JGI IMG/M metagenome (GOLD analysis project Ga0209887, IMG submission 187230) | Riverbed sediment microbial communities from areas with no vegetation in Columbia River, Washington, USA - GW-RW N1_30_40 (SPAdes)... | ecosystem: Environmental > Aquatic > Freshwater > River...
ATGGCAAGATCAGTCAGAAAGAGATCGGCAAACGGTTGGGAGGTTTGGACTACAGCGCGGTGAGCCGGGAGCGAACGAGGCTCAGGGAGCGCTTGGACGATGATCGCAAACTGCAGCGTACGATGGAAGAGATTGACGACATTATCAATCAAAGGTAAAGATTTGACCCTACAGGACCCTATTATAGAGCCTATAGAGCCCGTGAAACGACTGGAATGACTTGAAGCTCAGTTGATATAGTTTGAACGATAATCTTATCGCGCCGGCTCACCCCGTTCCACAGCGAGTTTGTTTTTATTCCAGTCGAGCATGCCGCCTTTGAGGTTAGAGACGTGCTCAAAGCCGAGGCCGGTCAGGATGGCGGCCGCCGTCGTGCTGCGGACGCCGGCGCGGCAAACCACGATGACGTGGCTGTCTTTATATTTGTCCAACTCTTCCGCGCGGGCAGTCAAGTCTTTCAAGGGAATGAGAAGACTGCCTGAGATATGGCCAAGCTCGCCCGTATATTCCTCGGGTTCGCGAACGTCGAGGATAATCGGGCCAGCAGGACTTTCATTCAGCAGTTGGACTTGATTGGAGCTGAGTTGGCGGACTTGGTTCAATTCAGCCAACGTAGGAAAGCGAAGGCGGTCATCGTCTACTGCCGACTGATTCGGCTGAAGCACCTCTTGAATGTTGTCCGGCAGCGGCAATCCAAGATGGCTCATCAAATCTATATATTGTTCCCGAGTGCGCCCCGCAACGCGAGGGTTGAGACGTTTCTCGTCGCCGATGGTGGAACGCCGATTGCCGCGATAATCGTGCGCCGGAAACATCAACGTCTCATCAGGAAGCGCGAAGAGCTTCTGTGTAATCGCGTCGAATTGTTCGCCGGCATCGCCGCCGGCAAAATCACACCGGCCGGTACCGCGAATGAGCAGTGTGTCGCCGGTCAGCACCCGGTCTTCTATGAAGAGGCTAATGCCGTCGGGGGTGTGGCCGGGAGTGTAGAGAACTTTTAAGCGCAGATCGCCGACGGGAATTTCATCGCCATCCTCCACGTGGACGTTGACATGAGGCGCGGGTGCTTTGGCGTGCATGATGACGTTCGCCCCGATAAGTTCTTTAAGATCGTTGCTGGCGCTGCGGTGGTCCGCATGGGTGTGGGTGTCGATGACCGCTTCGAGTCGCAGCCCTTGATAGGCGAGCAGCGCCAGGTAACGGTCTACCTTCTCCCGAATCGGATCGACCAAAACGGCCACATGATCCTTTTCGTTGCCGATCAGATAAGTTTTGCATTTGCCGCGGTTCAGTTCACGGAACAGCATTACGATCTCCTAATCCTCAATCCCTTCAACGTTTTGAACGGTTTGAACTGTTTGAACGCTTTGAACTATCCGTGGATTCACTCATCTCCAAGCCCTGCCCGCGACCTTGGTGACCAGTTCAAGCTTGCGGCGCATGTCGTCCCAAGAAAGGAGATTCCCCGAAGCTGCGGAAGCGAAACCGCATTGCGTGCTAAGCGCGAGGTTTTCCATCGCCACGTATTTGGCGGCTTGCTCGATGCGGCGCAGCAATTCGTCTTCCGATTCCAATTTCGGCTCTTTGGTCGTAATCAAGCCAAGGACGACAGTCTTGCGCTTGGGCACGAAGCGCAGCGGCTCGAACCCGCCGGCGCGATCGGTGTCGAATTCCATCAGATATCGGTCCATCGTGAGCGAGCCAAAGGCCTTCTCCGCGATGGGCTCGTAGCTCCCCTCCGCTCCCCAGGCGCTCCGTTTGTTGCCCCGGCAGAAATGGATGCCGATCGCCACTTCAGGCCGCCTCTTGATATCTTGAATCATCGCGTTGTCCGCGGCGACCGCCGCATCCAACGCCACGACGGGATCGATGCCGCTCGCCTGCAACGATGCCCGGCGCTTCGGGTCAAAGAAAGTGGAGTAAGACGGCGCGTCCAGTTGAACGTAGGAAGCGCCTTCATCGACTAATGCCTGAACCTCGTCGCGCATGATCATTGCGACAGCCTGGAGCATCTCGTGAATGGTCGGATAGAACTTGTCGGTTACCCCCGGCTTGTACCGGCTTATCGCGTGCTGGGTCGCGGCGGGTGTGCAGACTTTGAAGGGTCCCGGCGCGTGCTGTTTCAAAAACGGCGCTTCGCCCGGGGTGAAGCGGCCTTTCTTGTGCAGCTTATCGCCGACGATGAACTGAAGATTGCCTTCTTTTGACTCCTTCGCCAACTCACTGCCGGCGCCGCGCCATTCGAAGCTCACCGTCGTCTTGCCAGGAACCAGACCATCGACGGCTTGGGTGATATCCGCCGTGAAGATATCCCGCCGGTATTCGCCGTCGGTAAAGACTTCGACGCCCGCCGCTTTCTGCAGCTCGAGCGCTTTTAAAATCGATCGATCTTCGATGTCACGCAGCTGATCGCGCTGTAGCTTGCCTTCGCGACAAGCCGCACGCGCCTCGAGGAGCTCCGGCGGGCGCAGGAGACTGCCGATATTGTCTGCTCGAAATTGTTTCGCCATCGATTGAACTCCTTGGGATAAATTACTTGATACCTAGCTCGCGCAGGACATCGCTTTGCAAACTAAAGTCGAAAATTTTTGATGGATGCACTGGCTCGGGAAGTTTGAGCATTTGCGCGTCACTAGCCAAATGCTCCTTGATTTCCGCATCAGTGGGAATGCCCGTGCGGGTAAATGCCGGCATGGAAGCACGGTAAGATTCCAGTGCCGTTTTCGTATCGACGCTATAGATGCGCGCCAGGAACTCGCTTCCTTCCCGCTCGTTTTCCAGGAAGTAGCGGTTTCCCTTCGCCCGCGCCCGGAGCATCTTTTTTACCTGATCAGGCTTCTCTTGGAGGAGTTTGAGAGGGACGGCAAGGCCGCTGTCGATGCCAGCGAATTTATCCAACGCGCTGTCAAGGATGTTCATTCTGAATTTATCGCGCGCGACAGCGACCCACGGCGGACTGAGCGCTATCACTTGAACCGCGTTGCTTACCAGCGCTTGCAATTGCATCGTCTGATCATTGATCTGAATCGAGGTGATATCCTTATCCGGATCCAAGCCACCCATCGCCAACATCGCTTTCGCCCGGTTATGCTGGCTGCCGCCAATGGTGGAGATCCCAAGCACTTTACCCTTGAGATCTTTGACCGAACGGTATTCGGGTCGAACTACCAGCCAGTAAAGAGGACGACGCAGAGTCACCGCCACAACCCGCAGTGGCGCGCCGCGTTGGATCCCCCGGATTGCACTGCCTATGGAAGCTTGACCATCCAGCTCGCCGGAGATGCCAGCGGTAATCGCGATACTGGAATTCATCTGAATGAACTGTGGCTCCAATCCCTCTTCGCGGAAAAAGCCCTTCTCCTTGGCCAGAAAAATGTCTGCGTAGTTAATACCACTGCTGGCATAAGCGATTTTGACTTTTTGCAGCGGAGTCTGGGCGCTGATCGTTTTTGCGCCGACAAAAAGGCCTGCCGCAATGACAAAGAGACAAAGTAAGATCGGTAGAGTTTTAAAAACGTGCGTCGACAGGATTCTTCCTGAGCTTGCTTTCACGTCTTTAATCCTTCTCTGTGCTGACGGCATTCGAGTGCACAAAGAGCCGAGTCAAAGAGAAACTGAGTCGTTGCCCCCTATTTGGGGGACAGTATTCAATGAAGAGCTACTATGTCAACTGAGTTTAGCTCGGGGGCTACCCCAGCAGCCGGCGCCAGAGTCTCAATCGAAAACACCGTCTTGTTTCCGTACGGCAACTCGCCGCTCCAGATGGAGGCGAACCGCCCACGGAGAGCCACACGTTTCATGCCTACGTTTCCGAATTCCGGATTCTTACTCAAGCGACAACTGCTCGAAAACTAGGGAAAATTCCGGCGTACGTCAAGCAGAGAGAGAAGGCGGGAAAGAAAATCTCCATTGCATGGCGATGCCTCATTGTTGTAAAAACGGTCGAACGAAGCTTCAAATTCAACAATGGGGGCTGGTCTATGGATCGTTTTAAAACCATGGAAAGCTTCATTCGGGTAGCCCGCGCGGGAAGCTTTACGACTGCGGCCGATCAAATGAGAATGTCCCGCGCGATGATCTCCAGACGCATTCAGGAGCTGGAGACCCGCTTGGGGGCGCGATTGCTCAACCGGACGACACGCTTTGTCAAGCTGACTGATATCGGAACCGCTTACTTTGAATTTTGCCAGGAACTTTTGGGTGGGATTGATGAGCGAGAGCGGTCGATCGTTCGGCCACAATCCCAGCTGCAAGGTTCATTGAAGATCAGTGCGTCGAAAGGCTTCGGGAGTTTATGCATCGCCGATGCCGTCGCGCAGTTCTCCCTCGAACACGAGGAGATCGTTGTCACGTTGCTGGTCGCCGATTTTTCTCCCCGGGCTTATGATTTTGTTGAGCAGGGACTGCATGTCGCTATTCGACTTTCGCCAAACAGAGATTCCGCGATTGCCGCCCGTAAGATCGGCACATTCAATTACGTGGTATGCGCTTCCCCTAACTATCTGAGCCGGCATGGGCAGCTCAGGGTCCCGGCAGATCTGAGAAAACATAGATGCTTGCTGCATTCCAGCATGCGCGGCGGGATGTGGCCACTCAAGGGACCCAGCGGGTTGGAATCCATCCACATCGATGGCTACTTCTCGTCCAATCTTTCGCTAGTCCTGCGCAAGGCGGCGTTGAGAGGGTTGGGAATCGCAATGATACCAATGTATTGCGCGGCTGACGATTTGAAGGCCGGCACGCTCGTTCAGGTACTGGAAAAATACCAGGTTCCAGAAAGACCGGTTTTCGCTTTGTTTCCTCACTCCAAGCTCATGCCGGCCACGACTCGTGCTTTTATCGAATTCCTTGTCAGTTGGTTCAAGTGCGCCACCAGCCCCCTGAGAGCGACCACAGATGAAGTTTTAAGCAGTCCGTCATTTGGCGAAGTTGAGCACGCTTCATAACGGTTTCGCAAAACCTTCTCCGCCGAGAGCTCATTCTAAAAACCGCTGATTTCCAGCGTCTGGGCTTATCCCTGCCATTCATACTTCAGCGCAGCAAAGTCGATGACTAGACTGCCGCCTGCCTTGACCGAACGCGGTAGTTTGTCAGCATCTTTCGCCCCACGTTCGCAATATAGCTCCAGGAGATTCCCGGACGGGTCGCGGAAGTACATAAGGGCTTCTACGCCGTGTCTGGTCCAGGGCTGATGAGTCGGCACTCCTCGTGCCTTGAGTTTTTCAATGAACGGATAGAAATCCTCTCCAGCCATGGTGAAGGCGTAATGCGGAAATTCGGCGTTGGGGCCGGTCCACCCGCCCTGCTGCTCCGAGAGACCGATGACTGCTCCTCCCACACGGACCTCAGCAAAGCCTGGGTTGCTGTCCAGGATCACTTCACCGCCAAGAACCTCGGTGTAGAAACGTTTGGCCTCCTTCAGGTTCCGCACCGGGATGCTTGCGTGGTTGAAACTGCCCACATTAGGCCCATTAAGTTGAGACATGATCTTTCCCTCCCTATTCAATTCAGTCCGATAGAACTTATATAATACCTCGATTCCGCGGGTCAACAATTTAATTGTTTCTTGCGGATTGACTGACAGTTGCAATTTTGTGCACTAGCGAATGCCGTCGCTAAGGAGTATATGCCCAGAGAAGAACAATCACGCTCGTGCACCGAATGACGAGGATAGAACGGCAGGAACAATTCACGGACCAATTCTCTACGCCCAGTAATAAGAGGAGCCGATGAAGCACAGCACCGACAGGATTCTTACCACGCATGTTGGCAGCCTGCCGCGCCCTGATGACATGCTCGAGGTGTTGACCGCTAAGATGCGCGGCCAGCCGGTTGACGAACAGGCTTTAGATGCACGACTTCCCGGAGCCGTGGCGGACATCGTTCGCCAACAAGTCGATCATGGCCTCGACGTGATCGATGACGGCGAGGTGGGCAAACCCAGCTTTATCTTGTACGCGGATGAGCGCTTGTCCGGGTTCGAGCAACGCGATGCGCCGGAGAGTGAAATCGCCAGAGCACGTCACTACCTGGCGGGCTCCCGGGAGTTCCTGGCGTTTCCCGAGTATTACCAACCGGAAACCGCCGCATCGCGCGGTACTGAAGGTCAGCGGCCACGCCAATCCGTATGCACCGGACCGATTGCCTATAAGGGACACAAACAATTGCAGCGCGACATCGCCAACTTCAAAGCGGCTCTGAGCAAGGTCAGCGCGGTGGAAGCGTTCTTGCCAGCGGTGTCGCCGAACCAGATCGCGTACCGGCGGCCCAACGAATACTACCGCACTACCCAAGAGTACGAGCTTGCCATCGCGGAGGCGCTGCGCGAGGAGTATCAAGCGATTGTCGCTGCCGGCTTCTTACTGCAGATCGATGATCCGCAACTGGTCACCCATTATATGCGCAATCCGGAGCTCAGCATCGAAGACTATCGCCGCTGGGCGGAGCAACACGTGGAGCTGCTCAACCATACACTGCGTGACATTCCCCGGGAAAAGATCCGATTTCATACCTGTTACAGCGTGGCCTTCGGGCCGCGCATCCACGACATGGAACTGAAAGATGTTATCGACCTCGTCGCGAAGATCCGCGCCGGCGCCCATTCATTTGAAGCGGCCAATCCGCGCCACGAGCACGAGTGGACGCTGTGGGAGACGGTGAAACTCCCGGAGGGGACCGTGCTCATTCCTGGCGTGATCACGCAATCCACCGCCGTGGTCGAGCATCCGGAGTTGGTGGCGCAACGAATTGAGCGCTTCGCCGGCATCGTTGGACGCGAGAACGTTATCGGTGGCGTTGACTGCGGCTTCGCCAGCACCGCCCGCTCTGCGGACATGCCGACTAGCGTCGTTTGGGCAAAGCTCGACGCGTTGGTGGAAGGAGCCCGAATCGCCAGCAAACGTCTATGGGGTCGCAATTAACCAAGTTATGGTGACCGCCGTATTTGATAGACCCGAACCTTCAAGGAGGGATGAGATGAACAGCCAAACAGCACAGTCGCAAGACATAAGAACAGCGGTGCCGACACCGAGCGGCCTTAGTCATATCGCCATTCCCAGCCGCGATCTGGCTCAATCGAAGCAGTTTTTCGTCGATGTCTTGGGCGGGAGTCTGACTGTCGATGAACCGGCACTCGCGCGGGTTCAGTTTGGCAACTTCGGGATCGTCCTCGCTCCACAAGCCGGCGGCGCGACGCCGGCGCATGCCGAATATCCTCATTACGCTTTCACAGTGGCGCCCGAAAAGTTCATAGGCATCAAACAGCGATTGGAAGCCTTCGGCGTTCCGACGCATGATCCCTGGGGCCGAATGAACCGCCCTCATGCGCTGATGTATTTTCGTGATCCATCCGGCAATCAGTTCGAGCTTTTCTGTCCAAGCGGCTTTAACGCCGTGCCGCTGCGGCTTGGGAGTCGCGCCGGCGGGGACTATGTGATTGACTTCGCCGCACTATGCTACAGCAAACTCCAAAAGCCCGGGACAGAAACCAATCTACCTAACGTCGGTCCTGGAGGGTACAACCACATGACCCTGCCGGTGCGCGACATGCATGAAGCCAAGCGCTTCTTCGTCACAGTGCTCGGCGGCAAGGTGGCATTCGAACGACCGGAACATATCACAGTGATCGTTGGCGGCGCTGAAATCGGCCTGTCATCGGAGGCCGGTGGCTGGACCGCGGCCGATGCGGAATATCCGCATTACACTTTCTTTGTCAAATCGGAGGATCTGATTCCTCTTAAACAACGTCTCGAGAACTACGGCATTCCAACATCCGATGTGTGGAGCCGAAATGGAATTGACGCCGCCATGTATTTTCGCGATCCATCCGGCACCCTCTGGGAGCTGTATTGTGAGAGCGGATTCAAAGGAGCCGTGCGTCGGGGAGTCTCGGCGGACGGCGACTACATGCCGAACGTCACAGGGCTCAACTATGGCGCCTGGAAAGATCCGGGGAAGTAAGTAGTTGATTAGAACTCATTCGACCGCATTGCCACGGAGCGCCGGCTAACGCGGCAGGACGGAATTGACGAAGCCGACGACTTCATCCCTCAGGACAACAAAAGGTTCTTTGTAATCCTCAAGGTATTTCACGCCCTCCTTCGGCACTAACACCTCCGGGATATGGTCGTTAGGAACATCGCGGCGACGACTCGTCAGTCCAGTCGCCTTGCTCCACGCGTGCTGCCCCTCCCGGGAAAATAGAAAGTCGAGGTACACTTTTGCGGCGTTGGCGTGAGGCGCGTTTCTCGGCACCATGATCGTGCCGTTGCTCGCCGAGATAACGCCGCCCTCTTGTAATGCTGCGCTGCCAAAAAGCTCGATCGGCAGTCCCTTGTTCTTCATTTCAAAAGCCTGTGTGCCGCTTGGGCCGATGGCGATCGGATAGCGACCGCGCGCGACGAAGTCCAAGAGCTGGCGCTCGTCGTTCGAGAGCGCGACTTCCTGCGTAGTGAAAAGCTGTCGAATGAAATTTTTGCCGAAGCCTTGCGACTCTTTGATATACCAAAACGTCACCCAGCCTTGACTGGCGCCGGCGCGGGCGGGATTGAGCATGGTGAGCTTCCCTTTCCACTCCGGGCTAAGAAAATCTTTCCACGACTTGATCTTGCCGGAGGGCACAAGGTCGCGGTTGTAGACAAACGCCACCTGCAAGCGGTTACCAAAGACCAGATTGTACTTTTCAGTATTGTCGGAGAAATCGAATTTGCCTCCCTTCCACTTTGCGACATCCTGGCTCTCCGGTCCGACCAGGTACGGCTGGATAGGGACGATCGCGTTGGCGGGAATCAGGCTCTCGATCGCCGTGATCGTGCCCGCAATAACCAAGTCGGTCCGATAAACGCCGGCCGAGAGCTCGTTGAGAAGCTTGGGCGCCACTTGAGCACCTGCCATCCCGTTGTAGTCCACCTGTATGCCGGGATACTTCTTCTGAAACCCCTCTGTAAAGGCGTCCCGAACGTCTGCCCCCGCTGGTCCCATAATTACTATTCTTCCTTCTCGCTTGGCTACCACGACGGTTTTTTCCCATTCAGCAGCCTTGGGAGCAGACGCGGCAACGGCAAGTGCCGCAAAGCATAGAACTCCTATGCCTATGGTTGATGCCAAAGCAAGTTTGCATTCCATGGTGAGATCTCCTTTTAGCGGACCAACGCTTGGAATTTTTCACGGCGGATTCTAGTTGCCAAGTTCTCGCCCGTCAATCAGCCAATTGTTTCTAATGGAGAAATTGTCAATTGCAAATTTGTATGATACCCAACACCCGCGGGTAAGAAGTATAGATAGGCATCGCCGACTCAGGCGTCTAACAGCGGCTCGTAGCTGAATTCGTTAGGGAGGTCGGAGCCATCCGGAGGCCGGAGCAATCATGATGAAAACTTTAAAGTTGTTGATCGTTTTTACCTTGGCGGTCTTGCTCTTGAGCAGGCCTGCGTACGGTCAAGCCGACGCAGAGGCAATCTTGGCGAGCGTCAATGCCCTACCGCCGAAACAAAGAACGGAAGTCTTAATCGCGGAGGCGCGCAAAGAGGGGTTCATTGAATGGTATGGCTCGCTCTTGGTTCCGGAAGCCATGCAAATTATCGAAAAGTTCAGACAGCGATACCCGTTCGTCGACGTCAAGTATTCCCGCGCCAGCGGGACACAGGTCATCAATCGATTTCTCACTGAGTCGAAGGCAGGTTCTTACCGAGCCGACGTCGTCGGTGCCCGTAGCAATTTCCATCCTACTCTGATGAAAGCAGGCTTGGTTGCCAAGAACCTGGCGCCATTTCGGCAGGAACTTCGGGACGGCTTCATCGATAAAGCCGGTTATCTTCTTGGCCAGCACACCTTCGGCCTCGTGATCGGTTACAACACTCGAAATGTCCCGCCGAGCAAGGTTCCTCAGTCGTATCAAGATTTGCTAAGTCCGGAGTGGAAGGGACAAATGGCCCTGGATCTCGAGTCTCACGACTGGCTTGCCGGTATTCTTGACACCATGGGAGAAGAGAAAGGGATGGATTTTGCCAAGAAACTCGCGGCGCAGAATGTCCACGTCCAGCGCGGTCATTCTCTGTTGTTGCAGCTCGTGGCTGCCGGCGAGTTGAAAGTCGAAATCGATGCCTATCACTATCAGATAAACGAGTTCAGGAAAAAAGGTGCCCCCCTGGATTTAATCATACCCGATCCGATGGTGGTTAAAGAACCAAGCGGAATTTGGATTTCCAAACGCGCTCCTCATCCTCACGCCGCTGCTCTGCTCGTCGACTTTCTTTTTTCTCGTGAGGGGCAGCAAATCCTTGCCGGGCTATCCGTCCTAGTCGCGAGAAAGGATATCGCGTGGGACTTTGGCGGGAAGCAGATAAAGGCCATCCATGTTCTCTCGGCAGAGAAGTGGGGGCCGAAGTATAACGATCTGGCGCGGCAGTTCGATGAGATATTCCGTAAAGC
>Ga0209887_1000667_pt1 | contig 10428 bp, 8 predicted proteins | sample GWRWN1_30_40_FD_187230 | JGI IMG/M metagenome (GOLD analysis project Ga0209887, IMG submission 187230) | Riverbed sediment microbial communities from areas with no vegetation in Columbia River, Washington, USA - GW-RW N1_30_40 (SPAdes)... | ecosystem: Environmental > Aquatic > Freshwater > River...
AGCATGAATAAGACTCCGCCCACAAAACCTAAGAGATCCCAAAAAGTTAAGAGCATTGCTATAGCCCACACCCAACCCAAAGACAGAAAAAGAATGCCATCTAAGAAAAACGGAAGGCGAATATATGAGTATTTCCCGCAAAGAACGCATTTGGTCGGAAACCACCGACTAGAACGTAGCCCAGACACGAATGAGACCCCAAAACCATGGCAGTGCGGACAACGGTAACTTTTCATGACCTAAAGTTTCCTACTCCCACTCAATGGTGCTCGGCGGCTTCGAACTCACGTCGTAGACCACGCGATTGACCCCCTTCACCTCGTTGATGATCCGATTCGAGATCGTGCCCATCAGTTCGTACGGCAGTCGAGCCCAGTCCGCCGTCATCCCATCCAGGCTGGTGACGGCTCGGATGGCGACGACGTGCTCATAGGTGCGCTGATCCCCCATCACGCCCACGGTTCGAACAGGGAGCAACACCGCAAAGGCTTGCCAAAGCTCCCGGTAGAGGCCGGAGTTCCTGATTTCCTGCTCCACGATGGCCTCGGCCTCTCGAAGCATCGCCAACCGTTCCTTGCTGAGTGGTCCTAGCACGCGAATCGCCAACCCGGGGCCGGGAAACGGCTGCCGCCAAATGATGTCATCCGGCAGACCGAGCTCTTTGCCCAACAGCCGAACCTCGTCTTTGAACAGCTCGCGCAGTGGCTCGATCAGCTTGAGTTTCATCCTGGTCGGCAGTCCCCCCACATTGTGGTGGGTTTTGATGGTCGCGGATGGTCCCTTGAAGCTGACACTCTCGATCACATCCGGGTACAGGGTACCTTGCACCAGATAGTCCACCTTGCCGAGGCGGCTTGCCTCCTTCTCAAAGTTCTTGATGAAGAGGCGTCCGATGATCTTCCGTTTCCGCTCCGGGTGCGTGACAACTTTCAGGGCGGCCAGGAACTGCGTTGAACAGTCAAGATACTTGAGGTTCAGTTTGAGGTGGGAGGCAAACGTCCGCCGGACCTTTGGCCCTTCCTCTTTCCGCAGCAGTCCGTTGTCCACAAAGACGCAGGTCAGTTGCTTGCCGACGGCTCGGTGGGCAAGGACCGCCGCCACGGAGGAATCCACGCCACCGCTCAAGGCGCACATCACCTTGCTGCGCCCCACTGTCTCATGGATCTGCCTGACCGCCGTGTCCACATAGGAGCTCATAGTCCAGGTGGGCTGACAGCCGCAAATGTCATAGACGAAATTGCGGAGGATACGTGCCCCTTCGACCGTGTGGGCGACTTCAGGGTGGAATTGGAGACAATAGATTCTCCGGCCACCCGCCACCATCTTCATCGCAGCCACTGGAGAGTTCTCCGTGTGCGCGATGGAGCGGAATCCCTTCGGCATGCGTTCGATCCGGTCACCGTGCGACATCCAGACGATGGTCGAGTGTTCGTCGCCCACCCCTTTGAAGAGATCGGACCGATCGTCAATGTTGAGTTCTGCTCGTCCAAACTCCCGTCGCGTCGCCTTCGCCACTTCCCCATCTAGCAGATGCGTCACCAGTTGCATACCATAGCAAATACCCAGGATAGGGAAGCCTTGATCCAGCAGTTGTTGGGAGATCAGCGGAGCCTTCCGATCATAGACGCTCGCCGGTCCTCCGGAGAGGACGATACCTTTCGGGCGGTAGGCAAGCACGGTCGCGAGAGAAGCGGTGCAAGGAAGGATCTGGGAATAGACCTGCGCTTCGCGGATTCGACGAGCGATGAGTTGTGTGTACTGAGAACCGAAGTCGAGAACGAGGATTCTATCGTGCCAGAGTTCCATTCGATAGCACTCAGCAATCAGCGATCAGCAAGTGATGGGCAGGACACCAAGGCGAGAAAAGATCTATTCAAGCCGAACCGAGAGCTGATGGCTGAAAGCTGACAGCTATGATTTATTCCCAGTCGGTCCGGTAATTCGGCGCTTCCTTCGTGATGATCACATCGTGGACATGACCTTCCCGGAGGCCGGCGAGAGTCTGCCTGATGAAGGTCGCCTTCTGCTGCAGTTCAGGGATGGTTCGACAGCCGCAGTAGCCCATCCCGGACTTGACCCCGCCGACGAGCTGGTAGATCACGCCCGACAGAGTACCTTTGTAGGGTACGCGCCCCTCAATCCCTTCAGGAACTAGCTTCGACTCAGCACGCCCAGCCTGGAAGTAGCGGTCCTTTCCGCCCTTTTCCATCGCGCCGATCGAGCCCATCCCGCGATAGACTTTGTAGGTGCGCCCCTGGAACAAGATGGTTTCGCCCGGCGACTCCTCGGTTCCAGCCAGGAGGCCTCCGACCATCACGGCGGACGCCCCTGCGGCCAACGCTTTCGTAATGTCGCCGGAGTACTTGATCCCGCCATCCGCGATGATGGGGATGCCGCTCCCGGCCAACGCCTCGGCACAATCGGAGATCGCGGTCAACTGCGGCATGCCCGCCCCGGACACCATCCGGGTGGTACAAATGGACCCGGGACCAACCCCCACCTTCACCGCGTCCGCCCCAGCTTTCACCAGATCCTTTGCGGCGGACGCAGTCGCGATATTGCCTGCGATGACCTCCATGCCCGGATACCGTTGCTTCATGAACTTCACTGTGTCCAGCACGCTCCGCGCATGGCCGTGAGCCGTGTCCACCACGACCAGATCCGCCCCTGCCTTCGCCAGCAGCTCGACGCGCTGCTCGGCATCCGCGCCAACCCCGACGGCGGCTCCTACCCGCAGGCGACCGTGCGCATCCTTGCAGGCATTGGGATACTTGATGCGCTTCTCGATATCCTTGATCGTGATCAACCCCTTCAGTTCGAATCGCTTGTTGACCACCGGCAGTTTCTCAATCCGATACTCATGCAGAATGTCCCGCGCTTTCTCCAGACTGGTGCCTTCCGGAGCGGTCACCAGATTTTCCCGCGTCATGACCTGGGAGACTTTCAGCTCCATCCTGGTTTCAAAGCGCAGATCCCGGTTGGTCAGAATGCCCACGAGTTTCCCGTGCTTGGTCACGGGAATCCCGGAAATTCTGTACTTCGACATGAGCTGATGCGCGTCCCGAATCGTCTGTTCTGGTGAAATCGTGATGGGGTCCAGAATCATCCCGCTCTCAGACTTCTTGACCCTATCCACTTCAGCCGCCTGATCGGCCGGCGCCAGCACGCGATGGATCATGCCCATCCCGCCCTCACGGGCCAGCGCAATGGCCAACCTGGCCTCTGTCACCGTATCCATCGCCGCGCTCAAGATCGGAATGTTGATCGTCACGTTCCGCGACACCCGCGTCCGGGTGTCGGTCTCGCTGGGAAGCACCTCCGACTTGGCCGGCACCAAAACCACATCGTCGTATGTCAGGCCCTCTCTGATGTCTTTCTTGCGCATCAATCTGCCTCTTACGGACGTTGCCCTTCGGTTGTCTGGTCCGTCAGGGCGGCCGCGGTCTCAGCCTCTTCCTTCAATCGTTCTCCGCCCTCCTCAGCCTGCAAGAACTGCTGAACGCGCGTGTTGCTACTGTCAACCACGAAGATGCTGCCGCGCCCATCCACGGCAATGCCGTACGGGAAGTTGAATTGCCCGTCCCCGTTGCCGAACCCTCCCCACTGCGTCATGAAGTTCCCCTCACGGTCGAACTTTTGCACACGGTGGTTGCCGGCGTCGGTAACATAGACATCCCCGTTTCCGTCCACTGCGATGCCCCACGGGTTGCGGAGCTGACCGGCTTCCTGGGACTGTAAGCTGCTGGCATGACCGGGACCGCCACCCCCCCATTTCGTGATCAACTGCGGCAGGACGTTGGTGCTGGTATCGAACTTCTGAACACGGTGATTGCCCATATCCACGACATACACCGCGCCGTCCGACGGATCAACGGCAACCCCACGCGCAAAATAGAACTGCCCGTCGTTGGTCCCGAAGCTGCCCCACTGCATGATAAATTCACCCTTTGGATCAAACTTTTGCACCCTGAAATTCGCGCTATCCACCACATAGATGTAGCCCCGCACCCGGTCCACCGCGATACCCCAGGGCGAATTGAACTGCCCTTCCCCGTTTCCGCGCGAGCCGAACTTCATCAGATACTGCCCCAACTTGCCGTCGAACTTCTGGACACGGTGGTTGTTCGTATCCACCACGAACACATTCCCCTGCGCGTCGCACGCGATCCCAGTCGGGTTGTGGAAATTGGAGTTGGCTGATCCGAAGTTTCCCCACAGCACAATGAAGTTGCCGGTGTTGTCGAATTTCTGGATACGGTTGTTGCCGTTGTCCACCACAAACAGCGACCCCTGTTGGTCAAGGGTGATGCCGTACATCGGACTCATGAACTCGCCACCGTGCAACAGAGAGGCTCCACGGCCGGGCTTTCCCCATTTCGCCACGCACAGGTAGCCTGACGTGTTGACCAGGAGGCTGGTGCTCGCCGGCATCGAGACGTTGTTGCCAACGTCTTTGAACCAGACGTAGACGGTTTTATGGCCATCACCAGGAGAGAGGGTGAAGGGAATCGTCGCCCCGAACTTGTGTGCAGGGACCACATCTACCCACCCTGGCATGCCGGCCGTCGGCGTCATCGGACTTTCAGAAATAAAATAGGCCCCAACGCCCGTGTCCACGTCAGTGGCTGAAATCGTCACCACCACGTCAGGAGCGCTCGTCATGAACGCCCCATGGTTGATGACCGCGTTGGGATTCTGCGGGGCCGTTATGTCGATGAGCACCGGCGTCGCCATCACTTCCTCGGACAGGCCGCTTTCGAGCCCGTCGTGATAGACGGCAGCGAGGGCGTAGTGATAGGGGATACCATTGGTCAAACCGGAATGCGTGTAGGGAGTCGTCACGCCCTCGATGCGAGTCGCCGTCTGAGTGGTCACGCCTGGCGTGGTGTGGAAGTACAGGTTATAGGATTCAACCCCTGGCAGATCCAGCCAGCCCAGGATCACTTCAGTGTCTCCGGCTTTCGCCACCAAACTCCCCGGTGCCGGCAAGGCCGCGTCTCCCTGTTTTGCAGTCTGTGCAGCCCTCTGCAACTCCTCCTCGGTCGGCGCATACTTCAGCACGCGCGCGTTACCGCTGTCCACCACGTAGACGCACCCTTCTTTATCGACCACGATGCCGGACGGGAAATTCAGTTGTCCTTCCATCAGGCCGCGGTTACCCCAGGCGCAGAGAAAGGTTCCGTTTCCATCGAATTTCTGAATTCGATGGTTGCCGCTGTCCACCACATACACATTTCCCAACGCGTCGCAGGCCACGCCCCAGGGGGCCTTGAATTGACCGGGACCGCTCCCTTCCCGTCCCCATTTGGTGAGAAAACTGCCTCTCGCATCGAATTTCTGGATGCGATGGTTGCCCTCATCGGCCACGATGATATTCCCCACGAAATCCACCGCTACTCCGCGTGGAAAAAAGAAGGCTCCGTCAAAGCTGCCGTCTCGTCCCCATTTGAGGAGCGGGGTCCCGTCAGACTGGAACTTCTGAATCCGCGCGTTGCTGGTATCCGAGATGTACAAGTTACCTTGGGTGTCAGTCGCTGCGCCCCACGGCACATCAAACTTTCCCATGTCCGCGCCCCGCCAGGCGAACCCGAACTTCCCCCAGGCACGTAATGGGTTCCCCGCGGAATCGAACTTCTGGAGCCGGTTGTTACCGCTGTCAGCCACATACACGACTCCCTCTGGGCCCGTCGCCAACCCGCGCGGATAGTAAAACTCCCCTTCCTCTGCACTCGCTTCACTACCCCATCGCGCCAGGAACTTTCCTTCCTTGTCGAGCTTTTGAATGGAATGATTATCCGTGTCAGCGACATAGATATTCCCCTCGCTGTCCAAGGCGATCCCGGTCGGTGACTTGAATTCCCCGTCATCCACTCCCTCTTGGCCGATCTGCATCACCAAAAGATAGGGGGACGGGATCGCCATGACCTCCGCCGACTCCGGGCTCTCTCCGTCCGGGGTCACCACAGTCACCACATAGTGATAACAGGTCCCGTTTGCCAGGTCGTCGTGGACATAGGGGGCGCCGGCCCCCTCTATGCAGTTGCCTTTCTCTTTCGTCACCCCGATAACCGGATTGAAATCCGCCGCACTGGCAATCGGGCGGGTGAGTATGGAGAACTTGATTTGCACGCCCTTGGAGGTCAGGAAATAGAGGTTGTAGTACATGGCATCGGGGACCGGATCCCAGGAAATCGTGATTCGACCGTTCCCCGGTTTGGCCACGACACCGGTCGGAGCAGGAGGGAGTTTTTCCGCCTCAATCGCCTCTCCAGCACCCCATTCACCGGTGTTCCCTTCGGCCTGGAGCCTTGGACGAAGAGTCAGGGGCACCTCGTGAGACAGCCACTCCTTCATCATGTTCCAGGCCTCATGGATCAGGCTTTGATTCAGAACCGGAAACCCAGAATGAATCTAACTTGTTTCAAACACTTAAGAAAGGCAGTCTAGCAAACGGAAAATGCTCTCGTCAAGGTCGCGTGGTCCGCTGCGAGCTGCGCGCACCAGCAAGAGAATCCGCGGGAAGGAGTGGGGCAAGCCATCAAGAACAAGGCACGAAACCGGGCGAATTCAGACTCGTTCGGCCGGCTCAGGGGTCAAGAACAGGGATTCCTCTTCAACCGGCAATGACCCCTGCACAGACTCGCCCAGTTCCTTGAATTCACGCAAAGGAGGCAGTTCCGAGAGATCGCGCAGGCCGAAGTGCTCCAAGAAATACTTGGTGGTCCCGTACAGGATCGGCCGACCAGGCACATCCTTCCTGCCCATCATCCGCACAAGTTTGCGCTCTAAGAGGGTCCGAAGCACACTGGATGTCTCGACACCCCGGATCTCCTCGACCTCGGCCCGGACGATTGGTTGCTTGTACGCAACAATGGCGAGCGATTCCAGCGCAGACCGTGACAGTTTCGGCGCCGCCTTGACCTTGTCGAGACGTTTCACCCAGGGCGCCACATCCGGCCTGGTCACGATCCGAAAGCCGCCGGCCACCTCGACGAGCTGCAAACTCCGTCCCTCTTGGTTGTAATCCTCCCGGAGACATCGCAACGCCTCTACAACCTCGGCCTTTGAGACTCTCCCCAGCACCGTCACCAAACGATCCACAGACAACGGCTCGTGGGAGACGAACAACAGCGCTTCGAGAATACCCTTCAGCGCCCGTTGGTCCAACGTCTCCGACAATGGCTCCTGATGATCAGCGCCGTTTCCGTTCCCATTGCCGGCACCGTGCCCATTCGTTCCGCTTTTCGTAAGCACCACTTCACTGCCGTCACCCATCGGGACGTCGTCATCCTTCGGCCTGCCCATTGGTGTGTTCATGATATTCTCCCTTACAGGTTGCTAGCGCCGTTCCAACTATCTCAACCTACTTGTTGCATACAACCAAACCCAAGTGTTATGCAGCACATGTGGCGCAATTAGAGCTGACAAATTGGAACGGCACTAGGCTTCACTCAACTCCTCGCCGGTCATCAACGAGAAGGCCCGCGTAACCAGAATCGGACCGAACGTCTCACCCTGGAACACACGCACTACCTTGATCCGCATCAACTCCAGCAGCGCCAGAAAGGTGACAATGACGAGCAGCCGATGGCGCTGTCCTTCAAAAATCGACAGGAACGTGATGGACTCTTGGCCTTCCAACAGTTCCAGAATGACTGTCATCCGGTCCCTGACTGTCAGGTTTTCCGGAACGATTTCAAGCAACTGATGACTCGGCGTCCTGGCCAGAAGGCCCTGCAACGCGTCAACCAGGTCAAACAGGGTCGCATCTTCCAGCAATGGCTCGTTGGACTGGGCCGTCAAGGATAGCGGCTGCTGTCTCGAGAAGATCTCCCGCCACACCCGCTCCTGGCCGTCAAGCTCCCGCGCGGCCTCCTTGAACTGCTTGTACTCCAACAACCGGCGAACCAGTTCCTCCCGAGGATCCGGACCCTCATCCTCGTCGCTCCCCACCTCATCGTCCGGCAACAACATTCGTGACTTGATCTGCACCAACGTTGCCGCCACGACCAGAAACTCACCGGCCACCGCCAAATTCAACGACTTCATCACGCTCAGATAGTCGAGATACTGCCGAGCGATGAGCGCAATTGGGATATCATAGATATTAATCTCGTTCTTCTTGATCAGATGCAGCAGCAGATCGAGCGGCCCCTCAAACTGCTCGATCCGAATCTGATAGGGCAGTTCAACCTGGTCCAACCCGGCTCCTCCATGATCCCTATCGAGCCGAAAAGCTGGCCCCTTATACCAACTTATGGGGCAGGAGGCAAGAGAAATTCTATATATAGGGGCTTCAGGCGCTTTCGCCATCTAGCCCTTGCGGAGAAAGAGGACAAAGCAGACCGTAAAAATCAGCAGGGCGGCGGCAATTCCATATAGAAAGCGGGGATCGTGCAGTCCCCCTGGAGACTGACTCGCGCCACTCCCCTTCGTTCGGATGAAGCGCGGCTCGACCTGAAAGAACACCTTTGCGAAGTCATTGACACCTTTAAACTCGGCATCCGTAAAGTCCGCAAGGGCTCGAAACGTCGTGCGGCGGAAATAGGCGTCTCCCTCAAAGACCGTGAACAGGAAGAAGGCCTCTCGCTCGAACAGCGCCTCAGAAAAGTCGAGTCCACCCAGAAAACGGCTGCCGGAAAACCCGGTGCCCAGCTTGAAGTAGGTCCGTGAGAAACTGGCCTCTTTCTCAAACGTCACTTCCAGAAACTCGGCCAATCCGTTGAATCCGGCCCGAAGAAAGGTCACTGCCTCGCCGAAGACCGCCTTGTGAAAACGCGAATGGACGCCGAACGCGGTCTTTTCGAACCGCGCGGTTTGGCTGAAGAGAGCCCCGATGAAGAACCCCTCGCGGAGAAGAACCGCTTCCGAAAAATCCACGGACTCCACAAACGCAGCGTGCGACAAATCCATCGAGCGCTCGAACGTCGTGCCGGTCATGATCACCGGCCCTTTCACCACCAAATACCCTTCCTTCAAATTTGTGGCGATGCGGCCTCGCACGAGGGAATTTCGGATCAGGATCGGTCCCGAGATGACCCTGACTTGCCGGAGGTGTTGCTTCAGGATCGCATCCTGTACCCTGGACGACAGAACGTCGAGCGTCGGCACCGAGACAAGCGGTAACTCATCCAGCATCAGGTCTCCAGTGATCACCACCCCGCTCAGATCAACCCCCTTGCCGCTCTTGAAGGCCGCCAACAGCTCAGCGGCGGTCACCGCCTGAGCGTCACGCTGTTGCGCGGTGCAGTCTTTTCCCAGATGTCTCGTGAGTAACGGGGCCGCCTCTAATGGCATGCGCTCGACCTCACATCCCGCGAGCAGGGGTGTAGTGAAAGAAAGGCTGTGCGCCAAAACAACGATAACCCATACAACGACGGCCGAGAAACGCACGGGGGGTCGCCTCACCCTAACGCCTTCACGATGGCCTCATATTGCTCTTGAGTCAGCCGATGCATCCCCAGGTTGAGCCTCCTGGTCAGTTCGGCCCGGTCAGGAACCTCCAGCACCCGGTGCAGCAACGCAAGACTGTCATCCGGAGAGGACGTCCACCGCTGAGTCAGCTTGATCTGCACAAACCCATAGCGGGCTTCCGTCCGGAGCTCGTCCCGAACCAACTCGTCCAGACCGTCAAGCGGCGACACCCCGGAAAGGATCTGAACGTGCGCGTAGAGCCCGGCTTTGAGCACGTACACCAGCGCGCAGGATTGGTCGGTCAAGTACTGACGAAGATTATCGCGGATCAGCGCGCTTTGAAGGCCCCAAACTTGATGGACCAATTGCAGGTCGGCGCTGTCCTGCGAGCTTCGCTCCCGGAGAGCGCCAGCGACAAACAGAAAGTGACTCGTCATCGTGTATAAGGGGGAACGGATGGCTGGTCACGCGAGGCCTAGCCGCAGCCAGGCCTCGTCATGTGGTCTTACTCGGGCAGATCGTTTTGGCGCAAGTAAAGATCAGGTGCTGCTTGGTCAGCGTAGAGCATAATGGGGCACCAGCCGATCAGGAACGGGGAAACTCCTCATTGTCGTCCTGAACGTCTTCGGACTTCTCAAGGAAGTCCGCTTCGTCCTCTTCGTCGTCCAGTGCTACCTCCTCTCGCACATCCTCTCCCATGGCCACGTCCTCTGTGAGCGTGATGTCTTCCGGCAGGTCTTCCCGCGTGGCATGGGGCCTTCGTTCGACCACGGACGGCACAGCTTTCGGGCTCACGACCTTCGCCCTCTTCACCTTGGCTCTGGGCCTGGATTTCTTGACCGCTGCCTTCCTCCTGGATGCCCGCTTGGCTCGAACCTTGGTCTTCTTCCTTCTTGCTTTCGGCCTCGCTCTCCTCGACGCCGATGACTTCGATTTCCGTTTCGTCGCCTTTCTCCGTTTCTTCGCCATTCCTCTCCCCTCCTCCTCAGTAGTGAGCGGCACTTTCCTCTGGCC
>Ga0209887_1000668_pt1 | contig 10427 bp, 9 predicted proteins | sample GWRWN1_30_40_FD_187230 | JGI IMG/M metagenome (GOLD analysis project Ga0209887, IMG submission 187230) | Riverbed sediment microbial communities from areas with no vegetation in Columbia River, Washington, USA - GW-RW N1_30_40 (SPAdes)... | ecosystem: Environmental > Aquatic > Freshwater > River...
CTGGTCCGGACGATGTGGCAGGACGAACCGGAGCTCATCCAGCTGGTCAAGCAGGAGGAGGTCGTGATCGCCTACGCGTGGACGTCCGCCTGGAACTGGACGCGGGCCAAGCACCCGGACATGGTCTACATGGAGCCCAAGGAGGGCCGGACGTCGTGGTCCTGCGGCTTCGCCCTGTTCCGGGACACGCCGAACTACTACCACGCGCACGAGTACGTGGACGCGTGGATGAGCGCGCAGTCGGGCCTGTGGCTGCTCCAGAACTACGCCTACGGCCACACGAACACGAGGGTGGATCTCTCCAAGCTCTCGCGGGACGTGGTCGAGACCTTCAGCCTGGACGATCCGGCGGTGCTGGAGGAGCCGCGGACACACCCCGAGCGCCACATCCCGCGCCGGGACACGTACAGCGAGTTCTGGAGCGAGGTGAAGGCCGCCTGACCCTTCGGCGCGGGCGGCGGTAGGAGTGGCGTCCGGCCGGTCCGTAGCCGCGGAGATCCGCGCGGCCGCCGGGACCCGGCCGTACAGACCCTGGCGGCTCACGCTGGGGTTGCTCTCGGGCCCGCTCCTGTGGCTGGCTCTGTTCTTCCTGATCCCGATCGGCCTGGTCGCCCTGTACAGCGTGGGCGCGGTCACCGTGTTCCGGACGGATGCCGGGCCGTCGTTCGCCGGCTGGCAGCGGTTCCTGACGGGACGGTCGATCTACCTGGGGCTGTTCTGGAAGTCCGTGCGGATGTCGCTCACCGTGTCCGTCCTCGTCGTGGTCCTGGCCTATCCGATCGGCTACTTCCTGGCGCTCTGCGCGCCGAAGAGGAAGTACGTCCTGCTCCTGCTCATCATCGTGCCGTTCATCACGAGCTACCTCCTTCGCATCGTGGCCTGGAGGGTCATCCTGGGGGGCCAGGGCGTGATCAACTCGTTCCTGTTCTGGTCCGGGGTTCGCAGCTCCGACGACCCGGTCACATGGCTCATCTACAGCCAGTTCACGGTGGTGCTGGTCCTGGTGTACGTGTGGGTTCCGTTCGTGGCGCTCCCCATCTTCGTCACCCTGGAGAACCTGGACCGGTCGATCCTGGAGGCTGCGAGCGATCTCGGCGCGAGCCGGTGGCGCACGTTCTGGCGCGTCACCTTCCCGCTCAGCCTGCCAGGGGTCGTGGCGGCGTTCGTGTTCGTGTTCATCCCTACGATCGGCGAGTTCGTCACTCCTCAGCTCGTCGGTGGGACCGGTGGGTACATGTACGGGAACGCCATCTCGGACCTGTTCACGCAGGGGTTCGACTGGAGGACGGGGTCCGTGCTTTCGCTGTTCCTGGTGGCAGTGGTGGGCCTCATGACGGCGGTCTTCGCCAGGTTCCTCCAGGTGCGAAGTGTGGCGGCGAGCTGATGGACCTCGGGACCTCCCGAAACGGCTTGTGGGTGCTGAGGTCCTTCTTCGCGATCCTCGTGGCGTTCCTGTACGCGCCGCTCCTGGTCCTCGCCCTGTTTTCGTTCAACGACGGTACGACGGTCGCGTTCCCGCTCGAGGGGTTCACCACGCGCTGGTACGGAGAGTTCGTGTCGAACCCATTGCTACTTCGGTCGCTCCGGGCCAGCCTCATCGTGGCGGCGACGTCGAGCGTGATCGCGGTGGGCCTGGGCGTGCTGGCATCGTTCGTCCTGGTTCGACGACGGTTCGCCGGGAAGGCGGCGACGTCGGCGCTCGTGCTGTCCCCGCTCGTGATCCCGTACTTGGTCTTCGGGATCTCGCTCCTCATCCTGTTCACCACCGTCGACAAGATCCTCACCGAGACCATGGGCGTGTACATGGGCCTGGGGCTGCACGCCATCGCCATCGGGCACGTCGTGGTGTCCTTGCCGTACACCATCCTCACGATCGTACCGAGGCTCGAACGGCTGGACGTCTCGCTGGATGAGGCCGCCCGTGACCTCGGCGCCACCGGCTACCAGGCGTTCCGGCGGGTCACGCTCCCGTTGTTGCGGCCCGCGATGGTCTCGTCCTTGCTCATCGCGTTCACGCTCTCGTTCGACGAGTACGCCATCGCCTCCTTCCTGGTGGGGACGGAGTCGACCTGGCCGGTCTTCCTGTTCTCGCAGCTTCGCCGAGAGCAGCTGCTCCCCCAGCTGATCGCCGTCTCGGTGGTCGTGCTCACCGCGTCGATGCTGTTGGTGGTGGCCACGGAGGTCGGGAGGCGGCGGGCCGAGCGAAAGCTCGGCGCCTGACGCACCATCGGTCGTTTCCGCGCCGCGACGATACCCTGGTCCCATGACCGGCCCGGCCACCGTCGGCGACCTCCGGACCGCCGGCTATCCCGACCGCACTGTCAAGGAGGAGCTCCGGGCCAACCTGCTGGTTAAGCTGGGCCGGGGAGAGCAGCTGTTCCCCTCGATCGTCGGGTTCGACGCGTCGGTGCTCCCGGCCCTGGAGCGCGGCATCCTGGCCGGCCACGACCTGATCCTGCTTGGCGAGCGGGGGCAGGCCAAGACCCGCCTGATCCGAAACGTGGTGGGCCTCCTGGACGAGGAGGCCCCGGCCATCGCCGGCTGCGAGGTGAACGACCACCCATACCGGCCGATCTGCGCCCGGTGCCGTGCCCTGGTCGCCGAGCAGGGCGACGCCGTCCCCGTGTCCTGGATCGGGCGGGACCAGCGGTACGCGGAGAAGCTGGCCACCCCCGACACCTCGGTGGCCGATCTGATCGGCGACGTGGACCCCATCAGGGTGGCCGAGGGCCGGTACCTGGCCGACGAGCTCACGATCCACTACGGCCTGATCCCACGGACCAACCGCGGCATCGTGGCCATCAACGAGCTGCCCGACCTCCCGGAGCGCATCCAGGTGGCCCTGTTCAACATCCTGGAGGAGCGCGACGTCCAGATCAGGGGTTATCGGATCCGCCTGCCGCTCGACCTGCTCCTGGTCGTCACGGCGAACCCGGAGGACTACACGCACCGAGGCCGGATCGTCTCCCCGCTCAAGGATCGGTTCGGGACCCAGGTGCGAACGCACTATCCGGAGACGCTCGCGGACGAGATCCGGATCATGGACCAGGAGGCCCGCCCGCCGGCAGGCGACGCGCCGATCCGCGTTCCCCGGTATATGGAGGAGGTCCTGGCTGCTCTGACCGCCGAGCTCCGGCGATCGCCCCATGTGAACCACCGCTCCGGGGTGTCGGTCCGGTACTCGATCGGGAACCTGGAGACGCTCTCGGCGGCGGCCGTGCGCCGTGCGGCCCGCACCGGTGAGCCGGAGGCCGTGCCCCGGGTGTGCGATCTGCCCGCCGTGATGGAGGCCTCGCTCGGGCGCGTGGAGTTCGACACGATCGAGGAGGGCCGGGAGGAGGAGATCCTGCTGCGGGCCCTTCGGACGGCCGAGCTGGAGGTGTTCCGTCGCCGGCTGTCCGGGTTCGACTTCGCACCGATCCTGTCGAAGTTCGCCGGCGGGTTCGTGGCCGAGACGTCGGACCTCACGCCGGCCTCGGACGTGCTCGGCCAGTTCGGCGACCTCCCGGGACTGGCCAAGCTGCTGGAGCGGCTGGGCGTGGAGGAGGAGAGCCCCGGCGTGGCTGCCTCCGCCGTCGAGTTCGCCCTGGAGGGGCTGCACCTCTCGCGCCGCCTGAACAAGGAGCAGTCCGGGAGGCTGGGGGCCTACCGGTACGAGGGACCTTCGGCCTCGTAGGATTTGCCGGCCGTGCGTAGGATTCACGAGTACGTCGGGTACGTTGTCGTCGCGCTGTTCGCCGTGGGCTGGCTGTGGGGCCTCGCGATCTGGATGGCGAAGCGCGGGGCCGGCGACTGGTTCTGGCGGTGGCTGGCGGCGGTCCAGGTGGTGGCCGTGGCGCAGGCGCTCATCGGCGTCGTGCTGCTCGTGCTGGGGTATCGGCCGGAGACCTGGCTCCATTACGTCTACGGGTTCGGACCGCTCGTCCTGCTGGCCGTCGCCCACGCATTCGCCCGGGAGGAGCCGTTCCGAGCGCAGCCCTGGATCCCGTTCGCGTGGGCCGCCTTCTTCTGCTTCGGCCTGGCCCTCCGGGCGCTCACGACCGGGCTCGGGTTCGCGTAGCCGTCGGGGACGTTCCGGCGGACCCGGCGTACCCTGGGTGGATGCGCTCGCGGTACTCGCAGTGGGACGGGAGCCAGGACCCCTTCGGACCCGACGTCCCGGCAGCCGAGCTCCTCGAGGAGATGTCGGAGGACCTGCTGTCGGGGGCCGGAGCGCAAGGCGCGATGTCCGGCCTGCTGCGGCGCGGGATGCGCGGCCGCTTCGGCGGCCTCGACGCGCTCCGGGCGCGCCTGCGCGAGGCGCGAGCCCGCGAGCAGGCCGCGCTGAACCTTCAGGGCCCGCTCGAGGAGATCCGGGAACGGCTGGGCGAGATCGTGGAACGCGAGCGCTCGACGCTGTCGTTCAAGGCCGAGGAGGACGCTCGGATGCGGGAGGCCGTCCTCGATTCGCTGCCGCCGGACGTCCCCGGCCAGATCCGCGAGCTGTCCGACTACAGGTTCGTCGATCCGGAGGCCCAGCGGGAGTTCGACGAGCTGATGGAGCACCTGAAGGAGCAGGTGCTCGGGGCGTACTTCCGCAACATGGCCGAGGGGATGCGGAACCTCTCGCCGGAGCAGGTCCAGCGGTTCAAGGACATGCTGGCCGGGCTGAACCAGATGATCGAGCGTCGGGACCGGGGCGAGGAATACGACTTCGACGGGTTCATGCAGCGGTATGGCGACATGTTCCCCGACAACCCGAAGTCGCTCGACGAGCTGCTCGAGAACATGGCCCGGCGGATGGCGGCGCTCTCGCGGCTGTTGGCGTCGCTCTCCGCGGAGCAGCGGGCCGAGCTCCAGGGTCTTGCGGAGCAGGTCATGGCGGACATGGACCTGGCGTTCGAGGTCGATCGGCTGGGGGCCAACCTCTCGTCGATGTTCCCCCGCATGCCGTGGGGGGACCCCTCGCTGGCCGCCGGCGAGGAGGCCATGCCGCTGTCGGCCACGGTCGACGCGATGGAGCGGCTGCACGATTACGAGGACCTCGACCGGGCCATGCGGGGAGACTACGCCGGGGCATCCCTGGAGGACGTCGACGAGGAAGCCCTCCGACGCACCCTGGGCGACGAGGCTGCGCGCGATGTCCGGAGGCTCAAGCAGATCGAGCGAACCCTCGAGCAGGCCGGCCTGGTCTCCAGGCGTGAGGGACGGCTGGAGGTGACGCCGAAGGGAGCGCGCAAGCTCGGCGAGCGGGCGCTGGTCAGGGTGTTCGAGCGGCTACGCCGGGACCGGGAGGGGACCCACGATGCCCGGGAGGTCGGTGGCCTGGCCGAGCCGACGGGTTCCACACGGCCGTGGACGTTCGGCGACACCGGCCAGATCGCGGTGCAGCGCACCGTGTTCAACGCCGTGCTCCGAGGCGGACCCGGGGCCGACGTGCATCTCGTGCCCGATGACTTCGAGCTGGTCGATGCGGAGCAGCGGACCGAGGCGGCCACGGCGTTGCTGCTCGACCTGTCCTTCTCCATGCCGCTCCGGGGCCACTTCGTGCATGCCAAGAGGATGGCCCTGGCCCTCCACGCCCTGATCGAGGGGCGGTACCCGCACGACCGGCTGTACATGATCGGGTTCTCCGACTACGCGAGGCGGATGGAACCCCAGGACCTCACCGCCGCCGGATGGGAGCGTGTGTACGGGACGAACATGCAGCACGCGTTCAACCTGGCCGGGCGGCTGCTCGCCCAACATCCCCGGGCCACGCGGCAGGTGATCATGGTGACCGACGGCGAGCCCACGGCCCACCTGGAGGGCGAGGAGGTGTTCTTCTCCTGGCCGCCGGTCCCGAGGACCATCCAGCTCACGCTGACCGAGGGGCTCAGGCTGTCGCGTGCCGGCGTGACGGTGAACGTGTTCATGCTTGAGGACTCGCCGGGGTTGATCCGGTTCATGGAGCGCCTGGCCAAGCTCACCGCGGGGCGGGTCTTCCTGATGGACGACCGCGAGATCGGCGACTTCATCGTCCGGGACTACGTGTCCCGGCGGACGCAGTAGGCCGCTCCCGGCTCGTCAGGTCCGGTTCGGCCGAGTCCCACCACAGAGTGACCAGGCGTTGAGCTTCCGGTCCGGCCGACCACAGCCCGTCGTGCACGGCCAGGCGGTCGCCCAGGGCCTCCGCGATCTCGTCGTCGCGGTCGGGCGTGAGGCACAGCCTTCGCCGGATGAGCCCGGTGGCGTCCTCGCGCCGCCCGAATCCGCCCAGTCTCGGTGGGCGCTCGACGTCCTCGCGGTTGACGTCGAACCCCGATCCGCGCAGAGCCTCCTCTGCGTCGTCGGCGGTCGGTTCGGGGGGACGCTCCAGGCGGTGGAATCGGACCCAGAGGTCGCTCATCCAGGCCAGCGGATGGGTGGAAGTGATCTCGATCACCACGCGGTGGCGGGCGTGCTCGTCCAGGGCTCGCACGAACGGCTCGAGGTCCCGCACGTTGTACAGGACGTGCGCGCACACCACGACGTCCGCGGCGTCGACATCGGCGGCGACGTCGGGCCACCGGCCGAGGACCGGGACCGCTTCGACGCCGGCGGCAGCCGCGGCCTGACTGAACTCATCCAGCATCGCCTCGGCGCTGTCGACGCCCCCGACCCGAGATGCCCGCGGCCACAGGGGACGCGAGGCGGCCCCCGCTCCCACGCCGACGTCAAGGATGGTCCCGCCGTCCGGCAGCGCCTCAGCGGCGCGAACGGCGGTGGGGGACGGTTGGCCGGTCGGCGCTCGTTCCGCGCGCGATCGGAACAGCTCTGGCGGAAAGGTCCAGGGCGACTCGGGGGCCTGGGCCAGGATCTCGTCGGGGATCCCCCAACCTTCCAGCGCTGCTCCCCACCGTTCCGCGGCGTTCATGGGCTGACCGTAGGTGGGCTCAGTCCAGCTCGGTCAAGACCTCGTCGGTGTGCTCCCCGAGAACGGGCGGTGGGCGACGCACCGGTAGGAGCTCGCCGGAGAGCCGGATGGGGTTCGCCGCCAGGCGAAGCGATCCTCGGGCCGGGTCCTGCACGTCCTGCACCACGGCCAGGCCCTCCGGCGACGCGAACACCTCGTCCAGCCGCCGGACGGGAGCGCACGGCACGCCTGCCCGCTCGAGGGCGCGCAGCCATCCCTCGGCCGGCCTGGCTTGGAAGGCGTCCTGCAACAGCGGGATCAGTTCGGATCGGCTTCGGACCCGGGCGTCGTTCGTGGCGAACCGCGAGTCCTCGGCCAGATCCGGCCGTCCGATCACCTCGCATGTGTTCCGGAAGAGCTTGTCGTTGCCGGCCGCCAGGATGAACGGGCGGTCGGCGGACTCGAACAGCTGATAGGGAACGATGTTCGGATGCTCGTTGCCCATGGGGCCGGGGATTTGGCCGCCCAGCAGATAGTTCGCCGCCTGGTTCACCAGCGCGGCGAGGCTCGCCTCGAACAGCGACACGGTGACCTTCTGTCCGCGGCCGGTGCGCGCCCGGCCGAGAAGCGCGGCCTGGATGCCGTTCGCCGCGAACAGCCCGGCGACCACGTCGAGGAGTGCGACCCCGACCTTGGTGGGCTCACCTCCGGGATGTCCGGTGAAGCTCATGAGGCCGGACAGGGCCTGGACGATGATGTCGTATCCGGGCCGGGAAGCTCGCTCGCCCTCCTCCGAGAACGCCACCAGCGAGCAGTACACGAGCCGCGGATCCTCGGCAGCGAGGGATGGATAGTCGAGTCCGAAGCTCGCCATCAGGCCGGGACGGAAGTTCTCCACCACCACGTCCGCTCGGCTCGCCAGCCGCCGGGCGGCGGTCGTTCCCTCCGCCGTCGAGAGATCGAGGACCACCGAACGCTTGTTCCGGTTGAGCGAAATGAAGTACGCGGCGTCCTGTCCGACGAACGGCGGCCCCCAATGCCGGGTGTCGTCGCCCGTCTCCGGGCGCTCGATCTTGACCACGTCGGCGCCCAGGTCCGCCAGGATCATGGTGGCCAGCGGCCCCGCCAGGACCCTGGAGAAATCCACCACTCGCACCCCGGAGAGGGGCGCATCGACCAACCGACCGGCGGGCTGGTCGCGGTGGCCTGACACCGGATCTCCACCAACGAGGGCTAGGGGGGCAAAGATGGAGCCGCCGGAACCCGAGGGCTCCAGCGACTCCATCCCCATATATACACCGTCCGTCCCAGCGAGGTCAAATCCTGGGGCCGGTCGGGGGCTCGCGGAGCGCCCGACCGGCTGGCGGTCCGGGCCGGAAGTTGCCACGATAGCCGCGTGAACCAGGAGAGCCTGGAGCGGGCGAACGCCTTCCTTGCCGCGGTGGCGTCCAGGGTCGGGCCGGGCGAGGTGCTGGAGGACAGCCCGGCGGACATCGCACGGGGCATGGGCCTGCCCGAGCCGCTCGCCGCCGCCCGCGCCGTCCGAGCCTTGCTCGCACGCCGCCGCCTGGACGTGGTGGACGGCAAGTACCGGCTCCTGGACCCCAAGCCGATCGAGCCCGGCGAGCGCGAGCAGGTGCCCCGGCCCCGAAGGCCGAGGTCCAGCCGCCAGCCGGCGGACGAACCGGGTCCTCCGTCCCGGCCCACCTATTCGGAGATTGGGCGCGAGGCCATCGAGCGGATGATCGAGCTGGGGCGGGAGGTGGCATCGCTTCGGGCCGGCCTGCGAACAGCCCGCGAAGAGGCCCGCGAATCCCGCGAGGCCCGGGACGAGGCGGAGCGCCGGGCGCAGGCGCTCGCCAGCCGGGTCAGAGACCTCGAGGCCCGGGCCGAGATGGCCGAGGCGAACCTCCGCACCCTCCTCACCGCAGCCCGGGCGTCCGGTCGCGAGATACCGGTCGGCGACACCGAGATGGAAGCCATCCTGGGCGTCCTGAAGGGCGATCAAGAGGGCGATCAAGAGGGCGAACAGAAGCAGCAGGAGCGCTCGGCGAACGCCTGACCGGCCGGCGGGCGCCGTCGCCGGCCGGTCAGCCCTGGGGCTGAGCCATCGTCGCGGCCTGGCCCTTGCCCAGGGCGAAGGCGGCGAGGTGGCACGCGGCGGAGTGCCCCGGGCGAAGTTCCAGGAGGTCGAGGTCCTCTCCCCGGCATCTCTGCTCGACTCCCGCCGCTCGGGCCGCGCCCGAGGCGACGTCGGGACAGCGAGGGTGGAACCGGCACCCCGGCGGGATGTTCGTGGGGTCGGGCGGCTCGCCCGTCAGAAACGGGCGGTCGATACCTCCCGCCTCCGGCACGACCTGCAGCAGCGCCTTGGTGTACGGGTGCAGCGGGTTCGTAAGCACCTGCTCCGCCGGGCCGATCTCAACGATCCGGCCGAGGTACATCACGGCCACCCGATCCGCGATGGTCCAGGCCAGCCCGAGGTCGTGGGTCACCACGAGCATGGCGATGTTGAACTCGTCCCGAAGCTTGAGCAGCAGGCGAAGGATCTCTCCCCGGACCGATGCGTCCAGGCTCGAGACCGGCTCGTCCGCCACGATCACCTCCGGCTCCAGGACCAGGGCTCCGGCGATCACCACACGCTGGCGCTGCCCCCCGGAGAGCTCGTGCGGGTACAGGAGGTAGAAGCGTTCGGGCGGCCGGAGGCCGGCCCGCGACAGGGCCCGGGCCACCAGTTCCTCCTCGGACAGGCCGTCCTCGCTTCGGTGGATCCTGTGGACCCGGAGCCCTTCCGCCACCGACTCGTAGATCGTTTGCCGTGGGTTGAGGGCCGCGGTGGGGTCCTGAAAGACCATCTGCACCCGGCGCCGGTACTCGTGGAGGTTCCTGGCGAGCGGCCGGCCCTCGAACCGGATCTCGCCCTTCCTGGGCTTCTCCAGGCCGAGGATGGTTCGAGCGATCGTGGTCTTGCCGCAGCCGGACTCGCCGGCCAGCGCAAGCACCTCGCCCGGGTACAGGTCGAGGTTCACGCCGTCCACCGCGCGGGCCTGGCTAGCCTTCTTGCCGAGCAGGCCGGAGAGGTTGACGCCGAGGGGCTCGGTTCGGTGCTCAAAGAGCTTGAGGATTGCTACCGGATCCTGGTCGGCGCCAAAGGCTGATCCGGCGTCTTGCCGACGGAACGGCTTGTTTCAAAGACGAGGCGCGGCCGGCGCAACATTAGCCTGCCGCCCGATGCCGTCACCATGTTGCGGGAACACCGGAAGAAACAAATCGAGCTCAGCCTCGCACTGGGGCAGAGCGGTCAACCCAATCTCGTGTTCTCTACGCTTGAGGGTGAAATGCTTTCGCCTAACGGCGTAAGCCGCGCCTGGCGGCAAACATGCAAGGCGAGGAAGCTGCCGCGCATTCAGTTACATGGGCTGAGACACACGCATGCCTCAACGCTGATACGGGCGGGCGTCGACATTCTCACTATCAGCCGCAGGCTCGGGCACAGCTCCGCAAGCATGACGCTCGATATTTACGGACACTTGATTGAGGGAGCCGATGCCGCCGCGGCTGACGCGATAGGGAA
>Ga0209887_1000669_pt1 | contig 10411 bp, 7 predicted proteins | sample GWRWN1_30_40_FD_187230 | JGI IMG/M metagenome (GOLD analysis project Ga0209887, IMG submission 187230) | Riverbed sediment microbial communities from areas with no vegetation in Columbia River, Washington, USA - GW-RW N1_30_40 (SPAdes)... | ecosystem: Environmental > Aquatic > Freshwater > River...
GTTCTTAGGGCCACGCGGCGTCTAGCGCTGGGTTCAGGAGATCCTTCTGGTAGACCTCCTGGTACTGCATCCCGTATCGTTTCCCGATCTCGATCGCCCGTGCCAGCGTCTCCAGCGGATCACACGGCGTCACCTGCCCGTTCATGCGGCACGTCGAATCGCCCGTGACGAACCACAGCATCTGTCCCGCCACGTTCGGCCGTCGATCGTGGAGGATCTGCCATGCCCCCAGCTTCGTCGTCTTCGACGGATCAGGCGTGGTGGCAGAGAGACTGTTCTTCTGCACGAGAAAACGTCCGGGGTACGTATTCAAGGCCCAGTCCACAACAGTTCGGGCGACATAATCTGGATCGGGATCGAGCTTCCCGTTCCGACCGACCGCCATGAGGACCTTCTGGTTCGGAAAGGCGTTCATCGTAGTCGTGATGATCGCCTTGCAGCCATTGATGAGCTTTGACGACGTATAGCCCACGGCTTTCCAGTTTTCGATATCGTCCGATGTGTTCGGGACCCTCCAGTCGTCGGTGACGGCGTTCGCACAGGAGCTGGAGACGACGCGGACGGCAGGGTGATTCGCGAAGCGGCTCCCCATCTCGGCGATCAGCGCTTTCTTGCGCGCAAGGAAGGTCGCACTCCAGAAGATGGGAATCGTCAGCGTCTCCCCCGCAGTCGGCTGGTACTGGTCGGTATTCACGAAGCTGAACGTTCTGACACCCGCAAACGCCCACCCCGGCGTATTGACCCCGCCGGACACTACGCGCAACAGGACCCACTTGGTGGGAGGGATACGGGCGAGTTGCGTCTCGAAATAGGAGAAGTCGTACTGCCCTTGAGAGGCCTCGACATTCGCCCATGTCCATCGGAGCGTCACGCCGCTGATATCCGGGTGTTGCAGCACCTTATCGGGGATGTGACTCCCACCTGGTGGGGCCGCCACGATCCCTTGCTGGGCACTTGCGCTCGTCACGCTCAGCAATGCCGTCAGCAATGCCACGATATGTCTCATCTGACTCTCCTCGAGTTATTGCTCAGCGCTGGTCAGACAGTCGTTCGGGCCAGAATGCACTCTTGGTCGCCACGGCTCACGGCCCGCGGGACCGGGGATCTGGCGCGGCTTGGTCGGGTCGTCCGGGTCGCCTCATCCTCACTTGCTTGTCTTCACGCGAGGAGGCGCTCGGTGAACTCGAGGACCCCAGACTCCCGCTGGGTAGGTCGAACAGCTGGCGCGCTTCGTCGCAGGTGATGATCTCGGCCCGCACGAGCTGGCTTCGGAGGCGGGTGGGAGGCGTGGTGGCGGGGACGGCGTGACCGAGCGCTCCCGGGCTCGGCAGATCGGATGAACCCAGACTCGCGCTCTGTCTATCTCGCACGCTGAGTCGACATCTCGAGACGACTCACTGTGAGCCCGCCGCCGACGCACCGAATCACGAAAGGCACCCTGGCACCTCTCAGCGTCACTTCTACACGAGGTAGCGACGATCGCCCGGAGAAAAACTGCCGAGGGGGCTCACGTGAAAGTTTGGTCGTAAGAAAGGTCTCGTGCGAAACTGGAGGTCTCCTCCCGAAAACCGTTCCCGACGACATCGGCCCTCCGGCGGGCGACATTGGCCGCAGGCCAACCCCGCACTGACTCCGGTCGAGGCGGCCTCGTTCGGGAGGATGTTGCGGGCGGACTGCGGCAGCTTGTTTCGCGACGGATGACGGCGAGGCGCTTGCCGGGCAACTGGTGCGACGGCGTGTCGGTGTGACCGCGCCTGAGACCGACGCGGCTGCCTCTCACGATCTCCCCCGGGGTTGCTGCCCTGCGTGCCGTGAGTTCCTTGACAGGCTCCTCAACCACGGCTAGATTCCCTCCAACCCTGTAGCGTGACCGTCCGGCACCTGGAGAGGCATGATGTCCGCTGCGCCAGAGAGAATGAGCAAACCACTGAGGAGAAGAGATACGGTCGATACGGCGTGGTTTCTTGATTTCGATCACACGCTCTTCAATACTGATGAATTCTTTCATGTTGACGTGAGAGACTCGCTCCGTCACTTTGGAATCGATAGCGCGTCTTGGGAACGAGGCTACACACAGGCGTGGCAGGCCGGATATACGCTTGAAGGACACGCAGAAGAGATCTATCGTCAGTCAGGCAGTCAATTGGCGCTCGACGAGATGAGACGCATCCTTCGGGACTCATTCTCGAATTTGGAACGATACATCTATCCGGATGTTCTACCCTTTCTCGAGAGCGCCAAGAGGAGGCGCGTTGGTTTGTATCTCTTGTCAGTCGGCGATCCGGAGTGGCAGCGTTACAAAGTTCGAGGCGCCAGGATTGATCATTATTTCGCCAGCATGTTCTTTGTTCCCAAGGAAGGCGGGAAAGCCAACGTCATTCTTGAGCAAGCAAGAGGAGTTCAGAAAGTGTTGATGGTTGACAACAACCCGGGCGAACTCGATTCGATCAAGGATGCGGCGCCACTGGTCAGAACGTATTGCATCAATCGGGTGCCGCACGAGATGATCGTGCCCGGTGACGAATTGTCCAGACTGAAGTTCTTGGACGCTCGTGAATACTTGGAGAAGAGATGGCGATATCAACACGTGCCCTGTAGAACGCTGGATGACATAGTCGAATCATGAGAACGATACGAGCAAGGGCGCCAACACGCATCGACCTTGCGGGAGGAACACTAGACGTTCCGCCGCTGTACTTGCTTCACGAGCAAGCGGCCACCGTGAACATGGCGATTGACGTAAGCGCCAGAGTGACGATCTCGCCATGCGACAACGTCGTAATTGCCTCGCGCGATCAGGACATCACGGCGACATGGGAGAGGCCTTCACTGATCTCCTGGAAGGAATGCCCACGGTTGGAACTCCTCGCGCGACTGGTCAGATCTTTCGGCCCGAAAGAGCATCTGCGAGTCGACGTTGATTCCGCAGCTCCGGCGGGTTCTGGGTTGGGAGGTTCATCCGCGGTTGCGATCGCGCTCACTCGAGCGCTGGCCGTGTGGTGTGACGTGAGCTTATCGAGCGAAGAGCTGGTTGATTATGCGAAGTCGATCGAAACGCAAACCATCAGAGTCCCGACCGGCTATCAGGATTACTGGGGGGCGGTGTACGGGGGAGTTCACGCCTACGAGATGGGGATGAATGGCAAGGTCCGAGCGACGCCCCTCGGCTCCGAGAGCTTTCATCGAGAGTTAGAGCGCCATGTCCTCCTTGTGTATACTGGCCGGCCGCGTTTTTCCGGATCGAATAACTGGGAGCTGTTCAAACGACACATGGAGGGCGAGGCCGCGACAATTGATTTCTTCGAGAGGCTCAAGGAGAACGCGCTCGTCATGAAGGAAGCCCTGGCGAGCGAGAGCATGAGCCGCACGGCTGAGGCATTGAATCGGGACTGGAGAACACGAAAAGGCATGCTGCCAACCATGAGTACCATGGAGATCGAGACGTTGATTGAGAAGACTGCGGGACATGGAGTGTTCGCCGCGCGTGTGTGTGGAGCGGGTGGGGGAGGATGCGTGGCGCTGTTGGCGGATCCGTCCAAACGAAAGGACTTGGTGCAGCGTATTGGAGAGATGAAGATGCAGGTCATTCCCACCCGGATTGCTGAGACGGGCGTGGTCGTTGAAGGGGAAGGTTTCGAATAGGCCGGCGGGTGTCGTCTCCTGCGGCGTCCGGTTCTGCTACTGGATCGAGAGCCTGTCGGCGTGCAGACGTCGACTGGGGCGGTAAGGGAAGATATCAACCACTTCGCCGGCCTTATGCCATGCTTGCATCTTGGTCCAGAATCCTGGGCCCAGCAAGTCTCGGTGCGCTTGGAGGAAGACATCGCGCATGCCGCCCTGAAGCCCTATGAACGTGAGGAACTCCTCGGGGAAGATGTCATTCGGGCCCACATAAAACCACGGCTCCGATGCCAGCTCCTCGTCGAGATCGCGGGCTGGCGGCATCTCCCGGAAGTTGCAGTCGGTTAGCAGGCAGAGCTCATCGTAATCGTAGAAGATCACCCGTCCGTGCCGGGTGACGCCAAAGTTCTTCAGCAATAGGTCGCCCGGAAAGATGTTCGTGGCCGCCAGGTCCTTGATCGCTTGGCCGTAGTCGAGCACCACGTCGCGGGCAGCCGCCTCGTCCACGTGCCAGAGATGGAGGTTGAGCGGTGTCACCCGCCTCTCCGTGTAAAGATGCTTGACGATCACCCGGTTGTCTTCAATGATCACGCTGCTGGCCGCCCCGTCCGCGAGCTCCGTCAGCAGGTCGTCTGAGAAGCGGTCTCTGGGAAACGCGAGGTACTCGAATTCCTGCGCGTCCACCAAACGGCCGGCGCGATCGTGCTTGAACACCAGTTGATACCTGTCCATCACCTGCCGGCGCGTCGTCGTCTTCGGATACGCGAAGGTATCGCGGATCACCTTGAAGACGACGTCATAGGAAGGCATCGTAAAGACGAGCATCACCATGCCGCGGTCGCCCGGCGCGATCGCGAACTTGTCCGTGGAGCGCTGGAGATGGTGCACCAGGTCGCGATAGAGCTCGGCCTTCCCGTGCTTGTTGTAACCCAGTGCGATGTAGAGCTCGGCGACGCGCTTGACCGGCATGATGGACTTCAAGAACCGAATAACGTCATGCGGCGCTTCCACGTCGACGTGAAAGGAGGAGCGGGTAAAGCTGAATACGATGCTGGCCTCGTTCTCCGTCAGCAACACCGCGTCGACCACAATCCTTTGGTCCTCGTTGATCAACGCGACTACGAGCGGCATGACCCGGTGGCCGGCGCGTATCCTCCCGATGAGATAGGCCCCCTTGTTCCGGTAGAACACGGGCTTCATGACTTCAATCGTCTCTAGGGGCTGCGTTCCCCAGACCGTCTGCCGGTGGGCGTCGATTTGCTCAGCGACGAGACGGGTGTCGAAGTCGATGTCTCGATACGCCACTTTCAAGGGACGTTCGGCCAGAATCGCTTTGACCAGCGCGTGCGTCGTCCCGCGCCTGCGGTAGGTCGTGAAGACGGACTCGTCTGCTTCCGGTAGCCCGCGGTCGAAGTCCGAGTCCACGTATTCGATCTCGGGATTCACACCGACCGTGCCAAGAATCCGCCGCGTCACTGAATTGAAGAACGTCTCGGCAAGTTCGAAGTCAGGACGGCGGGCAGTCAGGTTCGAGTAGACAGACTTCACCTGCGCCCAGAGTGCCTTGTTCTGGTTGTGCTCGCCAAGGATCCGACCGATATCGGCGACGGCACGTTTGACGACCTGCTCATAGAGGTCCAAGCGCTCCACGGCATCCTGCTGCATGCCGTGCCAATCGCGATGCTCGTGGCGGGATGGGGCCCGGCGCGTGATCTCCTTGAATTCGTGCTGATAACCATCGAAGGCTTGCCGGATCGCGTCGGCGCCGCTCTTGGCCAGTGAGGCGTCACCTCGGTCTGAAGCCATGGGCCACCTTCAAGAACCTCGCTCACATGTGTGCGATGACCGCGTCTCCGAACTCGCTGCACGCGACTTCCTTCGCCCCGTCCATCAGCCGCGCGAAGTCGTAGGTGACGGTCCGGTTTCCGATCGCGCCGTCCACGCCGTGGATGATCAGGTCGGCCGCCTCGGTCCAGCCCATGTAGCGCAGCATCATCTCGCCGGACAGGATCACCGAGCCGGGGTTTACCTTGTCGAGATTCGCGTACTTGGGCGCGGTGCCGTGCGTTGCCTCGAACACGGCGTGACCGGTTATGTAGTTGATGTTGCCGCCGGGCGCGATGCCGATACCGCCGACTTGGGACGCCAGCGCGTCGGACAGATAGTCGCCGTTGAGGTTCATCGTCGCGATCACGTCAAAGTCGTCGGGCCGTGTCAGCACCTGCTGGAGCGTGATGTCGGCGATGGCATCCTTGACCAGGATCCGGCCCGAAGCCAGCGCGGCCTTCTGCTCGGCGTTGGCCGCTTCTTCACCCTTTTCCGCTTTCGTGCGTTCCCACTGCGTCCAGGTGTAGACCTGGGCGGGAAACTCACGCTCGGCCAGCGCGTAGCCCCAGTTGCGGAACGCGCCTTCGGTGAACTTCATGATATTGCCCTTGTGTACGAAGGTCACGCTGCGGCGCCTGTTGACGATGGCGTAGTTGAGGGCCGCGCGGATGAGGCGCTCGCTCCCCTCTCGCGAGATGGGCTTGATGCCGATGCCGGACGTTTCGGGGAAGCGGATCTTGCCGTACTCTCCCGGAAAGACCTCCTTGAATAGGGCGAGGAATTTTCGATTGGCTTCACTATGTGCTTCGAATTCGATTCCTGCGTAGATGTCTTCCGTATTCTCGCGGAAGATCACCATGTCGACGCGTTCGGGGCGCTTGACCGGCGAGGGCACGCCGTTGAACCAGCGTACAGGCCGCAAGCACACGTACAGGTCGAGCAACTGGCGTAACGCGACGTTAAGCGACCGGATTCCTCCGCCGACGGGTGTCGTGAGCGGCCCTTTGATACCGACGAGGTAGTCGCGGAACGCCGCGACCGTCTCTTCCGGCAGCCAGGTCTTGAAGAGTTTGAACGACTTCTCCCCAGCGTACACCTCCATCCACGTGATCTGGCGCTTGCCGCCGTAGGCTTTCTGCACCGCCGCGTTGAACACGCGCACGCTGGCGCGCCAAATGTCGGGACCGGTGCCATCGCCTTCGATGAAGGGGATGACTGGGTTGTCTGGCACGCGCAGCGCGCCGTTTTGAATGGCAATCCTGGCCTTGTCATGGTCCTGCACCTGACGTTGCGGACTGGACATGGGTTGGCTCTCCTCGCAACACGATTCTGGGTCGGTGGGAGACTCAGCCGCCGATCACCGGCAATACACGCGCCTTCTCAGAGCTTGCACATCGCCGATCAAGGCCTTGGTCACGCCTCGGAGGGCGCCGCCGCCCCGTATCCCTCCTGTCATGCGAAGATACACGAGGGTCCTCGCCCGCAGCAAGGATGAATCGGACCGGGTCCTGACAAGCGCGAGACCGCGGCCTTTCCTGGAGTTTTTGTTGGCGGAAAGCCCCCGGGTATAGACTCTCCCAAAGTAGGCGCGGTCGCTCGAAGGTCGGGCAAGACCGACGGGTGACGGGGAGCGTGGATGCTCGGACGGTTCAGCCTGAAGACAGTCCTCATCGCGGGGGCGATGCTCACCGCCGCGATCCCCGCGGCCGTGCTCGGGGTCGGATCGGCCCGGGCCATGCGCGAGTTGGTGATCTCGCAGGCGATGGGCCGGTAGGAGCTGTTCGCGAAGGGGCTCGCCTCCGAGTACGAGCAGCATCTGAACTCACATCTCCAGGCGGTCACCACCGTTGCGGCCAGTCGCCGCCGCCCGGGGAGCCCTCGAGGTGCGGCTGCGCGAGACGGCGGCGCTTCTGACGATCGCGCGCGTCCTGGGGGGTGTGGGTGGATGGGCCCGCCGGCTGCCGCCGCGGCCGTGGTCTGGTGGCCGATTCTCGCAGGGCACGGCCCCCCGGGGTATCCCGATGACCCGACATTATATAGTAGACGTCCGTGCGTCGCCGCTCGACGGCCGGTGGGCCGTGCTATGCTGCGAGCAAAGGGACACGGGCCGCCGGGCCCGTTACAAAGGAGGCATCATGGCGGTCAAGCTGTATGTCGGCGGTCTCTCATACTCGACCACGTCCGAGTCCCTGCGCGAGGCCTTCGCCCAGTGCGGGACCGTCGAGTCGGCCACGGTCATCGCGGACCGGTACTCTGGGCAGTCCCGTGGGTTCGGGTTCGTCGAGATGGCGACCGACGAAGACGCGCAGAAGGCCATCAGCATGCTGAACGGTCAGCACGTGGATGGGCGCACTATCAAGGTCGAGCTCGCGAACCCGCAGGGGTCCGGCTCCGGCGGGCGTGGCGGCCCGGGGATGGGCCGGCCGTCGGGTGGGGGAGGCCAGCGGGCGCCTCGATGGTAGTACTCGGCGGGCAACACGCCCGCCGGAGGCACGAGATTGCAGCGAGACGACAGGGGCGCGTGCTGAGGGCCCTGCCGTCTCCTGGGGGAAGGCAGGCGCGGGCTGTTCGCCGAAGGGCGAGTGGTTGCGACCCGGGTCGCCGGCTGCGCCGGGACCCGGGCACCCGCAAGCGGGTACCCGGGCCCGAGGCGCCGTCGGACGGGGGCGGAGCCCCCCGCCGAAGCACATGAGCCCGCGGCGGTACGTCGCCATCCACGGACACTTCTACCAGCCGCCGCGGGAGAACCCGTGGCTCGAGACCGTCGAGGTCCAGGACTCCGCCTACCCGTTCCACGACTGGAACGCCCGCGTGACCGCCGAGTGCTACGCGCCCAACTCGGCGGCCCGCCGCGTGAACGCGAAGAACCGCATCCTCGACATTGTCAACAACTTCGAGCGCATCTCCTTCAACGTCGGGCCCACGCTGCTGCACTGGCTGGCGGCGGAGCGGCCCGACGTCTACACGCGCATCCTCGAAGCGGACCGCGTGAGCGGGGTCGCGCGGGGCGGTCACGGCAACGCGATCGCGCAGCCGTACAACCACGCGATCCTGCCGCTCGCCTCCCGGCGGGACAAGGTCACGCAGGTGCGCTGGGGCCTGGCAGACTTCCGACACCGGTTCGGCCGCGAGGCCGAGGGAATGTGGTTGCCGGAGACCGCGGTGGACCGCGAGACGCTCGAGGTGCTCGCCGAGCATGGCGTTGCCTTCACCATCCTCGCCCCCCGGCAGGCGGCCCGCGTGCGCGAGGACCTAGACGGCGACTGGCGCGAGGTCGATGCCGACATCGACCCCAGCCGCGCCTATCGCTATGACGCCGGCCACGGGCGCGGACTCGCCCTGTTCTTCTACGACGGCCCGATCTCTCACGCGGTCGCCTTCGAGGGGCTGCTCGGCTCGGGCGACGCGCTCGCGGCCCGCCTCATGCAAGGCTTCGACGACCAGCGTGCGGGCGCGCAGCTCGTCCACATCGCGACCGACGGGGAGTCGTACGGACATCACCAACATTTCGGCGAGATGGCGCTCGCGGCCGCCTGCGACCGGATCGAGGGCGGGTCGGAGGCCACGCTCACGAACTACGGCGCGTTCCTCACCGCATTCCCGCCAACCGCGGACGTCCACGTGGTGGAGGGCTCGTCGTGGAGCTGCGCCCACGGATTGTCGCGGTGGCGGGCGGACTGTGGGTGTAACTCCGGCCGTCCCGGCTGGCACCAGCGGTGGCGCGCCCCGCTGCGCGAGGCCCTCGATTGGCTGCGCGACCAGGTCGACCCACTGTTCGAGGCGCGCGCCGGTGCCCTCCTGAAAGACCCGTGGGGCGCCCGCGACGACTACGTCCACGTGATGCTCGACCGCTCGCCGGCCAGCGTTGCGGCGTTCTTCGAACGCCATGAGCTGCATCCGCTCGCCGCTGTCGAGCGGGTCCAGGCGCTGAAGCTCCTGGAGCTCGAGCGGCACCGGCTCCTCATGTACACCTCCTGCGGGTGGTTCTTCGACGAGGTCTCCGGGATCGAGACGGTGCAGATCCTCCGGTACGCGGCCCGCGCTATCCAGCTTGCATGCGAGCTCGGCTGGGACGCGACCCTGGAAGCGGGCTTCACGCGGCGCCTGTCGGCAGCGCCGTCGAACGTGATCGAGCTGGGAACGGCCGATGTCGTCTACCGGCGCCAGGTGCTACCGGCGGTCGTGGACCTCCGACAAGTGATCGCCCACTACGCGATCACGGCGTCCTACGAGGCGCAGGGCGACGAGACGCGGATCTATGCATATACGGCGCAGCGCCTTGCGTGGCAGCGTGAGTCCCACGGCGAGACCTCCCTCACGGTGGGTCGAGTCCTCGCGTCGTCGCAGATCACGGCCGAGACCGAAGAGGCTACGGTCGCGGTCCTCCACTTCGGGGGCCACGACTTTCACTGCGCCATGCGGGCTGGAAGTGATGCCGACAGCGTCGTGGCGATGCGAGAGCAGCTCTTCCGGCGCTTCGCCGGCCACAGCCTCTCGGAGGTCGTCCGGGTCCTGAACGATTACTTCGACGGCCGGTCGTATGGGATTCGCGACTTGTTTCTCGAAGAGCGGCGACGGCTCCTCGCTCTCCTCACCGAAAGCGTCCTGCGACGATTCGAGGAGACCTACCGACGCCTGTACGAGGAGAATCGCCGGCTCATGCAGTATCTGCGAGAGGCCGATGCCCCACCACCGGACGCCCTGGCCCTGGCGGCTCGGTACGTCCTCCAGCGGGACGTCGAGCGCGAGATCGTGGGGCTGGTCGACGGTGACCACATTCCGGATCGAGCGGCCCGGGTGCGCGAGCTCCTGGGCGAGGCGCGCTCGCTCGGTCTCGAGCTGGACCTCGAGCGGGACCGCACCGCGGGCCGCCTGGAACTGGCGCTCCTGGCCTGTCTCGCGCGACTCCCCGCAGGCGTCACGCTCGAGCGCGTAGAGGGCGCGCTCGTCCTGCTCGACCTGG
>Ga0209887_1000670_pt1 | contig 10409 bp, 6 predicted proteins | sample GWRWN1_30_40_FD_187230 | JGI IMG/M metagenome (GOLD analysis project Ga0209887, IMG submission 187230) | Riverbed sediment microbial communities from areas with no vegetation in Columbia River, Washington, USA - GW-RW N1_30_40 (SPAdes)... | ecosystem: Environmental > Aquatic > Freshwater > River...
GCGCGAGTCCGAGGTGCCTGCCCGGATCCGGGGCGAGGTGCTGGGCGCCGGCGGCGTGCATCGCTTCACAGTGACCCCCGGCGGATCTCCGGAGCCCCTCCGACCCGACCGCTAGCCTCGAGGCCAGCGCGCGCGTGACAGGGGCTCAAGGGCCCGCGGCGGACATCATGGTAGTATCCCGTCGTGACCGCGTGGGCCGGATGGCTCGGAATCGCCGCCGGGGCGTTCGCGCTGACGGTCGCGGTCACGTGGCCGCTCGCGCGCTGCTTCGACTCCTGCCTTGGCGTGCCTCCGGACACGCTCCTCTCCGTCTACTTCCTGAACTGGGTGGCCCATGCGCTCACGACGCCCGGCGTACGGCTCCTGGATGCGCCCATGTTTGCGCCCTACGTGGGCACTCTGGCCTTGGGCGAGTATATCCCCGCCTACGCGCCGCTTGCGGTCCCGGCGATCCTCCTGACGGGAAACCCTGTGGTGGCCCACAACATTGTCCTGGTGTGCGGGTATACGTTCGCGGCCCTCGGCGCCACGGCGTTGGCGGCTCGCCTCATCGGCGCGACGGCTCCGGCCCTCATCGCGGGCCTCGTCTTCGGGTACTCGCCCCGTCTTCTCGATCAGGCATATAACCTCCAGACGCTCTCGATATTCTGGCTGCCCTGGCTCTTCCTCGCTCTGGAGAGCTTTCTCGCGCGCCCGACCTGGGTCACGGCGGGCCTGGTTGCCGGCATCGCTCTGGGGCTTGCACTTTCCAGCATGAACATCTTCGTCTACGCCGGCGTCGCGACCGCCGTCTTCCTCGGGGTTGCGATCACGTGGGGCCGCCGACCGCTCGGACGCGCGCACGTCATTCGCCTCATGGGCGTGGGCGTGCCCGCGGCGAGCCTGTTGGCGGCATATCTGGCTCCCTACCGGGCGGCGGCGCGCGAATGGGGGCTTGGCCGGACCCTCGCCGAAGTCGAGCGTCATTCGGCATCCCTTACAGAGTACATCGGCGTGCCTCGCGAGGATTTGCTCCGCTGGCTGTTCGGCCTCGGCCGCGTCGAGGCACCCGACCTGCCGGGTATCCTGCCGGGCGTCACGGTCGCTGCGCTCGCGGTCGTCGGCATCCGGACCGTCCTCGGCACACGGGATGGCGTCCGGCGGGCACTCCTCCCGTATGTCGCCATGGGGGGCGCCGCGGCGATCCTGGCGCCGGGACCGACCCTCTACACCCCGTGGGGGTCGGTCGCGCTCCCGTACCGGCTGCTCCACGAGGGCGTGCCCGGGTTCGCCGTGACCCGGACCCCTGCGCGCTTCCTCGTGCTCGTCGAGCTGACCCTGGCGCTTCTCGCAGCGGCGGGCGCTGTGCGGCTCCTCCACCGGCTCAGCCGGATCCGACGCCGAGTCGTCGTGGCCGGGCTCGCTGCCCTCGTCCTGATAGAGGCCGCTCGGGTGCCGTTTCCGGGCGCCGAGCCGCGGCTCGACCCGGCGGCGCTCCCCGACGTGTATCGGTGGCTCGCGCAGCAACCCCCGCGGACGGTGGCGCTCGGGGTCCCGATGGGCGACTGGGCGAACGTGGCAGCCTCGGCCTTTCATCTGCGACGCACCGTCAACGGATGGTCGAGCTTTTGGCCGCCGCGCTACCCCGATCTCGTGGAGGCCATGGAGGCCTTTCCTGACGAACGGACCGTCGCGCTGATCCACGGTGTGCGGCCGGACGTGGTGCTGATCGACCGCCAGTGGCTCACGCCGGTCCGAACAGCCGCCCTGGCCGCTCCGGAGACCGGGCTCTGTCTGGAGCGGGCGTTCCCGACCCACCTCGTCTATCGGCTGCAAGGCGCGGCGCCGCCGGGGGTTGAGACGCTCGAGGCGACGGCCCGCGTCAAGCCGTCGGACTCGGGGCAGCCATTGCAGGCGTGCGTCGCGCTCCGGAACCCCGGCCCACGCTTCGTGCCGCTCTACCCACTCCGCCGGGTGCGCCTCCAGGTGGCGAGCGGGGGCACGGTGACCTCGGCCGGGGCGTGGCTGCCCGTCGATCTCGCGCCTGGCGCCGGACACATGGTCTGCGTGGGACTGGGTCTCGGGCCGGGGTCCCCACGGATCTCGGGCGAGGTCGATGGGGCCGGCCAGGTCCATCGATTCGCGGTCACGCCCGACGGGCCCCCGCAGCCCCTGGTCCCGAGCCGCTCGCCAGGCCCGCCGCCTTGATCGTCGACTCGGGCGGCGGGCCTCGGCCTTGACCCCCCGGCGGGCACGCACTAAGATGGCTCAATTCGTAGCAGGCGGCCGTCGCCGAGGATTTCTCCGGTCGTGGAACCCTCAATCGAGGAGGCGTTGACCATGGAAGAACGCGAACTGCGGGCATGGCTTGATCGGGTCAAGGACGGGACCATCACTCGCCGCCAGTTCACGCGGATGGTGATTGGGCTCGGCCTGACTGCGCCCATGGCGAGCCAGATGCTGGCCTCCGTGGGCATGGCCCAGGCGCAGACGAGGCCGGCCTTCACCCCCACGAAGCGTGGCGGGGGGGGCGCGGTCCGGACGCTCTGGTGGCAGGCCGCCACCTTGCTGAACCCCCACTTCGCCCCCGGCACGAAGGACGCGGACGGCTCGCGGATCTTCTACGAGCCCCTGGCCTCCTTCGACCCCGACGGCAACCTGGTCCCCAACCTAGCCGCCGAGATTCCGTCCCTCCAGAACGGCGGCGTCGCGAAGGACGGGTCGTCGGTCACCTGGAAGCTGAGGAAGGGTGTGGTGTGGCACGACGGGAAGCCCTTTACCGCGGACGACGTGGTCTTCAACTGGGAGTTTGCGGCCGACCCGGCGACGGCGGCGGTGACGTCCGGCTCGTACACCGACATCGCGCGGATCGACAAGCTGGACAGCCATACGGCCAAGATCGTCTTCAAGAAGCCCACCCCGTCCTGGGCCGAGCCGTTCTGCGGGCCCACCGGCCAGATCATCCCGAAGCACCTCTTCGAGTCCTTCAAAGGCGCGAACTCCCGCGAGGCGCCCACCAACCTGAAGCCCGTCGGGACCGGCCCCTACCGGTTCGTGGACTTCAAGCCCGGGGACACCGTGAAGGGCGAGATCAACCCGAACTACTACGTCCCGAACCGCCCGTTCTTCGACACGCTCGAGATGAAGGGGGGCGGGGATGCCGTGTCGGCCGCGCGCGCTGTCATCCAGACCGGTGAGTTCGACTACGCCTGGAACATCCAGGTCGAGGACGACATCCTCCGGCGCATGGAGCAGGGTGGCAAGGGGAAAGTGGACTACGCCCTGGGAGGCAACATCGAGTTCATCCAGTGCAACCAGACCGACCCGTGGAAGGAGGTGGACGGCGAGCGGTCCAGCCTCAAGGTTCCCCACCCCTTCCTGACCGACCCAGTGGTGCGGTCCGCGCTGAACCTCCTCGTGGACCGCGCCTCCGTTCAGGAGCAGATCTACGGCCGGGCGGGCATCACCACCGCCAACTTCCTGAACGCCCCGGCGCGCGTCCAGTCCAAGAGCAACAAGTGGGAGTTCAACATCGAGAAGGCCAACAAGATTCTCGACGATGCGGGATGGAAGCGCGGCCCGGACGGCATCCGCGCCAAGGACGGAAAGAAGCTCAAGATGGTCTATCAAACCTCGATCAACGCACCGCGCCAGAAGACGCAGGCGATTGTGAAGCAGGCGTGCACCAAGGCGGGGATCGAGATCGAGATCAAGTCCGTCGTGGGGTCGGTGTTCTTCTCCACCGACTTCGCCAACCCCGATACCTACGGCAAGTTCTACACCGACATCCAGATGTACACCACGACCATGGTCCATACCGACCCGCAGCGGTTCATGAACCAGTTCGTCTCCTGGGAGGTTGCGTCCAAGGAGAACAAGTGGGCCGGCCGCAACATCACGCGGTGGCGCAACGAGGAGTATGACCGCAACTGGAGGGCGGCGGAGAGCGAGATGGACCCCGTCAAGCGCGCGGCGCAGTTCATCAGGATGAACGACCTGCTCATCCAGAACGTGGTCGTCATTCCGGTGGTCTGGCGTCCCAGGGTTGCCGCGATCTCGAACCGACTCAGGGATGCGCAGCAGAGCGGCTGGGATTCGGACTTCTGGAATCACGCCAACTGGCACAGGGAGGCCTAAAGCTGATCCGACGACGACCGGCCCGTTGGTGCCGGGAAGCGTGAGCGTCCTCGCGGGGGCTGGATAGAGTCCAGCCCCCGCCCCCATGCGCGCGTACCTTCTGCGGCGACTCCTCACCGCGGTCCCGGTCCTGCTGGGTATCAGCCTCGTCCTCTTCACGATCCTCGCCCTCGCGCCGGGCGACCCGTTCGAGGAGCTCGCCACCAACCCGAACGTGCCGCCCGAGGTCAGGATGAACCTCCGGACCCAGTTTGGACTCGACGACCCGGTTCACGTGCGATACGTCCGCTGGTTCACCGCGATGCTGAAGGGGGACTGGGGCTTCTCATTCGTGAGCCGCGTCAACGTCGATCAGCTGATCCTCCAGCGCCTGCCCACGACGCTCTTCGTTTTGGGATCGGCACAGCTCCTCGGACTCCTCATCGCGCTGCCGGTGGGCGTCTACTCCGCGACGCGGCCGTACTCCTTCTTCGATCAGGTCGCGACGACAGTCGCGTTCATTGGATTCTCCCTGCCGACGTTCTTCACCGGATTGCTCTTCATCCTCCTGTTCAGCCTCTACCTGGACTGGCTGCCGTTCATCTATCGGTCGGACATCAGCGCGACCGGGCTCCACTGGGTGTGGGAGAACCTCAAGCAGGGGATCATGCCGATCACGGTGCTCGGCCTCGCGCAGGGCGCGGCCACCACGCGCTTCGTGCGATCCGCGGTGCTGGAGGTGGTGCGACTCGAGTACATCAATACCGCGCGCGCGAAGGGGCTGCCAGAGCGAGTGACGCTCGTGAAGCACGTGGTCCGGAACGCGCTGATTCCCGTCGTCACCCTCGTCGCGCTGCAGATCCCCGGCATCTTCGCGGGGGCCGTTGTCACCGAGCAGATCTTCCGCGTCCCCGGGATCGGCTCCCTCCTGATCGCCTCCATCCTCGCGAACGACACCCCCGTGGTGATGGCTGTCACGTTCGTCTTCTCCGGCCTCGTTGTGCTCTTCAACCTGATCGCCGATCTCGTCTATGGCTGGCTGGATCCGCGCATTGCCTACCGCTAAGCTTCGGAGGGGGGCTACGCCCCCCGGAGAATGCCCTTTAGGTCGGGCACCCGGGTCCCGGCGCAGCCGGCGACCCGGGTCGCAACCGTTCGCCTGTCCATCTCGGCCGGGACGCGCTCGGCCTCGCGGCCACGCGGACGTCCCGGCCTACTGGCGGCGAACGAATCGGGCCTGCCTCCCCCCGGAACGAAGTGAAGCGCGGTTCTCGGCCCCGATCGAGAACTGTAGGATGGGCTGATGGCGGCGAGCGGGACGGCGTCCGAAGCGGTGGTGAGTGGCTTGCGGTTCGTCCGAGCCAGCCGCACGGATTCGCTGTGGCTTGAAGCCTGGCGCCGCTTTCGACGCCATCGCCTCGCGATGCTCGGCGCGGCCGTCCTCGCCGTCATGGTGGCCGCCGTGATCGTGGGCCCGTTCGTCTACCGGGTCCCGATCGACGAGATCGATTTCAAGGCGAAACTCAACGGTCCCTCGAGGGCGCATCCGTTCGGCACGGACGATCTCGGACAGGACGTGCTGGCGCGCATGCTCTACGGCGGGCGGATCTCGCTGGCGGTGGGGGTGGTGGCGATGCTGATCGCGGTCAGCGTCGGCACCGCCGTCGGCGCGCTCGCGGGCCAGCTCGGCGGTGTGGTTGACAACGCCCTGATGCGAATGACGGATCTTTTCCTGTCTCTGCCCCAGCTGCCGATCTTCCTGCTGGTCGTCTATCTGTTCCGCGATGTCATCAAGAAGGCACTTGGCCCCGAGGGGGGGACGTTCGTCCTGATCGTGGCAGTGATCGGCTCGCTCCGCTGGATGCCTGTCGCGCGCCTCGTCCGAGCCCAGTTCCTGTCGCTCCGCGAGAAGGAGTTCGTGGAGGCCGCGCGTGGGCTCGGTGTGCCGCCGCTCCGCCAGGTCGTCCGCCACATCCTCCCGAACGCCATGGGACCGGTGATCGTGGCCGGCTCGCTCGACGTGGCGGCGGCGATCATCTTGGAGTCGACGCTGTCGTTCCTGGGCTTGGGGTTTCCGCCGGATATCCCGACGTGGGGTCGCATCCTGTTCGACGCCAAGGACAACCTGGACTTCGCGCCCCACTGGGCGATCTTTCCGGGGACCGCCATCTTCCTGGCTGTCCTCTCGATCAACTTCATCGGCGACGGCCTGAGGGATGCCCTGGACCCCCGCAAAGTGCTCTAAAGACTACAAACCGCAGCGGCCTGGCGCGCGGCCTCCTCGCGACCTGACTCAAGCGGGGACGGGGGCTACGGCGAGCCCCTCCGGAAGCGTGTCTGCGGGCACGGACTGGGCGGTCACGCGGGCCAGGAAGGCACGGACGCGCGCTCGCGCATGGTCGTCGTCGGCCAAGAGCTCGGCGAGGCCGACACACTCCTCGACGACCTGTCGGTCGCCCAAGTCGGCGAACGCCCCGGCGGTGCGGAGGACCCCGTCGAAAGAGCCCCTCTGGCAGGCGCGGTAGAGCGCGGCAAAGTAGGCCTTGCGCACCGTGGCCTCAGAGGCCTTGCGACACCCTGAAGCCTCGCCGATCCGCAGATACGCGTCGCCGGCCTCGATCAGGCCTTCCCAGCGCCCGCTTCCGATGGCGACGAGATGGGCCTCATCCCACGCCCGAACGGCGGCTTTGAGATTCTTCTGCGCCAACGCGTCATACGCGGCCTGGATGTGGACGGTCCACGGGGTCTCGCGGATTCCCTCGCGGCCGTTCGTCTTTGGCGATCCCATCTTCCCCTCCTCTTCAGCGTGGCTGGAGTTTCTGCACGGTCAGCGCCGGATCGGCCAGGCGCGCGGTGAACGCACGCACATCGGCCTGCTTCTCGGGATCCTGCGCGGCCAGGAGCTTAGCGATGCGGACACACTGCGTGACCACCTCAATGTCTCCGAGCGTGACGAACGCCTCGGCGGCGCGCAGTACGCCGTCGAGCGCGCTCTGTTGACGCGCCCGGAAGAGCGCGGCCAAGTAGGCCTCGCGCGCCTTGGCCTGGAAGGACTTGTGTAGCCCGGTGGCCTCACCGATCCGTCGATAGGCGTCGCCGGCGGCGACCATGCCTTCCCAGCGGCGACTGGCGAGCGCCGCCCCGTACGCGTCGTGCGATGCCCGCAGCGCGGCGCTGTACTCCTTTCGCCCGAGCGCCGCGTCGACCTGCTGGATCGACGACAGCCACGGGGCCGAGGGGTCTCCCGTCGCATGAGCCGCGGGCGCGCCGGCGGCCACAACCGCGATACCGGCCATCGCCGCGGTGATGAAGGCCTGAGCGGACCGCCACCATGTCACGAATGGTTTCATCGTTCCCTCCTGGTTCTCGCCGCTCACTCACCCCGGCGGCTCATCGTCCCCGCTGTGTGTCTTCGTTGGCCCTAACCTGCCGCTGGCTCTGATGAGGGCAATCACGGTGCCAATCAAGAACGATCGAGAAAACAGCGACTTAGGAGCGGCGATCCTGGCGAAACCGGTGGTGGTGGTGGAAACTTGAGCGGCTGTGTGGTGGAGCACAGTAAGATACCCGGCAGCATGAATCCCCTGGACGAGCTGATTGGGCAGAGTCCGGGGATCGCGGCTCTCCGAGACAAGATCGGGCGGCTGGTCTCGCGGCCGTCTCAAGCGCGAAGGCTTCCTCCTGTCCTCATCCAGGGTGAGACCGGGACAGGCAAGGGGCTCATCGCTCGGGCCATCCATCGGGTGGGGCTCCGCGCCGCGGGGCCATTCGTCGACGTCAACTGCGCGGCGATCCCGGAGACCTTGCTCGAGGCGGAGATGTTCGGCTTCGAGCGAGGGGCGTTCACGGACGCGCGGCAGGCCAAGCGCGGGCTCTTCCAGGCGGCCCACCACGGAACGCTTTTTCTCGACGAGGTGGGGCTCTTGCCCGAGGGACTCCAGGCCAAGCTCCTCAAGGTGATCGAAGAGCGCGTCGTGCGCCGCCTCGGCAGCACGCAGAGCGAGGCGGTGGACGTCTGGGTCATCGCCGCGACCAGCGTCGACCTGGAAGCCGCAGCGCGGGACCGGAAGTTCCGCGAGGACCTCTACCATCGGTTGGCTGTCCTGACGCTCTGGCTGCCATCGCTGCGGGAGCGGGGTGGAGACATCTTGCTGCTCGCCGAGCACTTCCTGGCCCACGCCTGTTCCGACTATGGATTGGCGCCGAAGGCCTTCACCCCCGAGGCGCGCGCGGCGCTCCTGGCCTACCGCTGGCCCGGCAACGTGCGGGAGCTGGCCAACGTGATGGAGCGGGTTGCCCTGCTGACCGAGGTGCCGGGGGTGACGGTCGCGATGCTGGGGCTGCCGGACGCCGGCTTCGCTGCCCCGACCGGGGCCCCGCGGGTGGAGGCGCCGGTCCCCCTCGCGGAGGCGGTTGAGAGCGTCGAGCAGGCTCACCTTCTCGAGGCGCTCCGAGAGACGGAGTGGAACGTGACGCGTGCCGCGGCGCGGTTGGGGATCTCGCGGAACACGCTGCGCTACCGGATCGAGAAGCACGGGCTGCGGCCCGGGGCCCCGCCGCCACCGACGCGCACGACGGCGGTGCGTCCCGCGGCGCCGGTGCCCGTGGAGCCGGCGGCCCTCCCCAGAGAAGGGCCCGCGCCCGCCGCCGTCCGGTGGGAACGGCGGCGCCTGACCGTACTGCGGGCTGCGCTGACGCTTCCCCCGGGTGAGGAGCCATCGCTCGAGTCCAGTCGGGCGCTGGAGATCCTGGTGGACAAGGTGCGGAGCTTTGGGGGACGGGTCGAGGAGCTCAGCCCGACGGGGCTCGTGGCGGTATTTGGGCTCGAGCCGGTCGAGGACGCGCCCCGGCGAGCGGCGAACGCCGCGATGGCGATCCAGCGGGCCGCGGAACGGGCCTGGGGCGGGGGTCTCGCGCGGTTGGCGGCGAAGACGGGGGTGCACGTAAGCCAGTTCATGATCGGCCGCGTCAGCGGTGCGGCCGAGATCGACGAGGCCGCCAAGCGGGAAGCGTGGGGGGTCGTGGAGGCCCTGGTCGCGGGGGCGGAGGCGGGCGCCATCCTGGTGAGCGACGCGGCCGCGCCATTCCTCGAGCGACGCTTCGAGCTGGTCGCAGCGGAGAGCGTGCCGGGGGTACCGGGGCGCGCGTACCGACTCGCGAGGCAGGAGCGCGCGGAGTTCGGGCTCACGAGAGGAGCGGCCCGGTTCGTGGGGCGCGGCCGTGAGCTCGAGCTCCTGCGGAACCTGTTGACTGAGGCGATGGCAGGGCGGGGTCAGGTGGTTGGGATCGTCGGCGAGTCCGGGATCGGGAAGTCCCGACTTCTCTTCGAGTTCCGTCAGAGCCTCGCGGGGGAGCGCGTTACGTTTCTCGAAGGACACTGCGTCTCCTACGGAAGCGCCATTCCCTATCTCCCGGTGCTCGACCTCGTGCGGAGCAACTGCGGGATCATCGAGACCGACAGCCCCGACACGATCGCCGAGAAGGTGCGTCTCGGGCTGCAGCAAGTGGGGATGGATCCCGAGGAGGGGGCGCCCCATCTTCTCCATCTCCTGGGGATCAAGGAGGGGACGGAACGGCTCGATGTGCTCAGCCCCGAGGCGATCAAGGCCCGGACCTTCGAGACCCTCCGCCATATGAGCCTCAAGGGCAGTCAGCGGCGGCCGATCATCTTCGGGATCGAGGACCTCCACTGGGTCGACTCGATCTCGGAGGAGCTCATCACTTCCCTCGTGGAGGGTCTCGCAGGGTCGCCAATCCTGTTTCTGGCGACGTACCGCCCCGGGTACCGGCCGCCCTGGATGGAGAAGTCGTACGCGACCCAGGTGGCGATCGGGCCGCTGTCATCCGAGGAGAGCCTCGCGGTCGTCCACTGGGTCCTCCAGGTGGAGCGGGTCCCTGAGCTCCTGGCTCGCTCTATCCTCGGAAGCGCTCAAGGCAATCCCTTCTTCCTAGAGGAGCTGGCGCGCGCCGTGGGAGAGCAGGGGGACCTCCGTCTCCCCGAGACGGTGCCGGACACCATCCAGGAGGTGCTTCTGGCCCGGATCGACCGTCTCGCCGATGGGCCGAAGCGGCTCCTGCAGATGGCGTCCGTGGTCGGCCGCGAGTCCTCGTTGCGGCTCCTGAGCGCAATTTGGGAAGGGCCTGGCACCCTGGGCACCCATCTCCGGGAGCTCACGCGGCTGGAGTTTCTCTACGAGCAAACGGCAGTCGAAGAACCGGTCTACGCCTTCAAGCACGCCCTGACCCAGGAGGTGGCGTACGCCAGCCTGCTGGAGGGACGGCGCCGTCAGCTCCACGGCGCCGCCGGTCGAGCG
>Ga0209887_1000672_pt1 | contig 10406 bp, 10 predicted proteins | sample GWRWN1_30_40_FD_187230 | JGI IMG/M metagenome (GOLD analysis project Ga0209887, IMG submission 187230) | Riverbed sediment microbial communities from areas with no vegetation in Columbia River, Washington, USA - GW-RW N1_30_40 (SPAdes)... | ecosystem: Environmental > Aquatic > Freshwater > River...
GCCGCCGTCCCCACCACCACCGGGGCCACGCTCGCGACCAGGGTCCGCGGACGCGCCCCGTTCACCCAGTCCGCGAGGTCGGTCACGGCCTCCTCGGGAACCTGCCGAAGTCCGGCGGGCGCTTCTCCAAGTAGGCGTCGCGCCCCTCTTGAGCCTCGTCCGACATGTAATAGAGGAGCGTGGCGTCGCCGGCCAGCTGTTGGATCCCGGCCAGCCCGTCGGCGTCGGCGTTGAACCCCGCCTTGATCAACCGAAGCGCGAGCGGACTCATCGACAGGATCCGCCGGCACACCTCGACCGTCTCCTCCTCCAGCTTCTCGAGCGGCACGACCCGGTTCACTAGACCCCACTCGAGCGCCGTTGTCGCGTCGTACTGCTCGCACAGGAACCAGATCTCCTTGGCCCGCTTCAGCCCGATGGTTCGAGCCAGCAGGCCGCTGCCGTACCCCGCATCGAAGGACCCGACCGTTGGTCCCGTCTGCCCGAACCTCGCGTTGTCGGCCGCGATCGACAGGTCGCAGACGAGGTGCAGGACGTGGCCACCGCCGATGGCGTATCCGGCCACCATCGCGATGACCGGCTTGGGCAGCCGCCGGATCTGGACCTGGAGATCCAGGACGTTCAGCCGTCCGATCCCCTTTTCGTCCCGGTATCCGTTCCGACCTCGGACCCGCTGGTCCCCGCCGGAACAAAAGGCGTCTGGGCCCTCTCCGGTGAGGATGATCACGCCGACCTGCGAATCGTCCCGGGCTCGTTCGAAGGCCTCTGACAGCTCGAACAGGGTTACGGGGCGGAAGGCGTTTCGGACCTCCGGCCGGGCGATGGTGACCTTGGCCACCCCCTCGGCCACCTCGTACCGGATGTCGCCGAACTCTCCCGACGGTCGCCACTCCACCATAGGACCAGTCACTCCTAGAGCGTCCACTCGAACGATTCAGGCTAGCCTATCTCAGATGCCCAGCCCTGCGACCCAGGACCTTCGAGCGGGCGACCTGGTGGCGGTCGCGCTCCCCCCGGGTCAGGACTGGGCCGGCATCCTGGGGAAGGTGTGGGAGGCCGGCGCGGCCCTGTTCCCGGTGGATCGCCGACTCCCTCCATCCCACGCTCGAGACCTGATGGACCGGGCGGTCCCCACGGTCGTCGTCGATGCCGACGGGTGGCACCGGCCGGGCTCGGGCCGGCCGGTGGGAGACGGCGTGGCTCTGGTGGTCCACACCTCCGGCACTGGGGGCGTACCGAAGCTCGTCCTGTTCGACCGGCCGGCCATCGACGCCGCCGTGGCCTCCTCGACCCTGGCCCTGGAGGCATCGCCCCACGACCGGTGGTTGTGCTGTCTTCCCCTGGCCCACGTCGGGGGGCTCCTCGTGTTGCTCCGGTCGGTCCTGCTCGGTGCCCCGGTCACCGTGCATCCCCGGTTCGACCCTCGGGCCGTCGCCGCCGAGGCGGACTCGGCCTTCGTGTCGCTCGTCCCCACGATGGTGGTCCGCCTCCTGGACGCCGGCGCCGACCTATCGCGCTTCCGGGCGATCCTGGTGGGGGGGGCCGCCGTGCCGGCGTGGCTGGCCGATCGAGCCCGGGCCGAGGGAGCGAATGTGATCGAGACCTACGGCCTGACCGAGAGCTGTGGCGGGGTCGTGTACGACGGCCGCCCACTCCCCGGGACCGAGGTTCGGATCGACGGCGACGGGGGGATCCAACTCCGCGGCCCGACGGTGATGCGTGGCTACCTCGACGACCCGGAGGCGACCGCGCGGGCGTTCACCGACGGCGGGTGGCTTCGGGCTGAAGACGCGGGATGGATCGATGGCCAGGGCAGGCTCCGGGTGGCCGGCCGCCTCGACGACCTCATCAACACCGGGGGGGAGAAGGTCTGGCCTGCGGAGGTGGAAGCAGTCCTCCACGACCACCCGGGGATTGCCGACGTCGCGATCGTCGGTCGGCCCGACCCCGAGTGGGGGCAGCGCGTGGTGGCGTACCTGGTTCCTGCGGACCCGACCGCCCCGCCCTCTCTCGAGGCGCTCCGGGACCACGTGGCGCAGTCCCTCCCCCGCCACATGGCCCCTCGCCAGCTCATCCTGGTCCCGGAAGGATTGCCCCGCACTGCTTCCGGGAAGGTCCGCCGCGCTGCGCTGGCCTGAGTCGGGCGGGGAAGCTCGGGGAATAGGGAGCGGTTATTCCCTATGGGAGAATGGAGTGGAAGGTGGCCGACCAGCGCAACGTGATCGTCCTTGGATCGGGGCCTGCCGGCTACACGGCGGCCCTGTACGCGGCCCGTGCCGACCTGCAGCCCCTCGTCCTCAAGGGTCTCGACGCGGGTGGTCAGCTCATGCTGACCACCGACGTCGAGAACTACCCGGGGTTCCCCGGTGGCATCCTCGGCCCGGAACTCATGGACGCCATGGAGAAGCAGGCCTCTCGCTTCGGCGCCGAGATGCTGCACCAATCCGCGACGAAGGTGGACCTGTCGGCCCGGCCCTTCGGCGTGTGGGCCGGGGACGAGGAGTGGCGGGCTCGGACCCTCATCATCGCCACCGGCGCGACCGCGAAGTGGCTGGGCGTGCCGGGTGAGCAACGGCTCCTGGGCCGCGGCGTCTCCGCCTGCGCGACATGCGATGGGTTCTTCTTCCGGGACCGGGAGCTGGTCGTGGTCGGCGGCGGGGATACCGCCATGGAAGAAGCGACGTTCCTGGCGAAGTTCGCCTCGAACATCTCGATCGTGCACCGCCGGGATGAGCTCCGAGCGTCGAAGATCATGCAGGACCGGGCCCTGTCGAACCCGAAGATCTCGGTGATCTGGGATTCGGTGGTCGAGGAGATCGAGGGCGACGGCGCCGTCACGGGCGTTCGCCTTCGAAACGTCAAGACAGAGGAGGTCACCGGTCATGGGACGGACGGCGTCTTCGTGGCCATCGGCCACACGCCGAACACGGCCCTGTTCCGGGATCAGGTGGAGCTCACCGACGGCGGTTACATCGCGGTGGATGAGCCGAGCACCGCGACCAACGTTCCCGGCGTGTTCGCCGCGGGCGACGTCACCGACCGGGTGTACCGTCAGGCCGTGACAGCTGCCGGCCAGGGGTGCAAGGCAGCCATGGACGCCGAGCGGTTCCTAGAGGCCGAAGCGCACCGGCGCCGGGAGGGGTAGCGGATCCGAGCCCGGGCCGGCGGGCTGCAAGGAACCGGCGGGCGGCCAGAGACGAGCAGAGACGAAAGGAACGACGTTGGCAGTGATCGGTGACGTGACGGACCAGGATTTCGAGGAACGCGTGCTGAAGTCGGACGAACCGGTGTTGGTGGATTTCTGGGCCGAATGGTGCGTGCCGTGCCACATGGTCTCGCCGGTGGTTGAGGAGATCGGCCAGGAGAAGGGCGGGTCCCTGCGGGTGGCCAAGCTGAACATCGACGAGAACCCCGAGGTCACCCGGCGGTACGGGGTGATGAGCATCCCCACCCTCATGCTGTTCAAGGGCGGGGAGGAGAAGGCCCGGGTGGTCGGAGCCAGGGGCAAGGAGGCTCTCCTCAGAGAGATCGATCCGCACCTGGCCGCCTAAGCGGGTCGGCGGGCAGGCAACCCAGAACGGACCGGCCCCGAGCGCCCGTACACTCCCACCGTGAGGACCATCCACCGAGGGGACCGGGGAGAGGCCGTCCGCGACATCCAGCATCGACTCCTCGACTTCGGTTTGCGGATCGAGCCTCAGGAGCTCGAGGGGCGATTCGGCCCGTCCACCGAAGAGGCGGTCAAGGCCTTCCAACAACGCCGAGGACTTCCCTCGGACGGGATGGTCGGCGTCGACACGTGGGGCGAGCTCGTGGAGGCCGGATACCGACTGGGCGACCGGGTCCTGTACCTCCGCTCCCTGACGTTTCAAGGAGACGATGTCCGCGAGCTCCAGAAGCGCTTGAACGCGCTGGGGTTCGACGCTGGACGCGAGGACGGGATCTTCGGTCCGCGGACCGCCGGCGCCGTGGCGGAGTTCCAGCACAACGTGGGCAGCGCTTCCGACGGCATCGTCGGGCCGGACACGATCGGCTCCATCGAACGGCTCCGGCCCGCCGTGGAGGGCCCCAGCCGGGCCGTGGTCCGCGAGGCCGAGGACGTTCGACGTATCGAGAAGGAGCAGACGTTGGTCGGCTCCTGTGTGGCCATCGACCCGGGCCATGGCCCGGACGACCCCGGCACCGTCGGCCCGAGCGGGCTTTCCGAATCGGAGGCCACGATGCTGATCGCCGCGGACCTTGCCGCCGAGCTTGGAGCGCGCGGCGCGCACCCCACGATCCTGCGGACCGCCCACCATGCGCCCCCGCCCAGCGCGCGCGCTCTCGCGGCCAACGAGCTCGGTGCGGCCGTGTGCATCTCCATCCACCTCAACGGCGGTGACCCGACCGCCGAGGGCGCCACGTGCTTCTACTACGGCACCCAAGCGACGTACTCGCCGGCGGGGCAGCGCCTGGCCGAGGTGATCCAGGGGGAGCTGGCGACTCGAACGGGGCTGATGGACGGCCGAACACATCGTCTGGCCGTAGCCATGCTCAGGGAGACCAGGATGCCCGCCGTTCAGGTCGAGCCGTGTTTCCTCACCAATCCGAAGGAGGAAGCCATGCTTACCGACCCGGTCTCCCGGCGCCTACTGGCGGCAGCCATCGCGGCGGGCGTCCAACGGTTCTTCGGGTCCGTCGAGTCCGCGGCCGCCCGGCGCTCGGCGGGCGGCTAGTCCGAGGAGGCCAGCCCGGCGGCGGCGCGGGCCAGTTGACGGCGCGGCTCGGCCGAGGTGTGCAGGTCCAGACGCATCAACGGGTACCGGTCGTCGTCGTACACGACCGCGAAGCCGTTGGCGCCCAGGAATGTGGTGGGGAATACCCAGCTCTCATCGAACGCCCGGTCGCCGACCGCCTCCACCGCACGGTACCCACGGTCCACGACGTCGCGGGCCACCTCATGCACGAGCTCGGACCCCAGGCTTCGCCCACGATGTCGCTCGTCCACGAAGCAGTACGCGAGATAGCAGGCATCGGCCGAGGCCGCCCGAGCTGCAGGGAATCGGGCGAGCCGGGGGAAGAGGGTGGACGGTGCGTACTCGGCGAACGCGAGAGCTTCGCCGTTCTCGACGACGAGCTTCCCGCACCGACCCCACTCGAGCAATGTGGAGGAGAACCACTCCTCCTTCTCGAATCGATGATCCACGTCGGATCGATCCGGTCGAGCTCCCAGAACACGCTCAACAGGCAAGCCTTCGGCACCAGATGGAAGTTGTCCAGATCGACGTCGATGACGGACCGGCCCACCGACGGCCCCCGATCAGCGCCGGCTGCGGTGAGCGCCGGCCAGTACGGCCATGGCCAGCCCGAGGAGGATCCCCAGGACCGCGGCCTTCACGGCTCGTACCACCTCGTCGGAGGAAGGGGCGTTCGTGGGACGATTGTAGGTCCGCGGACCCGTCCGACGCGAGGGCTCGGGCCGGCCCGGGGGACGGAGGGCCGACCAATGCGCTTCTGCCTGATGGTCGAGGGCCAGGAAGGGATCACCTGGAAACAGTGGCTGGCCCTCTCCAACGCCTGCGAGCGGCTGGGGTTCGACGGGCTGTTCACCTCCGACCACTACTTCTCGGTCATGGGAGCGGCCGGCCGAGGGTCATCCGATGCCTGGACGGCGTTGGCCGCCGTGGCCGCCCGCACGGACCGCCTCCGCCTCGGCACGCTCGTCTCCCCGGTGACGTTTCGCCTTCCGACGGTGCTCGCCAAGGTGGCCACGACCGTCGACCACATCTCCGGCGGGCGCGTGGAGATCGGCATGGGAGCCGGCTGGTGGGCGGAGGAGCATCGGACCCACGGGATCCCCTTTCCTCCCACGAACGAGCGGATGCAGATGCTTGAGGAGCAGCTCGAGATCGTGCACGGGCTCCTGTCCGAGGAGGTCTTCTCGTTCCGTGGCGCGCACTACGCGCTGCACGACTGCCGGTTCGTGCCCAAAGGTGTGCAGCGCCCGCACCCGCCGATCATCGTGGGCGGCAAGGGCGGCCCACGCATGTCGCGCCTCGTGGCGAGGTGGGCCGACGAGTTCAACACGCATGGCGGACCGCCGAAGGAGGTCGGCGACCGATTCGCCCGGGTGCGCGAGGCGGTGGACGCGGCAGGCAGGGACCAGGGCACCGTGACGACGTCGTTCATGACGTGGGTCTGTGTCGGGGCCGACGAGGCCTCGCTCCGGGAGCGGGTCGAGCGGGCGCGCCGACTCGACCCCGATGCCGGTTCGTTCGACGATTTCCTCGCAGATCTGGAGAGCGACTGCATCGTCGGCACCCCCGACCGGGCTGCGGAGCGGTTGTCGGAGTACGCGGCGGTCGGGGTTCAGCGTGTGTTCCTGAACCACCTGCTCTTCGACGACGTGGACACGCTCGAGCTCCTGGCTCGTGAGGTGTTCCCCCGCGTGACCGGTTGACCTCGTTCGTCGCCGTCGTTCCCCCACCGCGGCCCGGGCCGTTGCTACCATGGGCGGCCCATGGCCGAGTTCAACGTCGACCCATATGTCGATCTCTATGCTCGACGTACCTCCGGCATGTCGGCATCGGAGGTCCGGGCCCTGTTCGCCGTGGCCTCCAGGCCCGAGGTGGTCTCGATGGCCGGCGGTATGCCCTACGTGCGGGCGCTCTCGACCGATGACGTGATCGACGTCGTTGAGTCCGTGTTGGCCGAACACGCCGACGCCGCCCTCCAGTACGGCGCCGGCCAGGGCACGCCCGCCCTTCGCACACGTCTGGCCCTGTTGATGAACGAAGAGGCGACGGAGGCCGACCCCGAGGACATCGTGGTGACCACCGGAGCGCAGCAGGCGCTCGACCTGATCGCCAAGGTCCTCATCGACCCCGGTGACGAGATCGTGGTGGAGGCTCCCGCCTACGTCGGCGCGCTCTCCGCCTTCAGCGCGTACGAGCCTCGCTACGTGCAGATCGAGCTCGACGACGATGGCATGATCGTCGAGCAGCTCGAGGACGCGCTTGTGAAGGGGGCCCGGCCGAAGTTCGTCTACACGGTCCCCAACTTCCACAACCCGGCCGGCGTGACCATGTCGCGATCGCGACGGGAACAGCTGGCGGCCCTATGCCGCGAGGCCCGGATCCCGATCGTGGAGGACAACCCGTACGGGCTCCTGCGCTTCGAGGGTGGCCGCGAACCGACACTTCGGTCCCTGGATCCGCACAACGTGATCTACGTGGGGACCGTGTCGAAGGTGTTCTCGCCCGGCGTGCGCGTGGGCTGGGCGGTGGCCGAACCCGGCCTCTTGCAGCGCCTCATCCTGGCCAAGGAGGCGGCCGACCTGTGCGGCAGCTCGTTCACCATGATGGTGACCGAGCGGTACCTCTCCGGCGAGCGGTGGCGCCCCAACCTCGAGCGCCTGGTCGGCATCTACCGAAGTCGCCGCGATGCGATGCTCGCCGCGCTGGTCGAGCACTTCCCGGCGGACGCGTCCTGGACCCGCCCTGCCGGCGGGTTCTACGTGTGGGTCACCCTTCCCGATTACCTCGACACCCAGGCCATGCTTGCGGCCGCGGTGGAGCGTCGGGTGGCCTACGTGCCCGGCACGGCCTTCTATCCGGACGGACGCGGCCGAAACAAGATGCGCCTGGCGTTCTGCTACCCGACCGAGGACGACATCGCCGAGGGGGTGCGGCGGCTCGGACTGCTCCTCACCGACGAGCAGGAGCTGTACCGGTCGCTGTCGGGATGAGCGAGCGGATCGCAGTGCTGTCCGGGGGCCACTCGCCGGAACGCGAGGTGTCGCTCCGCTCGGGACACCGGGTGATGACGGCGTTGCGGTCCAAGGGCTACGACGCCTTCGTCCTGGACCCCGGTGAGGAGCCTTTCTTCGAAACGCTCTCCGCTGCAAGGGTTTCCGCGTGCTACGTCGCTTTGCACGGCAAGGACGGCGAGGACGGAACGGTTCAGCGCCTGCTCGAGCTCCTGGGGGTCCCGTACACGGGTACACCGCCCTTCCCCTGCCAGGTCGCGTTCGATAAGGTCCTGGCCAAGGAGGCCATGCGAGCGGCCGGCGTCTCCACGCCCCCCTGGGTGACCGTCCAGGCCGCGGCGCTCCGGGACCTCGCGGCGGGCCCCATCCTGCATCAGGTGGCCGAGCGGGTCGGCCTGCCGGCGGTGGTGAAGCCGTCCAGGGCGGGGTCCGCCATGGGCCTATCGTTCGTGGATCGCGAGGCAGACCTTCCTCACGCCGTGATGAGCGCGCTCGCCTTCGCTAAGGCCGTCGTCGTTGAGCGGAGGATCGATGGGACGGAGGTCGCCGCGTCCATGGTGGGCTCTCCGGACGACCCTCTTCCTCTGGTTGAGGTCGTCCCCAAGTCCGGCGTATTCGACTATGCGGCCAGGTACACGCCGGGGGCGACCGAGTACTTCGCCCCCGGCCGTCTCCCTCCGGAGGTGACCGCGGCCTGCCACCAGGAGGCCGCCCGGGCGTTCGTCACGCTCGGCCTTCGCGACGTCGGACGGGCGGACATCATGGTCGACGCCCAAGGGATCCCCTGGATCGTGGACGTGAACACGTCGCCGGGGATGACCGACACGAGCCTCCTGCCGATGGCCGCGCAGTCCGCCGGCCTGGCATTCCCGGATCTGTGCGAGCGGATCATCCAACTTGCCCTGTCGCGGGCCGCTCCTGCGGACGACCTGAGCGGCTAGTCGATCGGAGCCAACCCCGGACCAGAGCCGATGATCTCCGACACGATCCGCTCGAGGTCGTCGGCCGAGCCGAACTCGATGACGATCCGCCCCCGCTTCCTTCCCATCTGAATCGACACCCGGGTTGCGAGCTGCTCCGACAGGATCTCCTCCACCTCGGCGAGGGAGATCGCATCGCTGCGCGGCGTCACACGGGCCGTCGTTGCCTCAATGGGTGATTGGTCGACGAACCTGCGCACGACCTCCTCCACCTCACGAACGGACAGGTCCTCCGCGGCCGCCCGGAGGGCCAGGGACCGCTGGGCCGCACCGTCCCCCAGGGCTAGGAGGGCCCGGCCGTGGCCGGCCTGGATCCTCCGCTGCGCAAGGAGTTGCTGGACGTCGGCCGGCAGGCCCAGCAGCCGGACGGTGTTGGCCACGTGCGAGCGGGACACTCCTAGGCGCTCGGCCAAGGTCTCCTGCCTGAGCTCGAGCTCCTCGAGCAGCTCGCGGAACGCCTCGGCCAACTCGATGGGGTTCAGATCCTCCCGGTGGATGTTCTCGATGAGCGCTTCCCGGAGGGACTCGGTGTCGTCACTCTCCCGGACGACCGCCGGGATGGTGGCCAGACCGGCTGCTTTGGCCGCCCGAAGGCGCCGCTCCCCGGCGATGAGCTCGAACCCGGTGTCACCCCGTCGAACGACGATGGGCTGAAGGACCCCTACCTCCTTGATCGAGACGGCCAGGGCATCCAGGGATTCGTCCTGGAACATCGTCCTGGGCTGGCGGGGGTTGGGCCCGATGGCCCCCACGGGGATCTCCAGCAGCCCCGCACCCTCCTCGACCGCGCCCGGGATCAGCGCCGACAACCCTCGCCCCAGCCCCCCTCGCTTCATCCCCTGCCTCCCTTTCGAAACAGGCTCCATCGACGCTTCTGGTCCTCATCCTCCACGGAAAGCTCCACGTCCTGCTCGCCGGGCTGACCACCGGCCGATCCATCCTCGGGTTCCTGCCGGGGTTGCTCCTCGGCTCCCTGATCGTCTGCAAGCTCGCCTGGCTCTTCGGCCGGCGGCTCGACGTGGGAGATCTCCCCCGCGTTCGGTTGAGCCTTCACTTCAGGCTGTATCAGAGGCACCGGCTCGTTCCCAGCCGACTCTCGACCTCCAGCTGCGGTTGTCTCGACCGGGGCGCCAACCTGCCCGAACTGCCCCGCCGAACCTTCCACTTGGCCAGAAGGTGCCGCCGAATCGCCCGACGGCCCAATCCCACTGCCGATCGAGCCTCCCACCATCCTCAGCCGTCCCGGCTCCTCCTCACCGGGGCCCTCCTCGGGAGCCTCACCGGCGAGAGCGTTGCCGTCGCCGCCCGACTCTGATGGGCCACCGAACTCAGCTGGCTCGCCCGATCGCTCGGGGCGCAGGGGACGCGGGGCGGTCATCGCGACCGGCTCGAGCGGCGGGAGAATCACCGCGGGCAGACTGTCCATGACCGGGACGGGCTCGTCGGCCGGCTCCCTGCGGACCACCTCGCCCGCGAGCTCCCGGTAGCGCTTGGCGCCGGTCGAGCGAGGGTCGTACACCGTGATGGGCTGCCCGAATCCCGGCGCCTCGGAAAGCCTGACGGTACGCGGGATGACCGTCTGGTAGACGCGATCGCCGAAGTAGCGCCGGACCTCGGCAACCACCTGCTCGGACAGCTTGGTTCTCGGGTCGTACATCGTCATCACGATGCCGGTCAGG
>Ga0209887_1000673_pt1 | contig 10394 bp, 8 predicted proteins | sample GWRWN1_30_40_FD_187230 | JGI IMG/M metagenome (GOLD analysis project Ga0209887, IMG submission 187230) | Riverbed sediment microbial communities from areas with no vegetation in Columbia River, Washington, USA - GW-RW N1_30_40 (SPAdes)... | ecosystem: Environmental > Aquatic > Freshwater > River...
CGCGGCCTGTTCACCTCCGGCCGCTGCGCCCTGTCGGTCGACTGGGGCGACATCGGCACCCTCGCCATCGACGAGAAGACCTCCACCGTGCAGGACAAGGTCGGCTCGGTGATCCTGCCCGGGTCCAAGCGGGTGGTGGACCGGGCGACCGGCCGGCTGGTCGACTGCGACGGCACCAGGTGCCCGCACGCGATCGACGGGATCAACCACGCGCCGTTCTCCGCCTTCGGCGGCTGGTCGGGCGCGATCAACGCGGCCGTGGACGGCAAGGTCAAGGACGCCGCCTACGACTTCCTGGCGTACATGAGCGCGCCGGAGGCGTCCAACGAGGACGTGACCCTCGGCAAGACCGGCTTCAACCCCTACCGGACCTCGCAGTTCGAGGACGTCGACCTGTGGGTGAAGGCGGGGATGAGCAAGACCGCCGCCGAGAACTACCTCGGCGCCATCCGCGACAGCCTCCAGAGCCCGAACATGATCCTGGACCTGAGGGTCCCCAAGTCCGCCCAGTACCAGGGGGTGGTGCTCGACACCGCGCTGGCGCAGTTCCTGGCCGGGGAGCTCGACCGCGACCAGACGATCCAGCAGATCGAATCGGGCTGGGAGAAGATCACCAACGACGAGGGACGCGACCAGCAGAAGCAGGCCTACGCCGAGAGCCTGAACATCCAGCGGTGAGGTCGTGGACGCCGGGACGCTGACCCGGGACCGCGCGTCCACGTCGCCCTCGGAGGCGCGGACGCGGTCCCAGGCCTCGCTGGGATCGACGTTCGCGGTCCGGGCCGCCTTCATCTGGCCGGCGCTGCTGGCGATCCTGTTCGTGTCGATCTTCCCGCTGCTGGCCTCGCTGTACATCAGCCTGTCGCGCCTGAAGCTCGTCCGGGGCGGGTTCGAGTTCCGGTTCATCGGGCTGGAGAACTTCCGCGAGCTGTACCTGGGCGGCGAGCAGTCCCACTTCCTCGGGGTGGCGCGCACCCCGACGCCGGTGGGCTGGGTGGTCTTCGGCGCCGGCGTCGGCCTGCTCTTCTGGGGACTGGTCCGCGCCTTCCGGGGCGGCACGTCGGTCCTGGGGATCGTCAGCCGCGTCCTCGGCGCGCTGCTCGCCGCCGGCGTCCTGTGGCTCGCGGTCGGCACGCTGCTGGCCGGCGGCGGGCGCCCCGGCACCGCCATGGTGACGCTGATCTACGTGCTGGTCGGGATCGCGGTGCAGTTCGCGCTCGGGCTGGGGCTGGCCTGGCTGCTGACGCAGGGGCTTCCCGGGCAGCGCTTCTTCCGGGTGGTGTTCCTGCTGCCGATGATGATCACGCCGGTCGGCGTGGCCTACATGTTCCGCATGCTGACCGACACCGGCAAAGGCCCCCTGCAGCCGCTGTGGGCGGCCGTCGGGCTCAGCGACTTCTCCTGGGTCAACGACCCATGGGGCGCACGGGTGGCGGTGATGGTCGGCGACATCTGGCAGTGGACCCCGTTCATGTTCATCATCCTGCTGGCCGCGCTGGAGGGGCAGGACGTCGACACCGTCGAGGCGGCCATGGTCGACGGCGCCAGCCGCTGGCGGATCTTCCGCCACGTCTCGCTGCCGGCGATCCTGCCGGTGTGCACCACGGTCGTGCTGATCCGGCTCATCGAGGCCTTCAAGATCATCGACCTTCCCAACATCCTCACCAACGGCGGCCCGGGGACCGCGACCGAGTCCCTCAGCCTCCACGCCTACATCCGCTGGCGCACGCTGGACCTCGGCCAGTCGGCGGCGGTGGCCTACTCCCTGCTGTTCATCGTCACGATCGCCGCGTTGTCCTACGTCAACGTCGTGCGGCGGCGGGTCGCGGAGGAGTGAGCCGATGCTGAACCCGTTTCGAAGCCGCTCGGTCAAGGACCTGCCGCCGCTCGGGAAGCTGGTCGCCTACCTGGTCCTCGGGTCCTGGGCGCTGGTGGTGCTGTTCCCGCTCTACTGGCTGGTGATCACCTCGTTCAAGACGCCGCTCCAGGTCAACGCCGGGCCGGTGTATTTCCCCTTCGTCGACTTCCAGCCGACCGTGGACGCCTGGCACTACATCTTCGTGGACCTCAGGAGCGACACGCTGCGGCCCTACCTCAACACCGTCGTCGTCGCCCTCGGCAGCTCCACGCTGGCGCTGCTGCTCGGGTCTGCCGCCGCCTACGCGCTCATCCGGTTCCCCTACCAGCCGCGTGTCGGGGTGATCGCGCTGTTCGCCGGCTGCGTGCTCCTGGCCGCGGTGGCCGTGGGCCTCGGCGTGCCGCCGGCGATCGCCATCGTGGTGGCCGCCGGCTGCTTCGCGATCCTGGCGGGCACCGTCGGCCGCCGGTTCCGGCGGGGGGTGTCCAACCGGGACATCGCCTTCTGGATGATCTCCCAGCGGATCCTGCCGCCGGTCGCGGTGGTCATCCCGATCTACGTCCTGTTCCAGCGCGTGGGGCTGCTCGACACCCGCACCGCGCTGGTCATCACCTACGCGGCGACCAACCTCCCGATCGTCGTCTGGCTGATGCGGGACTACTTCAACACCCTCCCGTGGGAGCTGGAGGAGGCGGCCGTGGTCGACGGGGCCTCGGCCTTCCGGGTCTTCCGGTCGATCACCCTGCCGCTGTCGACCCCCGGGCTGGTCGCCACCTTCCTCATCGTGCTCGTCTTCGCCTGGAACGAGTACCTGCTGGCGCTGTTCCTGTCGAGCGCGGACGCGCAGACGATGCCCATCACCGTGGCCGCCCAGAACGCCACCAGGGGCCCGCAGTGGTGGTACATGTCGGTGCTCATCCAGATCATGATCCTGCCGGTGATCGCGCTGGCGATCGCCCTGGAGCGGGTCATCTCCCGCGGCCTGCTCGTCGGGGCGGTCAAGGGGTGACCGAGGTCGTCGTCACCGGCTTCGACACCGTCGACGTGCGCTTCCCCACCTCGGTGCGGCTCGACGGCTCCGACGCGATGAACCCGGCCCCCGACTACTCGGCCGCCTACGTGATCCTCCGCACCAGCGACCCGGGCCTGGAAGGCCACGGCTTCTGCTTCACGATCGGCCGCGGCAACGAGCTCTGCGTGCAGGCGATCCGCGCGCTGGCACCCGCGGTCGTCGGCGACAAGACCGAGGAGCTGTTCGCCGACATGGGCGGCATGTGGCGCCGCCTGGTCGGCGACAGCCAGCTCCGCTGGCTCGGCCCGGAGAAGGGCGTCATCCACCTGGCCACCGCCGCGGTCGTCAACGCCGTGTGGGACCTGTACGCCAGGGCGCGCGGCAAGCCGCTGTGGAAGCTGCTCGCCGACCTCCCGCCCGAGGAGATCGTCGCGCTGGTCGACTTCCGGTACCTGACCGACGCCCTCACCCCCACCCAGGCGCTGGAGCTGTTGCGCGCCAAGGCCCCGACCAGGCAGGAGCGGGAGGCCCGCCTGCTCGCCGACGGCTACCCGGCCTACGCGACCTCGCCGGGATGGCTCGGCTACGACGACGACAAGCTGCGGCGGCGTTGCCGCGAGGCGGTCGAGGCCGGCTTCACGCACGTGAAGCTCAAGGTCGGCGCCAGCCTCCAGGACGACCTGCGCCGCCTGCGCATCGCCCGCGAGGCGATCGGTCCCGACGCGGGCCTGGCGCTGGACGCCAACCAGGTGTGGAGCGTCCCGGAGGCGATCGCCTGGATGGGCGAGCTGGCCCGCTTCCAGCCGTGGTGGATCGAGGAGCCGACCAGCCCCGACGACATCCTCGGGCACGCCGCGATCGCGCGCGCGATCGCGCCGATCCGGGTCGTGACCGGCGAGCACGTGCCCAACCGGGTGGTGTTCAAGCAGCTCCTCCAGGCCGGGGCGGTCGCCGCCTGCCAGGTGGACGCCTGCCGGCTCGCCGGCGTCAACGAGGTGGTGGCGGTGCTGCTGCTGGCGGCCAGGTTCGGCGTGCCGGTGTGCCCGCACGCCGGCGGGGTCGGCCTGTGCGAGCTGGTCGTGCACCTGTCGGCGTTCGACTACGTCGCGGTGAGCGGCTCCCTGGACGAGCGGATGATCGAGTACGTCGACCACCTGCACGAGCACTTCACCGAGCCGGTGCGGGTGGAGGGCGGCCGCTACCTGCTGCCGCGGGCCCCCGGCTACGCTTCCATGACCCGCCGGGCGCTCGACGAGCACCGCTTCCCGGACGGCCCCGCCTGGACCGCCCGGTGAGCTAGCCGCCGTCGCCGGCGAGGAGCTGGCGCAGCCACGCCTCGGTGGTGATCACGTGCTGCACGGCCATGGCGTGGGCCAGGTTGGGGTCGCCGGCGGCGAGCGCGGCGTAGATCCCCTGGTGCTGGTCGATGGTGCGCTGGAGGGCGTCGGCGCCGGTCATCGCCCGCAGCACCCGCACCCGCATCGTCCGGCTCGACAGCCCGGCGAGCAGCGACGCCAGCGTGCCGTTGCCCGAGGCGTCGGCGACCCGGGCGTGGAAGTCGGCGTCGTGGGCCACGAACTGCTCGTCGTCGGCGGCCTCCCGCATCCGCCGGATCGCCGCCCGCAGCGCCTCGAGGCCGTCGTCGTCGATGCGGGTCGCGGCCAGCGCGGTCGCCGCCGGCTCGAGGTAGCGGCGCACCTCCAGGACCTCCAGCGCGCCGTCGTCGCGCATCAGCTCGACCGCGGCGCCGACGCCCTCCAGCAGCAGGCCGGGGCTGAGGCTGGTGACATAGGTGCCGTCGCCGCGGCGCACGTCGAGCACGCGGGCGGTCACCAGCGCCCGCACCGCCTCGCGGGCGGTGTTGCGGGACAGGCCGAGCTGGGCGGCCAGCTCGTGCTCGGGCGGCAGCCGCGACCCGGGCGCGAGCTGGCCAGAGGCGATCAGGTCCCTGATCCTGGCGATCGCGGTCTCGGTGCGTGGCGCGGCCAACGGCCCTCCCCAAGCGAAGACATCGGATGTTTGCTACCACGACCGCTCGGCCGCGTCAATGCCGCCGTACCGGGCCGGGCCGGGGTCAGGGGGTGGGCGCGATGATGCGGTCGAGCGGCGGCACCGCGATGCCCGCCGGCTCGGCGGCGACGAACGCGGCCACCAGCGCGTCGATGTCCTGGGCGCCGCCGAGGGCGTCGGTGCCCTCGTTGAACACCGTGAACCCGTCGCCACCGGCCGCGAGGAAGCTGTTCATCGTCACCCGGAACGAGTCGGTCGGTGTCACCTCGACCCCGCCGACCCGGATCCGGCCGACGTGGGCCGCGCAGGTCGCGGCCGCCGGGTCCTGCTCGTACTGGAAGGTGTTGGAGATCTGCAGGGTGCGCTGCACGGTCTGGTTGCCGCAGCCGGGGAACTGCTGCTCGAGCAGCCGGCGGATCATGTCGCCGGTCATCGTCTTGGTGACCAGGCTGTTGCCGAACGGCTGGACCGTGAACGCCTCGCCGTAGGTGACCTCGCCGGGCGCCTCCCCGCCGGAGGAGATGTCGTTGACCCGAACGTCGGCGCGGATGCCTCCGGGGTTCATGAAGGCGAGCTGGGCGCCGCCGAGGTTGGCCGGCTGGGTGGCCACGAGCTGCGCGTCGGCGATCACGTCGCCGAGCGCCGACTCGCCGCGGGGGGACGCCGTGCGGGTGAGGTCGCCCTGGATGCGGCCGATGACGCGGTTGGCCAGCGGCGCCGCCGCGGCGACGTACTGGTCGACGACCGCCTGGACCTGCGGGTCCTCCTTCGAGGTATCGGGCTGGCGGATCACGCCCGGCCCCGGGGCGTTGAGGGCGTTCTCGACGATCACGTTCTGAGCGCTCGCCGCCACCAGCTTCCCGTTGATGTGGTCGACCGTGAGGGTGATGTCGCTGAGGATCCGCCCGAACGACGAGGCGCTGGTGATGAGGCGGGTCACGCCGCCCGTGGTGATCGTGCAGCGGTATTCGGCGTGCGTGTGGGCCGAGACGATCACCTTGATCGACGGGTCGAGCCGGCTGGCGATGTCGGCGATCGCGCTGCCCGCCAGGTTGCCGGTGCAGCCGTTGAGGGCGGCGGGGGTCGTCTGGAAGCCTCCCTCGTGGATCACGAGCACCGAGGCCTTCACGTCCGCGTCCTCGAGGGTCTCCGCGGCGCGGTTGGCGGCGTCCGCCTCGTCCTGGAAGGTCAGGCCGGCCACCCCGGTCGGGGTGACGATGGTGGGCGTCGCCTCCAGCACCTCGCCGATGAGGCCGATCCTGAACCGCCTGCCGCCGTCGGCAGTGAACTCCTTGATGCCGAAGGCGGGGAACAGCGTCTCGCCGGTGGCGTTGACGACCACGTTGGCGGACAGGTACTGGAAGTCGGCGCCCGGGTAGACGTCGGTGCTGGAGCCGTCCGGCAGCGCGTAGGGGGCGGCGGTGCACCCATCGACCGGGCGGCAACCGCCGTTCTGGATGCGGAGCAGCTCGTCCTTGCCCTTGTCGAACTCGTGGTTGCCGACCGCGCCGTAGTCGACGTTCATCAGATTGCTGGCGATGGTGACGGGCTCCTCGAAGAACAACCCGTTGGCCAGCGGGCTGGCCCCGATGTTGTCGCCGGCGAGGATGGTTGCCTGCCGGTCGCCGTACAGGGCCTGCCGGTCCTTGACGGCCTTGGCCAGGTAGGCGGCACCACCGGCGAACTTGCCGTAGATGTTGAGGCTGGCCGCCTCCAGGTTGCCGTGCAGGTCGTTGAAGGCCAGCAGGTGGACGTCGGTGGTGCGCCGCCGGTCCGGCTTGCTGAAGCTCACCCTGACCTGGTCCGACAGCGACCGGGCGCCGGCGATGACGACGCCGTCCGAGGTCGTCGGGCTCGGCGCGGCGAGGGGTGCGGCGACCACCACGGCGACCGCGACCCCCGTCACGATCAGGTGACCTGCCCAGCTCCGTAGCGAGGTTCGCTTCATCCGGCCCTCCCGCGATCGCCCGTCCGCTGCGCCGACGGCTCATGGTTACATGTCCGGGGGACGCAATGGTTACATCCTGGAGAGAACCGTGGTCAAGGGGGTGAACACGGCGACATCGGTCGGCCGCGCCGCGAGCGAGGGGCTCCCCGGTGAGCATCGGGACCGCCGGCGCGCCCGTGCGGTCGACCCCGGCGTCGCCGCCGTCGCCGCCGTGGTCGTCGCCGCCGCTCTCCTGCGCCCATTCCTCGAGCGGCTCCTCGACCGGCCTGCCGTCGCCCACTGGGCGACCGTCTTCGTCGCGATCGCCGTGCAGGCGATGCCGTTCCTGGTGCTGGGCGTGACGATCAGTGCCGCGGTCGCCGCCCTGGTCCCGGCCGGGTTCCTCCCCAGGGTCCTCCCCCGCCGGCCGGCGCTGGCGGTCCCCGTGGCGGCCGCGGCAGGGGCCGCGCTGCCGGGGTGCGAGTGCGGGTCGGTGCCGATCGCCGGCCGGCTGGTGGCGCGCGGCGTCCTGCCGGGGGCCGCGCTCGCGTTCCTGCTCTCGGCACCCGCCATCAATCCGGTCGTGCTGACGGCGACGGCGGTGGCGTTCCCTGGCAGACCGGCGGTCGTCCTCGCCCGGCTGCTCGCCAGCCTCCTCGCCGCCACCGTCGTCGGACTGGTGTGGGCCCGAACCGGCCGCGACGAGCTGCTCGAGCGGGTCCGGCGGCGACGCGGCGGCGACGACGGGCCGGCGCTCGCCGTGCTCGTGGCCACCGCGCAGCGCGACCTCCTCCAGGCCGGGGGCTTCCTGGTCGTCGGGGCGGCGACCGCCGCCACCCTGCAGACGGCCGTCCCCAGGAGCATCCTGGACGCCGTCGCCGGCGCCGGCCCGCTGGCGTTCGGGGCGATGGCCGGCCTCGCGGTGGTGATGGCGATCTGCTCGGAGGCCGACGCCTTCGTGGCCGCCAGCCTCACGCAGTTCTCGCTCAGCGCCCGGCTGGCGTTCATGGTCGTCGGCCCCATGGTCGACGTGAAGCTCATCGCCCTGCAGGCAGGGACGTTCGGGCGCGGGTTCGCGCTGCGGTTCGCACCGCTCACGCTCGCCGTCGCGCTGGCGTCGAGCGCCGTCGTCGGGTGGTGGCTGCTGTGACCGCGGCCGGCGGGCTGATCAGCCTGCTCGTCGGCACCGTGCTGCTGCGCCTGGTGCTCACCGGCACCTACGGTCGCTATGTCCGTCTGGGGATGGGTCCGTTGCTGGCGGTCGCGGGGATCGCGGTGATCGCCCTCGGGGTGGTGACGCTCCTACGGACGCTGCGGCACGCCCACGCGCCGGACGCCCACGACCACCATCGTCACGGCGGCGGCGACCGGGTGGGTTGGCTGCTGCTGGCGCCGATCGCCGCCCTCCTGCTGGTGGCGCCCCCGACGCTCGGCAGCTACGGCGTCGGCCGGGGCGCCAAGGTCGACATCCGCGCCGGCGCCGGCGTCCTCGACCCGCTCGTGGCGGGCGCCGAACCCACGCGCATGACCCTGCTCGAGTACGGCCAGCGCGCCTTCGACCGTGACGGCGCCAGCTTCGGCGGTGCCGCGGTCCAGCTCACCGGCTTCGTGGCAGGCGCGGAGGAGGACGGGTTCCGGCTCGCCCGCTACCAGATCGCGTGCTGCGCGGCCGACGCCGCTCCGGTGGTGGTGCGGGTCGTCGGGAGCCGCCGCGTCCCCGCGCGCGACCGCTGGGTGACCGTGACCGGGGTGTTCCGGCCCGGCGGCGACGACGTGCCCGAGCTGGCGGCCACCAACGTCGTCGAGGTCCCCGCGCCCGACGACCCCTACGAGTGAGCCGGGCGGTCAGGCGCTGCTGACGAGGTCGCGGCGGCGGAACCCGGCCAGGCCTGCGGCGACGAGTACCGCGGTGACGGCGAGCAGCCACGCCAGCGGCAGGGCGGAGACGTCGGCGCCCGGGACCTTGGGGATGTGGCTGAACGGCGCGAGGTCCAGCACCCACTGGCTGAGCTGCATCAGCGGGCCGAGCAGCACCAGGAACGCGAACACCGCAAGCGCCGCCCAGCTCACCGAGGCGAGCCGGGGTAGCAGGCCGAACAGCGCCATCGCGATGCCGGCCAGGACCAGGACGGCGGGTAGCTGCACCAGCGCGCCGGCGAGCACGCGCGGCAGCTCGCGCCCCACGTCGCCGCTGACCAGCCCGTAGACCAACCCCTCGGCCAGGCCGGCGGCCACCAGCGCAACCGTCGGGCCGAGCAGCCCGAACAGCAGGTGGCTGGTCGCCCACCGCAGCCGTCCGACCGAGGTGGCCAGCACCGGCTCGGCGCGCAGGCCCTCCTCCTCGGTGCGCAGCCGCAGCGTGGCCTGGATCGCGTAGGCGGCGGCCGCCAAGGCGAAGATGACCATCGCCCCGGCGATGTAGGCGTCGCTCAGCACCTTCTCGCCACCGAGCCGTTCGAGCAGGTCCTTGAGCTGGGCGTTTCCGCTCGCCATGCCGTTGACGCTGTCGGCGACGCTGCCGATCACCCCCGCCATGACGGCGAGCCCGACGGTCCAGCCGAGCAGCATGCCACGGTGCAGCCGCCATGCGAGGGCGACCGGGCTGCGCAGCGAGGGTGCCGCCGTCGCCGGGCCGAGCCGGGCCGCCAGGACGCCGGCACCGACGTCCCGCCGCGCCAGCAGCGCGAAGGCCGCCGCCGCCAGCACGATCACGAACGCCACCGCGAGGGCGAAGACCCACCAGCGCTCGCCGGCGTAGGGCCGGGTCTGCTGCGCCCAGCCGATCGGGGACAGCCACGACAGCCACCCCAGCCCGCCGCCCTGGCCGCCGGTGTCGCCGGCGGCGCGGAGCACGTAGGCGAGGCCGAGGGCGCCGAGCCCGATGCCCCTGGCGCCGCCGGCCCCCTCGGTCAGCTGGGCGGCCAGGGCCCCGACCGCGGCGAGCATCCACCCGGCGGCCGCCACCGACAGGCCGTAGGCGACCGAGCTGGCGGCCGGGAGCCCCAGGCCGACCATCCCGGAGGCCACGACCGCGCCGAGCACCAGGTCGGCGACGAAGGTGACCAGCAGCACCGCGGTCAGCGGCGCGTTGCGGCCGACCACGGTGGCGCCCAGCAGCTCGCGGCGTCCCGCCTCCTCGTCGGCACGGGTGTGCCGGATGACGGTGAGCAGGCTCGCCAGCCCCACGATCGTCAAGACGAGCCCGGCCCGCCAGGTGGTGATCGCGCCGAGGGTGGCGCCGAACAGCGGCCCCAGCAGGGCGAGCCGCTCCTCGCGGGGGCGAGAAGAGGCGGCGGTGGGACGGGATGGGGGCTGGGCTGTGGGCACTCGGTTCTCCGAAACGACGAACCCTGGGGCCAAAACGCCTCAGGGGATGCGTTTTAGCAGGATGTTTAACGTGGCCGCAAGCAGCGCAAATCGCCACGGACTCGATTGTAGTACAGTCATAAAGGTAATACCAACGCTGGCAAGAAGCCATTGGCTATTAGCTCTTGGTCCGCGCGGGCGACGGCTCGGTGCTTCAGAACCAATAGCTCATAGCCAATAGCTAATAGCCAATAGCCTCAGATCATTCCCATTACCACCCC
>Ga0209887_1000674_pt1 | contig 10391 bp, 8 predicted proteins | sample GWRWN1_30_40_FD_187230 | JGI IMG/M metagenome (GOLD analysis project Ga0209887, IMG submission 187230) | Riverbed sediment microbial communities from areas with no vegetation in Columbia River, Washington, USA - GW-RW N1_30_40 (SPAdes)... | ecosystem: Environmental > Aquatic > Freshwater > River...
GCTGGGCCAACAGGGCGGCGTGGAGGGCAATGATCGAGGGGTATTCCTCCTTACCGCCGAAACCGCCGCCGGTTTCGGCCTGGATGACCACCGCCTGCGCATCGGTCAGGTTCAGAGCCCGCTTGAGTGCGCCGTGGATGTAGTACGGGCACTGCATCGAGCCGTGGACCTCGATCCCGCCGTCAGGGCGGGGGACCGCGATCATGGCCTGGTTCTCGATGTACAGCTGTTCCTGGTGGCCGACCCGGTACTCGCCCTCGACCACCACGTCTGCCGCCGCGAGCCCAGCCTCCGCGTCGCCCTTGGTCAGCTCGAAGTGGCCGAACTCTCGCGTCGAGAGAAGGGGGTCGAAGACGGCGGGCAGGCGATCGGTGCGGAGCGTGACGTGCCGCTTGGCGACGCGGAGCAGATCACGGTCGGGAGCGGCCAGCAGGCACACCGGCTCGGCCTGGTGCTGGATCTCGCCGCCGACCGGGACGAGCACCGGCTGGTCATCCTGGATCAGGGCCACCACGTTCTCGCCGGGGATGTCGGCAGCGGTCACGACCACCACTTTCGACCAGTCGAAGGCCGGGTCGAGGTCGATGCCCAAGAGTCGCGCGTGGGGCTCGGTGGAGCGGACGGTCGCGCCGTACCAGGCCCCGGGAAAGACGAGGTCGTCCGCGTACTTGGCCAGCCCGGTCAGCTTCTCGGGGCCTTCGCGCCGCAGGGGGAGGGCCGGACGGGCTCGCCCCGGGGCGATGGTCCCGGGTGCCAGCAGGAGCGGCGTGTCGGGCAGCGTCGGGGTGCTCACGGCGGCATGGTATCTAGTCCCGCCCGTGGCGCAGGGCGCGGCCTGGCAGGGCGCCGGTGTGCCGGCCCCCGTCCACCACCAGCGTGCCGTTGACGGCCACGTACTCGATTCCATCGGGAAACTGCCGTGGCTGGTCGTAGGTTGCGTTGGATCGCACCCGGGTCGGGTTGAACACGACCAGGTCGGCGACGTAGCCGTCGCCCAGCAGGCCACGGTCGCGGAGCCCCAAGCGCGCCGCGGGCGCGGAGGTCATCTTGCGCACCGCCTCCTCCAACGACAGGCGCCGCTCGTCGCGGACGAACTGCCCCAACACCCGCGGGAACGATCCATAGGTCCGGGGTGAGGGTTTCAGGCCGATGAACGTCGAGTCGGTGCCGACCATGCCGGCGGGGTGGGCCACGAAATGGGGGAGTGTCTCGGACCACGGCCCGGGAGTGACCTGGTTGATGCGCAGGTCCTCGTCCAGCAGCAAATCGCACAGCGCGTCGATGGGGTCGACTCCACGTTCGCGACCGACGTCCTCGAGCGTGAGTCCTTCCCAGCGTTGGTTGGCCTCGGCCGAGAAGGCTCCCAGCCGCACGTCGCCCCAGTCCAGCGGGGCACCGTGGGCCGGACCGTGGCGCTGGATCTCCTCGTGCAGCCGCTTCCGGATCCCGGCATCTGCGAGCCGCTCCTTGAGCGGCCCCGGCCCGCCGGCCTGCACCCACTGCGGAAGCTGGATGAGGAGTCGCGTCGAGGCCCACTCGTAGGGGTAGGTGTCGAACGTCACGTCGCGACCCGCGGCCCGCGCGTCGTCGACCAGCGCCAGCATCGGCTCATGCCCGCCCGGATAGGTCTGCCGATGGTAGAAGTGGGTCAGGTGGACCGGCCCGTTCGCCACCTCGCCGATCTGGAGCGCCTCACGGAACGGGTCGAGGTAGCGGTCGCCCAGGTCGTATCGAACGTGGGTGTGGTAGAAGCCGCCGTGCCGCGTGGCGGCCGCGGTCAGATCCGCCAGCTCTTCCATGCTCGCGTAGGAACCGGGCGGGTAGTCCAGCCCGCTCGACACCCCGTACGCGCCCTCGGCCATTCCCTCGCGCAGCATGGCTCGCATGTCGGCCATGGCCATGTGATCGGCCGGCATGTCGTCCCAGCCCACGGTACAGATCCGGAGCGCCGAGTTCCCGATCAGGAATGCGACGTTCACCGCCACCTGGCCGTCGAATCGGCCGAGGTAGCTGGCCACGGTGTCCCAGTCCAGGGGCACTTCGGGCCGCCCGTCGAGCCCCGCGTTCATCACGACCAGGGCCGCCAGGTCGGAAGCCTTCGACATCGGCGCGTACGACAGGCCATCGACGCCGATGACCTCGGTTGTGACGCCCTGGCGGACCTTGGGCTCATGCAGCGGCTCGTGCAGCAGCCACAGCCCGGAGTGGGAGTGGAGGTCGATGAACCCGGGCGCCACCACCAGCCCGGCGGCGTCGATCACCCGCCCTGCGGGCGGCGGCGGTTCATCCTCTTCCAGCAGGCGCAGGCGACCGTCCGCCACGGCCAGAGAACCGGCACGACCTGGCGTTCCGCTGCCGTCCACCAGCGTGCCGCCGGTGATGAGGAGGTCGGTCACGCGCCGCTCGCCGGTCCACGCATCGGGCCACCTTCCCGACCATGGCGCGCGGCAACCAGCTCGGCCACGATCGCCAGCCCGATCTCGGCCGGTTCTCGACCGCCCAGGTCGAGACCGATCGGAGCATGGAGGCGGGCCAGGTTCGCGTCGTCCAGGCCAGCGGCTCGGAGGCGGACGCGACGATCCGCCTGGGCGCGCTGGCTGCCGATGGCTCCCACGTAGCCGATGTCCGCGCTCAGCGCCGCCACCAGAGCCGGCTCATCGATTTTGGGGTCGTGGGACAGCACGACCACCGCGTCGTCGGGCCGTAACCCGCGCGCGGCGAACGCGCGATCCGGCCAGTCGGCGATGACCTCCAGACCCTGGAGTCGTGGCTGCTCGGCGAACAATCGCCGCGGGTCGACAACCAGTGGGGTAAAGCCGGCGCGCGATGCATAGGCGGCCACGTGCTCGGCAATGTGCCCCGCCCCCACGATCCAGACCCGCGGCGCGGGCAGTGCGCGGTCGTAGACCGCGTCGGACCCGTCGGTTGCCGTAATCGCTTCCTGGCCATCCAGGACGCGTCGCGTTCCCAGCCCCGTTCCCGCTACGCCGATCTCGCGGGCGGCGGGTTTGCCGGCCGCGATCAGGGCGGTGAACAGCTCGACCAGCGAGGCGCCGCGCCCGCGCACGGGCTCGATGAGCACTTCGATCGTGCCGCCGCACATGAGGCCCACTTCCAGGCCCTGGTCGTCGCTGATCCCGTAGCGGCGCAGGACCGATTCTCCGCTCCGCAGCACCGCGCGGGCATGCTCGACCACATCGCCTTCCACGCAGCCTCCGCTGACGGAGCCCGCCATCTGGCCGTCTGCGGTCACCGCCAGCTTGGCCCCCACGCCGCGCGGGGCGGACCCCTCGACCCGCACGACGGTGGCTAACGCAGCATCGTGGCCCTCGTTCCGCCAGGCGCGCAAGGCCGCCAGCGCCTCGTCGATCATGGGTCCAGTATGCCGCCCATGGAGAGCCGATCGGAGGTGGCCGCGGTGATCCTGGCCGCCGGCCTGGGGCGGCGCTTCGGCGGACCCAAGGCTGGCGCGCGCCTCCACGGGCAGACCCTTCTCGCGCACGTTGTGGATCTGGCCCGGAGCGCAGGGCTGAACCCCGTGATTGGCGTGACCCCGGGCGAAGTTGACGTCCCCGCGGGCGTGATCGTCGTGGTCAACCCGAAACCGGAGCTCGGGCTGAGCTCGTCGTTGCAGCTCGGCATCGGCGCCGTACCTCCGGGCATGGCGGCCCTGGTGCTGCTTGTGGACCAGCCGACCCTCGGCGCGGAGAGCATTGCCGCCGTGCTAACCGCTCGCGGCACGCGGCCCATCCTGGCCGCCGAGTCGAGCGGCCGCCTGGCCCCGCCCGTGCTCCTCGAACCTGATGCATTTCCCGTGGTGGCCACGCTGGCCGGTGACATCGGCCTGCGGGAGGTCTTCCGACGAAACCCGGACCTGGTCCATGCCGTGTCCGTGCCCGCGCACGCCCCGGACATCGACACCGCGGCCGACCTCGCCCGGCTGGAGGCGGGCTAGACTGCGGTCATGACCATCGAACGGGTCGGCAGCGCCGAGGTGCTCGAAGAGGAGCGGACACTCGAGGCTACCGTTCGGCCGCGCCGCCTGGACGAGTTCGCCGGGCAGGAACGGATCAAGGAGAACCTGGCCATCCTCATCGATGCCGCGCGCCAGCGGCAGGAGCCGGTCGACCACATCTTGCTCTATGGCCCGCCGGGGCTGGGCAAGACGACCCTGGCCACCATCGTGGCCGCGGAGTTGGGAGCCCAGCTGCGGACCACGTCCGGGCCGGCCATCGAGCGAGCCGGTGACCTGGCCGCCATCCTGACCGGCCTGCAGCGCGGCGACGTCCTGTTCATCGACGAGATCCATCGCCTGTCCCACGTGGTCGAAGAGGTCCTGTATCCGGCCATGGAGGACTTCGTGCTCGATATCGTGCTGGGCAAGGGACCGGGCGCGCGCACGGTGCGGCTCCAGATCGAGCCGATCACGGTCATCGGGGCCACGACTCGGGTGGGGAGCATCACCGGCCCGTTGCGCGACCGGTTCGGCGTGACGCACCGGCTGGATTACTACACCGTTGCCGATCTGGTCACCATCCTCCGTCGCAGCGCCGGCATTCTCGACATCCCGCTCGATGACGAGGCCGCCGAGCTCATCGCGCGGCGGAGCCGCGGCACGCCTCGGATCGCCAACCGGCTCCTCAAGCGGGTGCGCGACTACGCCCAGGTGCGCGGCGACGAGGACGGGCGAGCGACGCCCGCGGCGTCAGAAGCGGCGCTTGGGCTGCTGGACATCGACGAGCGTGGCCTGGACACCCTGGATCGCCAGCTCTTGACCGCGATCGCCGAACACCACGGCGGAGGCCCGGTGGGCCTGCAGACGATGGCGGCCACGATCAGCGAGCCGGTGGAGACGATCGAGGACGTCGTGGAGCCGTACCTCATCCAGGCCGGGCTGCTGGCCCGAACGTCGCGCGGGCGACAGTTGACCCCCGGTGCCTGGGCCCACCTAGGCCTGACTCCACCGGCCGAAGCAGTGGCCGTGGCGAGCGACCAGCCGGGCCTGTTCGACTAGCTATCAGCGCCCCAAACCCACCCTCATGGCGGCCGCTCTGCCCCGCGAAGCGACCGCGCAGAAATGCCCCGACCCGGCGTTCGACCGGGGGTAGGATCGGCGTCCGGGTCGCGTCACGCGCCCAGGCCCTTGGTGCGGCGTCGGCCCCGGGAGTGAGGAGGGTCCCACCAGCGTGGAAGCGTTAACTTCGTTCTTCAAATTCCAGGAACGGGGTACCACGTTCGGCACCGAGATCCGGGCCGGCATCACCACCTTCTTGGTGATGGTGTACATCGTTGCGCTCAACCCGGCGATCATTGCCGGACCGATGGGGCTCGACCCGGTGGCCGTGGCGGCCGGGACCGCGCTCGTGGCGGGGGTCATGACCCTGGCCATGGGTCTCATCACCAACTATCCGTTTGCCCTGGCCGCGGGCCTTGGCCTGAACGCGGCAGTGGCGTTCGGTCTCGTCCTGGGACTGGGGATGACGGCAGCCCAGGCCATGGGGGTGATCGTCATCGAGGGCGTCATCATCACCCTGCTGGTCGTGATCGGCCTGCGGGAAGCGATCATGAACGCGGTGCCACTCGGTCTCAAGCGTGCCATCGGCGTCGGCATCGGCCTGTTCATCTTGTTCATCGGCTTCTGGGACGGCGGGCTCATCGTGGGCGTGACCCCCGAGTTCGCGCCGCCACCGCCACCGCTGGCCTTCCAATTTCCGACGACGACTGCCCAGTACGTCTTCCTGGCCGGCCTGCTGATCACGGCCGCCCTATGGGCGTTGAAGGTCAGGGGGGCGCTGATCATCAGCATCGCCACCACGACGGTGCTGGCCATCGTCACCGGGGTGCAGGCGCTCCCGGACACGTTCACCATTACGCCGAACTTCAGCACCCTGGGGCTGGGCCTCCAGGACCTCGGCGGGATCTTCACGATCGAGGCTGGCGTCCTGGCTGCGGTCCTGGCGATCTTCACGATCATGCTGAGTGACTTCTTCGACACGATGGGGACCGTCACCGGCATCGCGGCCGAAGCGGGCCTGTCCGAAGAAGATGGGTCAGTCCCGGGGGTCGGGCGTGTCCTGTTCGTCGACGGCCTGGCGGCCGCCGTCGGCGGCGCGGCTGGGATCAGCTCGAACACGACCTACATCGAGAGCGCGGCCGGGGTTGGGGACGGCGGGCGGACCGGGTTGACCTCGGTCGTAACCGGCCTCCTGTTCCTGGCGGCCATCTTCCTGTCGCCGATCGTCCAGATCATCCCGCTTGCGGCCACGGCTCCGGCCCTGGTCCTGGTCGGCTACCTGATGTTCACCCAGATCGGCGAGATCGACGCCCGGGACATGGTGATCGGCTTCCCGGCGTTGCTGATCATGATCCTCATGCCGCTGACCTTCACCATCACCATCGGTATCGGTGCCGGAATCGTCATGTGGGTCATCCTGAAAGTCGTCACCCGCACATGGGCCGACGTCCACTGGCTGATGTGGCTGGTCTTCCTGGCGTTTGTCATCTACTTCGCCCAGGCGCTCATCCAGCTGTACATCTAGCTTCCTCCTGACCGATGGCGCCCGGCCGGGCCATCCGGCCGGGCGCTGTATTTCCTCGAAGCGACACCGGCTAGCCTCTGGCTATGACCGACTACGGCCGTCGACTGCGAGTCGACGATTTCGACTACGAGCTGCCCGTGGCGGCGGTCGCCCAGATCCCGGCCGAACCACGCGACACGAGCCGCCTTCTGGTCCTCGATCGCCCGGCGTCCCGACCGGGGGAGCCGGCGCTGACCGAGGGGACGTTCACCGACACCGGTCGCTGGCTCGAGCGCGGCGATCTGCTGGTCGTGAACGACAGCCGCGTCCTCCGCGCCCGGCTGCGCGGCCGGCGTTCGGGTGGGGGAGCGGCGGAGGTCCTCCTGCTGCGTCCGATGCCCGACGGTCGCTGGGAGGCACTCGTCCGCCCATCAGGCCGGCTGCGGGACGGCACCATCGTGCAACTGGCCACCGGGGACGAGCTCGTCGTCGAGGAGCGGCTTGGGGAGGGGACGCGGGCGGTTCGTCTCCCACGCGCGGCAGATACCGTCATGACTGAGGCGGGCGAGATGCCGCTCCCGCCGTACATCACGGCGCGAGAGGCCCCGGATGAGCGGTACCAGACCGTTTACGCCGAGCCCCCAGGCTCCGCGGCTGCTCCCACCGCGGGCCTCCACTTCACGCCGCGCCTCCTCGAGGACCTGGCTGCGGCTGGGGTCGAGCGGGCAGCGGTCACGCTCCACGTGGGGCTCGACACATTCCAACCGCTGGCAGGCACCTATGTCGACGAGCACCACATTCATCGGGAGTGGTATACGGTCCCCCCGGCGACGCTGGCCGCCCTCACCGCTACCCGGGAGAAGGGCCGGCGGATCGTTGCCGTGGGCACGACGACGACACGGGTCCTCGAGACCCTGGCCCGGACCGACGAGCCGGAGGGCTGGACGGACCTGTACCTGGTGCCGCCTCATCGGTTTGGCGCGGTCGACGCACTGATCACGAACTTCCACCTGCCGCGCAGCTCGCTCCTGCTCCTGGTCACCGCCTTCATCCAACACGGCATGCCTAGGGCAGCGCCCCTCGAAGCCCGCGACACGCTCCTCGCCGCCTACCGCGCCGCGCTGAACTCCGGCTACCGCTTTTACTCGTTCGGGGACGCGATGCTCATCCTCTAGCAGACCGGCCGGTATCCTCGGCCCGTGCCACCGCCCATCCGGTTCAGCTTCGAGACGACTGCGGTGTCCCGTGCCCGGTTGGGATCCCTGGAGACCGCCCACGGGACGGTCGACACGCCCCAGTTCATGCCCGTCGGCACCCAGGCAAGCGTGAAAGGGGTCACCCCCACCGACCTGCAGGCGACGGGGACCCAGATCCTGCTCGCCAATACGTACCACCTGTCGCTGCGGCCGGGCGAGGATCGGATTGCACGTCTGGGCGGCCTCCATCGGTTCATGGCCTGGGATGGACCGATCCTGACCGATTCGGGCGGGTTCCAGGTGTTCAGCCTGGGCCATCTGCGAACGGTGGATGACGATGGCGTGACCTTCGCCTCGCACCTCGACGGATCGGCGCAACGGCTGACCCCGGAGCGCGCGATAGCCATCCAGGAGGCACTCGGGAGCGATATCGCCATGGTCCTCGACCACCTCGTCGGCTCCGCCGGCTCGGTCGAGGGGGTCCGGGACGCGATGGAGCGCACCCATCGCTGGGCAGGCCGCTCGCTTGAGGCCCGTCGCCGGTCGGACCAGGCCGTGTTCGGGATCGTGCAGGGAGGCACTGACCGCGAACTGCGAGCTGAATCTGCGCGGGCGATCGCCGCCCTGCCGTTCGAGGGCATCGCCATCGGTGGCCTGTCAGTGGGGGAGTCGAAAGCGGAGATGGCGGACGCGCTGCGGGTCGTTGCCGATGTCCTGGCCGACGATCCGCGGCCGCGTTACCTGATGGGGGTCGGAGCGCCGGACGATTTCTTCGTGGCCATCGAGCACGGGGTGGACGTGTTCGACTGCGTCCTCCCCACCCGGCTGGCGCGCCACGGGCAGCTGTGGACCTCGGGCGGGCGCCTGCGTCTGGGCAACGCCGGGCTGCAGGACGACCCGCGGCCGGTGGACGACGCATGTGGCTGCGAGACCTGCCGGGACTACTCGCGGGCCTACCTCGCCCACCTGTTCCGGGCCGGGGAGCTGCTCGTCCATCGGCTCACTTCGGTCCACAACCTCACCTATACTCTCGACCTGATGCGGGCCATCCGCCAGGGGCTCCGCGATGGCGGTTATCAGGCCCTTCGCGACCGCGTGACGAGCCAGTTCGCCGCTCCGAGCGACGACCCGCAATCGACTGGTAATGGACCGATACAGGCCCGCTCCGAGACTGACGCTGCCTCGGACTTCCGCCTGGAGAGTGAAGGCTGATGGGAAACCGAGACCGCCCCAAGAAACAACCCAAGCGCAAGCCCAAGGACAAGGCCCACAAGGCCGCTCCGCCCATGGTCTACGAGCCCATGACGGTGGAGGTCATCAAGCCCAGGCGCAAGCCGCGCGACGAGCCCGACGCCGGGTGACCCGCGGAGCCACCCCGGCACACGAGAAGGAGCACGGACACCGCATGGACGCCACCGGGGCCGCCCCCAAGACCCAGGCCAACGGCGAGCGCGCCCGCGCGGTCGACGCAGCCATTCTCCAGATCGAGAAGCAGTTCGGGCAGGGCTCGATCATGCGCCTCGGCGACACGGGCGCCAAGATGGCGGTGGAGGTCATCCCCACCGGGTCGATTGCGCTGGATCTGGCGACCGGCGTGGGGGGCGTCCCGCGGGGCCGGATCACGGAGATCTTCGGTCCCGAGTCGAGCGGCAAGACGACGCTGGGCTACCACATCGCCGCCAACGCCCAGCGGGCGGGCGGGATCGTGGCTTTCATCGATGCCGAGCACGCCCTGGATCCCACCTATGCCCGCAACCTGGGCGTCAACGTCGACGAGCTGCTGGTCAGCCAGCCGGACACGGGGGAGCAGGCGCTCGAGATCGCCGAGACCCTGATCCGCAGCAACGGGGTTGACGTCGTGATCGTCGACTCGGTTGCCGCCCTGGTCCCCCGGGCTGAGATCGAAGGCGAGATGGGGGACTCGTTCGTCGGTCTCCAGGCCCGCCTCATGAGCCAGGCGCTGCGCAAGCTGACCGGTGCGGTCAGCCGCTCAAACACGGCCCTGGTCTTCACGAACCAGCTGCGCGAGAAGATCGGCGTCATGTTCGGCAACCCGGAGACGACCCCGGGCGGACGGGCCCTCAAGTTCTATGCCTCCATTCGGTTGGACATCCGGCGCATCGAGACCCTCAAGAACGGGACCGACGCGTTCGGGAGCCGAACCCGGGTCAAGGTCGTCAAAAACAAGGTCGCCTCGCCGTTCCGGGTCGCCGAGTTCGACATCATCTACAACGAGGGCATCAGCCGCGAAGGCGGGCTGCTGGACGTCGGCTTCGCGTCCGGGGTGCTGTCCAAGACCGGCGCCTGGTTCAACTACGGCGACACCCGCCTGGGACAGGGTCGCGAGAACTCGCGCGAGTTCCTGAAGGCCAACCCACGCATGGCCGATACGATCGAGGACGAGATCCGCGGCCGGGTGGCGGCCATCGTGCGTGGTGATGACTGCCCGGCGCTGCTGACCCTACCGCTTCGCGCTGAAGTGCACGCCAAGGCGGCCCGCGCGGTGGCCGCAGGAGTCGTCGAGCGGGGCTGTGCCGACGGCAGTCTGTATCGCCGCTTTCACGCGGTAGGCCTGATCCAAGTCCAAAAGCTTCCGCAGTTCGCTGTGTATGACGATGCGCGCAGCGTCATGGCGCAGTACTACCAAAGCCGCATCTTAAGCGCAATCACGCCCGGC
>Ga0209887_1000675_pt1 | contig 10389 bp, 10 predicted proteins | sample GWRWN1_30_40_FD_187230 | JGI IMG/M metagenome (GOLD analysis project Ga0209887, IMG submission 187230) | Riverbed sediment microbial communities from areas with no vegetation in Columbia River, Washington, USA - GW-RW N1_30_40 (SPAdes)... | ecosystem: Environmental > Aquatic > Freshwater > River...
AACGGCAGCATGGACCGATGCTAGTCGGTGCTGCGCGTCAGCCGGCCGCCTCCCGCTCCAGCTCGGCCATGTATTCCCGCCGGTTCGCGGCCTCGCGCCGGCCATTGAACAAGTCGCTCAGGTAATCGCCGCCGGGCCGTCTTCGCGGGTAGGTTGGCTCCACGTCCGGAAGCAGGGCCAGCATGCCTTCCCGTACGCGCTCCACCAGCGCCTCGCGGCCGGCTCGTCCAGCACCTGGCTCGACCTGGATGGGTTCGCCGAAGCGGACCACGATGCCCTTGCGGAGCCACAGGGTTGAGCTGCCGATGACGACGCAGGGCACGATGGGGACCCCGGAGATGGAGGCGAACAGCGTGGCGCCCTCCTGGAGGGGCAGGAGCTCGGTCTCGCGGAAGCCGAGCGTGCCTTCGGGGGTGATGGCCAGCACGCCGCCCAGGTCGAACACGCGTTGAACGGCGCGCACCGCGGACGGCATGTTCGTCTTCCGCGGGTTGAAAGGAATCATGCCCCCGAAGAACCCCATCACCCGGTTCCGCACGCCCTTCGAGAAGTCAACCTCCTTTGGCCCGAACCATGTCACCCGCGGTCGCAGCGGGCTCACCGCGTGGATCAGGAATGGGTCCCAACCCGAGTGGTGGTTGGCGGTGATCTGGAATGGCGCCTTGGGCCAATGCTCCAGACCTTCCACTTCCATCCGGAACAGGGTTCGAACCAGCATCCGCACGGCCACCCATTGGACGCGGTAGCGCCAGGTGACCGTGACGCCCAGCAGGTGCGGCCCGATCTGGCGGCCGCCGCTGGCGCCTGGTTCGGTCACGCGGTTGCCAGCTCGGTAACCTCGCCCAATTCGCGCCGACGGGCATCGACCTGGCGCAGGGCCAGCGCGGCGAGGACGAGGAAGCCGATGGCCACGTACATGGCCGCCACTGGCCCGCCGGGCGCGGACGGATCGTTGGTCGCGCGCCCAATGGCGTCCATCGTCAGACCGCCGACGATGAGGAACACCGGCGTAGCCATGGCAGTTCCGGCGTTCAGGATCCCCATGTACCGCGCCGAGGTGTGCTTGGGGATGACATCGGTCATCAGTGCCCAGTCCACCGACAAGAAGGCACCGATACCGATGCCGGCCGGCACGAACAGAGCCACCGCGAGGTAGGGAGTGGGAGCCAGCGCCAGCCCGAGCAGGCCGATTGCGGTGAGGACCATGCCGGCGTAGATGATCGGTTTGCGCCCGTACCGGTCGGAGAGGCGAGCGCCCGGGATGGAGGCCAGGCCGGACATCCCGGCCACGATGACGGTGGCCCAGAAGACGAACTGGCTCGCATCCGCCCTGCTGAGCCCGTGGGTTCGTTGGAAGTAGTACAGACCGAGGGAGGTGGCCGCCGCTGCGGCGCCCAGGAACAGGAGGCGGACGAGGAGCAGCCACAGGACGCTCTTCTCGCGCAGGATGTCGGCTCCCCATGCCGACATGGCAACGCGAAGCCAGGACATCGTCCGTTTCGGTCCGGTCGTCCCTTCGTGAACCTGGGTCACCACGGTGAGCATGGCCACGATCTCCACTGCACCCAGCGCCAGGGTGGCGGCAAACAGCGACCCTCCCTCCTGCAGGCCGGTCATCGCGATTCCCACCCCCACGATCGATCCCAGGACGATCATCAGGCCCATCAACCCGCTGGCGGTCCCCACCTGTCGCGCTGGCACGAGGTCCGGGACGTAGCCCTGGAAGGGCCCCTGGGCGAAGTTCGACGAAACCTGGATCAGGAAGTAGAAGGCCACCAGCGCGATGAAGGTGTCCGACGTGGCGATGCCGTACAGGAACACCATGTCCAGCAGACCGCCAATGAAGATGTACGGCTTGCGACGACCCCAGCGGGTGATCGTGTAATCGCTGATCACGCCGACCGTGGGCTGGACGAAGATGGAGGCGATCACGGCCACCGCGTTGATCACCGCCAGCCCGGTCCCCGCGTTCCCCGGGCCTAGCTCGTCCTCGACCATGCTGGGCAGCACCTGGGTCCCCAGCCCGTACTGAATGGTGAGGATCCCGAGCCAATAGACCGACAGCGTCACTAGCAGTCGCATGGGAAGCGCAGGTCGCTCGCCGCTCATGGGCCTCACATCGTGCGCGGGGGCTGGCGGCGAACGATACGCGCCGCGGGTAGCGGTGTGAAGCGCGCGATCGCAAGGCCCTGGAGGTCTGCGGGTAGAATCCGCGGGCAGTGTTCATCGACCCGATCGCGCTCCGGATCGGCCCGTTCAACATCCACTGGTACGGCATCCTGTTCGCGGTGGCGGCCGTGGCCGCCGCTTGGCTGGCCACCCGCGAGGCGCGGCGCCGAGGAGAGGATCCGGAGCGGGTGTGGACCATGCTCCTGGTCGCCGCCGTAGGCGGGATCATCGGCTCACGCCTCTACCACGTCATCCACCAGTGGGAGTTCTATTCCGCCAACCCGGAGCTCATCCCGCAGGTCTGGAACGGCGGGCTCGGGATCCCGGGCGGGGTGGCCGGCGGGATGATCGTGCTCTTCGCCTACACCCGCTTCAACCATCTGAACTTCCTGCGTTGGATCGACATCGGGGCGCCGGCCATGCTCCTGGCCCAGGCCATCGGCCGCTTCGGCAACTTCGTCAACCAGGAGCTGTACGGGCCGCCCACCGACCTGCCGTGGGGCATCCCGATCGACCAGGACCATCGCGTTCCACCGTGGACCAACCTGGACCAGTTCCCGGTTGATTCCACGTTCTTCCACCCCCTGTTCCTGTACGAGTCGATCCTGAACCTGGTCGGGATGGGGGTCCTGCTGTGGGTCGGCCGCCGCTTCGCCCTCCGCCTGTACGACGGCGACGTCGCGATGCTGTACTTCGTGTGGTACGGGTCGGTGCGGACCGTGCTTGAGACCTTCCGCACCGGAAACTGGGTGGTGGGCGGCATCCCGGTGGCCATCCTCGTTGGCGTGGGAGCGGCCGTGATCGGCGCAGCGCTGATCATCATCCGGCACGCCCGGGGGTGGGGGACACCCGGCGCGTACCTGGCGGAGATCCACGCGCGCCAGGCCGCGGCAGCCCAGCCTGAGGCCCTGGAGCCCCAGACTGGCTGACCGGTCGGGCGTCCTGCCTGCCATCACGGCGGCGGTGGGCGGCACGCCGCTGGTGGCGCTGGACCGGCTGGCGGCGGGGGTCAGGCCGCGAATCGTGGCCAAGCTCGAGGCCTTCAATCCGGGCGGATCGGTCAAGGATCGAATCGCGCTGCCCATGATCGAGGCCGCCGAACGGGCCGGGCTCCTGAAGCCGGGGGGCGTGATCGTGGAGCCCACCAGCGGCAACACCGGGGTCGGGTTGGCCATGGCGGCCGCGGTGAAGGGGTATCAGTGCATCTTCGTGATGGCCGACAAGCAGAGCGAGGAGAAGCGGGCCCTGCTGCGCGCCTACGGGGCCGAGGTGGTGGTCTGCCCCACCGACGTCGACCCCCAGGACGAGCGAAGCTACTACAAGGTCAGCGACCGTCTGATGCGCGATACGCCCGGCGCCTGGAAGCCGGACCAATACTCGAACCCGGCCAACCCGGAGGCCCACTTCCAGACCACCGGGCCCGAGATCTGGGAGGCGACCGGGGGCCGGATCACGCATTTCGTCGCCGGGTTGGGGACCGGCGGCACCATCTCCGGAGCCGGCCGCTTCCTCAAGGAGCAGAAGCCGGACCTGCTCGTGGTCGGCGCCGATACCGATGGCTCGGTCTTCAGCGGTGGACCGATCCGTCCCTACCTGACCGAGGGCATCGGCGAGGACTTCTGGCCCGAGACGTACGACACCGAGGTCGCCGATGTCATCGTGCGCGTGTCGGACCGAGATGCGTTCCTCAGCGCCCGTGCCGCCACCGCGGCCGAGGGCATCCTGGTCGGGGAGTCGGGCGGGACGGCCATCTGGGCCGCGTTGCAGGTTGCCCGGGACGTGGACGATCCCCATGCGCTGTTCGTGGTGCTGCTTCCCGATTCGGGGCGCAACTACATTGGCAAGCTCTACAACGACGCGTGGCTGCGCGAGGTGGGGATCATCGGTCCCGACGAGGAGGTCGCCGACTACGACTGGCGCGCCACCCACCCCGAGGTCGTCGTTCGCCGCGGCGAGGTCGCACCAACCTGACGGCGCACGCCCCAGGTGCGTGTCGGCCAAGATGAGGCCGTATCTTGGCCGCGGTGCACGCCGGGAGAACATCTGGACCGTGAGATGGCCAGATCCGGTTCTAGATGACGGTCTGCGTGGCCGCTACGCACGCTCCACGTGCATCGCTGGAGAGCCGGCATCGTGGGCGCGGCGGATAGCCGCCGGGGGCGCAGCGCAGTACCCTTGGGGCTCACTCGACAGGAGCGATTTGACCGATGACTCGCCTGGCTCAGCCGCCAACCAAAAAGGGTGCCGCACGGGCTGATCTGCCGCGCGTGAACCACTGGATTGGTGGCAAGCGCGTGGCCGGCACCTCGGGGCGCAAGGGCCCGGTCTTCAACCCGGCCACCGGGGAGCTGGCGCGCGAGGTCGACTTCGCATCGGTCGAGGAGGTTGATGCCGCGGTCAAGGCTGCCGCGGTCGCCTTTCCGGCATGGCGCGCGACGTCGCTGAGCCGCCGCACCGAGATCCTGTTCCGTATCCGCAACCTGGTCGACCAGCACCGGGCCGACATCGCCGCGTTCCTCACCGCCGAGCATGGGAAGGTCCACACCGACGCTATGGGCGAGGTGGCTCGCGGCCTGGAGAACCTGGAGTTCGCGACCGGCGTGCCGCACCTGCTCAAGGGCTCGTTCAGCGAGCAGGTCAGTGGCGGGATCGACGTGTACCAGATCCGCCAGCCGCTCGGCGTCGCCGCCGGCATCACGCCGTTCAACTTCCCGGCCATGGTCCCAATGTGGATGTTCGGCAACGCCATCGCGTGCGGGAACACCTTCGTCCTGAAGCCGTCGGAGAAGGATCCGTCCGCATCGGTGTACCTCGGGGAGCTGCTCAAGGAGGCCGGCGTCCCGGGTGGGGTGTTCAACGTCGTGCACGGCGACAAGGTCGCAGTCGACGCCATCCTCGAGCACCCGGGAATCGCGTCGGTGAGCTTCGTGGGCTCCACGCCGGTGGCGCGCCACATCTATGAGACCGGCACCCGCCACGGGAAGCGGGTCCAGGCCCTGGGCGGCGCCAAGAACCACATGGTGGTCCTCCCCGACGCGGACATCGACATGGCCGCCGATGCCGCCGTCTCCGCAGCGTACGGCTCAGCCGGCGAGCGCTGCATGGCCATCAGCGTGGTGGTGGCGGTGGGCCGCGCGGCCGATCCGCTGGTCGATGCCATCAAGCTCCGCCTCCCGAAAATCAAGGTCGCGCCCGGTGACGAGCCGGGGGCCGAGATGGGCCCGCTGATCACCCGCGAACATCGCGACAAGGTGGCCACCTACCTCGACAGCGGGCCGGCCCAGGGGGCCGATCTGGTCGTCGACGGTCGCGAGCATCCGCTGTACCAGGACGGCAAGGGCTTCTTCCTGGGCGTGTCGCTGCTGGACAAAGTCACACCCGACATGGACTGCTACCGCAACGAGATCTTCGGCCCGGTGATGGAGGTCGTGCGTGCCGACTCGTATGCCGATGCGGTAGGCCTGATCAACGACAACCCGTACGCCAACGGCACGGCCATCTTCACCCGGGATGGCGGGGCGGCCCGCCAGTTCCAGTTCGATATCGACGTGGGAATGGTGGGCATCAACGTCCCGATCCCGGTCCCGGTGGCGTATTACTCGTTCGGCGGCTGGAGGAACTCGCTGTTCGGGGACCTGCACATGTACGGCCCTGAGGGCATCCAGTTCTACACCCGCGCCAAGGTGGTCACCGCCCGCTGGCCCGACCCGGGAACCAGCAAGGTCGACCTCGGCTTCCCGCGCACCCGATAGCCCGCCACCACCCGTGAGCGACCCGGGCAAGCGTCACTTCGAGACGCTTGCCGTTCACGCCGGCTTCGAATCGGATCCCACGACCGGCGCGGTCGTGCCGGCCATCCAGCCGTCGGCCACCTTCGAACAGGACGCGGTGGGCAGCCCGCGCTCGGGGTACGAGTACGCCCGCACCGGCAACCCGACCCGGGACATCCTCGAGCGGGCGGTGGCCGAGCTGGAGGGTGGGGCCCACGGAATCGCCTTCGCGTCCGGCATGGCCGCCACCCAGAACCTGTTGTACCTGCTCGATCCGGGCCAACGCATCCTCCTCGGCAACGACGTGTACGGCGGGACCTGGCGCCTGGCGCAGAAGGTCTGGAGCCGATACGGGGTCATCGTCGACGTCGTTGATCTCCGCGACCTCGACGCGGTGGCGTTCGCATTGACCGATCAGACCCGGATGGTCTGGCTGGAGAGTCCGACCAACCCTCTGCTCAGGGTGGTGGACATCAGCGCCGTGACCCGCCTGGCCGCAAGTGCCGGTGCGCTGACCGTGGTCGACAACACGTTCGCCACGCCGTACCTCCAGCGACCGCTGGAGTTCGGTGCTGAGGTGGTCCTCCACTCGGCGACCAAGTACCTGGGCGGCCACTCGGACGTGGTGAGCGGCGTGATCGCAACCCGATCGGCGGAGCTGGCCGAGAACCTGCGCTACCACCAGAACGCGGCTGGCGCGGTGCCCAGCCCATTCGACTGCTGGCTCGTGCTGCGCGGACTGCGCACGCTGGCGATACGGATGGACCGCGCCTGCGCCAACGCGGCCATCCTGGCCGAGTGGCTGACCGGCCGGCCGGAGGTCAGCGCGGTCCACTATCCCGGCTTGTCCAACCACCCCCAGCGCGAGCTGGTCGAGCGTCAAATGCGCCTCCCCGGGGCCATGCTCTCGTTCCAGCTGGCCGGCGGCGCGGCGGAGGCCGTCCGGGTTGCGGGCGCGATGCGGGTCTTCACCCTGGCTGAGTCCCTCGGCGCGGTGGAGTCGCTGGTCGAAGTGCCCGCGGTCATGACCCACGCCTCGGTGGCCGGGTCACCGCTCGAAGTGCCCGCGGACCTGGTGCGGCTGTCGGTCGGCATCGAGGCTGCCGAGGACCTGGTCGCCGACCTGGAGCAGGCCCTGACGTCAACCTGACGTGCCGATTGGACCGATGAGCACCGATCCCGAGCCCGCTCCAGACGGCCCCACCGAGCTCGTCGAAACCGACTCCGGGGAGCTGGTGGAGCGGCTGTCGGCCGGCACCGCCACGCTGCTCCTGGTCTGGCTGCTCATCGTCGGTGCGGGCAGCGCCCTGCTGGCAGCCTGGGTAGTTGCGACCGTGGTCCTCGGGGAGCGGCTGGGAGCGGGAGCGTTGTTCAGCGATTTCGGGTTCTACGTCGCCCTGTACGGCGCCACCGGACCCACCGTCCTGTGGCTGTCGGGCCGCGCCCAGGGGCACACGGCGGAGTGGTTCGTGTTCACTGCAGCGCGCATCGGCTTGTTTATGGCCGTGCTGACGATCGTGTTCGGGAGCCTCGTGATGTTCGGGCTGGGGGCCGGGATCGGCTCCGGCACGATCATTCTGGGCGGCGCCATCCTGGTGGCCACCCTGGCCATCAGCGTCCTATGGGGGCTGGCCACCTGGGCCGCGGACCGCTGGATCGCCCACGCCCGCCTGGGGACCTAGTCGGCGCGTGCCACGCTACAGCCGAAGCGGCTTGGTCGGAGCGACGATGGCGGTCGGGTCGTCGCGCCAGGTCTCGGGCTGCACGTCGATGTAGAGCTCGATCTCATTGCCGTCCGGATCGGTGATGTACACGCTGTGGGTGACGGTATGGTCGGCCATCCCGGTGATTGGCACCGCTTCGCGACGTAGCGTCTCGATCACGTCGCGCAACTCGTCATCGGTCTCGCCGACCTTGAGCCCGAAGTGGTACAGGCCCAACCGTCGGCCGGCCGGCACCGGCGCCGCGGATGGCCCGACTTCCAGAAGCAGGAGCTCGTGGTGGGTGCGGCCCGACGAGAACATGGCTGCCATCTCGCCCATCTCCGCCACCTGCTTCCAACCCAGGACCTCGCCGTAGAAATGCCGCGACCGCTCCAGGTCGCGGACATAGAGCACGATATGCCCCAGCTCCTTGACTTCCATGCTCAGACCTCCCAGGCCTTGAGAGTGTCGGCCACCTCAACCGGGCCTTCGAATGTCGTTGTCGCCTGGCTGACGGCCCACATCCCTCCGTTGGAGTCCACCGGCAGGTGGGTCAGCACCATCCGCCCCACTCGACCCCGCTGGGCCACCTCGCCCGCCTCGGTCGGGAGCAGGTGCCCGCGCCGCTCGGGGGGCGGGGCGTCATCGGCCAGTGTTCTCAGCGCGGCTTCGCAGATGAACAGGTCGGCTCGATCGGCGAGCGTGTCCAGTGTCGGCGTGGGCGCACTGTCGGCCGAATAGGCGATCGCCCGGCCGTTCTCCTCGCGGCTGCGTGAGGTGACCCGGAATCCCCAGGTCGGCACGAAGTGGACGGTGGGCGTCGGCTCGAAGCGCAAGTCGCCGATCTCCAGCGCGGCGGCCCCGTCGTGCTCCACGAACGCGAAGCTGCGGGCGAAGTAATCGGGCATCCCCGCCCCACGCGCCACGAGCTCCATCTGGGCCGTCGCCCCCGGCGGCAGGTAGACCAGGAGCTTGGGGTTGGCGTCGTCTTTCCACGGGAACGAGTAGCGCATCGTCACCAGGTCCAGGAAGTGATCGGTATGCATGTGGCTGATGACGACCGCGTCCAGCTCAGATGGGTTGCATAGCCGCAGCAGCTGGGCCACGGTGCCCGGACCGATGTCCACCATGACCCGGCTCCGGCCGCCCTGGACCAGGTAGCCGGCACACGCCTCGCCCGGGTTCGGGACGGCGGGCGAGCGCCCAAGGACGGTGAAGCGCACGGTGGCCGGGTGCGCTCAGCGGGACTCGATCGGAACGTAGTCGCGCGCCGGCACCCCGATGTACACCTGGCGCGGGCGAGCGATCTTGGTCTCGGGGTCCTCGATCATTTCTTTCCACTGGGCGATCCAGCCCGGCAGCCGTCCCATGGCGAACAGCGCGGTGAACATGTTCTTCGGGAAGCCGATGGCGCGGTAGATGAGGCCCGAGTAGAAGTCGACGTTGGGGTACAGGCGGCGCTCGATGAAGTACTCGTCACTGAGCGCGGTCTCCTCGAGCCGCTTGGCGATCTCGAACAGCTCCCCGTCGGCGCCCAGGGCGGCCAGGACCCGGTCGGCGGTGGCCTTGATGAGGTTGGCCCGCGGGTCGAAGTTGCGGTACACCGGGTGCCCGAAGCCGGGCAGCTTGAAGCGGTCGTCGGGATCCTTGGCCTTGGCCACCCACTTGCTCACGGTGCCGCCGTCGCCCGCCATCCGCTCCAGGGTCTTGATGACCGATTCGTTTGCCCCGCCGTGGAGAGGCCCCCACAGGGCGCTCATCCCGGCGCTGATGCAGGCGTACAGGTTTCCCTGGCCGCTGCCCACGTTGCGGACCGTCGCGGTGGACAGGTTCTGCTCGTGGTCGGCATGCATGACCAGCAGCTGCTCGAGGGCGGCGCTGACCACCGAGCTGACCTGGTACGGCTCGGCGGGCACGGCGAACATCATGTTCAGGAAGTTGGGCACGTATTCGAGGTCGTTGCGCGGGTACACGTACGGCTGGCCGATGCTCTTCTTGAAGGCCCACGCCGCCAGGGTCGGGACCTTGGCGATCAGGCGCCGGATCGTGAGCTCCACCGCGGTGCGGTCGAATGGGTCGTGGCTGTCCTGGTAAAACGTCGAGAGACCCACGGTGCCCGAGGCCAGGACGGCCATCGGGTGGGCGTCATAGGGGAACGAGTCGAAGAAGCGCCGCATCTCCTCGTGGATGAGGGTGTGATGGACGATATCGTCCAGCCAAGCCGCCATCTCGGCCTGCGTGGGCAGCTCCCCGTAGATCAGGAGGTAGGCCGTTTCGAGGAAGCTGGACCGAGCCGCGATCTGCTCGATCGGGTAACCCCGGTAGCGGAGGATCCCAGCCTCCCCGTCCAGGAAGGTGATGGCCGAGGTCGAGACCGCCGTGTTCTTGTAGCCGGGATCGAAGGTGATCAGGCCGGTCTCGGACCGCAACTGACCGATGTCGACCGCGTCGTCGCCCTCGCGGCCGCGAACGATGGGCAGGTTCGAGGACTGGTCGCCGACCCTGACCGCCGCCTGGTCGGGGCGGGTCAGCGTCTCGCCGCCCGTCCGACCGTCGCCCCGGCCATCCCCTCCGCCATCCCCCCCGACATCGCCGCTCACGCGGCCAGCACTCCCACTGCGTCGCGCTCCTCTACCAGCTCGTCGAGCGTGATCGCGATCCGCTCCGCCGCCCACTCATCGTGCTGGACGCCCTGCACGATCTCGACCTCGCCCGAGCCCGCACCTCGCAACGGGTAGCCGAACACG
>Ga0209887_1000676_pt1 | contig 10371 bp, 6 predicted proteins | sample GWRWN1_30_40_FD_187230 | JGI IMG/M metagenome (GOLD analysis project Ga0209887, IMG submission 187230) | Riverbed sediment microbial communities from areas with no vegetation in Columbia River, Washington, USA - GW-RW N1_30_40 (SPAdes)... | ecosystem: Environmental > Aquatic > Freshwater > River...
CCCCATGAACAACGGCGACATCCCCTCGATGGCGTGGGCCGGTTCGCCCAGCTGCCGTGACGCCTCGTCGAGTCCGATTCGGAGATAGACCTGGGCCCGTTCCTCCAAGGTGGGGCTCGCCGAGGCCGGCGACGGTGTGGACATCGCGCTGGTGTCACGCGCGCCGTTACGCCCGGCTGGGCCCTCCCCTAAGTCCGAGCTCGGCTGCGTCGTCTGAATCTGCCCATCGCCGTTGAGAGCGCGCTCGGCCGCTTCGGCCCGGCGAGCGGCATGGCCCCGCTCGTGGAGGCCTGGCCGGCCGCTGTGGGCGTCGAGATCGCTCGCAATGCGTGGCCGGCACGTCTTGCGCGTGACGGGACGCTGCACGTTCACACGCAGGATTCGATCTGGGCGTTCGAGCTGACGAGTCGCGCCGCGGAGATCCGCGAACGACTCGGCAAGCACGCGCCCTCGCGTCTGTCCTTCGCACCGGGACCACTTCCCGAGCCCGACCCTGACCCCGCCGAGATCGCTGCAAAGAAGCCTCGCAGACCAACTGCTGAGCACGTCGCAAAAGCGGAGTCACTCACGCGAGGGATTCGTGACACGGACCTTCGCAAAGTGGTCGCAAAAGCTGTGGCAGCGAGCCTCGCAAAAGCCCCTTAACGACCGCTCGTTCTGGTAGAATTCGAGGTGCCCGCAAGTACGGAATTTGCAGGGCTTTTTTCATGGCTGAGACCACCTACACCGCCAAGGACATCACCGTGCTCGAGGGCCTCGAGCCGGTCCGCCTGCGGCCGGGCATGTACATCGGCTCGACGGGCGCCCGGGGCCTCCACCACCTGGTCTACGAGGTGGTCGACAACAGCGTCGACGAGGCACTCGCCGGGCGCAACGACAAGATCGAGGTGACTCTCCATCCCGACAACTCGGTGACGGTCCGAGACTACGGCTCGGGCATCCCGGTCGACGTGATGGCGGATCAGGGGATCTCTGCCCTGACCGTCGTCCTGACGAAGCTCCACGCGGGTGGGAAGTTCGGCGGCGAGGATGCCGCATACAAGGTCTCAGGCGGTCTCCACGGCGTCGGCGTCTCTGTGGTGAACGCCCTGTCCGAGTGGCTGGTCGCGGAGGTCCGCCGCGACGGGAATGTGTACCGCCAGGAATTCACGCGCGGAGTCCCGAACGCGGACCTGCAGGTCGTCGGCAAGTCAGAAAAGGGCGACACGGGCACGACCATCTCGTTCCTGCCCGACGCCGAGGTCTTCGAAGAGCTGGAACTTTCGGCCGACACGTTGCAGCAGCGGATGCGCGAAACGGCATTTCTGACGCGTGGGCTGCGTATCGTCCTGACCGACGAGCGGGCCGGCGGCGAGACCGTCGAGTTCCATTACGAAGGCGGGATCAGAGACTTCGTTGCGCACGTGAACTCCGCCAAGGATTCGATTCACAAGCGCATCGCCTACTTCGAGAGCGAGAACGAGCAAGGGAATCTCGAGGTAGCGATGCAGTGGAACGCGTCGTACCAAGAGTCCGTCTACACGTTTGCCAACAACATCAACACGCACGAGGGCGGATCGCATCTCTCCGGCTTCAACGCGGCGCTGACACGCACGCTGAACAAGGTCGCGCGCGACCTGAACCTGCTCAAGGAGAAGGAGGACAACCTCGAGGGCGAGGATGTGCGCGAAGGGCTCGCAGCGGTTGTGTCCGTCAAGCTTCAGGACCCGCAGTTCGAAGGGCAGACGAAGACGAAGCTCGGCAACCCGTGGGTGAAGGGGTTCGTCGAATCGAGCGTCAACTCAAAGCTTTCGGAGTTCCTCGAAGAGAACCCCGCCGACGCCAAGCAGATCATCCAGAAGGCGATCTCGGCGGCACGCGCTCGTCAGGCGGCGCGGAAGGCGCGCGACCTGACGCGGCGCAAAGGAGCCTTTGGCGGCGAGATCGCGAAGAAGTTCGCCGATTGCCAGGTACGCGATCCGGAGCTCGCGGAGATGTTCATCGTCGAGGGGAACTCGGCGGGAGGCGCCGCGAAGGACGCGCGTGACAAGTCGAATCAGGCGATCCTGCCGCTGCGCGGCAAGATCATCAACTCCGAGAAGAACCGGATCGACAAGGTCCTCTCGAACACCGAGGTGCAGCTGCTCGTCCAGGTGATCGGCACGGGCATCGGCGAGGAGTTCGACATCGCGAAACTGCGCTACCACCGCGTCATCGTGATGACCGACGCCGACGTCGACGGCGCCCACATTCGGACGCTTGTGCTCACGTTCCTGTACCGCCACATGCCGGAGCTGTTCGAGCGCGGGCACGTGTACATCGCGGTTCCGCCGCTCTACCTCGCGCGCCTCGGCAACCAGCAGAACTATCTCGAGAAGGACTCACAGCTCGAGGAGCTGCTCGTGCGCGAGCGCTTCGGGGATCTCGAGATCCAGGCGCGCGGCGAGACCGAGGTGAAGCTGACCCAGGCGCGGTATGCACGGTTCGCACGCACGCTGACGGAGTACCAGGGGTGGGCGGCTCGCTTGCGCGCGGATTTCGGTCCGCAGGCGGCCGACTTCGTCCTCGCGCACCGCCTGGTCGAGAGCGGCGCCTCCACTCCCGCGGAGGCCGTGACCGCGATCGACGCTGCAGCGGCGAACGGCTACACCCTGCAGCCGTCGGCCGACCCGGACGCGCTCCGGATCCAGGTGATCGAGGTCGAGACGAGCGCGATGCAGAACATCGTGGTGCCATCAGAGCTGTTCGCTTCACCGATCTACGACCGGGTGCGGAAGACCTACGCACGGCTCGCCGACATCGTCGGGGGGCTGCCGCCCTTCTCGTTGAAGCACGGGAAGCAGAGCCAGGTGGCGCTGACTTTCGAAGAGCTGCGTGAGTCCGCACTCACGCTGGCGAAGAGCGGGATCCAGATCACGCGCTTCAAGGGCCTCAGCGAGATGAATGCGGCCGAGCTCTGGGCGACCACGATGGACCCTTCGCGCCGGATGCTGATTCGCGTCGACGTCGAGGACGCGGCTGCAGCCGATCTCTGGTTCTCGCGGCTGATGGGCGACGAGGTCGAGCCTCGCCGGCTGTTTATCGAGCAAAACGCGCTCGAGGTGAAAAACCTCGATGTCTAATCCGCAGAAAATGCTTCGCATTTTCTGCGGGGTTGGAGTTAGATCTTCGCTTCGCTCGATGGAGTTGAGAATTGTCTGACCTGACGCCCGAGCCCCTCGGCGCTGGTCGCGTCGAGACGCGGGAGCTCGACCAGGAGGTCCGCACCAGCTTCCTCGATTACGCGATGAGCGTGATCGTCAGCCGCGCCCTTCCCGACGTGCGTGACGGGCTCAAGCCCGTGCACCGGCGTGTGCTCTACGCGATGCACGAGGCAGGCCTGCAGCCGAACCGGCCTACGCGCAAATCCGCCCGCGTTGTCGGCGACGTCATGGGCAACTACCACCCCCATGGGGACTCGGCGATCTACGACGCGCTCGTCAGGCTGGCGCAGCCGTTCTCGATGCGCTATCCGCTCATCGACGGCCAGGGATATTTCGGTTCGGTCGACGGCGACCCAGCGGGCGCGATGCGGTATTGCATTACCGGTGAGGCGCGTGTCGCGACGCCGAACGGGACCATTCGCATTGACGACATCGTTCCGGACGCTGCGCCTGAATCTGACAATGCGATCGACCTCGAGGTTCTCGATCGCGCAGGCAGACCGGTCAAGGCGCGAATGCTTTTCCATTCGGGTGAGCACGGCACGCTGAAGCTGCGCACGCGCGAGGGGTTCGAGCTCGCGGGGACGGTGAATCACCCAGTGCTGTGTCTCGTCGACATGGTCGGCGTTCCGCTTCTGATGTGGAAGCTGCTCGATGAGGTTTCGGCCGGCGACCGCGTAGTCATCTCGCGCAAGGCGCGCGAGGACACCCGGCCGATCTCGGATTCGGACCGGCGGTTGGCAGTGCTCCTTGGAGCGTTCGTCGCGGAGGGATGGTTTGGCGAGCGCCGAGGCGGGTTCAACAATTGCGATCGGCAGTACTTCGATGCAGTCCTCGAGGCGTACGACGAGCACGTGGGCGGTCCGCGCTATGTCTACGAGCGGGTCATTCGCTCGGGCAGCGTTCTTCACGAGCTGGACATCCAGGACCTCTCCGCCGTTCGGGAGAGCCCTCTGGCCTTCCAGCTCGGCAAGGCGAGCGCAGAGAAGGAGGTTCCAGAGCTGGCGTGGCGTGCACCCCTGGCGTTCAAGCGCGCGTTTCTCCAGTCGCTCTTCGAGGGTGATGGATCTTCCTCGCTTCTGCCTCGAAACAGCATTCAGATCTCCTACTCGACATACAGCGAGCAGCTCGGCAGGGACGTGCAGCAGCTCCTAGTGGAGTTCGGCGTGGTCGCTCGCCTATGCCGCTACGCAAAGGGCGAGATCAAGGTTGTGATCGGGAACCGGCGAGACGCGCGTCTTTTCGCAGCGCACGTCGGGTTCCTCGGAGCGAAGCAAACGAAGCTCGAGCTTGCACTGGCCTCCCTACCTGGCAAGCCCTCCACGCGTAGCCGTGACTACGTCCCTTATCTGGCCGATTACATCCGCTCGGAGACCGATTCATATTGGCTGCGCCGGCATAACATCGACCGCACGGAACGTTGGGAGCGCGGGGGCACGGCGATCCTCGAGCGGATCGAGAGCGAGGAGGTTCGCTCGGTGATCGAGCCGCTCGTCTCCGCCGACTACTTCTATGCGGAAGTCGAGTCGGTCACCCTCGGCGGTGTCCAGCCGGTCTACTCCCTTCGCGTCGAGACGGACGACCACTCTTTCGTCAGTAACGGGTTCGTCAGCCACAACACGGAATGCCGGCTCTCGCGCATGGCGACCGAGCTGCTGCGTGACATCGACGCAGACACGGTCGACTTCGAGCCCAACTACGACGAGTCTCGGCGACAGCCGACCGTGCTGCCGGCGCGGTTCCCGAACCTGCTGGTCAACGGCTCGTCCGGCATCGCCGTCGGCATGGCGACGAACATTCCGCCGCACAATCTGGGCGAGGTCGTCAACGCGATCATCGCGATGATCGAGGACTCGGCGATCGACGTCGAGAGGCTTTCGCAACACATCAAGGGCCCGGACTTTCCGACCGGCGGCTCGATCGTCGGCCGCGGTGGCATCCGCGATGCGTATCGCTCCGGTCGTGGACGCATCTATGTCCGCGGGCGCGCCCACATCGAGCAGCTCCGCGGCGGTAAGAGCGCGATCATCATCACGGAACTGCCGTACGGCGTCCGCAAGGCCGGGGAAGGCGGCGTGATCGAGAAGATCGCCGACCTCGTCAAGGCCGGGACGCTGACCGAGGTGCCGATGTCGGACGACGCCCTCCAGGACCACTCCGACAAGGAAGGGATGCGCATCTATGTGGAGTTGAAGCGTGAGGCGGTCCCGCAGGTCGCGCTCAACAAGATCTTCAAGCTGACGCCGTTGCAGACGACGTTCGGTTACAACGCGGTTGCGCTGGTCGACGGCGTCCCGAAGACGCTCTCGCTGCTCGAGCTGATCCGGCACTATCTCGAGTACCAGCGTGAGGTCGTCACCCGCCGCTCGAAGTACGAGCTGCGCCAGGCGGAGAAGCGCGCGCACGTTCTCGAGGGTTACCTCAAGGCGCTCGACTCTCTCGACGCCGTCATCGCGCTCATCCGCGCCGCCGCCGACACGGACGACGCGCGCACGGGCCTTATCCGCGAATTCGACTTGTCCGAGATCCAGGCGCAGGCGATTCTCGACCTGCGCCTCTCGCGGCTGACGAAGCTCGCGCGCGAAGAGATCCAGGCCGAGTTCAACGACTTGCAGGAGCGCATCGCGGAGCTCCGGGCGATCCTCGGCGATCCTGCCCGCATCGACGGCGTGATCAAGGAGGAGCTCCTCGAGCTCAAGGAGATCTACGGGAAGTCGGACGATCGCCGCACCGAGATCGTGCAGGCCGAGGACGAGCTCGAGCTCGAGGACCTGATCGCGGAAGAGGATATGGTGATCGCGATCACGCGTTCCAACTACATCAAGCGGCTGCCTGTGACGACGTATCGCGAACAGCGGCGAGGCGGCATCGGCGTCATGGGCATGGATTTGAAGGACGAGGACTACATCGAGCACCTCTTCGTCGCGTCCACGCACGACTACATCCTCTTCTTCACGAACGTCGGCAAGGTCTACCGGCTAAAGGTGCACGAGTTGCCGCTCGGCTCTCGGCAATCGAAGGGACGCGCGATCCAGAACCTGCTGCCCTTCCGGCAGGACGAACAGGTGCGAGCCGTAGTCCAGACCCGCAATTTCGAGGAAGCCGAGTACCTCGCCTTCGCGACGAAGAAAGGGGTCGTCAAGAAGACCCGGATGTCGGCCTACAACACGCCGCTGCGGTCGGACGGGATCATCGCGATCAAGATGCGCGAAGGTGACGAGCTGGTCGGCGTCCGGCACGCGTCCGGCAACGACGACATCCTCATGGTTTCGCGCAAGGGCCAGGCGATCCGCTTCCACGAGACCGACGTGCGGCCGATGGGCCGCGATGCGTCGGGGGTCCAGGGAATGCGCCTGCGATCCGGCGACGAAGTGATCGCGGTGAACATCGCCCACGACGACGCGGATGTCCTCGTCGTCACGGAGAACGGCTACGGGAAACGGACGCGAGTCTCCGACTATCCGGTCAAGGGCCGCGGTGGCCTCGGCGTCAAGACCGTTCAGCTGACCGAGGCGAAAGGCCAGCTCGCCGGCGCGCGCGTCGTGCGCGACGGGTACCAGGTGATGCTGATCTCCGACGGGGGCACGGTGATTCGGATGCCGGTCGACGACATCAAGCGCTCTGGCCGGGCGACGCAGGGCGTTATCGTCATGCGGCCGCGTGAGGGCGAGAAGGTGTCCAGCCTCGCCCCGGTGGTCGAGTCGGAGGAGAAGAGTGACGCCACGAACGACGAAGAACCTGTTCTTCAGACATAGGCTCTCGCCGCAAGATTGCTCCGACATGTACCCCGAAAGGGGGAGATTTTGAATCCCCCTCTTCCTAACGAGGAACAGGCGCGATATACCTTTGAAACAAGGGGTTCCACCTCAGAGGAAGACGAGGGCAACATGGCGGTAAGTCGACAGGTCGACCTGCTCGAGCCGATCGATCTAGCGGAGCACCTCGGCAAGGTCGAGCTCTATCTGGGCCAGGTCTGCCAGATCGCGGGCATCTCGAAGATGCAGCTCGACTATTGGACGAACAAGGCGCAGATTCCCACCAAGGGTAAGAAGCAGCGCATCTACGACATCGACGCGCTCGAGACGGTCATGCTGATCAAGCAGGCCAAGGACAAGGGGCTGAACCTCGGCGCCGCGATCGATGCCGCCCGCCGGTTCCGCGAAGTGAAGAGCGTGGAACCGCAGGCTGCCCACCAGGAGTAAGCGCCTCGCAAGACGCAGTCTGTGGAAGGGCCGCCTAGCGCGGCCCTTCGTCTTTCAGGCGCGCCGCGGCTTCTTCTGGCGGGAGCGTGTTCACGAAGATGCCCGCGCCGAGCTCGAGCCCGGCCAGCACGGTGAGCCGTGGCAGCAAGACGATGCGCCAGTCGCCGCCGCCGCTCTCCAGCCAGGCGTTGAGCGGGACGGGGCCCTCGAGGTCGTGCAGCCTGCGCACCAGCCCGGCGAGCAGGCGTAGAGCGGGAGCGAGCAGAGAGCTCGAGAGTCCGTCCGCCTCAGGCTCGATCGGCGCGATCACGGTCTCGTAGGGCAGCCGGCTCGCCCACGGGCACGTCGCCGCAAGGCCGCCGAGCTCGAGGAACGGGTTGCCTTTCGGACGCCCGCGGACCGGGGGCGGCTCCGGCAGCCACACGAGCTGCGAATGTGAGTGCGGCCGGCTTGCCCCGGCCTCTCGGCCCTCGTTCAGCAGCGGGAAGATGTGGCCGGGCTCTGCTTCCGCACGGCGGCGCCACGCCTCCGCGACGAGATCGATTTCCTCTGATTCCAGCTCGGCGATGGAACGAACGTGCCGGCGGCTGTGCACGACCACTTCTTGCCGGTCGAGCGCCGGGTAGAGGTTCGGTACGACGCGAACGCGCCACTCGCCCGCCTCCGGCAATACGAGCGTCTGCGGTGGCGCCATCTCTTCGTGGCCCGCGCAGAACGGACACGAGTCGAGCTCATCAGGGCTGGGCGGATCGAGGGCCGGCCGCGGCGTGCCGGGACGCTTCGCCCGTCCCGGCGCGATCACGGCGATGCGGCCGGACTCGGGATCGCGGCGAAGCTCGCCGCTCAGTTGTTGCCGCTGGCCTTCTCGATGAAGGGCCGGAAAAGATCGATCGGCGCCGGGAACACGATGGTGGTCGCCTGTGACGAGCCGAGCTCGAGCAGCGTCTGCAGGTAGCGGAGCTGGAGTGCGATGGGATGGTCCGCGATTACCACGGCTGCATCCTTGAGCCGCTCGGCAGCCTGGTACTCACCTTCCGCGTTGATGATTTTGGCGCGCCGCTCGCGCTCTGCTTCCGCTTGGCGCGCCATCGCGCGCTGCATCCCAGCCGGGATCTCGACGTCCTTCACCTCGACGATCGAGACCTTGATGCCCCAGGGCGCGGTCGCCTCGTCGATGATCCCCTGCAGGATCCCGTTGATCTTCTCGCGTCCGGACAGCAGCTCGTCGAGCACGTGCTGGCCGAGCACGGACCGCAGGGTCGTCTGCGCGATCTGCGACGTCGCGACCATGAAGTTCTCGATCTGCACGATCGCCGCCTTCGGGTCGACGATGCGGAAGTACGACACCGCGGTCACCCGAACCGGGACGTTGTCCTTGGTGATGACTTCCTGCGGCGGGATCGTGAGCGTGAGCGTCCGCAGGTCCACTTTCACCATCCGGTCGATCACCGGGATGAGCACGAAGAGGCCGGGCCCTTTCGGCTCGGGGAGCAGCCGGCCGAGGCGGAAGATCACGCCTCGCTCGTACTCGCGGGCGACCTTGATCGCCGAGAAGAGGAACAGGATGACCAGGAAGATGACTGCTGCGGCGACGATCAACACGGCGTTCATGATCAGGATCCTACGGGAGCGACGGTGAGGACGAGGCCGTCGAGCGACTCGACGCGGACCCGGTCGCCCGGCCGCAGTTCTTCGCCGCCGGCCGTCCGAGCCTGCCAGAGCTCGCCGTTGACGAACACCAGGCCGTTCTCGCGGACCTCGCCGACGGCTCCTGCGATCGTCTTCGGGTCCATCGTGACGGGGCTCCTGCGGATCTGCCAAGCCTTGCCGACCGCGAAGGCCCACAGCGCCCCTAACCCGATCGCGACGCCGATCACGAGCGGTTTCGACGTCTCATAGGGCGCGGGGGCGTTCTGGAAGAGCAGGATCGCGCCGACCGCGAGGCCGATCAGACCCGCCACCGTGAGCGCGCCGTGACTCGGCACGTACAGGTCGGTCACGAGTAAGCCGACTCCGAGCAGGATCAGCAGGAGCCCGGCCCAGTTGATCGGGAGGACGGAGAACCCGAACAGCGCCGTCACGAGCGAGACTGCGCCGAGCGCACCCGGGAGCACGACGCCGGGATGGAAGATCTCGTAGCCGATGCCTGCGAGCCCGGCGAGGAAGAGCAAGGAGAGGATGTTTGGGTCGATCAGGGTGTTCAGCAGGCGTGTGAAGAACCCGGGCTTCGCGTTGTCGATCTGCGCTCCGCCGAGATGCAGCACGTAGCCCTTGGGTTTCGTCTTGAAACCGTCGAGCTTTCGCAAGAGCGCAGGCAGAGTCGGCGACACCACGTCGATGACGTTCTGCTGCAACGCGTCGGGGGCGGCAAGGCTCGCTCCGTCGCGAACCGCGCGTTCCGGGAACTTCGTGTCCCGGCCATGGCTCTTCGCGAGCGCGACAACGGATGCGACGGCGTCGTTCACCGCCTTGTTGCGAAGATCCTTCGGCAGGTCGCCACCGCCGACGCCGATCGGTGTCGACGCGCCGATGTTCGTCTGCGGTGCCATCGCCAGCACATCGGCGGCTTCGGCGATCCAAAGCCCGGCCGAAGCGGCGCGTGCGCCGTCGGGTGCGACGTAGACGATCACGGGAATCGTCGACGCGAGTTCCTTCTGGTAGATCTTGCGCATCGAGGTCGAGAGGCCGCCCGGCGTGTCGAGCACGATCACGGCCGCGGCGTAGCCGTCATCCTTGGCACGCTCGAGCTGGTGGTTGACCCAGTTCTGAGTGACCGGGTTGACCGCAAGGTCCGGCGCAAAGTGGATCGCCAGGACCTTGGGCGTCGCGGCAGCGGCCGGAGACGAGAGCGCGAGGAGCGCTCCGAGGAGTAAAAGTCCCCGCAAAAAGGCGCTCTTCAACTCGTAAGGATTCTATCAGGGGAGGGTCGGAACCCTTGAGCCCGAAGGGCCGCGCAGGCACCCTGTCAGAGGGGTCGCCGCCGCCAT
>Ga0209887_1000677_pt1 | contig 10364 bp, 9 predicted proteins | sample GWRWN1_30_40_FD_187230 | JGI IMG/M metagenome (GOLD analysis project Ga0209887, IMG submission 187230) | Riverbed sediment microbial communities from areas with no vegetation in Columbia River, Washington, USA - GW-RW N1_30_40 (SPAdes)... | ecosystem: Environmental > Aquatic > Freshwater > River...
CAAGGCATCCCGGCCGGCCTTTGTCGGCCGCGGTGGATTCAAACTGGATCACGCGCTCAAGGAATTCGATATTGGCGTGTCCGGTGCGGTGGCACTTGACGTCGGATCGTCCACCGGCGGATTTACCGATTGCCTGCTGCAACGCGGCGCCGCTCGGGTCTACGCCGTTGACGTCGGCACAGGACAACTCGAGTGGCGTCTTCGGAACGATCCGCGCGTGGTCAGCCTGGAGCGCCGCGACATCCGCGATGTCGGCCCAGGCGATATCGGCGCGGCCGTCGATGTGGCGACGGTCGACGTCTCCTTCATTTCATTGGGGAAAGTACTCCCCGCGGTCCAACGCCTCCTTAAGTCCGGCGGGACGGCAGTCGTGCTGGTGAAGCCGCAATTTGAAGTGGGTCCGAAGCAGGCGAAGCGTGGCGTCGTCCGTGATGCGGCGGTACACCGGCGCGTCCTGGCCGACGTCATCGATAGAGCGTCCTCGGGCGGATGGACCGTCGTGGCCGCGACAGGTTCCCCGCTCCGAGGTCCAGAGGGGAATCTAGAATTCTTTCTGCACCTGCGCAGCGTGCCGGGGCCACCGCCTGCGGTCGATGTGGATGCGGTGGTCAGGCGCGCGCATGAAGGGCTCGACGCTCGTACGACCGGTGAGCCGGAGCCCGCATGACGACTGTCGGCGTGATCGTCAACACCACCAGACTGCGCGAACATCCGGAGACGGTGCCCCAGGCGAAAACGGTGGTCGAAGCGCTGGCACGTGGCGCGCAGGGCGTCCTTGTGACTCAAGAAGCCGCGCACATGCTCGGTGTCCCGTCGCTGGCCAGCGCGGAAGAAGAACTGACGGATCGCGCGGAACTGCTCGTCGTGCTCGGCGGAGACGGGACGATCCTGCGTGCCGCGCGACTGGCGGCGGGGCGCGGCATCCCGATCATCGGGGTGAACATGGGTGGATTCGGATTCCTGGCTGAGCTCTCGGTCGATGAGCTGCCCGGAGCCATGCCCGCACTGCTCACGGGGCGATACGACGTCGATGAACGGATGATGCTGCAGGCGCAGGTCGAGCAGGGCAGACGAAGTCAGACGCTGCTGGCGTTGAACGACGTGGTCGTCACCAAAAGCGGCGTGGCGCGCGTGCTCCGCCTGCGCATCGCGGTCAATGGCGAGCACCTGGCCTCCTATCCGGCCGACGGCGTCATCGTGGCCACGCCGACTGGGTCGACCGCGTACTCACTGTCGGCGGGTGGCCCGATCGTCCATCCGCGCGTGGAGGCGATCGTCATCACGCCGATTTGTCCCCATACCTTCAACGCCCGGTCGGTCATCGTGGACCAGCGTGACGCGGTGACGGTTGAGGTAGAAGCTCCGGCCCCAGAAGCGATGCTCACCGTTGACGGGCGGGAGGGCCTCCCACTGGAACAAACGCGGTCGGTCCTGATCCAGCGTGCAGCGCCGACGGCGCGTTTCGTCCGGTTGCGCGACAGCAGTTTCTATTCCATCCTCAGCACAAAGCTCGCCTGGGGCGGGCGGTAGGAGCGTGATGGCAACCAAATACATCTTCATCACAGGCGGTGTGGCGTCGGCCCTCGGCAAGGGGATTACCGCGGCGTCGATTGGCCGACTCCTGCGCTCGCGCGGGCTGGCGGTCACATTGCTGAAGTTCGATCCGTACGTCAACATCGACGCCGGAACGATGAACCCCCACCAGCACGGTGAGGTGTTTGTGACCGACGACGGCGCCGAGACCGACATGGATCTCGGAACCTACGAGCGGTTCATAGACCGGAACTTGAGCCGTGACAACAACACGACTACCGGGAAGATCTACGGTACGGTGATCGCGCGCGAGCGGCGCGGGGAGTACCTGGGCGGGACCGTCCAGGTCATCCCTCACGTGACCAATGAGATCAAGGAAGAGATCAAGAGGGTCGCCGTCAACGCGGGCGCGGATGTGGTCATCACCGAGGTCGGTGGCACGGTGGGCGACATCGAGGGTCTGCCATTTCTGGAAGCGATCCGTCAGTTCCGGCACGGCGTCGGTCCGGAGAATGTGATGTACATCCACGTCTCACTGGTGCCCTACTTGCGGGGCGCCGGCGAGCTGAAGACCAAACCCACACAGCACAGCGTGAAAGAGCTGCGGAGCATCGGGATCCAGCCCGATGTCATCGTCTGCAGGACCGAGCGCCCTCTAACACGATCGGTGAAGGAAAAGATTGCGCTCTTCTGCGACGTGGCCCCGGAGGCGGTAATTCAGGCACTCGACGTGGCGTCGATCTACGAGGTCCCACTAGTATTGGAACGGGAGGGACTCGGCGAGATCATCGTCGACCGCCTCGGACTACGGTCCAATCCGCCCGACCTGTCCGAATGGCAGGAGATGGTAGACGCCATTCTGCGTCCGACAAAAGTGGTGCGGATCGCGCTCGTCGGCAAGTACATGGGCGTCGAGGACAGTTACGTGAGCATCGTCGAGGCATTGCGGCATGGAGGGATCCCCTTCCGCGCCGACGTGCAGGTCACTAAGATCGACTCGGAGGAACTCGAGCCGCTGCCCCAGGAACACGTGGCCGAGCGCCTGGCGGGATTTGACGGGGTCCTCGTGTGTCCAGGCTTTGGCGCCCGCGGGGTGGAGGGCAAAGTGAAAGCGATCCGGTTTGCCCGCGAACGTGCGGTCCCATTTCTGGGGATCTGCTACGGCATGCAGTGGGCCGTGGTTGAGTTCGCGCGTCACGTCTGCGGGCTGGAGGGCGCCAATACGACGGAAGTGGACCCGCAGACCCCCCATCCGGTGATCGATCTCCTCCCCGAGCAGAAAGCCGTCACCGAGAAAGGGGGTACAATGCGATTGGGACTGTACCCCTGCCGGCTTGCGCGGGGATCCCTTGCCGGACAGGCCTACGGCACCGGCGAGGTCGCGGAGCGACACCGGCACCGCTACGAAGTCAACAACAATTATCTCGATATCTTGACGGGGCACGGCATGAGTGTGACCGGGGTGTATCCCGCCAAGAATTTGGTGGAGATCATCGAGCTGCCCGATCACCCGTGGTTCGTGGGAACCCAGTTCCATGCGGAGTACCGCTCGCGGCCGAACCGGCCGCATCCGTTGTACCGTGAGTTCATCGGCGCCGCGCTGCAGCACGCGTCTGGCATACCCGGGAGAAGAGTTGCTGAGGGGGCCGAGGCGCGAAAAACCTAACGGTCGAGGCAGCGATGATGTTTCAAGTGGGCTGGGCGCCGAGGCCGGTGGAGCTTGTACGTTGCTTCAATAAGTAGGACGGTGACTGGAGGGCTAGGGTGATGGGGCTCGTCTCGTACGTGAACGGACAGTTTGTCCCCAAAGACGAAGCGAAGGTTTCCGTCTTCGACCACGGCTTTCTCTATGGCGACGGAGTCTTCGAAGGCATCCGCGCCTACAATGGACGGGTGTTCAAGCTGGACCAGCACCTCGATCGTCTCTACGACTCCGCCCACTTCTTGATGCTCGAGATTCCGCTCTCCAAAGACCAGATGAAGCACGCGATCCTCGAGACCATCCGGCGGTGCGGGTTGCGGGACGCGTACATCCGCCCGGTCGTCTCGCGCGGGCCCGGGGATCTCGGTCTGGATCCTCGCAAGTGCAAGGCCCCTACCGTCGTGGTCATCGTCGACACGATCCAGCTGCATCCCGAAGACGCATACCGACGTGGATTTCGAGCGATCCATGTGACGACCCGGAAGGTACGCGCTGATGCGCTGGCGCCGCAGGCCAAGACGCTCAACTATCTCAACAGCATCATGGCCCGCATCGAGGCCAACCTGGCCGGCGTCGAAGAGGGGATCATGTTGAGCAGCGACGGCTACGTCTGCGAGTGCAGCGCCGAGAACATTTTTCTCGTGCGCGACGGGGAGGTCTGGACGCCTGCCGCCCATCTCGGCATTCTCAAGGGCATCACGCGAGAGACCACCATGGGCCTCGTGCGAGAAATGGGCGCCCCCATGCTGGAGAAAGTGTTTGGGATGTACGACGTCTACACTGCGGATGAGTGCTTCATCACCGGGACCGGCGCGGAAGTGGGCCCCGTCGTCGAAGTCGACAGCCGGCGGATTGGTTCCGGGGCGCCCGGCCCCATCACCCTCAAGGTCATGCAGGCGTTCCGCGAGCTGGTGCGGCGCGAGGGAACCCCGATCTACGAAACCGAGGTCGTCGAAGGACGCACGTAGCGCGGACCGTGCCTGCGGAACGGCTCCGGAAATCGACCCGCGTGTACGATGGCCGCGTCGTGTCACTACGCGTCGACGAGGTTGAGCTTCCCAGCGGTCGCGTGACCGAGCGGGAGATCGTGGAGCATCGCGGCGCGGTGGCCATCGTGCCATTGACGGACGCGGGCCGCATCCTCCTGGTCCGGCAGTACCGTACAGCAGCCGGGCGCGCGCTGCTCGAGATTCCCGCCGGGACAATCGAGCCGGATGAGGACATCCTGGCGTGTCTGCACCGTGAACTCGCGGAGGAAGTGGGGATGCAGGCAAATCGTGTGGAACACCTCGTGACCTTCCTGCCTTCTGCGGGATTTCTCACCGAGCAGGTGCATCTCTACCTCGCCGCAGGCCTCTCGCCGTCCACGCGCGAGCGGGAGGAGGAAGATCTGGAGGTCGTCACCATGCCTCTGACGCAGGCGCAGTCACTGATCGGCACAGAGATCATCGACGCGAAGTCGATCATCGGACTGCTCATGGCCCTCTCTCCGCACCACCACGAAGGCGTATGAGGCAGGCCGGTCCCCCCTACGGCGCCCACATTGAGGCGTTTCTGGCTTACGCGCTGGCCGAAGCGGGTCTGGCCCGCGCAAGCGCGGATTCGTACCGCCACGATCTTGTCGAGTTCGCGCAGTTCATGGCCTCGCGCGGGATCAAGACACCATCGGATGTCGATCGCGCGGCCCTTACCGTGTATCTCCTGTCGCTGCGCCGGCATGGCCGCGCCCCGGCGACGATCAAGCGCCGGGCGGCGGCGATCCGGGCGTTCTATCGGTTTCTGCTGCGCGAGGAAGAACTGGAACACGACCCCACGCTTGATCTGGCGCCCCCGAAACTCCCGGCGCGGTTACCAAACGTCCTCACCATCGGCGAGGTCGACCGGCTCCTCGCGACGCCGGATCCCCTGATCCCGCGAGGGAATCGTGACCGCGCGATGCTCGAGCTGATGTACGCCAGCGGACTGCGCGTCTCCGAGCTCATCAATCTCAATCTGGGCGACGTGGACCTGGCCCATGAGGTCGTACGGACGATTGGGAAAGGCGATAAGGAACGCCTCGTTCCCATCGGGACAAAGGCGATCCAGGCCCTTCGGTCGTACCTCCTGCACGCACGTCCTGTCCTCTCTTCGAGAGGGCGCGGAACCCAGGCGCTGTTCGTGAACCGTCGCGGCGGCAGACTCACGAGGCAGGCGTGTTGGAAATTCATGAGGGCGTACGCCCGGCAGGCCGGAATTGCGAGGCCGCTGACGCCGCACGTGCTCAGGCATTCGTTTGCGACGCATCTGCTCGAAGGGGGAGCCGATCTGCGCGCGGTCCAGGAAATGCTCGGGCATGCATCGATCAGCACCACGCAAGTCTACACTCACGTCACCCGTGATCGCCTGAGGGAGGTCTACCGGCAAGCCCATCCCCGCGAGGGGATGCGCATCGTTTCCCGCCCAAAGACGAAGGCAGTAGGCAGAAAGCAGTAGGCCGCGAATCACGAAGGGTGAGCGCGTTCACGCGGGCCATCATCATCGTGCTGGACAGCGCCGGAGTAGGCGAATTACCTGATGCTGGCGCCTATGGGGACGAAGGCAGCAGCACGATCCCGCATACGGCAGAGGCCGTGGGTGGGCTGCACCTGCCCACACTGGAGTCCTTAGGTCTTGGCCGAATTGTGCCGATTCGAGGCGTAGTGCCTGTCACCCATCCCGCCGGCGCATTCGGCAAGCTCACAGAGCGCTCAGCCGGCAAAGATAGCACTACCGGACACTGGGAACTCATGGGGATCATCCTGGAACGACCCTTCCCGACTTATCCCAATGGTTTCCCCCGTGACCTCATCGAACCATTCGAGCGCGAGATCGGAACGAAGGTCCTCGGCAACTACGCGGCATCCGGCACCGAAATCATTCAGCAGCTCGGACCAGAGCATCTGCGGACGCAGCGTCCCATCGTCTACACCTCGGCCGACAGCGTGTTCCAGATCGCGGCCCACGAGGATGTGATCCCGGTCCCCCGACTGTATGAGATGTGCGAGATCGCGCGTCGGATTTTAACAGGCGAGCACTCCGTGAGCAGGGTGATCGCCAGGCCCTTCGTGGGGGCGCCGGGCGCGTTCAAGCGAACCGACCGCCGCCGCGACTTCTCGCTGCCGCCTCCGACGCCTACGTTGCTTGATGACGCGGTCCAGGCAGGCCTCACCGTGGTGGGAGTCGGAAAGATCCCGGATTTGTTTGCAGGGCGCGGTCTTACCCGGAGCGTTCACACCCACGACGATCTTGACGGCATCACACAAACCGTGCAGGCCATGGACGAGACACGCGAGGGAATCATTTTCGCGAACCTTGTAGACCTGGACACCAAATTTGGTCACCGCAATGATCCACATGGGTACGCAGCAGATCTTACATCTATCGATGAGAAGCTTCCGGCCATCCTGGAGGCACTCAGGCCGAAGGATCTCCTGATGGTCACGGCCGACCACGGCAACGATCCGACCACTCCCAGTACCGATCACTCCAGAGAGTATGTGCCGCTGCTCATCGCGGGTCCGGGCGTACGGGGCGGAGTTGACCTCGGAACTCGCCGCACGTTCGCTGACGTGGGTGCGACGGTCGCTGAAGCGCTTGGGGTGGTGTGGACCGGACCCGGGGAAAGCGTGCTCAATTTGTTGCTCGGGGTAGGGACGAGACAATGACACTGGAGATCAAACAGGCGAGCTCGTTTGTCAGACAGCGCACGAAGATCAAGCCGAAGATCGCGCTGATCCTTGGGTCTGGGCTGGGCGCCCTGGCTTATGAGATTGAGGCTGAGGCCACCCTTCCTTACGCGGAGATCCCCAATTTTCCGCCATCAACAGTGGAAGGCCACAGCGGTCAGCTTGTCGTCGGCCGGCTCGAAGGCAAAGCGGTCGTCGCGATGGCCGGCCGCGTGCACTTCTACGAGGGATATACGATGCAACAAGTCGTCTTCCCGATCCGTGTGATGCACGCCCTCGGTGCAGAGGCGCTGATAGTCAGCAATGCGGCCGGTGGGATCAACCGGCAGTGGCACCGGGGCGATCTCATGATCATTGCCGACCACATCAATTTTTTCGGCACAAACCCCCTGATCGGTCCGAACGACCCGGACCTCGGCCCCCGTTTCCCGGACATGTCGCAGCCCTACGATCCGGAATTCATCGCGTTGGCCGAGCGTTCAGCGGAGGCCGACAGCGCGGTCATTCGCAAGGGCGTGTATGTCGGCGTGTCCGGCCCGAGTTATGAGACCCTCGCCGAGCTGCGGATGCTCAGAGGGTGGGGGGCCGACGCCGTGGGGATGTCCACTGTGCCCGAGGTGATTGCGGCCAGGCACCTGGGCATGCGCGTGCTCGGTATCACGGCGATCACGGATATGGCCACAGGTGAACAGGTGCAGCAGGTCACCCACGAAGAGGTCATCGCGGTGGCGAAAGAAGTAGAGCCGAGGTTCATAAAGCTAGTGAAGCGGATTGTGAGGGAGATGAACGTCTAGTCGGTGCGCGCGTACGAACTCATCCAAAAGAAGCGCGACGGCGGTGAACTTTCCGCTGATGAAATTGACTGGCTGGTGCAGGGTTTTGTCTCCGGGACGGTCCCCGACTATCAGGTGAGCGCGTTCCTCATGGCCGTGTACTTTCGCGGTATGACCGCGGAAGAGACGGCGGCGCTGACATCGGCCATGGTGCGGTCGGGCGAGACACTTGATCTGAGCGCGATCCGTGGCACGAAGGTCGACAAACACAGCACGGGCGGGGTGGGGGACAAGACCTCGCTCGCGCTCATCCCGCTCGTGGCCGCGGCGGGGGCGCCCGTCGCGAAACTATCCGGCCGGGGATTAGGGCATACCGGCGGCACCCTCGACAAGCTCGAGTCGATTCCAGGTTTCACCACGGAATTATCGGCGGAGGCGTTTGTCAGCCAGGTCAACCGGATTGGCTGCGCCATCGCCGGGCAGACCGCCGATCTCGTGCCCGCCGACAAGAAGCTCTATGCGCTGCGTGACGTCACGGCGACCGTGGACAGCATTCCCTTGATCGCCGCCAGCGTGATGAGCAAGAAGATCGCGGCGGGCAGTGACGGGATCGTGCTAGACGTGAAGACGGGGAGCGGCGCCTTCATGAAATCATTGGACGGTTCGCGCGATCTCGCGAAGACCATGGTGGTCATTGGCAACACCGCCGGCCGCCGCACTGTTGCGCTGATCAGCGATATGGATCAGCCGCTTGGTTACGCTGTCGGTAATGCCCTGGAGGTGCGCGAAGCGATCGAAACGCTGGCGGGCGAAGGACCGGATGACCTGCGGGAACTCTGCATCGCGCTCGGCACCCAGATGCTGGTGCTGGCGCGAGTCACGAAGTCCCAGGAGGATGCCGGTGCCATTCTTGAGCGGCTGCTGTCAGACGGCCGGGCGCTGAACAAGTTCAAGGAGATGATACGTGCGCAGCGCGGGGATCCGGCCTGCGTCGATGATCCCACGCGTCTTCCCCAGGCACCGGTGTCTGTTCCAGTGCCCGCCTCCTCCGCGGGAGTCGTGACCGCGATCGACGCCGAGCGCATCGGGCTCGCGGCGATGAGGCTGGGCGCGGGCCGGGCGAAGAAGGAGGACACCATCGATCCCGCCGTCGGCATCGTGCTCAAAAAGAAAGTCCGCGAGAGCGTGGCCAAGGGAGATACGCTTGCGCAGATCCATGCCGGAGATACGGGTGGAGCGGACCAGGCACTGGCGTTGGTCCAGGCGGCATATACGATCGGGCGTACGACACCACGAACGCGGCCGCTGATTCACGAGGTCATCACGTAGATGCGAATATCAATTCCTCATCCCTCGCTGGTGATGCTCTGCGGACCGGCGGGAAGCGGCAAGAGTACCTTCGCGCGGAAACATTTTTCCGAAACGGCCATCGTCTCATCTGATCGGTGCCGGGCGATGATTGGTGATGACGAGTCGAACCTCGCAGTGTCTCGTGACGCGTTCGATCTCTTCCACCAGATCATCGCCGCCCGATTGCGAAACCGCAGGCTGGCCGTCGCCGACAGCACCGCGCTGGGCGCCGATGCGCGCCGCGAGTTGAGGCAGTTGGGCCGCCGGGCGGGTGTTCCGGTCATTTTGATCGTGTTCGACGTCAGTGAAACGACCAGCGTGAAGCAGGATGAAACGCGGCAGCGGCGGGTCGGTCGCCCGGTGATCCGCGGGCACTGGGAGCGTCTCCAGGAAGCGCTCAAAGAGATCTCGCGCGAACCGTACGATCAGGTCGCCATCCTCAGCGAGGAGGACGTCCAGCGGGCTACCGTGGAGCTCGAGCGACGTGGCGAGGAACCGGCGGCGCGCGGTGTGGATGAAGGGGGAAGCAATGGAGATTAAGCGCGTGGGTGTGGTAGGCTGTGGCCTCATGGGAGCGGGGATCGTCGAGGTCTGCGCGCTTGGCGGCTATCAGGTGGTGGTCAGCGAGGTGGACGATGATTTGCTGAAGAGAGGCCTGTCCCGCCTGGAAACCTCGATGCAGCGGGGAGTGCAGCGAGGGAAACTGGCCGAGGCCGACGCGGCTGCCGCGCGCAAGAGGATCCGCGGGACCACGAACCTGAGTGATCTCGCCTCATCTGACCTCATCATTGAAGCCGTTGTCGAGAATATGCACCTGAAGAAGGAAGTGTACCGCACGCTCGACGATGTCTGCCCACCGGAGACGATCTTCGCGAGCAACACGTCGTCGCTGTCGATTACAGAAATGGCGTCTGTGACGAAACGGCGCGAGCGCTTCCTGGGTATTCACTTCTTCAACCCGGTCCCGGTCATGAAGCTGGTCGAACTGATTCGCGGGCTGCAGACCTCGGAAGACACGATGAAGACCGGCCGCCGCTTCGCTACGTCTCTCGGGAAGACGGTGGTTGTTTGCAAAGACAGCCCAGGATTCATCGTCAATCTTCTGCTCATACCCTACCTGCTCGACTCCGTGCGTGCGCTCGAGCTCGGAATCGCGACCAAGGAGGATATTGATACTGCAATCGTGTTAGGACTCGCGCACCCGATGGGTCCGCTGACACTGCTGGACTACGTGGGGATCGACACGACCTACTTTATTGCCGAGGCCATGTTTCAAGAGTTCAAGGACACCCGCTACGCCGC
>Ga0209887_1000678_pt1 | contig 10363 bp, 11 predicted proteins | sample GWRWN1_30_40_FD_187230 | JGI IMG/M metagenome (GOLD analysis project Ga0209887, IMG submission 187230) | Riverbed sediment microbial communities from areas with no vegetation in Columbia River, Washington, USA - GW-RW N1_30_40 (SPAdes)... | ecosystem: Environmental > Aquatic > Freshwater > River...
TCACGGCGTGCCACCGTGAGTTTGCTCTCCGGCCCTGAACCGACTCTGAAACCATGCGAGACGAGGGTCAAGCAAGGCGACTTTGTAGCTACGCAGATCAGTCAACTGCTGAGGAGTGGGCGCACACCTGATGACATTGCCGTCTTTGCGCGTCAGGCGAATCTGCTGGGGATGATCGAGACGCCGCTCACGGCGCGGCCATCGAACGTCATGCGCAGCCGCTCCCACATCTTGGCACTGTCGGAATAGTTGAACGCGTACATGGCGGGCTCAGGCCCTGCGCTCGTCACCCGGCCGGAGCCTGCCATGACCCCGCGCCACTCATAGATGAGCCCCGCGAGGACGGTGAACCGGCCTTCGCCGCGCATCTGGTAGCCTTCGCCGCGAAAGGTCGTCGTTAGCTTGAAATTGCCGAGATTGAAACTGCCAAGATCGACCCGGTAGACCGCCGTAATTCTGCTCGGGGAAGATAGGCCGTCCTCGGCAGAGGCCGTGTCGGCGGGGAAATTGCCGCCAAGCCCGCAAGTGAGCGCGGCAACGGCTGCAAGGCTCAAGCAATGGCGCGCTCGTTGCATGGCTCCAACCCCTAGCACGTCTGCCCCGCCTGCTAGACCCCACGCGCGAATGTCGGGGTATTTGCAGGATTCGTCAATTCCGAGCTTGGCGCAGGTTTGTGGCGGCGCCTTGACCCTCAAGCCCCATCCCCGTATATCTCGCGCCGCCGGTTGCCACGCTTCTAGCGGGATGCCGCGAAAGGGCATACCGGCTTTCACGAAATTCCAGAAGGATCAAGACCATGGCCCGTCGTTGTGAGCTCACCGGCAAAGCCGTGCTCACCGGCAATAATGTGAGCCATGCCAAGCGCCGAACCAAGCGCCGCTTCCTGCCGAATCTTTGCAACGTGACGCTCGAAAGCGAGACCCTGAAGAAGCGCGTGCGAATGACCATCAGCGCGCATGCCTTGCGCTCCGTTGAGCATCGCGGCGGGCTCGATGCCTATCTCATGAAGGCGGGCGACGAGGAGCTGTCCTTGAAGGCGCGGCGGCTCAAGCGCGATATCGCCAAGGCGCAAGGCGCGCAGGCCGAAGCCGCCGCCTCCTAGCCGCGCGGCCCGGCAAGAACGGGCGTCGTATCGGGCAAGGTGAACTGCATGATCAGCGTGCGCTGGAGCGCGCTGAAATTGTCGTCTGACATGAGCGTGAGGACGGTCTCGCCCGACGCCGCGCGGTGCGCGGCGATCGCCTCCATATTGTCGATATTCAAGCTGTCGTCGGCTTCGAGCAGCACCTCGCCCTGCATTACCGCGCCGCGCTTGATCTCGCTTGCGGCAATGCGCCTGATGCGCATCTTGATGCCCTCGCTGAAGCGGAATCTTCGCTCCAAGAGGACGACGCCTCCGTCGGGAAGGGCGGCGGCGTCGGTGATGTCGAAACCGCCGATCCGCTTTAAGAAGATGCTGCCGGGCGTAGGGCCCCCTATGAGCCATCCTAGTACATTGCCATTTTTGTCGACGCGCCCCTCAGTAAAGGCAAGCAGTGTCCCCTTGAGCTTGCCGGACCGTATCAAGGCCATCGCTTCGATGCCGCGATTGGGGACCATTCCTTTTGCCCCGGGCGGCAGGGGGACGGTGCCGGTGGGCGGACCGAAGCGCTCGGCGGTGAAGGGATAGCGTGCGATTCTGTGCTTGCCCTCGAAGGAGACGTAAGCCGTGCCTTGCCGCGGGTCGCCATCCACCAGCGCCAGGCCCTCTGAATCGCGCTCGGTATCGGCGCGCAGCGGCTTGCCGTCTCCGCCCAAGATCGGCCCGAGCACGGCGTCGCTCAAGCCCCTCAGTCTTCTGCCGTCATAGTCGAGCGTAGCCCTCATCCAGATGCCCGCATCCGAGATTGCCAACAGCATTCTCCCCGAAGGGTCGAGGGCGAGCCCTGAAAAGCCGCCGAAATGGCTCGTCTTGGCGTAAAGATTGAGCCCGGCCCTGAAGGTGAGCTTGCCGAACCCTTTTCGCGATGGATTTTCGCGGTCGAAGTCGATGGGGATGGCGGTGACGGTGGTGGGGGTCGGGCCCTCGAGCACCGTCAGCGGCTTGTCGGCGAGCGCCGGCGCGATGACCATGCTCACCGCCGCCGCTACGGCACCAGCCGCCGTGTAGCCTGAGAAGGTGCGGAAGAAGAGCCTCACGCTAATGGAGCTTCCGGCGCTTGGTCCGCGCCGCAGACGGCACGGTGCGATGCAGCTGCCGCCAGGCGAGGTCTTCGTCGAATAGCTCGGCAAGTTTCTCGGTCATGACGCCGGCAAGTTCCTCGGCGTCGGTGACGGTGACGGCGCGCCGGTAGTAGCGGGTGACGTCATGGCCGATGCCGATGGCAAGAAGCTCCACTGAGGAGCGGGTCTCGATCTCCTCGATCACCTGGCGGAGATGACGCTCCAAATATGACCCGGAGTTGACCGACAGGGTGGAATCGTCGACCGGGGCGCCATCGGAAATCATCATCAAGATGCGCCGCTGCTCGGGGCGCACCACCAGCCGCTGATGGGCCCAGGCCAGCGCCTCGCCGTCGATATTCTCCTTCAACAGGCCCTCGCGCATCATCAGCCCGAGATTGCGGCGCGACCGGCGCCAGGGGGCGTCGGCCGATTTGTAGACGATGTGGCGGAGGTCGTTGAGCCGGCCGGGAAGCGGCGGCTTCAGCGCGTTCAGCCACGCCTCGCGCGCGTGCCCGCCCTTCCAGGCGCGGGTGGTGAAGCCGAGGATCTCGACCTTTACGCCGCATCGCTCGAGCGTGCGCGCGAGAATATCGGCGCAGCACGCCGCGACCATGATGGGACGCCCGCGCATCGAGCCTGAATTGTCGAGCAGCAGCGTGACCACGGTGTCGCGGAACTGGGTTTCGCGCTCCTGCTTGTAGGTCAGGGGATGCATGGGATCGACGATGACGCGGGTGAGCCGCGCGGCATCGATCATGCCTTCGTCGAGGTCGAAGTCCCAGCCGCGGTTCTGCTGGGCGAGCAACCTCCGCTGAAGCCGGTTGGCGAGCCTGGCCACCGCGCCGTGCAATGTCTGGAGTTGCTTGTCGAGAAAGGCGCGCAAGCGGTCGAGCTCGTCCGCGTCGCAAAGCTCCTCGGCGTTGACGATCTCATCATGGGCGCGGGTGAAGACCTTGTAGCCGAAGGCCTCTGGGTTATCGAGCACCGAGAGATTGGGGCGCCACGGCTCCGAGCGGCGCGGCAGCTCGGAAGCGTCCGTGTCGCGGTCGCGGCGGTCGGTCGAGCCGTCGTCCCTGTCGTCGAGCGATTCCTCGCTCAAAGCATCCTGTTCGGCGCGGGAATCGGCAAGGTCGGCGCGCTGCTCTCCTTCGGAATTCTCCTCCTCGCCATCCGAGGCGTCGGCATCGGCCTCGCTCTCGTTCGGCGATTTCTCCTCGTCTTCGCGTTGGTCTAGTTTGTCGGCAAGGTTGAGGGCAGCAAGCAGCTCCCGTGTCAGCCGGCCGAAGGCATCCTGGTCGAACAGCATCTCCGGCATGCGCTCGAGCACGGTTCGCGCGCGGCCCTCGATCCACGGGCGCCAGAGATTGACCACGGCGCGGGCCTTGGCCGGCGGCGTCTGGCCGGTGAGCCTCTCGCGCACGAGCAGCCCAAGAGCATCGGGCAGCGGCGCTTCGGAGCGGTCGGCGACTTCGGCGAAGCGGCTCCGCTCATAACGCTGCTCCATGCGGGCGGCGAGGTTTGCCGCCACCCCTTGCATGCGCTTGGCGCCGATCGCCTCGACGCGCGCCTCCTCGATCGCCTCGAACACGGCGCGCGCCTCGCCGCCCGAAGGCGCCAAGGCCTCATGCAGGGAGGGATCGTGGCAGGCGACGGAGAGTGCGGCAGCGTCGGCATGGCCGCGGATCACGGCGATCTCCGTCTTGCTCGGCACGCGCGACGGCTCGGGCAGTCGCGCCGTCTTGCCGGCAAGGCCGGGAGGCTCGCTCGTGAACACGACCTCCATCGCGCTGTCGGCGGCGATCGAGCGGGTGGTGAGCGTTACGGCGCGCTTGAAGGGATCGAGCGGCGCTTCCTTACGCCGTGTGAGCGACATGGCTAGCTCAAGGCCACATTGGCGGTCGACTGGGGCAGATCCTCGCCGAAGCAGCGCTGATAGAACTCGGCGATCAGCCCACGCTCCAGCTCGTCGCACTTGTTGAGGAAGGAGAGGGCAAAGGCGAGGCCGACATCGCCGAAGATCTCGGCGTTCTCGGCCCAGGTGATCACCGTGCGCGGGCTCATCACCGTGGAGAGGTCGCCGTTCATAAAGGCGTTCCTGGTCAAATCGGCGACGCGGACCATGTTGGACACGGTCTTGCGCCCGGCCTCGGTGTTCCAGGTCTTGGCCTTGGCCAGCACGATGTTCACCTCGTCGTCATGGGGCAGATAATTGAGGGTGACCACGATCGACCAGCGGTCCATCTGGCCTTGGTTGATCTGCTGGGTGCCGTGATAGAGGCCGCTCGTGTCGCCGAGCCCGATGGTGTTGGTGGTCGAGAACAGGCGGAAGGAGGGATGCGGCCTGATCACCTTGGACTGGTCGAGCAGGGTGAGCTTGCCGGAGACCTCGAGCACCCGCTGGATCACGAACATCACGTCGGGGCGGCCGGCGTCATACTCGTCGAAGCAGAGCGCGGTGTTGGTCTGGAGCGCGTACGGCAAAATGCCCTCGCGGAACTCCGTCACCTGCATCCCGTCGCGGATAACGATGGCATCCTTGCCGACGAGGTCGATGCGGCTCACATGGCTGTCGAGATTGATGCGCATGCAGGGCCAGTTCAGCCGTGCCGCCACCTGCTCGATATGGGTGGATTTGCCGGTGCCGTGATAGCCCTGGATCATCACCCTTCGGTTGTGCTTGAAGCCGGCGAGGATGGCGAGTGTCACGTCCTTGTTGAAAAGGTAGTCGGGATCGACGTCGGGCACATGCGCGTCGGGGAGCGAATAGGCGGGGGCTTCGAGATCGGTGTCGATACCGAAGACCTGGCGCACGGAAACCGACATGTCCGGCATGCCGGCGCCGTTATTGGCAGCTATAAGTGTCATGGGCGATGGAAGCCTATTGGTCGTGTTTCAAAAGGGGCTCGCTTGCAGCGGAAGCCTCGATTTTGCCGGGCGCTGGTCTGGAGACTCACGCAAGCCCTGCCTGCCTAAGATAGTTATAGGCTTGGATCACTTCACGCAACTTGTCCTCTGAGGCGCGGTCGCCCTTGTTGTGGTCGGGGTGGAGCCGCTTAACCAATTCCTTGAAGCGCGCCTTGATGTCGGCCTTGGTGGCGGAGTCTTCAAGATTGAGCTGGCGCAGGCACTTCCGTTCGGCGCGCTTGAGCGGCCGCTCCGGCGTCCCGGCTCCCGTCTTGGCGGCGCGATCGGCGAACAGCCCGAACGGATCGTAGGTGGTGAAGCGGTGGGTGAAGCCGCCGGCGCGCGCGCCGTTGCGCGGGCCGCGGTTGCGCGACCAGGAATTGACGCCGATGAACCAGGTCGGACGGTGCCCGGTCGTGTCGTCCTTCTGGTGCTTGACGACCTCTTCGTCGGGGAGACCGGAAAAATAGTTATACCCCTTGTTGTACTGGCGCACATGGTCGAGGCAGAAGCGATGATACTGGCCTTCCTGGCCGCGGCCCTTGGGCGCGGGGTAGAGGCCCGGCTCCTTGCAGCCCTGCCACTCGCAAGCGGGACAGGACTCGCGCAGGAGGCGGTTCTGGTCAGGCTTGACGCGCAAGCGGTCGAAGAATTTCGAGTCGAGCTTCATGGAGCAGGCATTATGGGAAGCGGCGGTCGACACAACAAGAATGGCCCTTCAGGCGGCAACTAGGTTATGATGATCGGTTAAGGGTTTTGAGGCGGCATCCATGCGCGTCGAGGAGCAAATCACAAAAAAGTTGCAACAAGCCTTCGCGCCGGTCGTGCTCGAAGTCGTTAACGACTCTGACCGCCATCGAGGCCATGCCGGCGCGCCCGGGACCGGCGAGAGCCATTTCACCATCAAAGTGGTGTCGGACCGCTTCGTCGGCAAGTCGCGGGTCGAGCGTCACCGCATGGTCAATGACGTGCTGGCCGAGGAGCTCAAGGGCGCGGTCCACGCGCTCGCCATCAGCGCGCTGGCACCCGAGGAGCGCTCGCGGCCCTTATGAGGCCTTGCTGGCCTCGCTCTTGACCGCGCGCTTCGGCGCCAGCGGTGTCACGCGCAAGGACGTGATGCGATTCCGCTGCCGCCTCAGCACCTCGAAGCGATAGTCGTGAAAGGTGAAGGCCTGGCCAGGGTTGGGGATGGTCTGCGCTTCGTGGATCACGAGTCCGGCGATGGTGGTCGCCTCCTCGTCCGGCAGGTCCCAGTCCATCAGCCGGTTGACGTCGCGGATCGGCACCATGCCGTCGACGATCAAGGAGCCGTCGCCTTGCGGCTTGGCCAGCGCGGCGGCGATATCGGTCTCATCGGTGATGTCGCCGACGATCTCCTCGATGATGTCTTCCAGCGTCACGAGGCCCATCACCTCTCCGTACTCATCCACCACGATGGCGAAATGCTCCTTGCGCTTGAGGAAGGCGTTGAGCTGGTCTTTCAGCGTGGTGGTGTCGGGCACGAACCAGGGCGGCGTGGCGAGCGCCATGATGTCGATCTTGCTCAGATCACCTTTCGAGTCCCTTAAAGCGCGCAGCAGCGTCCGCGCGTGAAGGATGCCGACGATCTCCTCACGCTCGCCGCGCCATAGCGGCAGCCTCGTGTGCGCGCTTTTAAGCGCGGCGTCGACGATCTGCTCGGTCGGAAGCTCGGCGTCGATGGCGTCCATTTTGGTCCGGTGCACCATGATGTCGGAGACGGTCAGCTCGCGGAGGTCGAGCACGCCGCCCAGCATGTCGCGGGTGAGCTTCACCACGCCGCCGGCCTTATGATAGAGGTCGATCGCCCCTCTGAGTTCCTCATGCGCCGAAAGCACCTCGGCATCGTCGCTGATCGAGGCGCCGAACAGCCTCAAAGTATGGCGGACGATCCATTGCATGGCGGCCGTCACCGGCGCCAGCACCGCCACCACGAAACGCACCGCGGGCGCCACCACGAGCGCCATGCGGTCGGCGTTGAGGATGGCGTAGGTCTTGGGCAGCACCTCGGCGAACAGCACCACGATCACCGTCATGACGATGGTCGCGTAGGCCACGCCAGCATCGCCGAACAGGTTGAGAAAGAGGCTCGTGGCAAGGGCGGAAGCCGCGATATTGGCCAGGTTGTTGCCGAGCAGGATGGCGCCGATGAAGCGCTCGCGGATGGTGAGCAGGTAGTTGACCACGCGCGCGCGCCTGCTGCCGTGCTCTTCGAGCGCATGCATCTTGGCGCGGGAGGCGGCGGTCAGCGCCGTCTCGGAGCCTGAGAAAAAGGCCGAGGCGAGAAGCAGACCGAAGATCGCGCCAAGCGTAATACCCAAGCCGAGCGTCATCTTGTGGCGCACTCCCGCTCAAGGAAGGTGGTCAAGCGGTCGAGCGGCACGTCGCGCTCCACGAAAGCTTCGCCGATGCCGCGCACAAGCACGAGCGCGAGCTTGCCGCCTTTCACCTTCTTGTCCTGGGCCATCAACCGCAACAGTTGTCCTGTCGTCGGCGTCTTGCCCGGTATGTCGGCGATTCTTGAGGGGAGCCCGACAGCGACGAGGTGGCGTTCCACGCGCGCCGCGTCCTCCGCGGGACAAAGCCCTTGTTCGACCGAGTAGGTGAAAGCGAGACGCATGCCGATGGCGATCGCCTCTCCGTGCAGCAGCCGGTCCGAATAGCCGGCGAAAGCCTCGAGCGCATGGCCGAACGTATGGCCGAGATTGAGTAGCGCTCGCTTGCCCGTCTCCTCCCGCTCGTCGGCTTCGACGATCGAGGCCTTGGCGCGGACGCTCGTCTCGATGGCCTTGAGGCGCTCGCCGCCCCCGCCCGAGAACATTTGCGGCCAATGCTGTTCGAGCCAGGCGAAGAAGGGCGCATCCCCCAAGAGCCCGTATTTCATCACCTCGGCGTAACCCGCGCGAAACTCGCGGGGGGCCAAGGTAGAGAGAACCGAGACGTCGGCGAGGACGAGGCTCGGCTGGTGGAATGTGCCGATCAGGTTCTTTCCCTGCGGCGTGTCGATGCCGGTCTTGCCGCCGACGGAAGAATCTACCTGCGCCAAGAGCGTTGTCGGGACCTGCACGAGGCGCACGCCGCGCCGCAGGATGCTTGCCGCGAAGCCGGCAAGATCGCCGACCACGCCGCCGCCAAGCGCAACGACGCAATCGCCGCGTTCGACTCCGAGCTTGAGCAAGGTCTCGCCGAGTCTTGCCAGCACCGGGAAGCTCTTGCTTGCCTCTCCGGCCGCAACCACGGCATCGCCAAGAAATAGTCCCTGCGCCTCAAGGCTCGCCTTGAGCGGCGCAAGATAGAGCGCGGCCACGTTCTGATCGGTCACCACCGCGCAGCGCGCGCCGGAAAGCACCGCCGCGATGCGGCGCCCGGCCGAAACAATGAGCCCTTCGCCGATGACGATGGGGTAGCTCCGTTCCGGAAGCGTCACCTCGATGGTTGTTTCGCTTTGGCCTGACGCCAAGGCGGTCGCGCCGTCGCGCATCATTTCACCTTCTTGCGGCCCTGAACCTTGTCCGGCTTCGCCGCGCAGCCGAGCTTGGAGGCAAGCGCATCGATAACCGCGCCCACGATCATCTCATGGGGAACATCGCGGCTCTCCACCGTCACGTCGGCCTCTTCATAGATGGGATAGCGCTCTTCCATCAGTTTCTTCATCACTTTTTCGGGGTTGCCGGCGGTAAGCAAGGGCCGGCTGTCGCGCCGCCCGACGCGCTTGAGCAGCACCTTGATCTCCGCCTTGAGCCAAACCGAGAGGCCGCGCGCCTTGATATTGGCCCGCGTCTCGGCGTCCATATAGGCGCCGCCTCCGGTCGCGAGAACCTGAGGGCCGCCTTCGAGCAGGCGCGCAATCACCTTGCGCTCGCCCCGGCGGAAATAGCTTTCGCCGTGCTCGGCAAAGATTTCGCTGACGCTCGCGCCGGCGGCCACCTCGATCTCGGTGTCGGCGTCGATGAAGGGCAGGTCGAGCCGGTTCGCGAGCCGCCTGCCCACGGCCGTCTTGCCAGCCCCCATGAGCCCGATCAGCACGATGCTTCGCGTGCCAAGGACGTCGCGAATTCGCGCCAACTGCTCCTGCCGGTCCTCTTTCTTATGCTCGGTCAGTCCTAGACTCATCCTTTGGTCTAAAATGGGAATCGCCCCCGCACCGGCGCTCCACATACGACTCGCGGGGGCGTGAATTTCCCATGCTGGCAGCGCCCTGTCGAATCGTCCATGATGCAAATGAGGATAAGGCGCTGGGCGGCTTTTGAGTCATAATGACGCCCTGTTCGCGACTAAAAGAACGTTAGGAACACGAGCGCCTCATGCCGACACTGTTTCGTTTCCTGCTGATTTTGGGGGTGATCGCCGGTGTCGTCACTGGAAGCCTCTATGTGCTCGCTGAATACTTCCAGCCGGAGCCGAAAGAAATCTCCAAGGCCTTGCGCAACGTCAAGGGCCGGCTTGATGACACCACGGCCTCTACTCCTAGCGCTGATGCTGGCGCCACTGCTCCTGTCGACCCCAGCGTGGGCGCAGGACGTCGAGCGCAGTGAGCTCCCCCCTCTTCCCGGCGCAGCTTCTCCCGACCTAGGGGAGGGGAAACCCTCGCCGCCGCCCGCGCCGGGCTTTCCCGCGCCGCCGGGCTTTGCGCCTGAGGCAAGCGGTCCCGCCGCCGCCACGAGCCCCTTGCCGTACGATCTTTGGCGAGGGGTCGATGCGCCCACTCTCGAGCGGCTGCTCGCTGCGGCCCCGCTGCCATCCCCATCGCCCGCCCTTGCCACCCTGATCGCCCGCGCGCTGGCGGCCGGCGATCAAGTGAGCGGCGAAGATCTCGCGCTTAGGGTCGCGGCTTTGGAACGGGCCGGCCGTGTCGTGGAAGCGGCGGAGCTTCTCGCGCGGGCCACGGAATCGAACGAGCCGCGCAGTCTCAGCCGTTATGCGCTGGCTCTGCTGGCATTAGGGCGCGAGGACGACGCCTGCGAAGTTCGTATCGGCGAGGCCCTTGGCGGGTCGCCGCCCGACCCGCCCGGGCGGGAGGCACTGCTCGTCGCGGTTTACTGTGCCGCGGCGAAGGGCGACTTGCCGGGGGCGAGGCTCGCCCTTCAGCTTGCGCGCGACGGCGGCGTCGATGTCGGCCTTGCGGCGACAGTCATTGGGCGCTTGAGCAAAACGTCGACACGTCAACCGTCTCTGCCCAAGAGCGCGGGCGTCATCGACTATCTTTTTCTCAGTCTCGGCAAAACGCGCCCGACGG
>Ga0209887_1000679_pt1 | contig 10360 bp, 7 predicted proteins | sample GWRWN1_30_40_FD_187230 | JGI IMG/M metagenome (GOLD analysis project Ga0209887, IMG submission 187230) | Riverbed sediment microbial communities from areas with no vegetation in Columbia River, Washington, USA - GW-RW N1_30_40 (SPAdes)... | ecosystem: Environmental > Aquatic > Freshwater > River...
AGGAGGCCGTGCCGGAAATCAAAGGTGTCGAGGCGATGCCCTTCTAGGTCAAACAAATCCTTAACAGCAGGAGGGCTCTCCGCTTTCGCGGGGAGCCTGCTCATTTTTGAAGAATCTCATAAGTATGTCGACTCCGTGGACCCGCATCCTCAAGAAAATTGACGACTACCGGTGGGAAATCCCCATGTCGTACAAGTCGGGTATGCGCGTTCCGGGACTCGTCTACGCGAATGAGAAAATGCTGCGGCAGATCGTTGAGGAGCAGGCCCTCGAGCAGGTCGCCAATGTCGCGACGCTGCCCGGGATCGTCGGCCACTCGCTCGCCATGCCTGACATCCACTGGGGTTATGGCTTTCCTGTTGGAGGAGTGGCTGCTTTTCGTGTTGACGATGGAATTATTAGCCCAGGGGGAATTGGCTACGACATAAATTGCCTTGCCGGGAATTCGCGAATTTTGCACGAGTTTGGTTACAATCGAATGCTTCGGGATTTTGGTGAGTCCTGGATTACAGAACGAATCAAGTGCGCAAACTCTTCTGAAGGGATCCGCAATACAGAGATTGCCTGTTTCCTGAGGCAACCGTTGCCAGCAACACAGGTATTCAAACTAACGACAGAATCTGGCAAGGAGATCGTTGCAACAGGAGATCATCCCCTTCTCACCTCGCAGGGGATGGTCCTTTTGAAAGACCTGCCGATTGGTGAATCTGTTTCGGTCTATCCCTTCGAGGGTGTCCCTTACGAGCAGCCATCGGATCAGGTTCTGGTGACGCAGGAGGATCTCTCTCGAGCTTACTCCGGCAGTTCAAATGGTCTTGACCAGATTCTCCTCTTGCTTCGTGCGCGTGAACTGCTCCCGCTCGGGATGAACAGTCCCAAACTGCCCTATCTCGTCAAGCTGCTAGGTTTCATTCAGGGTGACGGGAATCTGCAACTCTTCCGTAAGGGCGGATCACAGATGTCATTCTATGGCGATGCGGTTGACCTGGAGGATCTACGAGCCGATATCTCGGCACTGGGATTTCGGCCATCGCGCGTGTATCAACGGCACAGGTCACACAGAATCGTGACGCCATATGACCTGATCTCCTTCGAGCGGACAGAGTCGTACGTTCTCTGCCGATCGACAGCCCTTGCCTTAATTCTGTACGTCTTGGGCGCAACAGCAGGGAACAAGGCCGAGCAGAACTTCCTCGCGCCAGCGTGGCTGGATGGAGCTCCAAGGTGGATGAAGCGGCTCTACATTGCAGCTCTCTTCGGAGCAGAGCTTACTAGTCCGGCGATTGTGACTGGACGGCGCTTCAATTTCTACACACAGGTACTCTCCCTTAACAAGCGACCCTCCTGTGCGGACAGTGGACGGCAGTATTTGGAAAAGATCCGAGCGTGGCTGCGTGAGTTTGAAGTTGAAAGCAATTTCGTCAAAGAGCGGATCGACCGCATCAACGCAGTCGGTGATTTATCCGTACGACTACGACTCCAAATCAAGAGCGAGCATTCCAATCTCATCCGCCTATGGACTCGCGTTGGGTTTGAATATAACCGGCGCAAGCAATATCTGGGGTGCGTGGCTGCGCAGTATCTTCGCCTCAAAACACTGGTCATCGCGGAGCGACGCGCCAGCATTGAGTTCGCCAGAGGAATGACCGAACGCGGCTCAGGGGTTCAGGAGATCGTGGCCGCGGTCGGATCGCCGCACGTGCGAGGAAGGTTTGTAGAGCGTAGCTTGTACGAACCTCGCAGGGGCGATGTGAGAATCGGCAAGAGTTTCCCTGCATTTTTGGACTTCCTCAAGGAGAAGACTCGAGATCTTGGGAAGACCGGTCAGATTTGGGATACGGTGATCCGCAAGCTTCCCATGGACTTTGCCGAACCCGTTTACGACTTCACTGTCAGAAACGGCAATCACAATTTCATTGCGAATTCGTTCGTCGTTTCCAACTGCGGCGTTCGAATGATCCGTACCGCGCTAGAAGAGGAGGATTTACGCGAGAAACTTCAGCCACTTGTTGATGCTCTGTTCGTAGCCGCCCCTTCAGGTGTCGGTTCAACAGGGCGCGTGAAGGTCAGCATGAATGAGATCGATGACGTCCTCAAAGACGGGGCACGGTGGGCGGTCAAGAATGGATACGGGTGGCAGGACGACCTGGAGACCATCGAGGCTAGCGGCGCTCTGGAACAGGCCGATCCCGATGAGGTGAGTGACGAGGCAAAGAAGCGAGGCCGAGGACAGATCGGCACTCTGGGGTCCGGCAATCACTTCCTCGAAGTACAAGTCGTCGATCAAATATACGACGTCACTGCAGGGTCGGCGATGGGTATCGACCATCCTGGGCAGGTCGTGATCTTCGTCCACGTCGGTTCGCGAGGGCTGGGTCATCAAGTGTGCACAGACTACCTGCGTGCGGCGGCAGCATCGGCGCGCGAGCATGGGATCGATCTCGTCGACCGCCAACTGGCCTGCATGCCGTTCAAGTCTCCGGAGGGTCAACGATACTTTGGTGCGATGAGTGCGGCCGCAAACTTCGCCTGGGCCAACCGCCAAATGATCACGCATTGGGTCCGCGAGGCCTTCAGCAAGGTATTTATGAAGGCCCCGGAATCCCTTGGTATGTCGCTTATCTACGACGTTGCTCACAATATCGGCAAGATCGAATCCTACGCAGTTGACGGAGTGACGCAAGAGCTGCTCGTGCACCGTAAGGGGGCGACGCGGGCGTTTCCGGCGGGGCATCCAGAAATTCCTGAGCAGTACCGTTCCATTGGCCAGCCGGTCCTCGTTCCGGGCGACATGGGTCGCTACTCGTTTGTGGCTGTGGGAACCCAGCAGTCGATGCAGGAGACCTTCGGCTCCACCTGCCATGGAGCTGGCAGATTGATGGGCCGCAAGCAGGCCGTGAGGGCGCTCGCCGGCGTCGATGTCGCGGCCGAGCTCAAGAAACAGGGCATCATCGTGCGTGCGCAAGATCGCAGCCTGCTCGCGGAAGAAGCACCCCAGGCGTACAAGGATGTGGCCGATGTCGTCGCCGTCTGCCATGAAGCGGGGATCAGCAAGCGCGTGGTGAGGACCAGGCCGATGGGCGTCGTGAAAGGATGATGACGTGCGCCCACCCTTGACGGAGTATCCCCTCACCGGGATCTGGTTCTTCGATCGCTACACGCCGGCCGAAGTGCACGCGCACCGCGCCGGCCGTGTGATTGCTAAGACGACCACGAAGTTTCAGGACGTCACGATCCAGGAGTTTGAGTACCTGGGGCGTGTGCTGATTCTCGACGGAAAGATTCAGTCGGCGGAAATCGATGAGTACATCTATCACGAGCTCCTCGTGCATCCGGCATTGGTCGCGCACGAGCAACCGCGCCGCGTGCTGGTTTGCGGCGGGGGAGAAGGCGCGCCGCTGCGGGAGATCCTCCGGCATCCTTCGGTCGAGTCTGTAGTGATGGTCGACATCGACGCGGAACTCGTCGCCCTGTGCCGGGAACACCTGCCGAACTGGCATGCGGAGGCGTTCGACGATCCCCGCGTTCGCGTGATGCACGCAGACGCGCGAGCATTTGTGGAGGAGACCGACGAGCGGTTCGACGTCATCGTCAACGACATCACGGATCCGATCGAGGGTGGGCCGAGCAAGCTGTTGTTCACCAGAGAATTCTATGCGGCGGCAGCGCGGGTCTTGACCCTAGGCGGCGTGTTTGTGACGCAGGCTATCGGCGTCCACTACGACGCCGGCGACCGGTTGCACGCCATGATCCATCGCACCGTGGCGAAGGTCTTTACGCACGTCCGGTCCTACTGCGATTACATCCTGTCCTTCGACTACCCGTGGGCGTTTGTGGCGGGGTCACTAGAACCGCTCTGGGACAGCCTGGATTCTGCTGAGGTCGAGCGGCGCCTTCAAGCGCGAGGCATCTCCCTGCGATTCTACGACGGCGAAACGCACCGGCGCGTGATGAGTTTGCCGAAACCCCTTCGGAAGCTCATCGTTGAAGAGAAAGCGGTCATCACCGATCGTGAGCCTCTCGTCGTGATGTAAGCGCGTGCGGATAGAGCTGACTGAAGAACAGAAGCTCGTCTATCGGTCGGTCCGCGACTTCGCAGCCGCGGAAGTACGTCCGCATGCCGCCAAATGGGACCGCGACGGAACGTTTCCGGCTGCAATGGTGCCCAAGCTCGCAGACCTCGGCCTGCTAGGACTCACAGTCCCAGCGGAGCACGGGGGCGCTGGCCTCGACATGGTGAGCGCGATGCTGGCCGTGGAGGCGATCTCCTGGGGCGATGGCGCTATTGGACTGACCGTTGCCTCGCATAACTCCCTGTGCACTGGGCATATCCTGCTCTTTGCCAACGAAGACCAGAAACGCCGCTATCTACCGAAACTCGCTCGGGGTGACATTCTCGGCGCGTGGTGCCTCACTGAGCCAGGGGCCGGCAGCGACGCAGCGTCGATCCAGACGAGAGCCAGACGGAACGGGAGTTCATATGTGCTGAATGGTTCCAAGGCGTTCGTGACCCAGGGGAGCGTCGGGGGAGTGTATGTCGTCATGGCCGTGACGGATGCCGCCGCCGGAAAGGACGGAATCAGCGCGTTCATTGTTGACCGCGGGGCGGGCGGGCTGCGGGTTGGAAAGAAGGAGGACAAACTTGGGGTCCGGGCGAGCGACACGGCGGAAGTCACCTTTGAGGACTGTGAGGTTCCCGCGACAGCCTTGATCGGGCGGGAGGGCGAAGGCTACCAGCAGGCGATGGCGATCCTCGAGCGCGGCCGGATCGGCATCGCCGCGATGGCCGTGGGGCTCGGTCGCGCGGCGCTCGAAGATAGTCTGGCCTACGCGGCCCAACGGCAGGCCTTCGGAAAGCCGATCGGTCAGCATCAGGCCATCCAATTCATGCTGGCCGACATGGGCACCGAGCTCGACGCCGCGTGGCTCCTGGTGCTGCGAGCCGCGCAACTCGTGGACCTGGGGCGTCCATTTCGCCGCGAGGCGTCCATGGCCAAATTGTTCGCCTCGGAGGCCGGTGCGCGAGCGACGAACAAAGCCGTGCAAATCCACGGGGGATACGGCCTTATCAAGGACTATGCGGTAGAAAGATATTACCGCGATATAAAACTCTGTGAGATCGGCGAAGGAACGTCCGAAATTCAAAGGATCATCATTTCGAAGTCTCTGATCGGTACACGATAAGGTCGAGAGAGGGGAGATGGGGTCGACGCGGAAGACGGATTGACCCCATTGCCCCCTCGTGATATACAGGTGACAATCGAATAAGGCGCTCTTATCGAGAGTGGGCGAGGGACAGGCCCGATGACCCCCGGCAGCCTGCAGAACGCAACAACTGCAAGGTGCTAAATCCCGCGGACCAATTCCGAGAGATAAGAGGGAAAGCGCCCCTCCAGGAGTTGGGAGGGGTGTTGCTTTTATGACGCGCACATTCCTGGATCGCCTCAACCAAGATGTGCTCCTCGCCGACGGTGCGATGGGCACGGTGCTCTACGCCCGCGGCGTGCCGTTCGACCGCTGCTTCGACGAGCTCAACCTCAGCGCGCCTGACATTGTCAGGGGCATCCATCGAGACTACATCGAATCAGGGGCGGAGTTAATCGAGACGAACACCTTCGGAGCCAACCGGTTCAAGCTCTCGACCCATAATCTCGAGCGCCGGCTTGCCGAGATCAACCGCGCGGGCGCCTTGGTTGCGCGAGACGCGGTCCAGGCATCGGGCCGCCCCGTCGTTGTTGCCGGCTCGATGGGTCCCATCGGACGGCCGATGGCGCCGCTCGGGACGGTGACTCCCGAAGAGATTCGGGACGCGTTTGCGGAACAGGCGGCTGCACTCGTCGAGGGTCACGCGGATGTGTTGATCCTCGAGACCTTCACCGATCTTGCCGAACTGGTCGAGGCGGTCCGCGGCGTGCGCTCGGCTACCAAAGTGCCGTTGATCGCTCAGATGACCTTCACGCAGGAAGGTAAGACAATGCTGGGACACGAGCCGCGAGAGATCGTCCAAACGCTGGAAGGACTCAAGGTCGATGTGGTGGGCGCGAACTGCAGCGTAGGATCGCAGGGGATCCTCGAGGTCATGAGTGTGATGGCGGAAGCGGTGACCACGGCCAAACTGTCTGCGATGCCCAACGCCGGCTTTCCGGCATACCACGGCGGCCGGTACATCTACTTCTCAACGCCGGCGTACATGGCAGAACACGCGCGACAACTCGTGGCACTCGGCGTGCGCGTGGTCGGTGGGTGCTGCGGTACCACGCCCGAGCACATCGCCGCGATACGTGAGGCCCTGGCGCGTCCGGCGGCAGAACCGGTCGCCACCATCCGCCCCATCGCGCGTCCGCCCGAACCCAAGACAGAGGTAGCGCTTCCCGCCGAACCGACGCCGCTGGCGCAGAAGCTCGGCAAGAGTTTCGTCGTCACGGTGGAGATCGATCCCCCGCGCGGCATCCACGATCGGAAAGAGTTAGAGGGATGCCGGCGGCTGGCGCAGACCGGGGTGGATGCCGTCGACGTTTCGGACAACCCGATGGCCCGCCTGCGGATGAGCCCGTGGGCGATGTGCGCGCGTATTCAAGGCGAGGTGGGCCTGGAGACGATTCTGCACTTTACGACCCGTGACAGAAATCTGATCCGCCTGCAATCAGACCTGCTCGCAGTCCACGCGCTGGGCGTGCGGAACATCCTCGTGCTACGCGGGGATCCTCCGCAGATGGGAGACTATCCCGACGCGACGGCGGTCTCCGACGTCAAGCCGTCGGGGCTCGTCCGGTTGGTCAAAGAGTTCAATCGGGGACGGGATGTCGCCGGCAATCCGATCGGCGCGCCAACCGCGTTCACGGTGGGTGTTGCCCTCAACCCGTCTGCACCAGATCTCGACAAAGAAATAAAGGTGCTCGAGCGCAAGATCCAGGCGGGAGCCGACTTCATCTGTACCATGCCGGTATTTGAAGCCGAGTCGCTCGACCGGCTCATCCGGCGTCTGGGGGGGTTGCCGGTTCCCCTGTTGATGGGAGTGCTTCCGCTGGTCAGTCATCGGCACGCCGAGTTCTTGCACAACGAGTTGCCGGGTCTCAGCATCCCCAAGGGTGTGCGCGAGCGGATGCGTGGGGCGTCCGATGGCAGAGACGAAGGAGTGCGGATCGCCGCAGAGTTGCTGGGCGCGGTCCGATCGCGCGTTGGGGGCGTCTACCTCGTCCCATCGTTCGGCCGCTACGATGCGGTGATCGAACTAGTGAAGCTTTCGAAAGAGCGCGTCACGATCTAAACTGACAAAGGCGGCATCAGGGAGCCCTGATCCCGAAGTTCGGAGGATCCGAATTGATTACCACCGTCATCGGCAACTATCCCAAAATCCCTGATCTGCCCGCCCCAGGGAAGTGGCGCTCGACGGTCGAGCGCTTCCAGAAAGGACAGATCGACGAGACGCAGTTGCAGCACGTCGAGGATGAAGTGACCGCCGAGGTGATCAACGAGCAGGTGCAAATGGGTATCGACGTGATTACCGACGGTCAGATCCGGTGGGAAGATGCGCAGACGCACTTCGCGAGGCGCCTCTCGGGGTTCTCCATCAACGGCCTCCAACGATACTTTGATACGAATATCTACTTCCGGGAGCCGGTCGCAGAACACGCCGTTGCGTGGACGGGTCCAATTACTGTCTCAGAGTTTACCTTCGCCCGCGAGCACAGCTCTAAACCGGTGAAGCCGGTGGTGACGGGACCGTTCACGCTGGCAGCGCTCAGCAGAAACGTCCACTATCCGACATTGAAAGAGTTCGCCATCGCACTCGGCCGCGCCCTGAATAGAGAATTGAAGGCGTTGGAGGCCGCGGGAGCGGAGGTCATTCAGATCGACGAGCCTGCGATTTGCCAGCGCAAACAGGATTTCGACATCTTTGCCGAGGCCAGCCGCGTGCTCACCGACGGCGTGAAGGCGAAAAAGATCCTGTGCACGTACTTTGGGGATATCGGCGGCCTGTATCCTCAGATCCTGGACCTGCCATTTGACGTCATCGGGCTCGACTTCGTGGCGGGGTACCGAAACTGGGACGTTGTCGCGGCGGCGCCCTTCACCCGAGAACTTCAGGCCGGAGTGCTGGACGCTCGGAATACACGGGTGGAGTCCGTCGATGAACTAGTGCGTGCGGTCCGTCGCCTCACCGCGTTCGTCTCACCGGGCCGCCTGATGATCAGCCCGAGCGCAGGTCTGGAATTTCTGCCCCGCAGCGTCGCGAGGCGGAAGCTCGCTGCGCTTGTCGAGGGCACGAAGGTCGCGAACCAGGACTTGAAAGGAGCTCGCACATGAGTTCGCGGATGAACCTGCCACTGCTGGCTACGTCCGCGGTCGGCAGCTACCCCAAACCCGCCTATCTGCTCGAGGCGCGCAGAAAAGCCCTGCGCCAGCAGATCTCCAAACAAGAGCTCACGGCCCTCGAGCAGCGGGCCACACGGGAGTGGGTCCAGATTCAAGAGGACATCGGCTTGGATCTTCTTGTGGACGGTGAGCAGTATCGGGGCGACATGGTCGCGTATTTCGCCGACGAGATGGAAGGGTTCGCCATCGCGGGACTGGTTCGCTCGTACGGCAACCGGTACTATCCCAAGCCGGTGGTTGTTGGCCCGGTGGGCCGGCGGCATCCGGTCACGGTGGAGTGGTTCAAGTTCGCACAGTCGCTGACGAAGAGGCCGGTCAAGGGAATGCTGACCGGTCCATACACCATTGCAGAATGGTCGTTCAACGAACACTACCCCACCCGGCGCGAGCTCGTGCTTGAACTCGCCCGCGCGGTGGGCGAAGAGGCCAGAGATCTTGAGAAGGCGGGCGCGAGATACATCCAGATCGACGAACCGGCGATCCATACGAGACCGGACGAGGACTTCGAGCTGGCGCTAGAGGCGATGGAGATCGTGACCGACGGCCTCTCGGCGTACACGGTCAGCCACATTTGCTATGGAGACGTGCCAAGGATCTATCCGCGGGTGCTGAAACTGGCGGTCGACCAGCTCGACCTGGCGTTGAAGAATGAGCATTTCGCGCTGCTCGAGACGTTCAAGCAAGCGCGGTTCACCAAAGACATCGGCGTGGGTGTCGTGGACGCGCACTCCCACCGCGTCGAATCCGTCGAAGAAGTGGCGGAGGGCATCCGGAAGACCCTCCAAGTGATTCCGGCTGAGCAGATCATGGTCTCACCCGATTGCGGCCTCAAGACCCGCGCGATCGACGAAACGGTCGGCAAGCTTCGCGCAATGGTGGATGGCGCAAAAGTTGTTCGGAATGAACTAACGGGAACGCGGGAGCCAACCAGGGCTTAGGGCTTGGGGCTCAGGGCTTAGGAACAGATTCTCGCTAAAATCTACTAGGACCGGACCGGAAAGCATGGAGGGCAAAGGAAACCGCCATGATTTACCGGTTCGAGAAGTTGCAGGTTTGGCAGCTGGCTCACTCGCTCGTTCTCAGTGTCTACAGAACGACCAAAAACTTCCCTCCTTCAGAGCGATTTTTGACCTAACTGCTCAGATTCGTCGAGCTTGCGGCCGCTATCCCAACGAACTTATCCGAGGGCGGGGCAAGGGGCCACAGACGTGAATATCTTCAATTCTGCTTCATCGCCCGAGGTTCTGGGGCAGAGCTAAGATATCTTCTACGTCTCTCATTCGATCTGGGATACATAAGTAGTGCGGAGTTTGATACGCTTAACGAGCAGCTGGAAAACGTCATGAGAATGCTGAATGGCTTGATTCGTTCCTCACGGAGAAACCAGCACGCAAATGGAAACGCAGTTTCTAAGCCCGAAGCCCTGAGCCCTTCTTTTCGATGATCAAGGTCGAAGACACCCGCATCATCCGCGCGCCCATCCAGAAAGTCTTTCAGCTCGTGAGCCGCCTGGAGGCTCAGCCGCACGTCACAGGGCTGTGGTTCTCCGCGGATCTCATTGACCGGCGGCAGAACACGGCGACCGTGCTGTATAAAGGGTATTTCGGTGGCATCCCCCTCGAGTCGGTACAGCGCGCCACCCTGCACCCGCCGCAGCGGGTGGAGTTCAAGCAGAGCCGGGGTGGGCTCAAGGCGTTTGCTGGGCGGTATTCGTTGAAGCCAATCGACGGTGAGACAGAACTCTCTATGCAGATCGAGGCCGAGGTGGGCATCGCCCTGATCACAGAAGCGTCAGCCAAGCGTGTGCTTCACTCGTACGTCGAGCGGAGCCTGCAGAAGATCAAGTTTCTGGCGGAGCGAGACCTCCCCAGACCCGTACGCCGTGTCGTCGAAGACGCCGCACAGGCTGCATCGGCGACCCCCACCACGGCAGCAGGTCCCTCGGAACCAGGTCCTCAGGGAGCAGTTCGCCCGGGAGCAGGTC
>Ga0209887_1000680_pt1 | contig 10358 bp, 8 predicted proteins | sample GWRWN1_30_40_FD_187230 | JGI IMG/M metagenome (GOLD analysis project Ga0209887, IMG submission 187230) | Riverbed sediment microbial communities from areas with no vegetation in Columbia River, Washington, USA - GW-RW N1_30_40 (SPAdes)... | ecosystem: Environmental > Aquatic > Freshwater > River...
TTGAACAGCTCGAGCGCCATCTTCTTGGGCAGGCCGCATTGATGCAGCTTGAGCTCGGGCCCCACCACAATCACCGAACGCCCCGAATAGTCGACGCGCTTGCCGAGTAGGTTCTGGCGGAAACGCCCCTGCTTGCCTTTCAGCATGTCGGCGAGCGACTTCAGCGGACGCTTGTTGGCGCCGGTGATGACGCGGCCGCGCCGTCCGTTGTCGAACAGCGCATCGACCGCCTCCTGCAGCATGCGCTTCTCGTTGCGGATAATAATGTCGGGCGCGCGGAGCTCCATCAGCCGCTTCAGCCGGTTGTTGCGGTTGATGACGCGGCGATAGAGGTCGTTCAGGTCGGAGGTGGCGAAGCGGCCGCCATCGAGCGGAACGAGCGGCCGGAGCTCCGGCGGAATGACCGGAACCACGGTCAAGATCATCCATTCGGGCTTGTTGCCTGACTGGATGAAGGCCTCGACCACCTTCAGCCGCTTGGCGAGCTTCTTCGGCTTCAGCTCGGAGGTCGACTCGGCGATCTCGACGCGCAGATCGGCGGCGATCTTCTCGAGATCGAGGCCCTTGAGCAGCTCGCGGATCGCCTCGGCGCCGATAGCGGCAGTGAACGAGTCCTCGCCGAACTCCTCCTGCGCCTTGAGGTAATCCTCCTCGCTCAACAGTTGGAGAGGCTTAAGTGTGGTCAGGCCCGGCTCGAGCACGATGTAGTTCTCGAAATAGAGCACGCGCTCCAGGTCCTTGAGCGTCATGTCGAGCAGAAGACCGATGCGCGAGGGCAGCGACTTCAGGAACCAGATATGAGCGACCGGCGCGGCGAGCTCGATATGGCCCATGCGCTCGCGCCGGACCTTGGCGAGCGTCACCTCGACGCCGCACTTCTCGCAGATGACGCCCTTGTACTTCATGCGCTTGTACTTGCCGCACAAGCACTCATAGTCCTTCACCGGACCGAAGATGCGGGCGCAGAACAGCCCATCGCGCTCCGGCTTGAAGGTGCGATAGTTGATCGTCTCGGGCTTCTTGATCTCCCCATACGACCAGGACAGAATCTTCTCAGGGCTCGCAATGCCGATGCGGATCTGATCGAAGTTCTGCTGCTGGACCTGAGGACTAAAGAGGTTGACGATTTCTTGGTTCATTCTCTTGTCTCCCAACGGGCGGTCTTGCCGCCCTGCGGTTGGTCGCATTTATTTAGTCAATTCGCTCAAGCGGCTTTGGCTCACTCGACCGCCGGGCGTGGCAGTCTCGCCCTCGCCTGTTGTTCCTCGGGCTTGGGCTGCACCAGTTCGACATTCAAGCCCAACGCCCGCATCTCCTTGACGAGGACGTTGAAGGACTCGGGAATGCCCGCCTCGAAGGTGTCATCGCCGCGGACGATGGCCTCGTAGACCTTGGTGCGGCCGGCCACGTCGTCGGACTTCACCGTGAGCATCTCCTGTAGCGTGTAGGCCGCGCCGTAAGCCTCCAAGGCCCACACCTCCATCTCGCCGAAGCGCTGGCCGCCGAACTGCGCCTTGCCGCCCAGCGGCTGCTGGGTCACGAGGCTGTAAGGCCCGATCGAGCGGGCATGGATCTTGTCGTCGACGAGATGGTGGAGCTTCAGCATATAGATGTAGCCCACCGTCACCTTGCGCTCGAACTCTTCTCCGGTGCGTCCGTCGAACAAGGTCACCTGGCCCGAGCTATCGAGACCGGCAGCCTTGAGAAGCTCGGTGACGTCGCCCTCATGCGCTCCGTCGAACACAGGTGTTGCCACCGGCACGCCGGTCTTCAAGCTCTCGCTCACCTCGATGACCTGATCCTCTTTCAGCGCCGACACGGTCTTGTCGTCGCCGTAGATCGTCTTCAGCATCTCCTTGAGCGGTTTCGCCTTGCGGGTTTGGTAATAGACCTCGAGCGCCTCGCCGATCTTGCGGCCGAGGCCCCGGCAAGCCCAGCCGAGATGGGTCTCCAGAATCTGACCCACATTCATGCGGCTCGGCACGCCAAGCGGATTGAGCACGATGTCGATGGGCGCGCCGTCCTCGAGATACGGCATGTCCTCGATCGGCACGATCATACTAATGACGCCCTTGTTGCCGTGGCGGCCGGCCATCTTGTCGCCGGGCTGAATCTTGCGCTTCACCGCGACGAAGACCTTGACCATCTTCATCACGCCGGGCGGCAGCTCGTCGCCGCGCTGGAGCTTGTCGACCTTGTCGACGAAGCGCTGCTCGAGCCTCTTCTTCGCCTCCTCATATTGGCGGCGGATCGCCTCGACCTCGGCCATCGCCTTCTCATTCTTGAGCGCGACCTCCCACCAATGGCTGCGCGCCACATCGTCGAGCAGCGCCTCGGTGATCTTGGCATCCTTCTTGATGCCCTTGGGCCCCTTGGCCACGACCTTGTGCATCAAAACGTCCTTGAGACGGCCATAGACGTTGCGGTCGAGAATGGCGAGCTCGTCATCGCGGTCCTTGGCGAGCCGCTCGATCTCTTCCCGCTCGATGGCCATGGCGCGCTCATCCTTCTCCACGCCGTGACGGTTGAACACGCGCACCTCGACCACGGTGCCCGAAACGCCGGGCGGCAGCTTGAGCGAGGTGTCGCGCACATCCGAGGCTTTCTCGCCGAAGATGGCGCGGAGCAGCTTCTCCTCAGGCGTCATCGGGCTTTCGCCCTTGGGCGTGATCTTGCCCACGAGGATGTCGCCGGGATTCACCTCGGCCCCGATATAGACGATGCCCGCCTCGTCGAGATTCTTGAGCGCCTCCTCGGAAACGTTGGGAATGTCGCGGGTGATCTCCTCGGGCCCGAGCTTGGTGTCGCGGGCCATCACCTCGAACTCCTCGATATGGATCGACGTGAACACGTCGTCGCGAACGACGCGCTCGGAGATAAGGATGGAGTCCTCGAAGTTGTAGCCCATCCACGGCATGAAGGCGACGAGCACGTTACGGCCGAGCGCAAGCTCGCCGAGATCGGTCGACGGACCGTCGGCGATGATCTCGCCCGCCTGGACCTGGTCGCCCACGCGCACCAGCGGCCGCTGGTTGATGCAGGTATTCTGGTTCGAGCGCTGGAACTTGCGCAGATTGTAAATGTCGACGCCCGACTTCGACGGGTCGGTCTCCTCCGTCGCCCTGACGACGATACGGGTCGCGTCCACCTGGTCGACCACGCCGGTGCGGCGGGCGCCGATGGCAGCGCCTGAATCGCGCGCCACCACCTCCTCCATGCCGGTGCCGACGAGCGGCGCCTCCGCGGTGATCAGCGGAACCGCCTGGCGTTGCATGTTGGAGCCCATCAGCGCGCGGTTGGCGTCGTCATTCTCGAGGAACGGAATGAGCGCGGCCGCGACCGACACGAGCTGCTTCGGCGACACGTCGATGAGGTCGACCTTCTCCGGCGGCATCAGCTCGACGTCGCCGGCATGGCGGCAGACGATCAGGTCCTCGGTGAAGGTGCCGTTCGGCGCCAGTTTGGCGTTGGCCTGGGCGATGATGTAACGCGCCTCCTCCATGGCCGAGAGATATACCACCTCGTCGGTCACCTTGGCCTTGACCACGCGGCGATAGGGGCTCTCGATGAAACCGTATTTGTTCACCCGCGCATAGGTCGCGAGCGAGTTGATGAGGCCGATATTCGGACCCTCGGGCGTCTCGATCGGGCAGATGCGGCCGTAATGGGTCGGGTGCACGTCGCGCACCTCGAAGCCGGCGCGCTCGCGCGTCAGGCCGCCTGGCCCAAGCGCCGAAAGCCGGCGCTTGTGGGTGATCTCCGACAGCGGGTTGGTCTGGTCCATGAACTGCGACAGCTGGGACGAGCCGAAGAACTCGCGCACGGCGGCAGCGGCGGGTTTCGCGTTGATCAGGTCCTGCGGCATCACCGTGTCGATATCGACCGAGCTCATGCGTTCCTTGATGGCGCGCTCCATGCGCAGCAGACCGACGCGGTACTGGTTCTCCATCAACTCGCCCACCGAGCGCACCCGGCGGTTGCCGAGATGGTCGATGTCGTCGATCTCGCCCTTGCCATCGCGCAAGCCGACCAGCGTCTTGATCACGGCGAGGATGTCCTCTCTACGCAAGGTGCGCACCGTGTCGGGAGCATCGAGGTCGAGACGCATGTTCATCTTGACGCGGCCGACGGCGGAGAGGTCGTAGCGCTCCGAGTCGAAGAAGATGCCGTTGAACAGCGTCGCCGCGGCGTCCGGCGTCGGCGGCTCGCCCGGCCGCATCACCCGGTAGATGTCGAGCAACGCCTCTTCGGGATTGGAGTTCTTGTCGATGTGCAGCGTGTTGCGGATGAACGCGCCGACATTGACGTGATCGATGTCGAGGATCGGGATCTCCTTGAGACCGAGATCCTTCAGCGTGGCGAGCAGCTTGGCGTCGAGCTCCTCGCCCGCTTCGCCATAGATCTCGCCCGTCTCCATGTTGACGATGTCTTGGGCGAGGTAGCGGCCATGAAGTTCCTCGTCGCTGACCAAGAGCTCCTTCAGGCCCTCGTCGGCGAGCTTCTTGGCAAGCCTTACGGTCACCTTGCGGCCGGCCTCGATGGCGACCTTGCCGGTCTTGGCGTCGATCAGGTCGCTCGTGGGCTTGATGCCGCGCAGACGGTCGGGACGGAACGGCATACGCCAGCCGTCCTTCGTCGACTTGAGAGCGATGCGGTCGTAGAAGGTGGAGAGGATCTCCTCGTCCTCGAGCCCAAGCGCATAGAGCAGCGTCGTCACCGGCAGCTTGCGGCGCCGGTCGATGCGCACATAGACGACGTCCTTGGCGTCGAACTCGAAATCGAGCCAGGAGCCGCGATAGGGAATGATGCGCGCGGCAAACAGCAGCTTGCCGGAGGAATGGGTCTTGCCGCGGTCGTGATCGAAGAACACGCCGGGCGAGCGGTGCATCTGCGAGACGATGACGCGCTCGGTGCCGTTGATGACGAAGGTGCCGTTCATCGTCATGAGCGGCATGTCGCCCATATAGACGTCCTGCTCCTTGATGTCCTTGACCGAGCGGGCGCCGGTCTCCTCGTTGATGTCGAACACGATCAGCCTGAGCGTGACCTTGAGCGGCGCGGCATAGGTCATGCCCCGCTGTTGGCACTCCTCAACGTCGTATTTCGGCGGCTCGAACGCGTAGCGGACGAATTCGAGCTGGGCGCGCTCGCCGAAATCCTTGATGGGAAAGACGGAGCGGAACACGGCCTGCAAGCCCTCGTCCTGACGCCCGCCTTCGGGCTCCTCCACCATCAGGAATTGATCGTAGGACTGCTTCTGAACCTCGATCAGGTTCGGCATTTCGGCAACTTCATGAATCTTGCCGAACATCTTCCGCAAACGCTTATGACCATTCGAAGTCTGCTGCGCCATGTGGTCCTCTTAGGCTCGTCGCGACGGCTCGCCGGAAACTCCGCTAAAACGGAGACTCTGGGGAAGCGTCACGTCACACGATTTTGGTGGGTTTTGGCCCGGGCGAACTCCCCTATATGGGATCCGCCCGGGCGCAATTCAACCCACCTGACTATTTCAACTCGACGGTCGCTCCAGCGGCCTCGAGCTGCTTCTTGATCTTGTCCGCCTCGTCCTTGCTCACGCCTTCCTTCACAGGCTTCGGCGCGCCTTCGACGAGATCCTTGGCCTCCTTGAGGCCGAGGCTGGTGATTGCCCGTACCTCCTTGATAACGTTGATCTTCTGCGCTCCGGCCGCAGTCAAGACGACAGTGAACTCCGTCTTCTCCTCGACGGGGGCGGCGGCTGCGCCACCGCCTGCGGCCATCATGGCCACCGGCGCTGCGGCGGAGACGCCCCATTTCTCCTCGAGCAACTTCGCCAGATCGGCCGCCTCAAGCACTGTCAGGCTTGAGAGCTGATCGACTATTTTCTGCAAATCTGCCATCGACTTATCCTCGTAGGTTTGACTCTCGTATTAGATTTCAATTGGCTCACGCCGCTTCCTTGTTGCCATAGGCCGCGAAGACGCGCGCAAGCTGAGCCCCGGGCTCGTTCAAGGTGCGGGCGATCTTGCTCGCCGGCGCCTGGATGAGACCGATCAGCTTGCCGCGCAATTCGTCGAGCGACGGCAAGTCGGCAAGCGAGTTCACGCCCTTGGCGTCGAGCACCGTGGTGCCCATCGCTCCGCCAAGGATCACGAACTTCTCGTTCGCCTTGGCGAATTTGACGGCAACCTTCGGCGCCGCTATCGGGTCCGCGGAATAAGCGAGGCAGGTAGGCCCCTTCAGCAAATCCGCAATGCCTTTAGCGTCGGTGCCTTCGAGCGCGAGCTTGACGAGCCTGTTCTTCGCCACTTTGACCTGGCCGCCAGCGCTTCTCATGTCGCTGCGCAGTCTGGTCATCTGGGCGACGGTCAGGCCCGCATAGTGAGCGACGACGACCACGCCGGTTTTGGCGATGACATCGTGAAGCGCCGTCACGACGTCGCGCTTCTCTGCTCTCTCCAATGCTCACTCCGTCTGTTTCCGGGCCACGAGCAAATGCTCGAGGCCCCTTCGGCTACACCGTGCCGCAAGACGCGAGGGGCAAAGCAATAAGCCGCCCCGCTTGTACAAGCGGCGCTCTGTTGCCTGTCCCGCCCACGCGCGAAATTGCGCAAGAGCCACTTACGAGGTTCAAACCGATCTCCAGGTTGCGGCGTAATCCGCCACCATAGAACCGTTCGTCTCCCGTCTCATGCAGGCCCGAAAGGCTTAAGCGGTCGCCCGCACCTGCAATCTCGGACAGGTTTGGACCGCCTCGATGGAAGCGGCCCTTCGGGACTGAAATCTCAGCCCCGAAACTCTTCTCTATCCCGCCCCGCCTCCGACGAGGCTCGCGGGCTCAATCTTGACGCCGGGCCCCATCGTCGAGGTCACCGCGACGCGCTTCAGGAACGTACCCTTGGAGCCTGACGGCTTGGACTTCATGACCGCATCGGCGAAGGCGCGGATGTTCTCCACCAGCGCCTGCTCGGTGAAGCTCGCTTTGCCGACGCCGGCATGGATCAGGCCCGCCTTCTCGACTCTGAACTCGACCGCACCGCCTTTCGCCGCGCGCACCGCGGGCGCGATGTCGGCCGTGACCGTGCCGACCTTCGGGTTCGGCATCAGCCCGCGCGGTCCCAGCACTTTTCCCAGCCGTCCGACCAGCGGCATCATGTCGGGCGTGGCAATGCAGCGGTCGAAATCGATCACGCCTTTCTGCACCTGCTCGACGAGATCCTCGGCGCCCACGACGTCGGCGCCCGCCTTCTTGGCTTCCTCGGCCTTGGCGCCCTTGGCGAACACGCCGACCCTGAGCTTGCGGCCCGAGCCGTGCGGCAGCTGGCACACGCCGCGCACCATCTGGTCGGAGTGGCGCGGATCGACGCCGAGATTCATCGCCACCTCGATGGTCTCGTCGAACTTCGCCTTGGCCGCGTCCTTGACGAGCTTCACCGCCTCCTCGAGCGGGTAAAGCTTCTCGCGGTCAATGGTCGAGAGCGCGTTGCGGAACCGTTTGCCGGGCTTGCTCATGGCTTACTCCTGCACCTGTAGGCCCATCGAGCGGGCGGAGCCGGCGATGATCTTCATCGCCTGCTCGATGGAATTGGCGTTCAGATCCTTCATCTTGATCTCGGCGATTTCGCGCAGTTGCGCCTGCGTCACGGTGCCCGAGCTGGCGCGGCCGGGCTCTTTCGATCCCTTGCCGATCTTGGCCGCCTTTTTCAGGAGATAGGACGCCGGTGGCGTCCGCATCTCGAAGGTGAAGGAGCGGTCGGCGTAGACGGTGATCACCGTTGGAATTGGCGATCCGGGCTCGAGTTTTTGCGTCGCCGCGTTGAACTGCTTGCAGAACTCCGGGATGTTGACGCCGCGCTGACCGAGCGCGGGTCCGATCGGCGGCGAGGGATTGGCCTGCCCTGCCGGTACCTGGAGCTTGATGTAACCTTCGATCTTCTTAGCCATCCCTAGACTCTTCCCGCGCCTTCCCGCTTATCGCTTACAGTTTCTCGACTTGCGCATATTCCAGTTCGACCGGCGTCGCCCTGCCGAAAATCGACACCGCCACCTTGAGCCGCGCCCGCTCCTCGTCGACTTCCTCGACCAGGCCGCTGAACGAGGCGAACGGACCGTCGGCGACGCGCACCTGCTCGCCGATTTCGAAGGTGACCGAGGGCTTCGGCCGCTCCACGCCTTCCTGCACCTGCTGCAGGATGCGCCCGGCTTCCTCGTCGGTGATCGGAATGGGCTTGTTCTCAGTACCGAGAAAGCCCGTGACCTTCGGGGTCGACTTGATGAGGTGATAGGTCTGGTCGTTGAGCTCCATCTTCACCAGCACATAGCCCGGAAAGAACTTCCGCTCGGAGCTCACCTTGCGGCCGCGGCGCATCTCCACGACCTCCTCCATCGGCACCAGCACCTCCTCGAACGAATCGGCAAGCCCAGCCGAGGTGGCGCGCTCCTTGATGGATTCGGCGACCTTCCGCTCGAAGTTGGAATAGGCGTGGACGATGTACCAGCGCTTTGCCATCGGACTAAAAATGACCCCTAACGGCCCAGACCCAAGACGAAGGTGACGAGCGTGCTCAGCACCCAATCGGCGGCGAGAAAGAAGAGTGCGGCGGCGATCGACATGAGCAGCACCATGGCCGTGGTGATCATGGTTTCACGCCGCGTGGGCCAGGTGACCTTGGCAACCTCGGTCCGCACCTGCTGTATGAATTCGAAGGGATTTGTCCTCGCCATCTTTAATCCTTAACGCGGGAAACCGCCTCCCGCCTCATGCCGCCCAGCTCGCGCCTCAGTCGTGGCAGGAGTGGAGGGACTCGAACCCCCAACCCCCGGTTTTGGAGACCGGTGCTCTAGCCAGTTGAGCTACACTCCTATTCAGGTATCAGAGGTCAGAAATCAGAACTCAGAGAGGCTCTTATCGATGCTGACGTCTGTTGCCCTTTTGGGTTGTGCGTTCTTGTCCTTATCTCTGTTTTTCGACCTGATTTCTGATTTCTGATCTCTGACTTCCGATAGCTGGAGCGGGTGAAGGGAATCGAACCCTCGTCCTCAGCTTGGAAGGCTGCTGCTCTACCATTGAGCTACACCCGCATCCATCCCGCTTATAAAACAGAGAGTGGTTGGTGGAGGGGGTAGGATTCGAACCTACGTAGGCATAGCCAACGGGTTTACAGCCCGTCCCCTTTAGCCACTCGGGCACCCCTCCTTGAGCGAAGATGGATTGACTGGTGATTGTGACCAAGCAAAAACACCCCGCCGTCGGCCGGCAGGGTCCGCCATGCCTGGTTTATGGGTAGCGCTTCAGGCTCTGTCAACTGTAAATCAGGGGCTTAGCGGGGAATTTCCCTAACCTTCCGCCAGTTTCGGCCCTCACCCCTCAGCTTTGCGAGAAAGTCTCTCTTTCATGCGGCGGCAAAGACCAAGGCCCACCAAGCCCGCAAAGCCTGCCTGGCGCGGAACGCCGAGGCATGCGCCCCGTCGCGAAGGCGGCGACCGCGTCATGCTCTTTGGCCTGCACGCGGTCGAGGCGGCGCTCGCCAATCCGAAACGGCCGGTCGTGAAGGTCATTGCCACTGAGAATGCCGCCCACCGGCTCGGCCCCCTCCTGGCCAAACGCGGTCTGACGCCCGAGCCGGCAAGTCCACGCGATCTCGACCGGCTGTTAGGGCCCGACGCCGTGCATCAGGGTGTGGCGCTCGAAGCGGAGCCCTTGCCGCCGGTGGCGCTGGACGAGGTTGACGCGCGAGGCCTTCTGCTCGTTCTCGACCAGGTGACAGACCCGCAGAATGTCGGCGCCGCGTTGCGCTCCGCCGCCGCCTTTGGCGCCTCAGGCCTCGTCATGACTGAACGGCACAGCCCTCCCCTTCATGGTGTCTTGGCCAAGGCTGCCAGCGGCGCGCTCGACATCGTGCCGGTGATCCTCGTCAAGAATCTCGCGCAGAGCTTGGCCCTGCTCGGCGAGCGCGGCGTCTTGCGGGTGGGACTTGCCGAGGAGGCAAGCGAAATTCTGGAGACTGCCCAGTTGACGCGTCCGCTAGCGCTCGTGCTCGGCGCCGAGGGCAGAGGCTTGCGGCAGCTCACGCGGGAGCATTGCGACCTCGTCTGCCGCATCTCGACGCAAAGCGCGCTTGCCAGCCTCAACGTCTCGAATGCGGCCGCCGTCGCGCTGCATTGGGCGAGCCTTAACGCGCGAGGTTAAGCGGGGGTCTCATCCTTCGAGACGGGCCCTCGGCCCTCCTCAGGGTGAGGCGTCTCTTCCTCATGCTGAGGAGCGCCTGAAGGGCGCGTCTCGAAGCATGAGGCCCTGCACCCCAGAGCCTAGTTGCAGAAGCGGCGGCCGAAGGAATCGTACCAGCAATCTCTCCGCCAGTAGCAGTTTCCGAGTCCGG
>Ga0209887_1000681_pt1 | contig 10358 bp, 10 predicted proteins | sample GWRWN1_30_40_FD_187230 | JGI IMG/M metagenome (GOLD analysis project Ga0209887, IMG submission 187230) | Riverbed sediment microbial communities from areas with no vegetation in Columbia River, Washington, USA - GW-RW N1_30_40 (SPAdes)... | ecosystem: Environmental > Aquatic > Freshwater > River...
AAGATCGTCGCCGACGGCACGCCGGCCGCGCTCAAGGCCGAGATCGGCCGCCCGAGCGTAGAGGCGATCCCGGCCGAGCCGGCCGAGCGGGCCGCGGTCGCACGGACGCTGGAGCGCTTCGGCGCATCCGTGCCCGGGTCGCCCAAGGGCGTCGCCGTGCGCCTGGACGGCGGGGAGGAGCAGCTGGCCGACGTCGTGCGCGCGCTCGACGCCGAGGGGCTTCATCTGCAGCACCTCCAGCTGCACGCGCCGACGCTTGACGACGTCTTCCTCGCCAAGACCGGCCGCTCGCTCGAGGGCGCCGGGGACGACGAGCTCGACGCGGAGTCAGAGCCCGAGCCCGTTCCGGCGTGACCTCCGGTCCGCTTCTCGCCCAGGTCGTCCATCTCGGCCGCCGGTCCGTGTTGCGGACGCTACGGCAGCCCGTCAACGTTGTCCCCTCCTTCATCTTCCCGCTGATCCTCCTCGCGGTGAACGTCGGCGGCCTCGAGTCGGCTGCGCGCATCCCCGGGTTCCCCACCGACTCCTACCTCGACTTCGCGCTGGCCTTCACGTTCATCCAGGGCGCGCTCTTCGCGACGACGAATGCCGGCACCGACCTCGCGCGCGACATCCAGACCGGCTTCCTCAACCGCCTCGCGTTGACCCCGATGAAGAGCGCGGCGCTCCTGCTCGGCCAGCTTGCGGGCGTCATCGCTCTCGCGCTCATCCAGGCGACGCTCTACCTCACGATCGGCCTCGTCGCCGGCGTCCGTCCGGAGAGCGGTGTCCTGGGGGTCTTCGTGATCGTCTTCCTCGGCGTCCTCATCGCGCTCGGGTTCGGCGCGATCGGGGCGTTCCTCGCGCTTCGCACCGGCTCCGGCGAGGCGATCCAGGCGCTCTTCCCGCTCTTCTTCGTCTTCCTGTTCATGTCGTCCATGAACCTGCCCAGGAACCTGATCGAGATCGACTGGTTCCGGACGGTGACGACGATCAACCCCGTCTCGTACCTGATCGAGGGGATCCGGAGCCTGATCATCACCGGCTGGGACGCGCAGGCGCTCGCGCTTGGGTTCGGGCTGGCCGGCGGGATCGCCGCCATCGCCCTCGCCGCAGCGAGCATCGCGCTCAGGGGAAGGCTGGCGCGGTCGTGAACAGCTTCGTCTCCGTCGCCCGCGCGGTCGCCTGGCGCGGCATCCACAACGCGTTCACGAACCCGTCGATCCTCGTGCCGTCGCTTCTCTTCCCCCTCTTCTTCTTCACGGCCTTCGCGGGCGGCCTCTCGCGCGTCTCGGACGTGCCCGGGTTCGACTTTCCCGCGGGCTACACGGCGTTTCAGTTCGTCTTCGTCTTCCTCCAGTCGGCGGCCTTCGGCGGGATTTTCAACGGCTTCGCCATCGCCCGTGACTTCGAGAGCGGATTCGCGCGCAGGCTCCTCCTCGCCGCGCCCAGGCGGACGGGGATCATCGCCGGCTACGCGCTGGTGGCGCTCGTCCGCTGGGCGGCGACCGCCTCGGTGGTCCTCGTCGTCGCCCTCATCTCGGGGATGGAGGTGCTGGGCAACCCGGCGGAGCTCTTCGCGCTCGTCCTGCTTGGGCTGCTGGTCAACATCGCGGCCGTGCTCTGGGCCTCTGGGATCGCGATGCGCTTCCGCACCCTCCAGGCCGGACCGCTCATGCAGGTGCCGGTCTTCCTGATCCTCTTCCTCGCGCCCGTCTACGTCCCGCTCGAGCTTCTCAGCGGCTGGATTCACACGGTGGCCTCGGTGAACCCCGCGACCTTCCTGCTCGAGGCCGGCCGCGGCCTCTTCTCCGGAGAGCCCACAGAGGTCGGCGCCGCCTTCGCGATCGCGCTCGGCGCCATCGCCCTGCTCACGGTGTGGGCGCTCCGCGGCCTGAAGAGCGCCGAGTCGGCCGGTTAGAGGACCGGGGCGCCGCGGCGGAGGCGGCCCCGCACCCCGCGCCCTTCGCGCGCGAGCTGCTCCGATGCCCAGCGTGCGGTGTCGCCGAGCGGCCGGCAGCCGTGCTCAGGCATCAGGTCGCGGCGACGTTCCCAGACCCACAGGAAGCGGTCGGGGTCGGTCGCCCCTGGGCACACCTCGTCGAGCCGTTCCGCATGGATCGCCTCGACGGTGGGGAGGTAGACGTTCGCGTACCAGTCGCGTGCGATCTCGGCGCGAGGCAGCACACGGCCCGAATCCAGCATGAGGTGGTAGCCGTGGAGCTGCACGGTCTCGAGCAGCTGGATGTAGCCGACCGGACGGCTGAACCTCATCTGGACGTCCGGATGGGCCTCCGCGAGGCCGCTCGAGTCCATGAACACCCGCTCCTGCTCGGCGTGGATGAGCTCGACGATGTCGGCGTCCGCGGGGAGGTGCCAGCGCGCCTTGAGCTCGGTCACCTCGGCGTCGATCGTCTCCATGCGGTTCTGGCGGGCGATCGCAACGCGGTGGTGACCGTCGATGACGAAGTACACGTCGCCGAGCTGGTAGACGACAATGGGCGGGAACGCCGCGTCGGGGAAGGCCTGCTCGACCTGCTGCCACCGCTCGCGGATGCCGGGACGGCGCGGTTGGAACTCACGGTCGAAGTCGCTCCCGCGGCTGTCGGTTCCGACGATCTGGCTCAGCGGGATCGGGCGAAGGCCGACGTACCGCCGTGCGAACGGCCGCAGCCGTCGGGTCGCCTCGTCGAGGGGGAGCAGCTCGCTAGGCCCCTCTCTTCGGAGGACTCCCGCGAGGCGTGCATACGCGCTGCGGCGCCGGGCTCGATCGAATGTCGTGGCCATCACCAGGTAGAACGTCGCCCCCCGCGTCTGTTATTTCCGGTCCGGCGCGAGCCCCTTCCTGCGCAGCTCCTCCTGAGCAGCTTCGCTCTTCCCGAGCGCGTCGAGCCCCATCCCGCCCAGGACGTTCGACGCCTTCGTGAACTGGATGTCGCGGTAGTCGACGATCTCTACGCGGTTTCCCCACGGGTCGTGGAAGTCGAGGCCCCGGCCGGGGAGGACCTCGACGCCGGCCTCGTCGAGGGCGCGGCGCACGGCCGCCTTGTCGTCGACCACGAGCCCGAAGTGGCGGTGGTCGTCGGGCGGCTGCCGGCGCCCCTCGCTGAGCGCGAGGAACTGGTCGCCGAGGTCGACGAAGGCCATCCCCGGCGCTCTGCCGCGCAGCTCGAAGTCGAAGAGCCTGCCGTAGAAGGCCAGCGCCTCCTCGACGTCGCCGACCTCGAGGGCGACGTGGTTGACCCCCACCAGGCGTGGGCGCCCGGTCATGTGGGTAGCGTGGGAAGGGACACGCCCAAAGCACGAGAAACTCTAGATGCTGCCAAACGCACGCCTTCTTGAGGATTTCATGAAGACTCTCTCCCCCCAGCCCCGGGCTACCGATTAGCTCCTACAGTGGTTGACTTGTCGACCATCGCCCGAATCGTCGTCGGCCTGCTCCTGCTCTGGGCCGCGGCTTCGAAGCTGCGCCGCCGTGAGGATCTGCCCGACTGGCTGGCCGCCTACGGCCTGCCCGCGCGGTACGCGCGTCAGACCGCCTGGGCGGTCACGGCGACCGAGGCCGTGGTCGGCTTCCTGCTCCTCTTCGGCATCGCGCTGCCGCTGAGCGCGTACGCGGCCGTCGCGCTCGGAGTCGTCTTCTTCGCGGCGCTCGCACAGGCCCGGCTCCGCGGCGTGGAGCGGCTCCGGTGCGGCTGCTTCGGAGCGCAGGAGGGGCGCACGACGCACCTCCTGCTGCGGGCGGCCGGATTCACCGGGCTCGCTCTGGTCGCGGCGCTCGGCGGGGGCCTCGACATCACGGCTTCATCTGACACGGTCGTGGCCGCCGCCCTCGTCCTCCTCTCGAGCGCAGTCGTCATCCTGACGCTGCTCGTCCTCGCCCTCTACCGCCAGGTCGGCGTGCTCACCCTCCGCATCGGCCCGCGCGTGCCCTTCGAGCTCGCCGAGGAGGGGCCCGAGCTGGGCCGGCCCGCCCCCGCGCTCGACGGCCTGCGCGGCCGCAGCTCCGAGGTTGTCTTCTTCTTCTCCTCGACCTGCCGGCTCTGCCGCCAGCTGAGCGCGGGAGTCGCCGCGCTCGCACGCCAGGGCCTTGCCGTTCGCGTCGTCGAGGAGGAGGTGGACGAGGACGCCTTCAAGCGCTGGAACGTCCCCGGGACGCCGTTCGTCGTCCATCTGGTCGACGGGGTCGTCGCGGCCAAGGGAACCGTGAACACCCTCGAGGAGCTCGAGCTGCTCCTGGACACCGGCAGGGCGAGGGTCCATGCAGCCGCCTGAGCTCCGGCCGTCGACCGGGCTCGACCGCCAGGCCGAGAAGCTCTCGGCGAAGCTGGCCGAGTCGACGACGCGTCTGTCCTTTCTCGGCCGCCTCGGCGCCGCGGCGCTCGCGGTCGCCGGCGGCTCGGCCGTCGCGGCCGCGGTGAAGCCCGACGAGGCCGACGCCTTCCACCTCTGCGGCCACATCTGGACGACGGGCTCCTGCCCCAGCCCCTACCCGCCGCTGTCGCGCATCGACCGCAAGGGCTTCCCCCTCCACCCGCAGAGCGGGAGGCCGATCGACAACCTCGGCCGCCTGATCGACTCCGCCGGCTACGCGCTGGACGGGAGCGGCAACCGCCTGCGCGGTCCCGACGACGAGGTACTTCCCCCCGCGCCTCGGACGCGCGTCTGCGAGGACTGGACCGGCGAGGTCAAGGGCCTGAAGGATCTGAGGATCCAGGGCTCGTGGTTTCGCTGCTGCGGCGGCCAGATCCGGAAGCTCGTCGACTGCTGCTCGTTCAGCCGCCGCCGGATCAACGGCGACGCCTCGCTCACCGGCTACTGCTGGGGCGGGCGGCGTGTGTACTGCGTCATGTATTACGACACGGGGCTCCCGTGCTGATCGAAGGAGGCGTCGCGCTCGCCGCTCTCATGGCGGGGATCTCCGGTGCCTGGTCGCCCTGAGGACTGTCGATGCTCGAGACCTTCACTCCCGCCGTGTGCGGGAGCCGCAAGCGCCAGATCGTCGCCCAGGTCATCTTCACAGTGACGGCCGTGGCGACGGCCGCTGCGCTCGGCCTCGCGCTGGGGCTCGCCGGTGAGCTCCTCGGCGCAAAGCACGCCGTGCTCGCCGCTGCGTCGCTGGCTCTCGTCGCCGCTGCCCGCGAGGCCGGGCTCGTCCGCTTCCCGCTCCCGCAGGCGCGCCGGCAGGTGCCGGAGCGCTGGCGGTTCGAGCTGCCGCTGCCCCTCTGGGCGAGCGGCTACGGGGCCGGCCTCGGGGCAGGGTTCTTCACCTTCCAGCCCGTCTCGACCTTCTGGGTCGCGTGCGCGGGAGCGCTCGCGCTCGCGCGGCCGCTTCCCGCGGCCCTCTGCTTCTCGCTCTACGGCGCGGGCCGCGCGGCGATGGTCGTCTGGCCGCGCCGGCGGGCGGCGGACCCCACGGCCGCGGTCGAGCGCCTGACCCGTCGCCGCGGTGCGCTGCTCAGGGCCAACGCGCTCGCGCTGGTCGCCTGCGCGATCCTGCTCGCGCTTGCGCCGGCTGCCGGCGGGGCGACGCTCGTTGCGACCGACGCGTACGACCCGAGCTGGAGCGGAGGCTCCCTCGCCTACGCCACGCGGGACGGCCGGGTCGTGGTCAGGCCAGCAGGGGGAGGCCCCGACGTGGTCTTCGCGAACGCGTCCGAGCCGGCCCTCAACGGGCAGTACCTTGCCTACAAGGACGACCAGGGCATCCACGTCGTCCGCTGGGCGACCCGCGAGGAGGTGGCCAGCGTCCAGTCGACGATGGTCTCGGACCCGGCGCTCGAGTGGCCGCGGCTCGCGTTCCTCCGCCGGGACCCAGAGTTCGAGCGGCTCGTCGTCCGAAACCTCGACAACGGGACGAACGCCGTGCACGTGAGCGTCAAGCCGCCGACCGACCTCGGCCGTCCGGCGCTTCGCAACGGGCGATTGGCGTGGCACGTCTCGAGCCGCAAGGAGTCGCGCATCGTCCTCAAGTCGCTCGGGACCGGCGTGAAGCGCGTGGTGGCCCGGAGCGAGATCGGGCTCCTCAAGGACCCGGCGCTCTACGGCGCCCGCATCGCGTGGGTGGACGGCCGCTCGGGCGCGAGCCACCTGCGGCTCGGCTGGGTCCAGCCCAAGATGAGGAAGGTCAAGACGCTCGAGACGATGCGCGCGCGGACGCGCGCCTACTGGACGACGGGCATGGGCGGCGGGTTCGTCTACTCGACCCGCTGGACCCTCGCCTCCGGCGCCACGTCGATCTACCGCACGGGCCTCTAGGAAGCTCTTCCAAAAGGGGGTTCAGGTGCGGTGAGGGGGCCTCCCTCGATTGAGGGAATGCTTTTGCCCTGCATGCCCGTATAGTCCGATCTGCAGGGACGCCCAGGCGTCTATCGGGTAGAGGTACCAAAGGGAGAGAAAAGTTGCGGCTAGTTGTATCCATTCGTCTTGTCGTGCTTGCGATCGCGGCTGCGATCGCGCTGGCGCTGGCTGGTCCAGCGGCTGCTGAGCGCTACGTCGTCCTGTATCCGGAGCATGGCTGGGACGTCTGGGGTGCGAAGTCCGACGTCAAGAAGGCCGGTGGCTCCGTCGTGAAGTCGTATCCGCAGATCGACGTGGTCATCGCCGAGTCGACCGACCCGAGCTTTGCCGAGACGCTCGGCCGCGACCGCGACGTCCAGGGTGTCGCGTCGGTCGGGAGCGTCGCCGCGACTGCCTCCGGTTGGGGCTGGGACTGGGACGGCCACGGGCTGCCGAGCTCCCCGGTGCTGACCGGCGACCCGTTCTCGCCGCTGCAGTGGTACGCGCGGCGCATCAAGGCGCCGGAGGCGCACGAGGTCACCGGCGGGAGCCCCAAGGTGCTCGTCGGCGTGATCGACACCGGCGTCGACGCGAGCCATCCAGATCTGAATGACAACATCGACGCCTTGCGCAGCGTCTCCTGCGTGGGCGGCGCGCCGAAGCAGGACCCGGCTGCGTGGAACGACGACTCCGGCCACGGCACGAACGTTGCCGGCGTCATCGCCGCGGAGGCGAACGGCCAGGGCATCGTCGGCATCGCCCCCAACGTGAAGCTCGCGGTGATCAAGGCGAGCATCCGCAACGGCGCGAGCGACGTCTTCCTCGCCGACGCCGTCATCTGCTCGTTCGTCTGGGCGGCGGAGCACGGCGTCGACGTGGCCAACAACAGCTACTCGGCGGACAGCGCGCTCAGCGGCGGGACGACCTCGTTCTGTCGCAACGACCCCGCGCAGCGGACGATCATCAAGGCCGTCACGCGGGCGGTGGCCTACGCCCGTCGTCGTGACGTCTCAGTGATCGCCTCGGCCGGGAACGACGGGCGCGACCTCGCCGACCCGGCGCTCGACGGCTGCAGCCGGCTCCCCAGCGGGCTGCCCGGGGTGCTCACGGTTTCCTCGATCGGGATCAACGACGGGCTCGCCGCCGGGCCGCCCTCGAACTACGGCCTCGGCGTGATCGACCTGACGGCAGGCGGCGGCGACTTCCTGCAGGGCACGCCCCCCGCGGGGCTCGTCCTCGGCCCCTGGCCGGCCTCCATGCAGGTGCCGCGGCTCCTGTGCGATCCGTGCGAGGGCCCGAACGCAGCCTTCTACCGCTTCTTCGCGGGCACGTCTCAGGCGGCCGCGTCGGCGAGCGGCACGGCGGCGCTCGTCGTCAGCCAGTTCGGCAAGAAGAGCTGGTGGGGCGGCGGCGGGAAGATGAACCCGGACCGCGTGTCCCTCATCCTGCGCCAGACGGCGGACCCGCTGCCGTGCCCGGCCGCCGATGCCCGCTGCGTCACCAAGGGCAACCAGAACGGCTTCTTCGGGAACGGCGTGGTCAACGCGCTCCGCGCGGTCAAGCACGACAAGCGCGACCCGTAGACCGGCCGCAGCTCCGTTACGCCGCTTTGACGGCGGCCACGAGGTTCTCGACGGACGCCTTCGCGTCCCCGAAGAGCATGGCCGTGTTGGCCCGGTAGAAGAGGTCGTTGCCGATCCCGGCGAAGCCGGGGCTCATGCTCCGCTTGAGGACGACCACGTTGGTCGACTGGTCGACGTTCAGGATCGGCATGCCGTAGAGGGGGCTTTCGGGATCGTCGCGCGCGGCCGGGTTCGTGACGTCGTTCGCGCCGATGATCAGCGCCACGTCGGTGCGCGGGAACTCCGGATTGATGTCCTCCATGTCGTACAGCTGCGGGTAGGGGACGTTCGCCTCGGCGAGGAGGACGTTCATGTGCCCCGGCATGCGGCCGGCGACCGGGTGGATGGCGTACTTCACGTCCACGCCGCGCTTCTCCAGCAGGTCGGCCAGCTCGCGCACGTTGTGCTGCGCCTGCGCGACCGCGAGCCCGTAGCCGGGGACGATCACGACGCGGCTCGCGTAGGCGAGCATGACCGCGCAGTCCTCTGCCGAGATCTCGCGGTAGCTCTTCGCCTCGCCGCGGCCGCCGCTCGCCGGCGCGGCGACGGCCGCCGGCGCCGCGCCGAACGCGCCGAAGAGGACGTTGGCCAGCGAGCGGTTCATCGCCCGGCCCATCAGGATCGTCAGGAGCGTTCCCGAGGCGCCGACGAGGGTCCCGCCGATGATCAGCGCGGTGTTCTCGAGCACGAAGCCGGTTGAGGCGGCGGCCAGGCCGGTGAAGGCGTTGAGGAGCGAGATCACGACCGGCATGTCCGCGCCGCCGATCGGGAGGACGAGGAGAACGCCGAAGAGCAGCGCGCCGAGGAGCAGCACGACCATCCAGATGCCGGCCTCCATCGTCCCGGCGAGCACGCCGACGCCGAGGAGCGCGAGGAACAGGATCCCATTCACGATCTGCTGGCCGGCGAAGACGATCGGCCGGCCGGGCAGCAGCTCCTGCAGCTTCGCGAACGCGACGAGGCTCCCCGAGAAGCTGATCGAGCCGATCAGCGCCGAGAAGAGCATCGCGCCCACGTACTCCGGCAGGACGTGCCCGGGCGCCGGCGTCAGCCGGTGGAACTCCGCCGCCGCGATGAGGGCCGCCGCGCCGCCGCCGACGCCGTTGAACAGCGCCACCATCTGCGGCATCGCGGTCATCTTCACCATGCGGGCCGAGGCAACCCCGATCACGGTCCCGACCGCGACGCCGGCGGCGATCAGCCAGTAGGAGTCGATGGCCGGGCTGAGGAGCGTGAAGACGATCGCGATCGCCATCCCGACGGCCGCGACCACGTTCCCCGAGCGGGCGGTCGCAGGAGAGGAGAGCCGCTTGATCCCGATGATCAGGCAGACGCTCGCGACGAGGTACGCGACGTTGATCGACGTCTGGGAGAGCGCGAAGGTCACTCGGGCTCTCTGGGCTCCGGCTTCCGCTTGAACATCTCGAGCATCCGGTCGGTGACGAGGAAGCCGCCGACGACGTTGACGGTCGCGAAGACGACCGCCACGAACGCAAGCACCTGCTCGAGTGTCGAGTCGGCCGAGCCGGCGATCAGCATCGCGCCGACGAGGACGATGCCGTGGATCGCGTTCGTCCCCGACATCAGCGGCGTATGCAGCAGCGCCGGGACGCGCGAGATCAGCTCGATGCCGAGGAAGACCGCGAGGACGAAGATGGTGATGCTGTTGAGGAGCGCCTGGCTCAGGTCCGGGGTTCCTTCGTGACCTTGCCGCCGTGGGCGACGCAGGTGTCGCGGACGATCTCGTCCTCGAAGTCGAGCTCCAGGGCGCCCTCCTTCACGATCAGGCCGAGGAAGGCTTGGACGTTTCGCGAGTACATCTGGCTCGCATGGACGGGCATCGTCGCAGGGACGTTCGTGAGGCCCACGATCGTGACGCCGCCGACGACGATCGTCTCCCCGGGCTTCGTCGCGGCGCAGTTGCCGCCGGCCTCGGCGGCGAGGTCGACGATCACGGAGCCCGGGTGCATGCCGCTCACGGCCGCCTCGGTGATCAGCTCCGGCGCCGGCCGGCCGGGGATGAGCGCTGTCGTGATTACCGCGTCCGACTCGGCAGCGTGGCGCGCGATCAGCTCCTGCTCGCGCTCGTGTTGGTCCGTGGCGAGCGCCACCGCGTAGCCGCCGACTCCCTCGACTCCCTCGACGTCGAGCTCGAGGAAGCTCGCGCCGAGGCTCTCCACCTGCTCCTTCACGACGGGCCGTACGTCGAACGCCGAGACGACCGCGCCGAGGCGGCGCGCCGTGGCGATCGCCTGCAGGCCCGCGACGCCGGCGCCCAGCACGAGCACCTTCGCGGGCGGGATCGTCCCCGCGGCGGTCGTCAGCATCGGGAAGAACTTGCCCAGGTGCTCCGCGGCGAGGACGGCCGCCTTGTAGCCGGCGACCGTGCTCTGCGAGGAGAGCGCGTCCATCGGCTGGGCGCGCGTCACGCGTGGGATCGAGTCCATGGAGAACGCGGTGACGCCGCGCTCCGCGAGG
>Ga0209887_1000683_pt1 | contig 10347 bp, 8 predicted proteins | sample GWRWN1_30_40_FD_187230 | JGI IMG/M metagenome (GOLD analysis project Ga0209887, IMG submission 187230) | Riverbed sediment microbial communities from areas with no vegetation in Columbia River, Washington, USA - GW-RW N1_30_40 (SPAdes)... | ecosystem: Environmental > Aquatic > Freshwater > River...
TGGGATCCGGACTGGGTCTACACCGATCGGCAGAAGGAGCTCCGCGCGACCCTGATCGAGCTCTGCGAGCAGGAGCTGCGCGCCAACGCCAAGCGGTTCGACGACGAGCTGATGTTCCCGCGTCGGAACCTCGAGCTCCTCGGGGAGCACGGCTTCCTCGGCCTCACCGTCCCCGAGGAGTACGGGGGCCTGGGCGAGGACCACGTCGCGTACTCGATGGTGTGCGAGACGATCGCGAGGTACGGCTGCGCCTCGACCGCGATGTGCTACGTGATGCACATCGGCGCCGTGAACGCGATCATGCTGCGCGAGACGCCCGAGCTGGTGGACAAGTACATCCGCCCGCTCAACTCGGGCAAGATCGGGACCCTCTCGTACTCGGACCCCGAGACCGGCTCACACTTCTGGTACCCGGTCTCCTCGGGCGCCGAGCGATCCAACGGCGGCTACCGAGTCCGCAAGAAGGCCTCCTGGACCACGTCGGGCGGGTTCGCCGATTTCTACGTGGTCCAGACCACGAGTCCGGACTTCTCCGGCTACGACGACCTCTCGGTCTTCGTCGTCGACGGCGACTACGTACAGTCGCAGCCGTCGCTCTGGGACGCACTCGGCCTGCGCGGAAACCAGTCCGGCCCGATCGAGGTCCCGAACGTGGAGATCCCCGCCACCCAGATCGTGGGGCCCGAGGGTGACGGCGCGAACTCGAACGACGAGTCGGTGGACCCCTGGTTCCTGATCGGCTCCTCGTCCGTGTGGAACGGGCTCGCGCTCGGCGCGATCGACATCGCCAAGCGACACACCACGCGCAAGAAGCACGTGGACGTGGGCCTGCGCGTCGCCGACTACCCCACGATCCAGGACTACGTCGGCGAGGCGCTGATGGACACGAACGCCTCCCGCCTGTTCGTGCTGTCGGTCGCCCAGGCGATGGACCGCGAGACCGACGGCAATACCCGGAATCCGGAACCCGGAGCCCTGGCCCGGGGCAACTACCTGCACTGGGCGTGGCAGATCAAGTTCGAGGCGGCGAAGAACGTGGCGCACGTGGTCGACAAGATGCTGCACGCGTGCGGCGGCTCGGGCTACAAGCGGGACATGGAGCTCGAGCGCTACCTGCGCGACGCCAAGGCGGGCTGGGTGATGGGGCCGACGAACGAGGTGCTCCGGCAGTTCGTGGGCAAGGCCGTGCTCCTGGGGTTCGAGTCGCTCGACTACTGGAACCAGTCGTACAACCGCCGGGCGGTCGAGAACGAGGTGAAGAAACTCGACGCCAAAGGCAAGCGCGAGCTGGCCGAGCATCTGCTGTCGGAGGCCTCGGAGCAGGAGCCCAAGGAACCGGCGAAGAGGGCCTAGGCATGGCGGTCGGCAGCGGCCCGTCGAAGCTCCTCGTAGGAGGCTTCCGCGCGGCCGACCCGTCCTTCGAGCAGTACTGGGTGCGTCCGGGCGGGGTGACGGTGCTGCCGATCGCGCCGGAGGACCGGTTCACCGTGATCGACGTCGACGGCGGCCAGGTGGCCGAGCTCACGGTGCTGGCCCCCGACGGCTCGGACGCGGCGGCGGCGATCGGCGCGCGGGCCGAGGCCTCCGCGACCGTGGTTCGGGCTCTCGTCGCCTCGATGGTCGACAGTGCCCGTGAGGTCGTGCAGGATCTCGCCGGCCGCGGGCTGGACCCGAGCCGCGCGATGGCCGTCCGGCTCTTCGACGAGTGGTCCCCGCCGGGCTCCGAACAGTCGTTCCGCGCCGACCGCGAGGGCGTGCTGATCGTGGCCGCCCCGGCCGGCCGGCTCGTCGACGGCGCTCCCCCGCCGAGCGACCTCGTCGTCGAGGTGCACCGCGCGAGCCCCCGTTCGGTCCAGGAGGTCGAGCTCCCACCTCCGCTCGCCGAACCCCGCCTGGACTTCCGGATCGACCGGTCCACGGCCCGGAGCTACGAGGTCAAGGCGGGCGAGTTCATCCAGGTGATCGACGTCGAGGGCAAGCAGTGCTCGGACTTCCTGGCCTTCCACCGCCGAAAGCTCGACGACGGCATCGAGCGCGGCCTGGATTCCACCGTCACTCGAACGCTGATGGGCAGCGCGTACCCCATGCCCGGCCTGTTCGGGAAGTTCTACGACGCCGACATGGACCCGCTCGTCGAGGTCGTGCGTGACACGGTCGGGCGGCACGACACGTTCGGCCTCGCGTGCAACGCCAAGTACTACGAGGACTTCGGCTACCCCGGCCACGTGAACTGCACCGACAACTTCAACGGGGCGCTTGTCGTGTACGAGGTCGCCAAGCGCAAGGGCTGGCCCGCGCTCAACCTGTTCTTCAACACGGCGTTCAACGCCGAGAACGTGCTCGTCTCCGACGAGCCATGGTCGCGTCCGGGCGACTACGTCCTGTTCCGGGCGATGACCGACCTCGTGTGCGCCTCGTCGGCCTGCCCCGACGACATCGACCCGGCGAACGCGTGGAATCCGACCGACGTCCACGTCCGCGTCTACTCGCCCGAGCACCAGTTCAGCGCGGCGATCGCCCACCGCGTGACCCCCGAGTCCCGGCCGGTGCTCACCAGGAAGACCGGGTTCCACCCGAGGGTCGAGGCGCTCACCAAGAACCTCGTCGAGTACAACGGGTACTGGCTTCCCTCGCACTTCTCCAACGAGGGCGCGGTCGCCGAGTACTGGGCGTGCCGCGAGCGGGCCGCCATCATGGACCTGTCGCCCCTGCGAAAGTTCGAGGTCCTCGGGCCCGACGCCGAGGCGTTGCTGCAGTCGACGATCACGCGGGACGCGCGGCGGCTCTCAGTCGGCCGGGTCACCTACACGGCCCTGTGCAACGAGGCCGGCGGGATGATCGACGACGCCACGGTGTTCCGCCTCGGTCAGGACAACTTCCGGTTCGTGGGTGGCGACGACTACGACGGCGTGTGGCTCAAGGAGCAGGCCGAGCGGCGCGGGCTGCACGCCTGGGTCAAGGCCTCGACCGACCAGCTCCACAACGTCGCCGTGCAGGGGCCGGCGAGCCGCGAGATCCTGCGCGAGGTTGTGTGGACCCCGCCCGCCCAGGTGTCGCTCGACGATCTGGGGTGGTTCCGGTTCCTCGTGGGTCGGGTGCGAGCGTTCGACGGGATCCCGATCGTCGTCTCCCGTACGGGGTACACGGGCGAGCTCGGGTACGAAGTCTGGTGCCATCCCGAGGACGCCGGCGCCGTCTGGGACGCGATCTGGGAGGCCGGCGAGCCGCGCGGGCTCGCGCCGTTCGGCCTGGATGCCCTCGACATCGTTCGGATCGAGGCCGGGTTGATCGTGGCCGGCAACGAGTACGACCAGCAGGTCGACCCGTTCGAGGCGGGCATCGGGTTCGCCGTCGACCTGCGGGGGGACGAGGACTTCGTCGGGCGCGCCGCCCTCCAGGAGCGCCAGGCCCACCCGCAGCGGACGCTCGTCGGGCTGGCGGTCGAGGGCAACGAGTCGGCCGGGCACGGCGACCCCGTCTTCGTCGGGCGACAAGAGATCGGCGTCGTCACCTCGGGGACCCGCTCACCGGTGCTGAGGGCGACGATCGCACTGGCGCGGGTGGCGGTCGGGTTCGCGGAACTCGGGACCGGCGTCGAGGTGGGCAAGCTCGACGGCCTGCAGAAGCGGATCCCCGCCACGGTGGTCCGGTTCCCGTTCTACGACCCGGACAAGAGCCGGCCGAGGTCCTAGGCATGGCGACCGACGTCGCCGCCGATCCGCTCGAACGCTTCACCGACGAGCGGGTCGCGTCGTTCTGGCGCGACGGGTTCCTGGTCGTGGAGCAGGGCCTGATCGCCCCTCGCGCGCTCGAACGCCTCCGCGAGCGCTACCTGCCGCTGTTCGACGGCGAGTACGAGACCGGGATCCGGCCCGACGAGGTGAACTGGGTGAAGGGCCGGGATCCCGAGGACCGTACCCGGCAGCTCTGCAACGCGTGGAAGTCGGACACGGTGATCGCGGCGCAGGTGCTCTCGGCCCGGCTCGGCCGACTCGCGGCGCAGCTGATGGGGTACGAGGGGGTTCGGATCCTGCAGGACAACGTGCTGTGGAAGCCGCCGGGGACCAAGGCGATCGGGTTCCACCAGGACGGATCGTACGCCGACTATCTCGTGCCGCCCGAGATGGTGACGTGCTGGATGTCCCTGCACGAGACGGCCGCCGACGCCGGTCCGATCGCGTACGTCCGCGGCTCGAACCACTGGGGCGTCTCGCCTCCCTCGCGGGCGCAGTTCCACGCGCCCGAGGACTGGCTGGCGGGCGTTCGGGACGCGCAGCCCGCGGACGCGTCCGAGCTCGAGATCGTCCCGGTCGTCGTCAAGGCCGGCGGCGGTGCGTTCCACCACAACGCGACGTGGCACGGCTCGGAGCCGAACCGCAGCGGCACCGTGGCCCGGATGGGACTCGTCTCCCACATGTTGCCCTCGAACGCGCGCTTCCACGAGACGAACGTGGACGTGAACTACTCTCGGTACCGCCGGCACGGTGATCTGTCGATGGACGAGTCGTTCTTCCCCGTCCTGTGGGACCGCGACGGCTACCGCACACCGTGGCTGTCGGACCTGCCCGACATCGAGCGCTGACGCTCGTCACCCAGGCGTGCCCGGTCCGCGTCAGCCGCGGACCCGGCCGGCGAGGACCTCGAGGACGCGCCAGGCGAGGTCGGGTTCGGCCCCGAGCGCACGCCTGAAGGTGGCCCGCGACAGCGCGATGCACCGCAGACCGCTCTCGGCGATGACGTCGGCGGTCCGGGGCCTCCCGTCGAGCATCGCCACCTCGCCGAAGAACTGGCCGGCACCCAACCGGGCGACCTCCCGCCCGTCCCGCACGACCCGGGCATACCCTTCGAGGATGACGAACGCGTCCTCGCCGCGCTCCCCCTGGCGGATCACCGTCTCCCCGGACTCGAACACGTGCTTCTCGCCGGCGGACAGCAGCCTATCGCGCATCGCAGGCGGGAGCGCGCCGAGGATCGAGCCCTCGGGGGCCGAGAGCGCCTCGTAGTGGCCGCCGTGGAACAGGAGCGGGCTCCCCTGCCCGTAGTGGGCGTACTCCACGAACGCGAGGAACAGCGAGTGGTCGCCTCCCCAGTACGATCGTGTGACCCTCGCGACCAGATGCGCGAGGGCGCCCTCGACGAGCGGCGTCTCGCGGACTACGTCGAAACTGGGGTCGGGTCCGGTGCCACCCGGCCGCCCGGCGAAGCGATCCGACAGCGCCTCCTGCTTCTCGGAGAGCACGCTGATCCCGATCCGCTTACCCTCGTTCAGCATCGCGTGCATCTTCGCGCGACCGTCGACCGAGATCAGCACCAGGGGCGGCCGAAGCGAGACCGACATGAACGCGTTGGCCGTCATCCCGTGCACCTGGTCGGCGGAGGTCGTCGTGATGACCGTCACACCCGTCGCGAACATCCCGAGCGTCCGTCGGAACGCGAGGACCGGGTCCTCGCCCTCCTCGCCCTCGATCTGCATCTCGTCGTGCGGGGACGTCTCCTCCCACGCGCCGGCGGTGAGCGCGTCGGCGGCCCACGACGGGAACGCGCCGATCGGGAGGTCGAACTCGACGGGGACGTCGTCCCGCCGGCTCATGCCGTTAGCTCCAGGGGAAGGGTGAATGGCTCACGGGGTGGAGCGCTCCCTGGGAGTACCGGGAGAACCGGAACGGCTCGAACAGCGCCTGCCGCTCCCCCAGCACCTCCCTCGCCGCGAGCGCCCCCACGCCGATCATCTTGTAGCCGTGGTTCGAGTCCGCGATCACGTGCACGTTCTCGTGGAACGTGTCGAACACGGGGAAGCTGTCGGGGGTGAACGCGCCGATCCCACCGGTGGGCGCCCGGCGATAGAGCCCGCGCTTGCCCTCGAACCGCTTGTGCGCGTGCGCGAGCGCCGAGGTCCACATCCGCTCGAATCCCTCCCCCACGACGAACTCGGCGCTCTCGGGCCCGTAGGGGTCGACCGCCACCTCGTCGGCCGGCTGGTCGACGACCCACGGCATCGCCCCGCCCTGCACGCCGCCGAAGTTGAAGTCCGGCTTGTAGTAGATGCCCCAGAGCTCGTCGGTCACGAGCGAGCCATCGCTGTCGTCGAGCAAAGGGGCGTCGGTGTCGAGGTGGACGACGGGCGGCAGGTTGCAGTCGTTGTCGAGCAGGTAGGAGGGATCGACGCCCAGCGTCCCCTCGACCAGGCACCAGTAGGTCCACATCGGCCGTTGGTGGTCGCGGCCGTCCCGGCCCCTGACCGTCACGGTCCCCGGCAACTCCAGCATGTGCCAGAGATCGCGCACCCACGGGCCCGCGGCGACCACGACCCGCTCACACGCGATGGTGCCCCGGTCCGTGACCACCTTCGAGACCGCGCTCCCGTCGCGCTCGAACCCGGTCACGGTCACCGGCGCGAGCACCTCGACGCCGAGCGCCTCGCCCTTGGCACGGAGGCCGAGCATCGAGGGCATGCTCTCGGCGTACCCGCCCTTCTTCTCGTGCAGGACGGCCGTCACGTTCCTGGCCTGCCAATCCGAGAAGATCGACTCCATGTAGTCGCGGCACTCGTCCTCGCCCTCGATCAGGTCGGAGGCGTAGCCGATCGCCTGCTGCTGCTCGTGGATCGCGGCGACGTCCTCGTGCATCACCTCGGGCGCGACCTGCAGGTACCCGACCGGGTGGTAGTGGAACGCCTCCGGATCGGACTCCCAGACCTCCACCGAGTGCGCCATCAGCTCGCGCATCGCGGGCTGGAAGTAGTTGTTGCGGATCACCCCGCACGCGAGCCCCGACGGACCGGCGCCCACGCCGGTCTTGTCCAACACGACGACGTCCGCGCCCGAGCCGAGCCCCCGCGACTCGAGCTCCTTCGCCAGGTGCCAGGACGTCGAGAGCCCGTGGACGCCGGCCCCGATCACGACGACCTTCGCGCTCCGCGGCAGCGACACGCTAGTGCTCCTTACGGACGGGGCAGACGCAGAACAGGGTCCCGTGCGGTGCCGCCATCGTCGTCCAGCTCGAGCCACCTCGGTCGGTCTCGTCGACGCGCCACGCGATCCGGGCGCCGAGGCCCTCGAGGCGCGCCACCTCGGCCTCGGGATCGTCGACGCGGAGGTCCAGGTGGACGGCGGTCTTGCCCGGCGAGACGACGTCCACCCGCTGGATCAGCAGGATGGGACGGGTGTCGCCCTCGGGCGGTCCGAGCGCCGTGTACGCGCCCCGCTCGTACAGCCGCTCGTAGCCCAGCGCCTGCTTCCAGAAGGCGGCCGCGGCGTCGGAGTCGACCGCGTCCACGACGATCTCGATCGAGGAGTTCATCCGACCGTCGCCGCCTCTCGGGTGCCGGCGCGCTCGATGGCCGCACCGACGAACGCCCGCCACAGGCCGAGCGAGCGCTCGTCCTCCTGCCACTCCTCGTGCAGCTCCCACTGGACGCCGATGACGAACGCCCGGGCCCGCGGCATCTCGACCGCCTCGATCACACCATGCGGGGCTCGGGCGACGGCCTCCAATCCCTCGCCGAGCCGTTCGATCGCCTGATGGTGATAGCTGTCGACCACGGCGCGCGACCCGAGGTGCGACGCGAGCATCGACCCCGGTTCGATCTCGACGGGGTGCGTCGGGTGCGGCGGACGCTCGGTCCCGTCAAGCGTCGCGGCCACCAGGGCACGCCACTCGTCCCACTTCGCTCCCGGATGGTCGGCCCCTGCCTCGGGGAACTCCTCGAGATCGCCGTAGAGCGTGCCGCCGAACGCGACGTTCAGCACCTGACATCCGCGACAGATCGCGAGCAGCGGGAGTCCCGCCTCGACGGCCGAACGCGCGTAGTGCAACTCGATCTCATCGAGGTGAGGTTGGCCGGGCAGGTGTTTCGGGTGCGGTTCCACGCGGCCGTATCTCCAGGCCTCGACGTCCCGGCCACCCGCGAGCACGAGCCCATCGAGCCGGCCGAGCAGCTCGACGCGGTCCTCGGCCCGCTCGAAGTACGGCAGCAACAGCGGGAGCGCGCCGGCCGCGAGCAGCGGCCGTCCGTACCCGAACCCGTAGTAGTCACCGTAGTCCGCGAAACCCTCGGAGATCCCGACGATCGGTCGGTGGCCCACGCTCAGTGCCCGGCGGGCTTCTCCCAGCCCTCCAGCGTGGCGGGCCGCCAGTCGGTCCCGACGGTCTCGGAGCCCTCCACCCACGGCCCGAGCTTGGGCTGAGGGAACTTCGCGTGCTGCACCTTCAGCAGGATGCCGTACGAGTTGCCCTCGGTCAGGTGCTTCATCAGCACCTTGCGCGCCATCTCGTCCTCGCGTCCCTCCGGGATCTCGAAGTAGATCTTCAGGAACGAGTTCGAGTAGCGGTCGAAGACCGCCGGCTTGCCGTCCTCCTCGAGCAGGTGGATGTCCTCGAGCCAGTTGAGGTCCTGGCCGGGCGTGAGCGCGTCCAGGTCGATGTCCTCGACCAGCGACCGGTCCTCCTGGTACGGGAACCGATGGCCCGCGAGCTCCTCGGCGTCGAGCGTCCCCTTGATCGTCAGGTGCTGGTCCCTCATCCGGATCACGCTCCCGCGTACTGGCCGGTGTCCGCCAGGTACTTCTGCATCATCGTCTTGAGCTCCTCGAGCGTGGCCTCCTCGGTGACGCCGGGGATGTAGTTGGTGCCGGCGAGCGGCACCTTGGCCATCGCCGCCGCCTCGACCGTGAGCGCGCACAGGTCCTCGGGCTCGAGCGAGTGCACGTTGGTCTTGCCGCACGCCCGGGCGAGCATCTGCAGCTCCATCGTCATCGCGGTGAGCAGGTTGTAGACGCGCTCGGCGGCCTCGTCCACCTCCAGGCGCTTTCGGAGCTCGGGGTCCTGCGTCGTGATCCCGACGGGGCACCGGCCGGTGTGGCAGTGGTAGCACTGGCCGGCCGGGACGCCGACCGTGCCCTCGTAGTCGGTCACCCCCGGGATCTCCTTGTTGCAGTTCAGCGCCATCAGCGCCGTCGTCCCGATCGCGACCGCCTTCGCCCCGAGCGCGAGGCACTTCGCCACGTCCGCGCCGTTGCGGATCCCGCCGGCGACGATCAGGTCGATGTCGTCGGCCAGGCCGACGTCCTCGAGCGCCCGCCGAGCCTCGGGGATCGCCGCCATCAGCGGGATGCCGGTCTCCTCGGTCGCGATGTGCGGCCCGGCGCCGGTGGACCCCTCGGCGCCGTCGAGGTAGATCGTGTCCGGTCCGCACTTGGCGGCCATCCGAACGTCGTCGTACACCCGAGCGGCTCCGAGCTTCAGCTGGATCGGGATCCGGTAGTCGGTCGCCTCGCGGACCTCCTGGACCTTGAGCGAGAGGTCGTCGGGCCCGAGCCAGTCGGGGTGCCGAGCCGGCGAGCGCTGGTCGATGCCCGGCGGGAGCGAGCGCATCTCGGCCACCTGCTCTGTCACCTTCTGACCCATCAGGTGGCCACCCAGGCCCACCTTGCAGCCCTGGCCGATGAAGAACTCGCAGGCGTCGGCCACCATCAGGTGGTGCGGGTTGAACCCGTAGCGGCTCTGGATGTTCTGGTAGTACCACTTGATCGAGAGGTCGCGTTCGGGGGGGATCATCCCTCCCTCGCCCGAGCACGTGGCCGTCCCCGCCATCGACGCGCCCTTGGCGAGCGCCATCTTCGCCTCCAGGGACAGCGCGCCGAAGCTCATCCCGGTGATGTAGATCGGGATGTCGAGCTCGATCGGGTCCTTCGCGAACCGCGCCCCGAGCACCGTCTTGGTCTCGCACTTCTCCCGGTAGCCCTCGATCACGAACCTGGTGAGCGTCCCGGGCAGGAACATCAGCTGGTCCCAGTGCGGGATCGGCTTGAACATCGAGAACCCGCGCATCCGGTACCGGCCGAGCTCGGCCTTCACGTGGATGTCGTTGATGACCTCGGGCGTGAAGATCTGGCTGTGGCCGAGGACATTCTGCCGGGAGGACACGTCTTCTGCTGGCACGGTTCGCAGGCCTCCTAGTGGATGACGAGCTTGCGCTCGGACGGCTCGAGGTTGTCGTAGTTGTAGAGGACCTTGCCGCAGACGAACTTCTGGAACTCGGGCGGCGCTCCGAGGTCGTAGATCCGGAACTTCCGCTTGATCAGCTCCGTGTCGGCGTCGGTCCACTCACCCGGCACGCAGTCGATCCCGAGCGACTTGACGGTCCCTCCCACGTAGATCTCGCCGTCGTACATCGAGTCGCCGAGGCCCGGCCCCACGTCGCCGAGGATGATCTGGCGACCCCGCTGCATCATGAACGCGGTGCTCGAGCCGGCGTCGCCGCCGACGATGATCGTGCCGCCCTTCTGGTCGATCCCGGTCCGGGCGCCGACCGCGCCCTTCACGACGATGTCGCCGCCGCGGAGCGCC
>Ga0209887_1000684_pt1 | contig 10342 bp, 11 predicted proteins | sample GWRWN1_30_40_FD_187230 | JGI IMG/M metagenome (GOLD analysis project Ga0209887, IMG submission 187230) | Riverbed sediment microbial communities from areas with no vegetation in Columbia River, Washington, USA - GW-RW N1_30_40 (SPAdes)... | ecosystem: Environmental > Aquatic > Freshwater > River...
GCTTTACGAGCAGCCGCATTTCAGAGATGTCCTCAAAGGCCGCCCGCCGGTGCGCGACGGCATCTGGAATTACCAAAAGAGAGCAGCATCAAGGAAACTGTAATACCTTTCATGCATTCAAGGTAATGCCGACGAGATGTGGTTCTAGTGCCAAGCCACAAAGTGACGGGGTGTCGTTAATCGGCTTGGGGCAGTTTTCTTAAAAGCTTGCTGAAATCATCTTTGCTCATCTTGCCGGAAGCGATGCGAATCATGGCATTTTTCAGCCGGCCTCTTGGATCCAGGATAGTCATACCGTTCAGTTCGAGAAAAACCAGCGCGGCGGCAAGCGCGGTTCGTTTGTTGCCATCGATAAACGGATGATTTTGGCACAGGTGATAGGCGTAGGCAGCGGCCATTGCATAGTGATCTCCATGCAGCCACTCGCCTGCAAAGGACGCCTCCGGTTGGGCGAGCGCGGATTCGAGCAACGCTAAATCTCGAAGTCCAGCCTGGCCGCCATAGCGATGAATTTGATCGGCATGGATTTCGATCGCTTCGGCAAGTGTCAAGAAAAGCGTATCCGCCACGCAAGGCTACTCTGCCAAAGCTTTGAGCGTTTTGCCGTGCCGGCGGTTTACCGCTTCGAGCGCGGAACGGAAGCGCTGTTCGCGCCGCGCGCTCTTAATCGGTGACACGATGAGATTTCGCCCGTCCGTGGCAATCTCCAGCGGCGTGTCCATCGTGATGTTCAGAAGGTCTAATACGGGCTTGTCGATGATCAAGGCGGCGCTGTTGCCATGCTGAGTGAGCCGTTTAACCATGGGGATCTCCTTGAGAGTACTATAATGTATATCCAATGTATCATGCGATTCGGCAGGGTCAAGAAGTGGTATGGATTCTGCTGCAAAACCCTATGAACGCTTCGACTCGGCATGAACGGGGAAATCTCCGATGATTTTCACAAAGCCAACCGCTATATCTGGCAGAACCGGGAAGGCACGGCGCAGGTTCATTTAGTGAGTGGTTTAAAATCGACAATGAAATGGCCGTCGCCGCTTATGACAGCATCGCCGAGGCCTTCAACGATGACGGCAGTCTTCCGAAAGCGGGCTGCGTATTCTGATCGACGAGGCCAAGAGGGATAGTAAAAATAACCCGTGATGTTACATCTAATGAAGTAGCGGACCTCTCGATCCTCCTCGAAGCGCAAAGAGAACGGGAACACCACACTAGCGCCGATGATTCACAGAAAGCGCCGAAGAGCGATCTCCTCCGCTCGCGGGCAATGGGTCTGTGCCTCGGCTAGCATGATCCTTGGAAAACCGCACCCTGCCGGATGGTCCAGCGCACCGCGATCCGCTGCTCGGTTGTCATCTCGCCACCGACGGAATCCCGCAGCTTGGTTGGTTCGTTGACTATCTGTAATACGGCGATGTCGGCGTCGCGTCCAACTTCGAGGCTACCGAGCCGATCCTGCCAGCCAATAACGACGGCGGGATTGATTGTGCACATAGCGATGATCTGATCCAGGTTTAAACCCAAAGCCAGGAACTTGGTGAGGACCGTCGGCAAATTACCGACGACGCCGAATCCGGGTTGTTTCAGACGACCGTGTAAGTCGGAGCTGATCACATTCGGCAACAAGCCGTCGCCCATGGCTCGGCGGACGAGATTGAAATCGAAATGGCCGCCGGCGTGACCCACGTCAAAAATGACTCCACGCTCCTGGGCCTTGCGAACGGCAATGAGGAGGTGCCCCGACGCATCCACGATGGAAGGCTTTTGTGGCGTGTAGCAGTGGGTCACGATGTCCCCCGCTCGAAGAGTGTCGACGATCTCTTCCATGGATATGCCGGTGTCGCCCACGTGAACCATCACCGGTGATCGAGAACCGTCGCCGGCTTGAATCGCCAGACGTAACGCTTCACGCCCGTTATCTCCCACGCCTTTTTTGTGGAGCCGAACCTTGATGCCGACGCCGACGTCAGGAGATTCCTTCACGCTTACCGCGGCGGCGTCAGGATCGGCAAACCGCACGTTCTCTAATTCTCCCGGATCATTCAGCACACCATGCTGCGCAACAGCAACAAACGCTAACATGCGCGTTTTTGATGGTTCATTGACCAACTTCTTGAAACCGAGGAAATTGACCGGGCCTGAGGAGCCGGCATCAATGGCGGTTGTCACCCCGCTCGCAAGGCAAAGCGAGTCGGCATTGAAACCGTACGGGTTGACCCCCCAGTAGCTATGAACGTGGAAGTCGATGAGCCCCGGGGTAACGTAGCAACCGCGGACGTCCAGAATTTTCTTTGCATTCTCCCGCGGCAGCTTTGGTTGAATGGCCGCGACGCGCCCATCCATGATGGCCACGTCCGACTCCTGGCGCAGGCCCGAACCGGGATTCAGCACGGTGCCGCCGGTCAACAACAAATCGAGTGTGTCACTCATAAAATCGCAACAAAGAGATTAAGGAATCACCGCAATCGCGTTCACCTCTAACAACAACTCAGGTCGCGCCAAAGCCACGACCTGGACCATAGTGCTGGTTGGAAAGTTAGACCCCAATATCTCTCGTCTCGTTTCGTTGATGTCTCGATGATTGCGCACGTCGGTGGTGAAAATGTTCATCGCGACGACGTCGTTGAGTGTTCCGCCGGCGGCCTCAACGGCCTTTTTGATTTTCTCGATAATGTACCGCGTCTGCGCACGCGCATCTCCGGCACCTACTACATTGCCTTGCGGATCCGAAGCCGTCTGACCCGCGACAAATACCATGCGGCCCGGTTGGGCGATGGTGACCACCGAATAACTGCCGCGAGGTATCGGTAGTCCCTCAGGGTTCATTGCCGTCTTTGCCATAATTGTATGCCTCCTTTTTGAGTATTTGATTGTCGCGCAATGCCAGCAACTATTGTGCATCACCACCCGTGCTTGGCTCGAGCCGCAGAGTTTCTGCGCAGCTAGTCCAAGCCAAGCCACGCGCTCGCGGTTTCGTGAAAAAAAAGTTCTTCCAGCGCGGGCTCCCGCTCCAGAAGGCCCTGCTGCAGCTGGTAGCGGATCAACGTCTCTAAGGACTTCCGAGTTGAGACGTCAAAGCCGTAGCCATAAGGGTCGTAACCGATCGCTTCACTCAGCCACCGGGCTTCCTCTTTCTCTTCTTCGTTCATATACTTTTCGGCCAAGCCGCGCGCTTTGCGGAAAGCCGACAGCAGACTGTTTGCGATCCACGGCTGCTGCGCAACCAGTTCTTCCTGAAGGACCAGAGTATGGATAACCGGAATCACCTGGGTCCGACGAAAATAATCGGCTTCTTCCCCGTGATAATCACGGAATAGACGACGCAGTCGAGAATTTTTTGCCAGAGAACCGTAAGGCTCCAGCGCGGCATCAATCTCGCCGGTCTCCACCAGTTCAATGGCGTGCTCCCGGGTTCTCGGGAGAGGGATGAAGTTCACAATCACGGATTTCGGCGGCGGGCAAACGGCCTCCTCGCCGACATCGGGCTCCGCCACATGCCATTCCATTTCCTCCGGAGACACGCCGTATTCGTTCTGGAGCAGCCCGCGGAGCCAAACGGCGGTTGTGGCGTTGTAGCGATGCGCGCTCACACGCTTGCCCTTGAGTTCCGACGCATGGCTCAGAGTGGAGGTGACGGGACAAAAAATGCAGCGATGCCGAAACTGGCGCGCGGGAAAAATCGGCAACCCGCGAAGCGAGACCCCTCTCATCCGCGCGAGAATCAGAGAGGAAGTCGAACATTCGCCGCCGTCAATGGCGCCGCCAAGGATGGCCCGGTGGCGGGCTCCGGTATTATCCAGCCCGTCGCCGAATTGACTCTCGCAGCGCAGTTGGATCCCTTCAGGCCGAACAGTCCCGTCGAACAACGCGCGGGTGCGAGGAGTCACCGCAAAACCCAAGGTTAGTTTGATCGATTCGGCCATGTCATCCTCCGGGAAAGACTACGTCCATCCCCTCATCCATTTTTCCCTCAGCCTCACCTTGTTCGCGTAAAAGCGCCATTCGTAGGAGTAACCGCTCCCTGCTCTGCGGGCGCGCGCCACATCGGGGCGATTGAGCAGGATCTCTTTGCTGTTTGCCATCTCCGCGACAAACTCCGCTGTCGGCCCGGCAAATCCGATCGCGTGCGCCAAAACCTGGATCTTTGCCGTTCTTTCCAAATAAAGCGCGGTCATACAAGCTTCATCAATGCTCTTGCCCGCGGTGACGAGCCCGTGAGCCTTGATGATCACGGCCCTGCCCTGCCCCAGGATTCGAGCCAGGTCTGCGCCTTCTGCGTCATCTTTGATATGAATAGGCCGAGCATAAAAGGGTACGCCCTGCTCGAAAGGGATCGACTGCATGTGGACCGCGGCGACGGTCCTGTCCGCTAGACTCAACACGATGCACATCGGCGCATGCGCGTGGGCAATCGCTTGCACATCCGGTCTGGCTTTGAAGATCTGGGTATAGATAGGCGCCTCGAAGGGCGGCGTGCCGACGCCCGAGATCTTTCTTCCTGAATAATCGAAGCGGACGAGCCAATCCTTGCGCTCCTCGCCTGCCGGCGGACGAATCGATTTGACCATGATGCCTTTCTCCCCCGGCAGCCGTACTCCGATATGGCCCCATATATCGCCCATCTCCCATTCGAGAATGCTGGAGGCGATCTTCAAATCCCGCTCTAGCGTCTTGACGGAATTGGCACCGTTGAATTTTTTTTTCATACCGACAAGACGGCTCCGATCGTTACCAAGGAATCTGTTCGTACCGACAATTCGCCCGGGAAATCGAACTGCATCATAAAGAAAGCTCGTCGCCCGCCGCAAACATCGCACATAATTCATCGCCGTTGCAAATCCTGCAGCTCTTATCGGCGGTGCCGGCTCCGCGACGGCGCTGCAAAGTGAGCTGAAAACACATGCCCGACTCAAGCGCTCTTCAAGCTCTCGTCGAAAATTGCGTCGGCCTCGCCCGCTCGCAGGTGCCGCGCGCTCCGGACGGCCCGGATTGCTCACGCGCATGATTTTCAGCGCCGACCACCTGTGTCGCCTGGCAAAGCGAAGTTGCGACGATCGTCGCCGAAAACAACTTCAACGTAATTCTTGTTTCCAGAAACAAAACCTTTACTAGCCATCCACTTGCATTGCTCGGTGTCAACCACACTTTCTTGACGCGTTGCTTCACACTGTGTTAGAGCCGTCGTATTGGGGAGAATTCCACTTATGGGAACACTTGCCGAAGACATTGAGAGAGCGCGCGGTTTATACCGATCCATCACGACGCCTTGGAAGCGGCCGCGTTTCCCCGATCCGCCATCTGAATTCTTGTCGCCGGAAAAATTTCTCGAGCTCGCTAAGGAAGCCGTTCTGGTGCATCACACGAAGATCAATCACCCCTTCTGCGTAAAATTATTTCGCGGCGAGTGGACGGTGAAGCAGCTGCACGGCTGGATCAAGCAGGAGTATCACGCGGTCATGCAGACGCTGAGAAACGACGCGAACATTGTCGCCAACGCGGGAACGCTGGCCGAGATTCGCGAGCAACTGGGCGTGCTGATCGAAGAAGCGGGAGAAGACATCTGCGGCGGCAAATATCCGGCTCACCCGGAGCTCTTCGTCAGAATGGGCGAGGGACTCGGTTTGAAGCGAGAGGAGATTGTCAACTCCGAGCCTTCGGCGCTGATGCAATTGATCATCGATGAAGAGCGCTATCGAGGGTTGCGCCTAACGATCGGCGGCTTGCCGTCCAACCTGCGCCTCGGCGAAAGGATCAACGCCCTGGTTTTTGCGATTTGGGCCGAGGTTTTGCGTGATAAATATCATGTTCCCGAGAAGGCCCTGGATTTCTTTCACGCCCACGCGGTCGATGAGGAACACGGAAAAGTCGGCGAGCGCGTCATCATGAGCAGGGCCACGACCAAGGAAGCTCAAACCGACATCTGGATGAGACTGAAAAAAGGCCAGGCCAAGCAGTGGATCAATTACGACGCTTACTACGAAGCGGCCGAGATCGCCGGCGAAGAAGTCCTCGGATGATTTTCCGCAGAGCAGTGCGCTCGTGAAGGCGATGAAAAAAACACTTTTAACGGCGGCTCTGCTGTTAATTTTTACACCACTGGTTTCGGCGCAAGAGAAGAAACTCGAACCTCTGGTCGTTTCTTATGCGTCGGTGTCCGGCAGCCGGGCGCCGTTGTGGATCGCTAAAGAGATGGGCCTTTTCGAGAAGTATGGCTTGGACGGAAGGCCCATCTATGTTCCCGCGGGTTACCCTTCTGTGAGTGCCTTGATTAGCGGTGATGTTCAGTTCATCGCCACCGGCGGATCAGTGGTCGCAGCGGCAGCCGCGCGGGGCGCCCAGGTGGTCATGGTGGCGACTCTGGGGTCCATTGCTTATAAGCTCATGGCTCACCCGTCGATCTCCACCATTGAAGGACTCAGAGGCAAAGTGATCGGCGGGCTTCGGCCCGGCACGACGACGGACTTCGTGCTCCAACGGATTCTCCTCAAAGTCGGCCTCACCCCCGGCAAAGATGTCACGATCCTTCCCACAGGGCTGAGCCGATCCGACGAGAGACTACTCTTGATGTTTCAGGGCAAGATCCAGGCGACCATCGGAACCGTCGATAACGTCGCACAGCTGGAGTTGAAGGGCTTGAAGGTGAACGTTATAGCCGATCCGCTCGAATTGGGAGTCTCGACACCTGCTAGTGACATCTCCTCCACACGCCCGTTTTTAGCCAACCAGCGCAATCGGGCAAAGGCATTTCTCAGGGCTTTTTGCGAAGCGATCTGGCTGGGCAGAAATGATAAGGAAGTGGCTTTTCGCGTTTACCGGAAATACATGAGGATCGACGAGCCCAAGCTATTGGACTCGATGCATCGAAACTACCTGTTGACATCCATTCCCGTCAAACCCTATCCCATAGAGGATGCCATTCAGGCGGATCTTGAAGACTTGAGTTCGAGCATCGCCGAGCTGAGAGGCAAGAAAGCGTCCGACTTCATGGATACATCGCTATTAAGAGAATTGGAGAACGAAGGATTTTTTGCCCGCCTGCACGCGCAAAAGACGAGGTAGTTCGTTGGCAGAACGCAATTCTCCTGAGTGGAATTTGCTATGCCCGTTGTAAGGCTTGCCTATAGGGATGAAGACCGAACGCCGGTTATTTTCTGCATCAAAGAGATGGCTCGGTGCCACTACGATGTCGACGTCGAGGTCGTCCTGATCAAAGGGACAAAGGACTACGAAGCGGCGCTGTTCAATCATTCTTGTGACGTGATCATCGAGCATCTGGAGTATCTCTACAACGCGGCTGCGCAGGGAAAGAAGGTTACCCTGTTCTGCGCGCCGAGCCTGAGGCGGGGATTGGAGTTAGTCGTCCCCGCCGACGTGCAAAACGCGGAAGCTTTCAGAGGGAAAAAGTTGGCAGTTCGCGCCTCCGGCAGACCCCACGCGCTCGTGCTGTGGCTCAGGATGATGGGGTTGGAGAACGACATGAAGATCCAGATCATCGGCGATGATGAAGTCGGTCGCTGGGGACAGTGGAAAAAAGTCGTGAGCGGCGAATGCATCGCTACCTTCATGTCCGATTTGTACCTGCCGAACGCGCTTGCCGCCGGCTTGAAGGTTTTGCCGGTGCCGGATCTCCCGGTGGTGGCTCATTACGCCCAAGCTTGTTTGTCTGAATTTGCCAGAGAGAATTCAGATCTACTTAGAGATTATACCAAAGCGGTGATTCACGCCGTTTGTTTGATGATCCTGAGAAGAGACGAGGCTTTGGAAGTTGTCGGCCAGGAACCGATGAAGCGGATGAAGATTACAAATCAGCGTGAGTTGGAAAGGCAGTTCGACTCGATTGTAAAGCTGCTGCAGCTAAAACCCTATCCAACGCCGCAAGCGGTCGCCAATACTTTCGAGATTGCCACCGCGGAATTCGGCGCCGCCGACATCAATCCATTGACGCTCTGGGATCTCCATTGGGTAAAAGAGCAGGACGACGCCGGCTTCATCGATAATTTGATCGCGCAGCTGAAACGCTATTAGGTTGATGAAAAAAGGTGTACATGCTTCGAGGGTTTTCCAGCATCCTGCGAGTAATATTGGGGCTAATCAGAATGTTCAAAACCATCAGTAACGGAATTTCTCCCGAGGCGATCCCCTTCGTAATAGCGCTTCTGCTAATTTCCACAGGTTCGGCATCTGCGCAAGAGAAGAAGCCAGAAGCCCTCAACGTTGCCTACACCTCAGCCACCGCAACCCGCGCTCCCCTCTGGATTGCAAAGGAAACGGGACTGTTTGAAAAACACGGAGTCGATATCCGGCTCATCTACATTCGGGCGGGCAGCCCGTCGATCAGCGCGCTCGTTTCCGGAGACGTTCAGGTGAGCTCGGATCCTGCCGCAGCCGCGGTCATTGCAGCGGCGCGCGGCGCTCCCGTCGTCGTGATCGGCACTTATGGATTGGCTAGCTATCGGTTAGTGGCTCATCCGTCGATCACGTCGGCGCAACATCTGAAAGGAAAAACCATCGCCAGCGTTCGACCCGGCAGCGGCCCCGACGCCCTGCTCCATCGGTTCCTGCCCAAAATAGGTTTGACGCCAGGGAAGGACGTGGCCATCCTCCCCACGGGCATTTCGGAATCGAACAGAAGAATTACCGGCATGCTCCAAGGTAACTACGACGCCACGTTGGCCAGCTGGGATAATATCGTGCAAATGGACCTTTTGGGGCAGAAGATCAACGTGCTCGCCGACCCTGCAGATTTTAGTGTGCGCACTTCGGTGAGTGATTTCACTTCGACGCGGCCGGTTGTCAGGGAACGTCGCGCTGCCGTGAAGTCTTTTTTCCGCGCTTTCATCGAGGCAAGTTGGCTGGGCAGGAAAGATCGGGATCTGGCGTTTCGCATTTTTCGCAAGTATCTCAAAATTGAAGACCCGAGGCTGTTGGATTCCATGCACAAGAACTATTTGGGAGTAAGAAATCCCTTGAAGCCCTATCCCCTCGACGATGCTCTGGAAGCGGATATTGAATATTTGAGCACGACTCTGGTTCCCGAGCTGAAGGGCAAGAGCGCCGCTGATTTCATCGACGCCTCGCTTCTGCGAGAAATCGAAAATGAAAATTTCTTTACCCGTCTGGAGCAGCGATGAGGCGTGGCGCTTGAAAGTCTGAAGGCAGAAGGAGTTAACGCTATGGGAGAGATTCTCGGTATCGGCATGACCCACGCGCCACACCTTCAATTTACCGATGAGAACATGGCCAACGTCCTGCGCCGGCTGCTGAAAAGCGAGCGCACGCCCGCGGCGATGAAAGATCCACAGAACTGGCCGGCGGGTATGCGCGCGGAATGGGGCGACGACGAGGGACTGACAGCCGCGCGCGAGCATCGCGCCGCGCTCCTCGAGGGCGTGCGCGCCGCGCGCGCGGCGCTGGACGCCTTCAAGCCGGATTGCGTTTTGATATGGGGCGACGACCAGTACGAAAACTTTCGCGAGGACGTGATCCCGCCCTTCTGCATCTACGCTTTCGATGAAGTCGACTGCGCGCCCTTTAAAGCGAGCGACGGCCTCGGCGCCGACGCCAACGTGTGGAACGAGCCGGCGGACACAGTCGTAAAAATCAAGGGCCATCGGGAAGCGGCTAATTTACTCGCTCACAGGCTCCTCGAAAATGGCTTTGACGTCACTTGGTCCTATCGACTGCATCACGCTCAAGTGCTCAGCCACGCCTTCGCGCGCACGATTCTCTATCTCGACTACGATCGCAAAGGTTTTCCCTATCGAATCATCCCTTTCCATGTGAACTGTTACGGTAGCAATCTGCGCATAAAAGGAAAAGGCATCGAGGGCCGGCCGCCGCCTTCGCCAACCCCTTGGCGTTGCTACGATCTGGGAAAACAAATCGCGCGCATCATCGAGGAAAGCCCATGGCGCGTGGCGCTGATCGGTTCATCGAGCTGGTCGCACGGCACGCTCACGGCCAAGCATCATTTCTTATATCCCGACGTGGAAGTGGATCGACAGCGGTTCGCGGAATTAAAAGCCGGGCAGTTACGCCGGTGGCGCGACTTGGATCCTGATCAGATGCGTTTCTCGGGCCAACATGAGATGTTGAATTGGCTCTGTCTGGCGGGCGCCATGGAAGGGCGCAAAGCTTCGCTCGAGCTCTTCGTCGAGTCTTATATTTTCAATTCGGACAAGGCGATGGTTTTGTTTCCACCCGCGCTCTCTTGATGAAAAAGCGCGAATTCTAAACTCCAAGGAGCGATTCATGAAGAAAGTCACGGTCGTGGACATTCAACGCATGAAGCAAGAAAAAAAGAAAATTGTCACGATGACAGCCTACGATTTCCAGATGGCGC
>Ga0209887_1000685_pt1 | contig 10338 bp, 10 predicted proteins | sample GWRWN1_30_40_FD_187230 | JGI IMG/M metagenome (GOLD analysis project Ga0209887, IMG submission 187230) | Riverbed sediment microbial communities from areas with no vegetation in Columbia River, Washington, USA - GW-RW N1_30_40 (SPAdes)... | ecosystem: Environmental > Aquatic > Freshwater > River...
GAGAGGTGGCTGGTCGACGTGGTCGGATCGTTCCTGGGGGGCGGGGCCGTGTACGCGGGTGCGCTCGTGGCCGTAGGGCTGAAGCCGGGCGAGCGGCGCGCCGTGATGCACGTGGTCGGGCGGCTGCTCGGCCGCGGGGCGCCGGCGTGACGTTCGAGGTCCGGCCGGTCCGCGACGAGGACCGGAGCTGGGTCCGCGAGCTGATCGAGGAGCGGTGGGCCGACGAGTTCGTGGTCGGCCACGGGGTCGTATCCCGCCCGGCCGAGCTCGACGGGTTCCTGGCGATGGAGGGCAGCGACGTGGTCGGCCTGGCGACCTATCGGATCGAGGGCGGTGCCTGCGAGATCGTGACGATCGACGCGCTGGTCCAGGGCCGGGGCGTGGGGAGCACGTTGGTCGAGGCCGTGCACGAGCGGGCGCACCGGGCGGGCTGCGCGCGGCTGTGGCTGGTCACCACCAACGACAACGAGCGGGCGCAGGCCTTCTACGACAAGCTGGGCTTTCGGGTGGTCGCCGTTCGGGAGGGTGCGGTGGACGAGGCCCGGAAGCTGAAGCCCTCGATCCCGCTGATCGGTGCCGGCGGTGTGCCGATCACCGACGAGATCGAGCTCGAGCGAGGCCTGTAGGTCTCAGGTGACGGTGAATTCCGTCATGAGCTTGTGCTCGAAGTCCTGGAGCATGTAGGTCCTGCCGGACTCCAGGGTGAGCTCCTCGAAGACCGAAGTCCCGGCGGGGATGGACTGGATGCCGCCCGGGAACACGACCGGCGCCGGCCCCACCTGACCACGGCTGATCCACCGCTCGACGTCCTTAAATCCCTTCCCCGGCTCGAACGAGAACAGTTGGAACTCGTGCTCCTTCTTCCCGGCGTTCTTCAGCTCGACGGTCGTGGTCCCGGCGGTCAGGGCCGGCACCCGAAAGCCGTCATCCGTCGCCGTGATCGTCGCATCGGCCTTCGGGAGCGAGGCGTTCGAGGTTCCCGCCAGCGTGAAGCTGGCGATCATCCCGAGCTTGTAGTGCGATACGCCGTCGGCATTCGGGATGAAGCAGAAGAAAGCGTAGGTTCCCGGATCGGCGAGCGTGCGGGTGACGTCGATCTCCTTGCCGGGGCTCAGCGCACTGACGCCCGCGAGGTCGTGCGCCCAGGGGAAGTTGCTTGGGTCCTTGCCGCTGTCGAGCGCGGCCTTCAGGTCGTCCAGGGTCTTGCCCGCGTCGATCCTCCCGAAGGCGAACTCGTGGACGACCGAGCCCACGTTGGCGAGCTGGAGGGTGACCACGCCCCCGGTCGCCTGATCGGGAAGCGAGAACGAATACTCGGTGGCCTCGACCCGAACCGTGTTCGATGCTGGTCCGGTGCCCGCGGAGGGTTGGCTTCCCTTCGAGCATCCGACGAGCACGACGGCTCCCACCAGCACTGCCGCTAACGATCGGCTTGTCATCGTCCGATCCCCCCGGCCCGGTGAGCCACCCCTCAATTCTCTACGGTCGTCGCCTCCAGCGCTGCCCGAACGGCTTCCTCCGGCGTCGTCACCCTGACGATGGCGTCGACCGGGGTTCCGCCTTTGGCGAGCTCCCAGGTGTGCAGGCCCACCACGGGCTTGCCGAGCTTTAGGCCCAGCGCGATCTCCGAGAGGGTCCCGAACTCCCCGCCGATGGCGATGACGGCGTCGGCGGCGCGAACGACGAGTGCGTTGCGGGCTTCGCCGAGCCCGGTGGGGATCGATACCGTGAGATGCGGGTTCGCCGCCCCACGGCCTTCGCCCGGGAGGATGCCGATCGAGACGCCGCCCGCGGCCTCGCAGCCTTTGGCTGCGGCGTCCATCACCCCGCCGAGGCCGCCGCAGACGAGCACTGCGCCGGCCTCGGCGATCAGCCGCCCGACCTCCTCGGCCCACGCCTCCTCCTGTTCGGTTGCCTCCCCCGATCCGCACACCGCCACGTAGGGAGGTTTCCCCTTCGCCATCTCAGCCCCAGGTCCGGCCGAGCATCGCCGCCAGGAGCGCGACGGCCGCGGCCTTGTCGAGCGGCTCGTTGCCGTTGCCGCACTTGGGTGACTGCACGCAGGACGGGCATCCGTGGGAACAGGGGCACTGCCGGACCGTCTCGAGCGTTGCCTCCAGGAGCCTTGCGGCGGAACGGAACCCGCGCTCGGCGATCCCCGCGCCGCCCGGGTACCCGTCGTAGATGAAGATCGCGCACGAGCCCGTGTCGGGGTGGAACGCGGTGGACACGCCGCCCACGTCCCACCGGTCGCATGTCGCGACGAGCGGCAGCAAGCCGATCGCGGCGTGCTCGGCCGCGTGGGCCGCCCCCGGGAGGTTCGCGGGCTTGATGGGCGCCCGGTCGATCACGGGCTGGGGGATGGCCCACCACACGGCCCGCGTCTCGAGCGTCTGTGGCGGCAGGGCCAGGGGAACGGTGTCGATGGTCTCGCCCGTGGCCACCAGCCTTCGGACGAACCCGACCACCTGGTTCGTCACGCGGACGGATCCGTAGAACGTGGGAACCCCACCGCCGGTCGGCGCCTCCTCCATGGCCTCGACCACGTCGATGTCCGTGGTGTCCCGGGACTGCGTGTAGTAGTCCGGGTCCGACCTGGCGACCAGGGCGACGCGGGTCGCCAGGTCGAGCTCGGTGACCTCGAACTGCTCGCCCTGGTGCAGGTACACGGCGCCGGGATGCACGTGGTAGTAGGCCCTCGATTCGTCCACCGTGCCGAGGAGCTCGCCGGTCTCCTCGATCACGATGGAGAACAGGTGGCCCGAGGCGCTTCGGATGTCCACCCGGCGATGCGGCGACCCCGTGCCCCGGTGGTGGATGAGCCCTCGGCGGCGGACCAGCGTGCCCGCCTCCTCGAGCCGTTCCACGGCTCCCACAGCGTCGGGGCCGAAGAACGAGAGCTCGTCCTCCGCCAGCGGATACTCGCGGGCCGCGCAGGCGAGGTGGGGTTCCAGGATGAACGGGTTGGAGGGATCGACCACCGCCGCCTCGGCCGGCTTGTCGAACACGTCGGCCGGATGGGTGACCAGGTACTGGTCCAGCGGATCGTCCTGGGCCACCAGGATCGCCAGCGAGCCATCCTCGCGCCGGCCGGCCCGGCCGGCCTGCTGCCACATCGAGGCCCGGGTTCCCGGGTACCCCACGAGGATCGCGGCGTCGAGCGACCCGATGTCGATCCCCAGCTCGAGCGCGCTGGTGGAGGCCACGGCAACCAGCTCGTCGTTGGCCAGCCGCCGCTCGAGCTCCCGGCGCTCGGACGCTAGGTACCCGGCCCGGTAGGACTTGATCTTGCCCTTCAGCCCGCCCGGGACCTCGCGCCGGGCGAATTCGGCGAGCAGCTCCGCGGCCCGGCGCGAGCGGGTGAACCCGATCGATTTCACGCCGTCCTCGGCCAGCCGGGCCATCAGCATCGACGCGTCGGTGAGGGCGCTCCGGCGCGCGCCAGAGTCCTCGTCGAGCACCGGCGGGTTCCACAGGGCGAAGAGCTTCTCGCCCGAGGGCGAGGCATCCTCGGTGATGGCCTCGAACGGTAGCCCGACCAGCCGTTCAGCGAGCTCGTCCGGATTGCCCACCGTCGCCGACGCCAGCACGAACCGCGGATCACCGCCGTAATGGGCCACCAGGCGGCGGAGCCGTCGGAGCACCATGGCTACGTGCGAGCCGAACACGCCGCGGGCGACGTGCGCCTCGTCCACCACCACCAGCGACAGGCGGAGGAAGAAGTCCGCCCACCTGGCGTGATCGGGCAGGATGCTCGCGTGGAGCATGTCCGGGTTCGACATCACGACGTTCGCGTTCCGTCGGATCAACGGCCGTTCGGGCCGGGGGGTATCGCCGTCGTAGACCGAGGCCTTGAGCTGCGGCAGCTTGAGCGCGCGAACCTGGCGGAGCTGGTCGCGGGCCAGCGCCTTGGTGGGGAACAGATACAGCGCCGTACGCTTCGGATCGGCCAGGATGCCGGCGGCGAATGCGAGGTTGTACACGAGCGTCTTTCCGCTCGCGGTCCCGGTGGCCATGATGACGTTCCTGCCGCTCCGCACGGCGTCCAGGGCCGTGCGCTGGTGCCGGTACAGCCCCTCGATCCCCAGCATCGCCAGGCGACCGAGCACCACCTCCGGCAGGTCGTCGGGGAACGGCTGGAGCGCGGTCGGGCGTGAGGGCAACTCGCGAACGTGTGCAAGCGACTCGTCGCCGGCCACGGAGGCGAGGAACGCGCGGGGGTCCACGCACGGGATGGTAGCGGCAGTCGAACCATTGGGTTGTGCCGAGAGTCATTCCCCCGCTAGGGTCGGTCAAGGACGTGCCGATGTTCGCGCTCGACGAAAGGAGAGCAAGATGCGGCGATACAGGCTCATCGCAGTCGGCCTTCCGCTGGTCCTAGTGCTGGCCCTTGGCGTCTCGGCCATGGCCAGCGGCGGCAGCGGAAGTTTCTCGTTCGGCGCCAAGCTGAGGGGTCTGGAAGAGACCCCGGCAGTCATCACGAACGCGACGGGGACGTTCCGAGCGACGCCGACCTCCACGGGGTTCAACTACACGCTGACCTACTCCGGTTTGAGCAGCAACGCCCTGTTCGCCCACATCCACGTGGGGCAGCGGAACGTGGCAGGTGCGGTCGTCGTGTTCCTGTGCGGCGGGGGCGGGAAGCCGTCCTGCCCGGCCACGAGCGGCACCGTCACGGGGACCATCATGGCTGGGGACGTGATCGGCGTCCCGGCCCAGGGCATCGTTGGCGGGGATCTGACCAACGTGCTGCGGGCCATCCGGTCCGGGGTCGCGTACGTGAACGTACACAGCACACCCAGCCCCGCCGGGGAGATCCGCGGCCAGATCAGGGGCGGGGAGGACGACGACTAGGGTCGGTCCCCCGGTCGGAGCTCGGCGAGGTCCGCGTACGGTGTCCTGAAGCCGTCGCGGAAAAGCGGGATCACGTGTGCCCGGTCCCTGAGGAAGACGAGCGCGCCCAAGGCCAGGTACGCGAAGCCCAGGCCGACCAGCTCGAGACCTCCGAAGGAGTCGGGGACGACCGCGCCGATCACGAACTGCGCCCAGAACAGAGAGAAGAGCAGGAGCGCCTCTCGGGTGGTGATCGACAGCGTCACCAGGACGGCCAAGGCGAAGAACGACTGCGCCGCCGTGAGGAACAGCTCCTCCCGCTGGTGGGGATCGATCGGCAGCCCGTGCAGACCGCCGAGGCCCAGGGCGAACACGATCGGAAGCGTCCCCACGAGCAGCGTCCACTGGTTCACCTTCGAGGACACCAGCGTCCCGAGCGCCGCGTTCGTGTTCAGCCGCCATGCATACAGCCCGGCCACCAGGAGCTCGGGCGCCTCCGACGCGAGCGGCGCCACCCACTGCACGAGCAGGAACTCGCTGATCCCGAGCTCCTGGCCCGTGGATACGAGCGCCTCGGCGAAGCGCTGCGCGCAGAGCAGGATGACGGCGGCCGAGAACAGGAACAGCCCGACGACCCAGATCCGCCGGGTCGATGGGGAGAAGATCGCGAGGTAGCGGGCCGGACCGACCAGGTGCGGTTCCTCCGCCGGCGCTCGGGAGACCCGCACGGTGTACGCGGCGAAGATGGCCACCAGCACCGCGGCGTCCACCAGCGTGATCGAGTGCTTGAGCGGTAGGGACAGGCAGTACACGGTGGCCAGTCCGAGGAAGGCGACCTCGACGGAATGGGACCGCTCCAATCGGATCTCCCGGATCGGGCGGCGTCGCCCCCGCGCCCGGTACCACGCGATGAACACCACCATCGACCACCCGATGCCGATCAGCAGCCGGTTCGCGCCGGTCATGTTGGCCAGGGCCAGAGAGCAAGTCGTCTCGCCGGCGACGCCCGGCGGGTGACACGCGGGACCGTACGCCTGCACCGCGTTGCCGCCCTTGAGCGCGAACACCATGTCCACCGCGTACTCCGGCAGCACCGCGATGAACGCCAGCACCGCGATGGCGAGCCCCGCCGAGACGTCGAGCTGGGCGACCTCGGCGGCCCACGAGAGCAGGAAGGCGGCGCCCACGATGGCCATCCCGAACAGGAGGGCGGCCACGGCCTCGGGGACATGAGCCCCCGTGGCCCGGAGCACCAAGCCGGGCACCGTCGCGGCGAAGGCCAGGCCGAGCGAGAACGACTGGCGGACGGGATGGAGCCCCTCGAGCTCCTCCTTCCGCGTGGTGGTCACGGAACCTCCTCAGCCCGACGCCAAGTCAAGGCCCGAGGTCTCGTCCCCGCCGCCGCGGAGGACCCACCGGGCCGCGCGTGCGGCCGTGATGACGGCGAGCCCGCTTCCGGACTACTCCCCTTCGAGCGTGCCGCAGCCTAGCAAACGGCGACCTCGTCCCGGATGGGAGAATGCCGCGCCGCGGAGTGGCTGGCGCTCGTCGTCGCTGTTCGTGATCCTGGGCGGCCCATCCTTCCCCTGATCGCCATCCTGTCGGGCCTATGCTGCCGGCGACGAGATCGGGATCGGGGCCATCCTCGGGGCCCCGTTCATGCTGACGACTCTGGCGATGGAGGCCGGCCTGCTGCACGTCCGGGCGCAGGGCGGCTTCTACGCGACGTACGTCGTGTACGTGCTGACCAGACGAGGGGCGTGACCCGTTAGCCGAGGAGGCTTTCGTTGGGGCTCGGCGGGATGTTCCGCTTGGACACGAGCCCGTCCTTCCTCAAGTCGTCGAAGATCATCTGCGCCTCGCCGGACAGGCTCACGATCGAGGTCCCACCCGCCATCCCGGTGCTGCCCGGGGCAACCACGTTCTCGACATGCTTGGGGTTCACCAGCGTGCAGGTGAACGCGAGCGCGAGGACCTCGTCGAGAGGCGCCTGCGTCTGCACGTTGCGGAAGCCGCCGGCGACCCAGGTGAGCAGCCGGCTGGGGTCCTTGGCGAACTCCTTCCGGAACTGCGCCAGGGCCGCGATGATCAGCCGTCCTCCGTCCTCGGAGCGGCCGAAGTCGCCCGCGGGAAGGCTGTGGCGGTCCCGGGCGAACGCGAGGGCCTCGTCGCCTCGCAGCTTCTGGACGCCGGGCTCGAAGTCGGAGCCCGATGCCGAGTCCTGCATGGCGAACGGCACGTCTACGGTCAGGCCGCCGATCGAGTTGATCACGGCCTGGAAGCCCCCGAACGTGGTCAGGGCCCAGTAGTCGAGCCTGACCCCGGTGAGGCTCTCTACGGTCTCCACCAGGAGTTGCGGTCCGCCGTAGACCATCGCGGCGTTGATCTTGTCGGAGCCGGTTCCGGGGATCGAGACATACGAGTCTCGAGGGATGCCCAGGACTGCCGCCTTGTGCTTGGCTGGGACGATCGACAAGATGTGGATCGAGTCGGCGAGCGAATGCTCGACGTCATCGCCCGGCCGAGCGCCGCTCCCGATGAACAGGATGAAGATCGGCTTCGAGCCGTCGAGGGCCGGCACGTAGCCCGCGTGGGCCGGCTCGATCTGCAGGAGGGGTTGGGCCGCCGCGGGTCCGGGGGGGGTCACCACGCCGATCGTCGACCCGCCGATCCACGCCGCCACGGCCAGGGATACGAGCGCGATCCGGCGCTTCACGAGGCCGCCGCCGTCGGGCTGGAGGACGGGCCCGGCGAGGGCACCACTTCGTGGTCGTCCCGGCTGACGCTGAACGAATACACCTGCCATCCGTCCGAGAGGGGCCGCAGGAAGTACTGGCCGGTGCTCACGACGAGGATGTGTGTCCCGTCCTTGGCGGTCCCCAGGGCCTTGAACGTCACGATGGCGACCGCCGTGGCCGGCTGGTTGGTCCTGTCGAGCAGGACCTTCACGCTGAGCCTACCGAGGGGTTGGTCGACCTTGTCGAACCGATCCCCTGCGGACGGACCGAGGGTCAGCGTGGCTCCGTCTTGCTCCGCTGCTGCCTGGGACCCGTCCTCGAACAGCGGCCAAACCTCGTCGTAGGACCCGTCGCGCCAGTTGGCGGGGTCCAGGAACGCCTCCGTGTACAGGGTCGTCATCGTGTCGCTCACCTGCCCGGCCACGTCCTCGGCCGTGGCCTCGAACTGGGTGGGCTTCTTGTCGGTCACCAGGATGGGGAGCGCCCTGGTCAGGCGGAAGTCGAAGGCGGGGATCGTGTCGTCCCCACCGTCGAGGATCCCTCCGCCGCCGCCTCCGCCGCGGAAGAGCAGGAACAGGACCACTCCCAGCGCGACGAGCGCCGTGGGAACGATCCACACCGCGGGAGGGAAGCGCCGCTGGGGGGTCGGGCGATGGCGGCCTTCTACCAAATCGCGGCCGAGGTTACCGGTGCCGGGCGGCTCGCACAACCACCTCGGCGTCGCCACTCGCGTCTCGCTTTCCCGATAGCATGGGAACGTCAAAGGGTGAGCCGGGAAGCCTGGTCGGCATGAGGTGAACCGTGCCGAACCAGCAGGAACCGGGTCGCAGCGGCGTCCGATCGACATGGTCCCGATCCGACCGCCCCATCCCCCGCAGGGTCGTCCGGCCGCTGCAGGCGTTCCTCGCGGAGGAGGCCGCGGGCGGGATGGTCCTCCTCTCAGCCGCGGCGGCCGCCTTGGTCTGGGCGAATGGGCCGTGGCGCTCCTCCTATCAGGAGGTCTGGCACACGACCCTCAGCGTTCGCCTCGGGCCCTGGGGGATCACGGAGTCGCTTCGGGGGTGGGTGACCGAGGGCCTCATGGCCCTGTTCTTCCTCGTGGCCAGCTTGGAGATCAAGCGAGAGCTGCTGACAGGGGAGCTCCGGCGCCGGCGCGCTGCCCTCCTGCCGGCCGTGGCCGCTGTGGGGGGCATGGTTCTGCCAGCCCTGATCTATCTCGCGTTCAACCCGCATACCCCGGCCTCCCAGGGGTGGGGAGTCGTGATGCCAACCGACCTGGCGTTCGCCCTTGGCGTGCTGGGGCTCGCCTCGACGCGGATCCCCGCTGGGTTGAGGGCATTCATCCTTGCCTTGGCGATCATCGACGACCTGGGCTCGATCCTCGTGGTGGCGCTGTTCTACTCCGGCGGGATCGATTGGGGCGCCATTGCCTTCGCCGCCGTGCTGGGCGCCGCCACCGTTGGTCTCCGTCGGATCCAGGTCCGGGCGATTGCGGCCTATCTCCTCCTTGGAGTCGGGATGTGGATCGCGCTGCACGGCTCCGGTATCTCCCCGACCCTCGCCGGCGTGGCTCTGGGGTTCCTCACGCCTGCCACCGCGTTCCAGCGCCCCAAGGCGGTGAGCCAGGAGGCCCACCGGGTTGCCGACGCGACCGTTGACGAGCCTGAGCCACCGGACGCCGATGCCGAGCAGTGGCTTTACCTCGCCGAGCTATCGAAGGAGGCGGTATCTCCTCTCACACGGTTGGAGACCGTCCTGCATCATTGGACGAGCTTCCTGGTGCTCCCGCTCTTCGCCTTGGCGAACGCGGGGGTCCTGCTGTCCGCGAGCGCGCTGGTCGACGCGGCGAGCAGCCCCGTCGCCGTCGGGATCGTGGTGGCCAGGCTGGTGGGCAAGACCGTGGGCATCTCCCTTGCCGCCTTCCTCGCGGTCCGTCTGCTGAAGGCTCGACTGCCTGCGAACGTGGGGACCCGCCACCTCGTTGGTGCCGCCGCGGCGGCGGGGATCCCGTTCACCGTTTCGATCTTCATCTCGGAGCTCGCGTTGCCTGCGGGGATGGTGGAGGTGGCAACGACCGGCGTGCTCGCCGCCGGGGTTCTGGCGGGGGCCCTCGCCCTTCTGATCCTGCGCTGGCCCAAGGAAGGTCAGCGACCCTCACACTGACCGGGGACCTTGAGGCTGGCGTCCGCTCCGGGGGCCGCTGGCCGGGTTCGATGAGCGCGGGTTCCCCATATAATCGGTCCGTTTCGGCTGGGTAGACGGTCTTCTCACACCGATCGAGGGGGTTGGATGCACGTCCTGGCCCAGGAAGGCGGGCCCATCAACGCGGTCTTCGGCTCCTTCGAGGACCGGGCCCTGTGGGTGGTGCTGGCGATCTCGCTCGTGGCCCTGGTGTTCGCGTACTACCTGGTCCGCGAGGTCCTCGCAGCTCCCGAGGGCACGGAGAAGATGAAGGAGATCGCCCGGGCCATCCAAGAGGGGAGCCGGGCCTACCTGAACCGCCAGTTCCGCACCGTCGGCGTGTTCCTGGCGCTGCTCACCGTGGTGCTGTTCTTCATCCTTCCGGTGCCGAGCGGCACGGCCCACGGCGCCATGTTCGTCCGGATCGGGCGGTCGCTCGCGTTCATCCTGGGCGCCGGGTTCTCCGCCGTCACGGGGTTCACCGGCATGTGGCTGGCCGTGCGAGGGAACGTCCGAGTGGCCAACGCGGCCCGGGAGTCCGGCCTGCGGCGAGCCCTCCGGATCGCGTTCCGGACCGGCGGCGTGG
>Ga0209887_1000686_pt1 | contig 10327 bp, 10 predicted proteins | sample GWRWN1_30_40_FD_187230 | JGI IMG/M metagenome (GOLD analysis project Ga0209887, IMG submission 187230) | Riverbed sediment microbial communities from areas with no vegetation in Columbia River, Washington, USA - GW-RW N1_30_40 (SPAdes)... | ecosystem: Environmental > Aquatic > Freshwater > River...
CGGCCCCACCGCCCGTCATAACGATGGGAATCGTCTTGGTTGCATTCATGGCCGCCCGGATCGGTAAGGCCCCTCCCGCTACCACGATGATATCAACCTTGAGCCGCAACAGCTCGGCTATAAGCTCAGGGTACCGATCTTGCTTCCCCTCCGCATACCGGTACTCGATGGCGATGTTTTGTCCTTCCATATAACCAAGTTCGCGCAGAGCCAGCCGAATTGCCTCGGAACGGGCGGACTCGCTAGCTGGATTGACGTTCGAAAAATACCCTATCCGAGGGACCTTCTTTGGCTGCTGCGCTTCGGCGAGATGGAAGCAAATCAAAACTGGGGCAGTGAGGAGAAAAAGAATGACTTTGTGACTCATGCGGGGGTTCCCTCATATTGGCTCTCTCCCGGCGGGAGAGGAATTTTTCGAGGCTAATCTGCTAATCTATAGATCGCAAATTCGAAATCAAAGGCTCAACCCGGAATGACTTGGTTGGGCCGAAGCATTACGACTCAGAGTTACTGCCGAACCAGGTCTTGTCTGGCAAACACGGAAGCGTCTTGCTTATTTCACCGCTGGTCACATCTGTCAAGCTCGGCTTCGTCTATTGTTAACAGACATAGGGCAAGCCTAATGCCAAGACCGAAGCAATAAGAAGATCTTAAAAGTATCTAAAATGACAGTGGAATTCTCGGGTCGGAATTTGGTTCGGCCCAAGAGAAACCGGTGAAGCGTAGTCAATTTGATATACCCCCGTAGCAAATTTGATGCACCGCGACTTCGCAGTTCCGAGTTTCGAGTTCCTGGTTTCGAGTCAACCTGGAACCCGAAACCTGAAACCGATCTGGCACTACAGGCACTCAGAACCCTAGGGCACAGCCGCCCTTGCGCGGATCCGAGCCGCCGATGAAGGCGCCGGATTCGGGATGAATCATGATCGCGTGGGCGCCGCCGAAGGATTCCGCAGCGCCGGAGACAATCTGGTGGCCTCTGCGCTTCAATTCTTGAACTGTGGATTCGGGAATAGCCGGCTCCAAGCCTCCCTTCACGCTTTCCATATGATTGAAGCGGGGCGCTGCAATCGCTTCTTGGACCGTCATGCCGAAGTCGATGAGGTTTGTGATGATCTGCACCTGAACCTGGGGTTGGACGTGGCCGCCTTTGAGACCGAGAGCAGCAAACGGTTTGCCGTCCTTCATGATCAACCCCGGCATCAGCGTGTGGACACAGCGCTTGTGCGGCCCGACGCAGTTAGGATGGTTTTCATCGAGCGAAAACAGGTGCCCGCGGTTCTGCAAGATAATTCCGGTCTCTGGCTCGACCACGCCAGAGCCGAAGCCCATGAAGTTGCTCTGGATAAAAGAAACGAGGTTCCCTTCACTGTCCGTGGCGGCAACGTATTCGGTATCGGCACCGCGCGCCCCCTCTTTTATTCTCCCCCGTCGCGGGGGAGACACAGAGGGGGTTCTGCTCGGTGGCAATGTCTCAAGTTCATCGACGACTCTGTCCATTCGGATTCGCGTGAGTAACGTTTTCACGCGCTCGGGCGAGAACAAATCTTTCACTGATACCTTCATATAATCCCGATCCGCCAGATAACGATCCCGGTCGGCAAAGGCAAGCTTCTTCGCCTCAATCATGAGATGCAACGCGTCGGCGCTTTGTGCTCCCATCGCCTTCACATCGAAGCCTTCCACAATCTTCAGCATCTCAAGTGTGACGAACCCGTGCGTGGCCGGGGGCAATTCGTAAATATCATAGCCACGGTAGTTCGCGGTAACCGCCTCCACCCAATCCGAGCGATGATCAGTAAAGTCTTTGAGCGCAAACAAGCCGCCTTGCTTATCCGAACAGCGGACGATCTTCTCGGCAATGTCGCCCTTGTAAAAAACATCTGCACCTTCGTCGGCAATCCGCCGCAAGGTTTTCGCCATACGTGGATTCTTAAAAATCTCTCCGGCTTTCGGCGCGCGCCCGTTCACAAGATAGTTGATGGCGGCTCCCTCGTCGTCTTGTAGACTGGCTTCCGACTCCTGCCACGACTGAGCCGTAAGTTCGGCGACAGGGAATCCTTCTTCAGAATACTCAATCGCTGCTTGCAAGACTTTACCTAGCGGCATCGCGCCGCAAGCACTCAAAAGTATGGACCATCCATGCACGGCGCCCGGAACCGTGACTGAATGAATACCCCTCTGTGGCATCCCCTTAAAACCGTTCTTGCGGCAGAAATCGAGATTGGCTGCGTACGGCGAGCGACCACTGGCATCCAACGCCTTGAGCGCTCTCTCCTTGGCGGAATAGAAAAGTGCGAAGGCGTCGCCGCCGATACCGAGAGAGCCCGGCTCCACCACTCCCAGCACCGCCGCCGTCGCCACCGCGGCATCGATGGCATTGCCGCCCTCCATCAAGACCCGCACTCCCGCGAGGGTGGCAAGCGGCTGGCTGGACACAACCATCCCGTTTTTGGCAAAAGTACTAAATTTTTCTGGCATAGAAACCTTTCAAATCAGCAAATCAATGACGCCACTTCGGGACAAAGGGACTTCAGTGGGTGTTGCTTTTTTCTCCCCCCTCGACGGGGGAGAACGAAAGAGGGGGTGAGTGATTTGAACAATCAAAACTCCCCTATTTTCACACCCCCATCTTAATCTTCCCCCGTCAAAGGGGGAAGAAGTCTAAGAACACCCTTGATGTATTTCGAAAGGTAAATGATAGAGTGTTTTGAGTCTAACCTGAAACCCGAAACTCGAAACCCTTCTGAGCTGCTACACCGCTTGCGACTCAGCGATTCTCATCATCGCTGTCGCCAGCGCGCTCCGATAAGCGCGATCGATCGCGAGACTGTCTTGCGCCGCGCGGATGACGGCCTGTGCCGTCGCTTCGTCGATGATGTAACGGTCGTAGATCGGCTCGAACATGTCGGAATGATCCTCATCAGCAACCATGTGGACCTTGGTATTGATATCGAGGGTTTCAATCGTGCCGCCCAAATCGGCAACCTTTTTGTGGGCGTATCGCTCTGTAAAACCACCGCCTTTGACAATCGCCGGATTGTTTTTGCGTTCCGTAATGTGATTCACCGTCAAGGCTTCAATCCATGGGCGCGTTGTCGACAGGTACATCCAGGCAAAAATCGCGGCCCGCGCGCCGGGCAGAAGATTGGCTTCCGCGGTTGCCGCCGCCATCTGATCATCGGTCAAATGGGCCGAGCCCATTCGCTTGTCATAGATCAACTCGTCTTTCTCGTGCTCCCAGATCGCCCGCTTGACATCTAGCGGCGCTTTGACGGCCGCGGCACCCCAACAGTCACGCCGGCTCTTGATGTAGTGCGGATAATGCAGATCCAGGACCGCTTGCCGCGCCGGAGTCAGTTTGACAGAGAAAAATTGTTTGTACTCCGGCGTATCAAAATGACTGTTAACTATATCGTTTAGCTGTTCTCTAGTTTTAGACCATAGACTCATCAATACCCTCCTGACTAGGACTCTCTTCGTTTCTGATACTCACTTGACACGATCCTCAATTGTCATTTCGAGCGCAGCGAGAAATCTTCTTCCATCACTCCATTACTCCAATACTCCATCACTCCAATCTTTCACCCCGGCAGCTTTTCTTGCGCTTTTGCGATTCCTTCGCGGAAGATGGCGTTGAGTTGTAAGGACTCCTTTGCGGCCTGAATCGCCAACGCCTCTTTCTCGCCGGTCACATACTCGCTGAGAAACGGCAAAAACATAACGCTATGTTTCTCGTCCGCCTGGCTGTGAGCCTGGAGATTGGGAATTTGCTTCCAGGTAAATCCCATCTCGTTCATCCACTTTTTCGCCATGCGCGTCGACTGTCCTCCGCCCAAGTCGCCCAACAGGCGATCGTCGTTGGACCACTCGGTTATGGTCATGGCGGCGAGCGACTCTGTCCAGCTTTTTACGCGCGTGATCCAACCCCAGGCATATAATGCCGCCATGGTGGTCGGCAGCGGTTTCGAATTCAGGATTTCTTCCGGAGTAAGATCGACGGATTGGCCCTGTCTAATGATCAGATGCAGGTGACCGTAGTCTGAGAAATCATCTTTGATGATTTCCTCGTATTCATGTTCGAGGATCCTCTGCTTCACCCCTAGAACCGGGCAGTTCGCCGACACGTTGGCCCAGCAGTCCCGCCGGTGGCGCACAAAAAGGCTCTGCTGCATGACCATGATCGCGGCCCGCGGCTTGGTCATCTTGATGGCAAAATAATGCTCCAATTCCGGGGAGCGGATATAGTCGCGCACCATCGCGCCTAATCGCTCCCGCCACTCAGTCTCGTTCACGACTTTCCTCCTTTGTAAAGCTTGTCGATGAACCCGTCTTGAACAAAACGGTCGACGATGCTGTTGTCGAAGAGTTTCGCTTTAGCTGCACCAGCCGACCCAACCATTTCCAATACGGTGTCCACGGCCGCCGGATCAACTCGCGGAATAGAATCGAGATACTTGGTGACAAACTCATAATGCATCTCCGCCGTGCCGCCCCTTTGGCCCATATACTTTTCCAGAACTCTTAGCGCTTGCGGTTTCCTGGTCTTCAGTGCCGCGATACCTTCGATATATCCGGCAACAATGCTCTCCACGGTCTTGGGCGACTTGCGGTAGAAATCGGTGCTGACAGCGAGAAGATTCATCGAGAATGGAATTCCGAGTTCGGCGGCATCAACCAACAGTTTAGCTTGGGGACCTGGCGCCTGGGAGGAGACGCGGCCTTCCGCCTGTCTAGCGCGAAAGCCCAGGTCGGCCTCGACAACACCGCCAAATTGCCGTAGCTCGGCCTTTCCTTCGAGGTTGAGCTTGCGTAAGATGAGCCGCGTAACGAATTCGCTGGTGGAGCCGAAACGGGTAATCGCCAGCGTTTTGCCCTGGAGCTGCTCAGGTCGTTGGATCTCCGGCTGCACCCACAACTGCATGCCGGGCCGGCTTGTATTGCTGCCGACAGCAATGATCGGCGCGCCTTTGATAATAGCGGTGAGCACGGCATTGCTCGCACCCAACGCCGCTTGGACGCTTCCCCCCACCAATGCCTGAATCGCCACAGCACCCGAACTAATATACACGAGATCGACGCTAAGACCGCTCCGGTCAAATGCACCGATCTCTTTCGCCATCCACACTCCCGCCATGCTGGGACTGATGGCAGCGTAGGCGAACGTGATTTTCTCTTTTGCGGGTTCGGCGCTATGAGCAGATATGGAAAAGAGAAGGATTATTGCGAATACCGATAAAAAGATGTTGGTTACCTGCGGCCGCTGACCGGAGACTCCTTCCCCCTCGACGGGGGAAGGTCGGGATGGGGGTAGTGAGAAGAAGGTGTTCATTTTACACCCCTTCCTCAATCTTTCCCCGTCAAGGGGAAGGAGATCCTGAGGTCCGAGAACGCTATCACGTCAGCGCCTCCATAGCATCGGCAATACCGGTTTGGTAAACGCGATAGAGTTCCTCGGATTCTTTTGCTGCTTGCAGAATAATCTCTTCGTTTTCGCCGTGGCCGAACTCTGTCCAGATCGGAAGAAACATGTCCACATGTTCCTTGTCCGCCGCACGATGCGCTTTCCAGTTTGGCAAATCGTCCCACGTGATCCCCAGATATTTTATCCAAAGTTCGCCCATGCGCGCAGCGTGCCCGCCACCCAGATCGGCCAGCAAGCGATCATCCTGATTCCATTCCGTCATGGTCATCGCCGCCAGACCTTCGAGCCAATGCTTCTTCTTGCACATCCAACCCCAGGCGTAGAGCGTCGCGGTTGTGCTCGCAATCGGCTTCGCCTTCAGAATATCCTCGGCGGTCAGGCCGATGGCTTTCCCTTGTCGAATGATCAAGTCCAAGTGGCCGTGCTCGGAGTGCTGATCGCGAATCATCTCCTCGTATTCATGCGCCAGAATTTTTTGTTTCACCGACAGCACCGGACAGTTGCCGGAAACGAAGGCCCAGCAATCTCTACGATGGCGGACATAAAGCGAAAGTTGTTGGAGAAGCAGTTGCGCTCGCGCCCGAGTGATCGGCACGGAATAATAGCGCTCGAGCTCTGTCGAGGACATGGTTTCGCGCGCGAGCTTTCCGAAGGCGGATTTCCATCCGTTCGCGTCCATTGTCAACGCTCCTTTAGCGCCTCGCCATGGCACATGTTGTCTAAGATAGCTTTTCCATCGCGTCGGCGATCCCGCCGCGGAACATTGTGAGAAGCTCCATTGACTCTTTAGCGGCTTGGTAAACCAGCGCTTCCTTGTCGCCGGTGGCGAACCGCTCGAAATCCTCCAAAAACATATCGCTATGCTCTTCGTCCGCTTGACTGTGGACTTTGAAATTCGGCATTTGCTCCCAGCCGAACCCCAAATCGTCCATCCAGCGCCTGGCCATCCGGCTGGATAGCCCGCCGCCGACATCCTGAAGCAATCGGTCGTCGTTAGCCCATTCGGTGATCGTATTAGAGGCCAGCCCTTCGAGCCAGCTTTTCTCTCTCGCGATCCAAGCCCAGGCATAAAGAGTCGCCATAGTTGAAGGTAAGGGCTCGACATTCAAAACTTCATCGGGCGTCAATCCCAGCGCCTTTCCCTGGCGGATGATTAGGTCCAGGTGCCCATGCTCGGCGTATTCATCTTTGATGACTTCGCCGTATTCATGTTGCAGGATCTTTTGCTTGACTGACATATGCGGACAATTGCCCGATACGTGTGCCCAGCAATCGCGCCGGTGGTGAATGAAAAGCCCTAATTGCGTGATCAAGACTTGGGCACCCGGCTTGGTGATCTTAACTCGGAAATAGTGTTCCAACTCAGGAGAGCGCATCGCCTGCCGGACCAACTCTCCTAGCTCCTGCCGCCATTCTGCTCGATTCATATCGATCTCCCTAGTCTGCCGGTTGCTGAAAACTCTGGTTACAGGCTGCTCAAAAAGACTCAGAGGCGAGGCGCGTATGCTAGTTTCGAGTCTCGCGTCTAGCGTCTCGGGTTAACTCGAGACCCGAGACTCGGGACTCTAGACCGCAACTTGCATATGGGTCTTTTTCATCAGCAGCCTGCTAGCTTAATCAGACCGGCCAGCCGTGCTCAGACACGTCGACGCGGTTCCCTTCGATGTCCTTAATCCAACTCTCCGCGACTGCCCCAAAGGTATTCTCCTCCGCCTTGGTTTGCGCGACGTCCTCGATTGCCTTCACGCTGTCGACCTTAAAACCAAAGTGATTGATCCCCCAGGGATACTTTGTGGTGCTGATCAGAGCGATGTCCATGTGCCCGTCGGAGAGGTAAATCGTCCCGCCGGGGCCACGGTATTTCTCTTCCATTTGGAAAACTTTTTTGTAGTACTCCGCGGTTTTTTCGCGATCCGCCACGTTGATGGCAATGTGTCTGATTCTCGGCTTTTCCATGATTTCCTCCTTCTGTAATTCCGACGTAACTATTCGGCCCGTAATTCTATGAGCCCAAATTTACTTGCTTGCTATCTCCGAATCTTTCCTCCCCCTTGAGAGACTGTGTCGTAATGTCATTCTGAGGCCTTAGCCGAAGAATCTCGACTTTGTAACAGCCTGAAAATGCGAGATGCTTCGCTTCGCTCAGCATGACATCGATGAGGTTGCGCGAATTGCGACGCGGTCTCTGACGGGAGACTTCCCCCATCGAGGGGGAAGGAACTTGGAATAACAGCAATTCAACAGAATCTTCTCCATTGCTCGCGCCACTCCCTCGCGATACAAGGCAAAAAGCTGGAGGGACTCTTTCACGGCGTTCTGTCTCCCCACGCATCTCCGGTATATAAAAATTCGCCCCGACTGCCAAACGGACTCCCGTCAGTAAAAACCTCGGCGCCTAACCCTTCACCCCTTACGTCTCACCTGATAACTTTATCCGCTCTCGCGATCACGTTGGGCGGAATCGTAAGACCGATTTCCTTCGCTGTTTTCAGATTAATTACAAACTCAAATTTCGTCGGCTGCTCCACCGGCAGGTCGGCGGGCTTGGCTCCCTTCAGGATTCTATCCACGAAATATGCGACGCGCCGGTAGCTGTCCGCGGTGTCCGCCGTGTAGGACATGAGCCCACCGGCATCTACAAATTCTCTATCGTAGTACGTCGACGGTAACCGGCTCTTTAACGCGAAGCCGACGATCCGTTTCAGGTTAGTACTCATTAGCGGACCCCCGCCGGGAACATAGAGTCCATCCGGGCGCTGCTTGTTTAGCGCAGCAAATACTTTCTCGAAACCGTCCGAATCTCGTACCTCCCACGGCTGAATAGTCAGCTTCAGCGCGCGCGCCGCGACTGGAAGAACCTTTTTCACCTCGAGTACATTGGGCGGATTGGCCGGATCGAATAGAACCGCGACACGGGCAAGTTTGGGAACGGCTTCTTTGAGCAGCTCCAGCCGCTTCCCGCCTAGTTCTCTAGTAAGGTTTGTAACGCCGGTGACGTTGCCGCCGGGATGGGCAAGGCTTTCAATTAGGCCTGCCTCGACAGGATCGGACCCAAGGCCCACCATAACGATGGGAATCGTCTTGGTGGCATTCTTGGCCGCCCGCGTCTGCCTGGTCCCTCCTGCCACCACGATGATATCAACCTTGAGATGCACCAGCTCGGCTGCGAGATCAGGATACCGATCTTGCTTCCCCTCCGCATATCGGTACTCGAAGGCGATGTTCTGTCCTTCTATGTAGCCACGCTCGCGCAGACCCAGCCGAATCACCTCGGAACGGGTGGACTCACTAGCTGGATCGACCGGCGATAGATATCCTATCCGCGGGACTTTCTTCGGCTGCTGCGCCTCGGCCATTGCACAACCCAAAAACGCGATGAGCAATAAGAGGCGGGCGCCATTTTTCATCGTTCCTCCCCAGCCAGGTGCTGAGCGATCATTCATAATGGATAACGGCTGTTAGGCCGCAAGGTATCCGACGGCGTGCTTTTCCGTCAAGCTCAAATGAATCCGCAATGGAGTCGTGTTTTGTTTTCTTGACAATCTTCCTAGAGGGAAGACGGTTCCACCAAACTGGTGAGATATCGAATCCTAAGTTAGATCACAACTTTCCCACGGGCTTGTTATGCAGCGTGAACCCGGAATACAGAAGAACAAGGACTTCTCACGCAACCGCCCTCTCATACTCAGGCTACGCTCAGTCAGAGCGGCAGAAAGCTGATTCGGTTAATCCACTCCTCTGCCTCAGTAGTAAACCATATCAACAGCAGATCTTCTGTCACGGCGGCAACCGCCATGTGCTGGGGAACCACCAACAAACCTGGGCTCGTCTCTGTCGTAATGAATTCAGCGAAGTGCCGGGGCATGGTTTTCTGATCGTGGGTGATCAACATCCGCCCCTCTCGGGCCGCCATTACCAAGACATCAATATCTCGGCGGTGAGCGAGAACGGCCGCCTCTGCTGTTTGGAAGTCTATGGACGGTTCCCGCCGCACCGTAGCCAGCAGAATAATCTGGTTCAAATCGGCATCGGCCTGAAACCGTATTTTCATGGGTGCAGCGTCTGTCGCTGCCTTCGAGCATCGGCCAGTTTTTGGTAAAACATGGGGTCAGCATCACGGGCAGCTTGCCGCAGGGCCTCAAAACCAACCCTAACTTGCACGAGATAGGAATCAATTTCCGAGCGGTTAGCCAAATAGAACGCGATGGCTCCATATACCTGCTCAAGCGTGAGCACCGGAAAGGATTGGGCAATGCTCTCGGCTGTCTGCCCCTCTAAGAAGGCATAGACGATGGAATCAAGAGAAACACGGCTCCCCGCCACCCAATACCCCTCATCTCGCTGCTCAACATATTGATTGCTCATAGCCTCATTCCTTTCTACTGATCGGTTACCCGAGCCATACTGTTCAGTGCACTCTGGCTACCAACCTTAGTAGTGTCGAAATTCTCCGCTGGTTTTAGAGTCTTGTCAATCTCTTCATGAACCGCCCAGTCCAGTGTACGCCGGTCAGTACAATTCCCTTGTGCCCAATCATTTGGCCAATAAAAAGTCGGTCCTTCATAGCCCAACCAATGTTAGATTTTACATTTTCGATTGTCGCGGGATGAAAAATCCTAAGCCGTTTTATCCGTACTTCTTCCTCAATATAAAATCTGAAATCGGCAATCTAAAACTTGTCCTGAACCCTTCGATTCAGCTCAGGATAAACTCCCGTGAAGGATCTTGCTTCACTTAATGACTCTGTCTGCCCGGTACAGCATCGATTGCGGAATCGTCAGGCCGATTTGCTTCGCGGTATTAAGATTGATCACCAGCTCGAACTTCGTCGGCTGCTCCACCGGCAGATCGGCAGGCTTGGCTCCCTTCAGAATCCTGTCCACGAAATATGCGACGCGCCGG
>Ga0209887_1000687_pt1 | contig 10318 bp, 9 predicted proteins | sample GWRWN1_30_40_FD_187230 | JGI IMG/M metagenome (GOLD analysis project Ga0209887, IMG submission 187230) | Riverbed sediment microbial communities from areas with no vegetation in Columbia River, Washington, USA - GW-RW N1_30_40 (SPAdes)... | ecosystem: Environmental > Aquatic > Freshwater > River...
CGCCGAGCCCCTCGAGGTCCAAGACTCACGACATGGGTTCGAGGACCATCACACGTCGGTGCTGCTCGGGGTCGTGCCGACACCAATCGTCGGGATCCGCTGATCCACCCAACTGCCCGGCGTTGAATCGGAGCGTCGTCGCGTGCGCGGTGTTCGGGTGGGCCTCCACGATGTGCCGGGTGAGGGTGCACAGAACGAGGCTGTCGCCGGGCCCAGGACCGATCCACCCCCGGGAGCAGACGGGGCACCTCGCAGCGGCGTGCGGCAGGGGGCACGGGACATCGTCGCTGATCGGCCCCGAGGCTTCGCCGTGCACGCGGCAGTAGTCCTCGTCGTCTCGAAGGTCTCTCTGTTCTGCCATCTCCAAACCATCGCCACCTCGCGCAGTGAAGTTAAGCGAAGGTGTGGTCGTGGCCCGCTGGCGACGTGTGTTGGCAGGCCGAGGAACGGCACGCCTGCCTGGTACCGTCCCCATGTCAAGGTCGGCTGACACGCGACCGATAACGAACGAGCCACACGATCGTGGTGCTGGTGTGGTTCGCCAACCCTGGGGGTGAGGGGTTTGCCATCGGTTGTGGTGACCTCCGGTCCGGAGGCGGGACGGCGGGTCGAACTGGGCCAGGAGGTCGCGATCGGTCGTCAGGACGCCGACCTCGTGGTGGAGGATCCCGAGGTGTCGCGGCGCCATGCTGTGTTGCGACATTCGCGCGGATCGCTGGTCGTGGAAGACCTCGATTCGACCAACGGCACCTTCGTGAACGGAGAGAGGATCCGAACACCGATCAAGGTGGGTCCGGGTGACCAGGTCAGGGTCGGGCGGACCACGCTGGAGATCGAGCCGGACCAGCGCGCCGATGACACGATCGTGTCCCTGCCCCTGCGGCCGGATGAGATCCCATCGTCCGAGGCGCGGCCGTCGGTTGATGTCTCCGTGGAGTCCGTCGATGTCCCCGCGGAGGAGGACGAAGACGCGACCCAGCCCCTCCCTTCCCGAACACTCGACACGGGCGGCCGGCGACCGCCGCGCTCCACGAGAAGGTGGTTGGCGGTCGGGGCCGCAGCCCTGGTCGCACTCTCGGTGGTGATCGCGTACGTGGCACTCGTCGATCGATCAGCTGGGACGGACTTTGCCACCAGCGCCAACGACGCCTGCACGGCCGTGCAGCGGCCGGACCCGGGCCTGGATCTGAGTCGCGCTCCAACGCGGGGAGATCTCCAACGAGCCCGGAATATCCGGCTCCAGGCGCTCGGCGCGATCCGCGCCCTCGGCCTACCCGAAGAAGACGCCGTCCTGGTGAGCAGGTTCCTCTCCGCCTTCGGGGAGACGAACGCATCGATCGCGGGCCTGGAGAAAGCCATCGGCGCCGACAACCGCACGGTCGCCCGCGCCATGCGAAGGCTTCGCGGGGACGTCAGAGACGAACGGGAGCTTGCGGCGGAGGCCGGCATCGCGGGATGTGGAGGTCTTGCGATCCGTTAGGAAGGACGACCCGACATCCAGACGCCTCGACGCATCGGCGGCCGGTACCAGCTGGGGGACGTGCTCGGACGGAGCCTGATGTCCGAGGTCCGCCGGGGCGAGGACGTCCTGCTGGGGCGATCGGTGGCCATCAAGCTGCTCCTCGACGATGGGGATCCCCGCTCGGCCGCCCGGTTCCAGCAGGAGGCCCAGATCCTCGCCCGCCTCCAACACCCGAACGTGATCACCGTCTTCGACAGCGGGGCCGACGGCGGTGAACGATTCATCGTGATGGAGCTCGTCGAAGGACCGACGCTCCGGGAGCTGCTCGACACGGAGGGCCGGCTCGCGCCCGAACGAGCAGGCGAGATCGCGAGCCGCCTGGCGTCGGCCCTCGGGTTCGCCCACGGAAAGGGCGTCATCCACCGGGACGTCAAACCGTCGAACGTGCTGCTCCCGCCCGATGGCGGCGTGAAGCTTGCGGACATGGGAATCGCTCGACTCCTGTCGCCCGAGGCGCTCACCGCGACCCTGAGCGTGCGGGGCACTGCGGCGTACATCTCGCCGGAACAAGTGCGAGGCGACCGCGTCGACGCTCGAGCGGACCTGTACTCCCTGGGCTGTGTGCTGTTCGAGATGCTCACCGGCCGGACGCCGTTCGAGGGAGACCTTGCGGCGCTCTCGTATGCGCATACCCATACCCCGGCGCCTCGTGTTCGCTCGATCAACCCCGCGGTTCCGGCCGCGATGGACGAACTCGTCGCCGCGATGCTCGAGAAGGATCCCGACCAGCGCCCGCCAACTGGGGAGGGGGTCCAGAGGTCTCTTGCCGCCGCCATGAGCCAAGACGCTGTCGCGCCGACCACAGTGATGGACCGGGTGGAACTGCCACCCTCACCGATGCCTCGCCCGCCCTCGGGCGGGCGTCGGAGACGCGGACCGAAGGCATGGCCGACGGGCGTCATCGCGGTGGGCGGCCTCGCCACGCTCCTGTTCATCGCGATGCTGGCACGCGCCGAACCGGACGGCCGAACGGATGCGTCCCAACGGTCGCCCCAGCTCAGCAGCTCGCCCGCGACACAGCAGCCTTCGCCCGTGGAGACCAGCAGCTCGCCGGCGCCGGAGCAGCCGTCGCCCGTGCAGACCATTTCGCCGGCACCGGAGCAGCCGTCGCCCCAGGAGGCCGCCGCGATCGTGCTCGATACCGTTGGCGAGGGCATCGAGACGGGTGAGATCACCGGCCATTTCGACCATGACATCCGTCACACGATCGACGAGATCCTCCGCGACACCGACAAGGGCGAGGACGTGGACGGATTGCTCGAGAAGGTCGACGATCTACGAGAGAAGGTGTCCGAAGCCCTCGAGAAGGGCGAGATCACGTCCGCGGACCGCGCATCAGCGATCGATGAGGCGCTCCTGGGGTTCGAGGAGGCCCTTCGCGACGCCGAAGAGTAACGTGGCACTGCCGCGCGCCCATGGAGACGCTCGAGTTCGGCTAGGTCCCGAACCGGTGGATCAGGCCGCCGTGTTGGTCACCAACTCCACGGGCCCCCGGGCGAGCGGCGCGGCGAGCGCGTGGATCACGCCCGGCAGCCCGCGGATCTGGTCCACGATCGCCTGGAACGAGTCCGCGCCGGCGCCGGAGCGCACGAGCGCGAGCGCGTCGTACGGCCCGCGGACGTCTTCGGCGAACACGATCCCGGGGACCCTTCGGAGCAGGCTGGCGATCCGGCCGTCCTGCGTAGCGGTCTGGACGAGCACGTATGCGGTCATGGGTTCGGACTCCTCTCCGTGGGTCGCCGGTCCCGGGATGTCGCTGCCGTGTGGCCTCTGCATGGGACCGGTACCTCCGTCTCCGACAGTCCCCACCATAGAACGTGGGATGCCATTTGGCAACCCCTGCCAGATTGCACTCGACGCCAAGTGCTATGCTCTGCCCGTGGATACCTCGATCGGCCTCAGGGAACGAAAGAAGCTGCGGACGCGAACCGAGCTCTCGGACGCCGCGTTCCGGCTGTTCGCCGAGCGAGGGTTCGACGAGACGACGATCGAGGACATCGTCGAACAGGTCGAGGTCTCCCCCCGGACGTTCTTCCGGTACTTCGATTCCAAGGAAGACGTGGTGATCGGGTTCTTCGACGACCTCGGGCTCGAGCTGCGGGCGATGCTCGCCGCCCGTCCCCCCGAGGAACCGCCGTTCTCCGCGCTCCGAGCTTCGCTGGGAACGCTGATCGACCTGTACGAGGAGCGCCAGGACCGCGTCGTGGCCGCCAAGCGCCTGGCCCACGAGACCCCCTCGATCCGGGCGCGCCTGCTCGACAAGCACGCGCGGTGGGAGAACGGTGTGACCGAGGAGCTCGTGACCCGGGTCGGCGGCGACCCCTCGCAGGAGCCACGGATGCGACTGCTCGCGGCCGTCGCCCTCGCGGCCTTCTCGACCGCCGTGTCCGCGTGGTGCACGAGTGGCGGTCGACCGGATCTCCACGCCCTCGTCGACGACGCGCTCGGCGCCGTCGGGGACGGGTTCGACGGCGCCTGAGCGTTGGGTCGTCCCGGGCCCCGATCGCCGGTCCGCGGCGGGAACGACTGAGCCCTACGGCACCCCCGGCCTGAGGGGAGCGTCGGTGACCGGGTCCGGCGCGTGCCACACGGCCTCGACGTTGTTGCCGTGGAGGTCGTTCGCGAACGCCCCGTAGTACCGCTCCGAGTACTGGGTCCACACCCCCGGCTCGCCCCTGACGGTGGCGCCGTGCGCGATCGCCGCGTCGAAGAACGCGTCGACCGCTCCTCGGTCGGCGGCGTCGAACGCGACGTGCGCGGCGGTGGTCACGGGCTCCCCCCGGCAGATCGTGAAATCGTCGAGCCCGTCCGCCCCGTAGGAGACGCAGTCCTCCTGGACGTACAGCTCCTCGTACCCGAGCGGTGCGAGCGCGGCCGTGTACAGACGCCGGCTGGCATCCAGATCCGCCACCACGAACAGCACGTGGTCCACCACGACCCGCCGGACCGCCATGGCGACACGATACGTTCGCGCACCCCGGTTGTCGAAAGCGGCGGCCGCCGTTCGTCGTAGGGATGACGGACGGACAGGCCGGGAGGCCGGAAGGAGGTTTCGATGGCGGACTTCGTGCTGCTCTACAGCGGCGGAAGCATGCCCGAGACGGACGAGGAGAAGGCCCGCGTCCTCAAGGCATGGGACGGCTGGTACTCGGAGCTCGGCGGGGCCATCAAGGACGGGGGCAACCCGTTCTCGCCGGCGGCCAAGACGATCGGGAGCGACGGCAAGGTGGGCGACGTGTCCGGCACGCCCTTCACCGGCTACACGATCCTCCAGGCGGACTCGCTGGACGCGGCGGCCGGGCTGGCGAAGAACTCGCCCGTCCTGCAGGGCGGAGGCAGCGTGACCGTGTACGAGGCCTTCGACGTCATGTAGCAGGGTCGAGGCTGTCGCGGGACCGATCCCGCGACAGCCTCGTCTCCTCCCCAGCGATACCTCAGAGGGTCGCGTCGACGCCCGACCGCGCCGGGCTAATCGAGCAGCGCGTCGAACGCCTTGAGCGAGTCACCCAGCCGCCCCGCCAGCGTCGTCGCGAACCAACGGTGCAGCGCCGCGGCCAGCTCCGGATCGTCGGCCTCGATCCGATCGATCGAGCCCCTGCCGAGCCGCAGGACCACGGTCGGGCCCTCGGCCACGACGTCGGCGGTGCGCGGTTCTCCCAAATACATCGCGACCTCGCCCACGACCACGCCGGGTCGCAGCGTTCGAAGGCGCATCCGCGTTCCTCGTTCGGTCACGGTCTCCACCCGCAGGCGGCCGGTCTCCAGGACGTACACGTCGTCGGGCGACTCGCCCTGGCGGAGCAACACGGTGCCGTCGGGGAGCTCCAGGCGTTCGAGGTAGGGCCGCAGGCCGGACGGCATGCCGGCGAGCGCGTCCCCATTCGGCTCGGGCACCTCGATCGCCTCGTCGCGCAGCAGCCCCTCCTCGCACCGCTGCAGGCCGCGGTCCAGGTCCGCCTCGAACCGCACGACCTCTGAGGCGACCACTCCACCTCGCGCCAGCTGACCGCGCACCGCGTCGGAGGCGCCGGTGAACACCAGCTCGAACCCGACCGCCTCGGCCAGGTGCCTCACCTTGACGAAGGCCACCACCGCCGAGGAGTCCACGCCCGTGACCCGGCCAAGGTCGATCACCAGGAAGCGCGGCGGGTCCGTTTCCGCGCGCTTTCGGATCCGCTCGAGCAGGCCGTTGGCCGAGCCGAAGAACAGGAACCCGTTGACCCGCAGGATCTGGACCCGCTCGCCCATCGTGTTCAGCAGCGCCCGCTCGGCGGGCGGGCGGTCCACATTGGAGTGGTAGGTCTCGCCGAAGGCGACCTCGCGCACCAGCTCGATCCGCCCGTAGTCGATCGCGAACAGCACGACGGCGAGCACCAGGCCGACCACCACCCCGGGCAGGTACCCCCGGCCGATGATCACCGCCAGGATCACCAACACGACGCCGTACTCGAGCGGGGGCAACGCCTTGCGCTTGTCCCAGACCCACTCGACCAGGAAGGCCAGGCCCAGGAACACGAGCACCCCGCCCACGATCATGCGCGGGATCAGCTCGATCGCCGACGCGCCGAAGACGACCGCGGCAAGAGGCACGGCCGCCGCGATCAGCCCGGCGACCCTGGCGCTCACGCTCATGCGCTCGGCGAGGGCAGTCAGGCTGAGGGCGTGGTAGCCGGGGATCCCGCCCAACGCGCCGGAGATCACGTTCAACACCCCGGCGTCGCGGAGCTCCCGGTTGGTCTCCAGGTCCCGGTGCAGCACGACCTCGGTGCCCGAGAGGTTGAACAGGATCGCGATCGTGGCCACGAAGACCGCCGTGGCGATCCCCGCCCACTGCCCCAGCACCGCCGACCAGTCAGCCCCGGTGAGCGCTCGCAAGGTCCACGGCTGCCACAGCCGGGTCGACTCGAACGGCCCGAGCAGCCATCGCCCGTGCTTGGCGGCCTCGATCGAGGAGCCCGTCACCAGCATCCCCACCGCGAACACCACGAGTCCGATCCCGAGCACGATGGGGATGACGAGCGGTTTCTTCACCAGCCGCACGGCGACGTACAGGATCACGCCGAAGGCGAGCGCAGGCACCCAGCGCTTGAGCGTCACCGGGCTCACCAGGAGATCGAGGGTGCTCACCAGGAGATCAACCGTGCGGAAGTGCAGATCCACACCCCCGGCGACGAAGATGCCTCCCTTGAAAAGCAGCCATCCAGTGCCGGCCAGGAACCCCCCGACGACGGGGTAGGGGACCAAGCGAACCAGGTTGCCCGCCCTGAACCTCCCCAGGGTGGAGAAGACCACGCCGCACAGCACCGTCACCAGCAGCGTGGCGCCGATCACCGTCAGGAAGATATCGGGTCGCTCATAATCGGTCGCCCCGCCACGCTGGGCCTCGATCGCGAGCGCGGAGACCCTGTCCCCCATGGTGACAGCGACGCCCGCCAGCACCGCCGTCGCCGCGTCCTGCACGCTGCCGACGACTCCTCGGCTGCCCGCCCTCCAGGCCAGGAAGCCGAGCGTCAGTGCGGCCGCGACGAGATAGAGGCCGATGCCGTCGCCCAGGTTGCGGACGAGGTCGCCGCCGAACACGAGAGCGGCGAACGCGACCGCCAGGACCACCTCGACAGCGCCAATAATCAGCCCGGCGACGAGCCGCACTAACCAGCCCTGCGACCGTTGCTCCTCGGACACCGTCCCTCCCGTCTAGTCGAGCAAGGCGTCGAACTCCCGCAGGGTGTCGCTCAGCCGTTCCGAGAGCACACCCGCGAGCCACCGGTGCAGCGCCGCGGCCAACTCGGGATCCTGCGCCTCGAGACGATCGATCGAGGCGCGGTCGAGCCGCAGGACCACGGTCGGTCCCTCGGCCACCACGTCGGCGGTGCGCGGGTCCCCCGAGTACATCGCTACCTCGCCGACGACCACGCCGGGGTTGATCGAACGCACCCGCATGAGCGTGCCGTCCGGCGTCTGCATCTCCACGCGGAGCCGCCCGGACTCCAGCACGAATACGTCGTCGGGCGACTCGCCCTGGCGGATCAGCACGGCGCCGTCGGACAGCGATTCGCGTTCGGTGTACCGCTCCAGACCCGGCGGCATCCCGGCCGCTCCCCACGGGGCGTCGTGTCCGTCAGTCGCGCCGGGAGCGACCGGCGCCTCGTCCCGCAGCAGCCCCTCCTCGCAGCGCTGCAGGCCACGGTCCAGGTCCGGCTCGAACCGCACGACCTCGGAGGCGACCAGGCCTCCGCGCGCCAGCTGGCTGCGCACGGCCTCGGATGCGCCGGTGAACACCAGCTCGAACCCGGAGGCCTCGGCCAGGTGCATCACCTTGACGAAGACCACGACCGCCGAGGAGTCCACGCCGGTGACCCGGCGCAGGTCGATCACCAAGAAGCGCAGCGGGGCGGCCTCAACGCGCCTTCGGATCCGCTCGAGCAGGCCGTTGGCCGAGCCGAAGAACACGAACCCGTCCACGCGCAGGATCTGCACGCGGTCCCCCATCGTGCGCAGCAGCGCCCGCTCGGCGGGCGGCCGGTCCACGTTGGAGTGGTAGGTCTCCCCGAAGGCGACCTCGCGCACCAGCTGGATACGGCCGTAGTTGACCGCGAATAGCACGACCGCGAGCACCAGGCCGACCACCACGCCGGGCAGGAACCCGCGGGCGATGATCGCCGCCAGGATCACCAGGACCACCCCGTACTCGAGCGGGGGCAGGACCCTGCGCGTGTCCCAGACCCACTCGACCAGGAAGGCGAGGCCTAGGAACACCAGCACGCCGCCCACGATCATCCGCGGGATCAGTTCGATCACCGAGGCGCCGAGGATCACCCCGGCAAGGGGCACCGCCGCGGCGATCAGGCCGGCCGTCCGGGCGTCCACGCTCATCCGTTCGGCGAGCGAAGTGAGGCTGAGGGCGTGGTAGCCGGGGACCCCGCCCAGCGCACCGGAGATCACGTTCAGCACCCCGGCGTCGCGCAGCTCCCGGTTGGTGTCGAGGTCCCGGTGCAGGACGATCTCGCTCCCGCCGACATTGAACAGGATCACGATCGTTGCCACCAACACCGCCGCCAGGATCCCGGCCCACTGGCCGGCCACCGCCGACCAATCGGCGCCGGTGATCGCGCGCAGGGTCCACGGCTGCCACGACTGGAACGAGTCGAACGGTCCGAGCAGCAGCCAGTGACCCGATCGGGCGCTCGCGATCGAGGACCCGGTGACGAGCATCCCGATCGCGAACAGCACCAGGCCGATCCCGAGCACCACGGGGATCACCATCGGCCGCTTCACCAGGCGGGTCGCGACGAGCAGGATCACCCCCAGCGCGAACGCCGGGCCCCAGAGCTGCAACGCGGAGGCCTGGAAGAGATCGCCGATCGGCGTGAGCGACGGCAACACGTCCGCCGACACGTAGACGGCGCTCTTCACGAGCAACCACCCGATGCCGGCGAGGAAGCCGCCGACGACCGGGTACGGGACGAACCGGATGAGGTTCGCACGCCGGAAGGTCCCGAGCATCACGAAGGCGATCCCGCACAGGACCGTCACGACCAGGCTGGCGGCGACGACCGTGACGAATGCCCGCTCGATGCTCCCGAACGCGGTGACCGCGACCGTCGCCGAGACGGTCGCGAGCACGACCGCCGTGGCCGGCTGCAGTCCCCCGACCACCCCCCGGGAGCCCGCGAGCCAGGCGAAGATCCCGAGCGTCAGCGCCGCCGCCCCCAGGTACAGGCTGATGCCCTCGGCGATGAAGTCCTCGATGCGGCCGCCGAACACGAGGGCGGCGAACGCCATCGCGAAGATCGCCTCGACGGCGCCGATGATCAGCCCGATCGTGATCCAGGCCAGCCATCGGCCCGTGTGTCGCTGCTCGGCCACGGTCCCCTCCCGTGCGGACTGTAGGCCGAACGGCGGGCCGGCGCGCACGGCCCCGGGGCCCCCAGCTCCGGTCCCCTGGTCCGCCCGACCGCGTGCAGCGTGGTTGGCCCCTCGCGTGTTCACGGTGAAGGATGGAGGCGAAACTGCGATCCGTGTCCGCGGAACGGGGCGAGGAGGGCGTCCTGACCGACGAAGCGAGCTTCGAGGAGTTTTACGAGACCACCTTCCGGCGACTGTTCACGGCCCTCTGCCTGGTGACCGGAAACCGCCACGAGGCCGAGGAGATCGCCCAGGAGGCCTTCCTCCGTGTGTTCGAACGATGGGACCGGGTCGGCAAACTCGAGGATCCGACCGGCTACGTGTTCCGCGTCTCGATGAACGTGTTCCGAAACCGGTTTCGGCGAGCCTCGCTCGGGGTGCGCCGCGCGCTCTCCCTCGCCCCCGCCGAGACGGACGATCTCGCCGCGGTCGAGACTCGGGACGAGCTCGTCCGGCTGCTCCGCGAGCTCAACCCACAACAGCGCGCGGCCGTGCTGCTCACCTCGATCCTCGACTACTCGGCAGAGGAAGCCGGCCGGATGCTCGGCATCGGTCCGTCGTCGGTCCGCTCGCTCACGACGCGCGCCCGCGCCCGGATGAAGGACAAGGTGGTCGATCCCGCATGACTGACCGGTTCGACGTGCTCGAGCGGTACGCACTGCTGTTCGATGCGCCGGAACCTTCGTTCGAAGGCTTCCTCCGGCGTCGCGACCGCAGGCGCCGGAACCAGCGCTTGGCAGCGGGCGTGGTCGGGATCGCGATGTTCGTCGCGGCGATCTGGGTCGTGACGAGCGGAGGGTTCATCGATCGAACCCGCGGCGGGCAGCAGCCGGCGACGTCCGGTCCCACGTCCCCGTCGGGCCTCCCACCGGTCGCGACCGCCCCCTGGGT
>Ga0209887_1000688_pt1 | contig 10313 bp, 13 predicted proteins | sample GWRWN1_30_40_FD_187230 | JGI IMG/M metagenome (GOLD analysis project Ga0209887, IMG submission 187230) | Riverbed sediment microbial communities from areas with no vegetation in Columbia River, Washington, USA - GW-RW N1_30_40 (SPAdes)... | ecosystem: Environmental > Aquatic > Freshwater > River...
CGTGGAGTTGCATGATCGGACGGTCGGGCTGCAACGGGGGGACACGGTCCTCTTCTATACCGACGGCTTGATCGACGCGCGCCGAAGCGAGCCGATCGACGATGCGGCGCTCGATGCGCTGATCGCCACGTGCCGGGACCTGGACGCCATGGGAACAATCGACTGCTTCCGCTACGCGGTGGCCGACCCCGAGGGCGAGTCTCCCGACGACATCGCCATCCTGGCGCTTCGGATCGTTCCCTAGCCTGACGACATCCCTTCGGGAGAGGAGACGGTGTCCTCGGAAGCACGGCGCTCCACGTGCAGGGACCGGTCGGCCCGGGCCAGGGAGGCGCCCGTCACCTCGTGGCCGCATGTGTACACGTCGACCTCACTGGAATCGGCGAGCTGCGTGGGGGTTCTCTCGAGCTCACCCGTCCCCCCGTCGAAGGCGACGTCCTTCAGCTCTCCTCGCCCGCAGATAGGGCACCGGGCCGTCCGGGCCTCCCGTCCGGGGTCGTCGCCTGGTGGCATGTTTTCGTCATTCCCTTCCCGGGTAGCCGTCAAACCGCCATGGAACCGCCGTCTCGGATCCGCCGTGTCCACAGCGCCGCTCCCGGCTTCACCAGACGCCGTCGGGGCCGGGGCTTCTCCTACCTGGATGAGCAGGGGCAACCGATCCGTGATCCCCAGGTCGTCGAACGGATCCGTACCCTTACCATCCCTCCTGCCTGGACCAACGTGTGGATCTCGCCGGATCCGCTTGGTCACCTCCAGGCGTCGGGGACCGACGCCGCGGGCCGGAGGCAGTACGTGTACCACGAGCGGTGGCGCCAGTGGCGGGACCGGCAGAAGTTCCACAAGATGCACGACTTCGCGAGGTCGCTTCCGGAGCTCCGCCGCCGAGTGGAGCAGGATCTGGGGGACGAGGGGCTCTCCAGGGAGCGCGTGCTTGCGGGCGCGATGCGGCTGCTCGATCTGGGGTTCTTCCGCATCGGTTCGGAGAGTTATGCGGCCCGAAACGGCTCGTTCGGCCTGGCCACGATGCGCAAGGAGCACGTCAAGGTGGCAGGTGACGAGGTTCTGTTCGACTACACGGCCAAGGGGGGAAAGCCACGGGTCCAGGTGATCGCCGACCTTGACGTGAAGGACGTGCTCCGCCGGTTGAAGGCAGGCCGAACGGTGGATCGGAGCTCCTCGCCTACTCGACGAGCGAGGGGTGGAAGGATGTCCGGTCCTTGGAGATCAACGACTACATCAAGGGCACGGCCCGAGGGCCGTTCTCCGCCAAGGACTTCAGGACCTGGCACGGCACCGTGCTCGCCGCCGTGGTCCTGGCCACGGTCGATGACGGCGGTTCCTCGCTCACCGCCCGCAAGCGCGGCGTCGCCCGGGCCATCCGCGAGGTGGCGGAGTACCTGGGGAACACGCCAGCCGTGGCTCGCGCGTCGTACGTGGATCCTCGGGTACTCGACCGATTCCTGGAAGGGGAGACCATCCGGCCGGCCCTCAGGGGCGTCTCGCCGGAGGAGCTTTCCGACCCGTCCATGCAGCTCAAGGTGGAGCGAGCCGTCCTGGATCTCATCGAAAGTGAGCCCCACCCCGGCGAGCGACAAGCGGCGTGAGCCGTCCAGGATCGCTGCCTCGCTACATTGTCGGTCCGACCCATGTTTGGGCGCATCGTGCACCGGGAATGGAAGGCACGACCAAGGAGGTACGGATGACGTACTCGGAAGACCGCCACACACACTCGCCCGAGGTGCGGGAGCCGGAAGGTTCCGGGCTGGTGGGATACGCCGCAATCAAGTATGCGGCGATCGTGATCATCGTGCTCGCGATCATGGCCTTCCTGGCCTGGTACATCATCCCCCGTCTCGGCTGAGCAGGAGGTACACATGTTCGGAGTCCTTGCGCTAACCGGTGGGGCCGCGACGTTGCTCTGGATCCTGGCGGTGATCCTCGTGATCGCCGGCATCGTCACGCTCCTTCGAGGGGGGGTCCTGGCCGGCGTGGTCCTCATCATCGTCGGCCTGCTCGTTGGCCCTGGAGGCGTGAGCATCTTCAAGTAGCGCACGCGCTTTCCCTCTCGCCTCCATCGATCCGGGGGCCGTCCTACGGCTCCCGGATCGTTTCTCGTAAGCGAACGAGTGTCTGCGAGAGCAGACGCGAGACGTGCATCTGCGAGATCTGAAGCTGCTCGGCGATCTCGCTCTGCGTGAGGCCCTTGAAGAACCGTAGGTACAGGATCCTTCGTTCTCGGTTGGGCAGCTGCTTGAGCTTGGGTGCGATGCTTGCCCATGCTTCCAACAGCTCGAGCGACTCGTCGTCCTGCGTGAGGAGCTCGGCGTGGGAGGGGCCCTCATCGCCGACCGGCGCCTCGAGCGAAGTCGCCGAGTAGGCCTGCATGGCCTCGATGGCCTCCAGGATCTCTTCCTCTTGAAGGTCCAGGCGCGTAGCGATCTCCTTGACCGTGGGCGAACGTCCCAGCACCTGCCACATCTCGCCCATGGCACGGCTGACACGAAGCCCGGTTTCCTGCAGGCGCCGGGGGACCCGAACGGCCCACCCCTTGTCCCGGAAATGCCGCTTGAGCTCCCCGATGATCGTGACCGCCGCGTACGTGGGGAACTGAACCTCACGCCCGGGATCGAAGCGATCGATCGCGTTCAACAAGCCGATCATGGCCACCTGGACGAGGTCCTCGACCTGCTCGCCTCGGCCAGAGAACTTCCTCGCCAGGTACTCGGCAAGCGGCTGATAGGTCCGAACGAGCTCCTCGCGCGCCCCCGGATCGGGCAGTTGGCCGAAGAGCTCGGCGATGCGTTCCTCGGATCGCCCCTCCTCGCTGGACGATGCCACGCTCACGCGTCGCTCCTCGCGGAGGATCGCTTCACCACGCGGATCGCTGGGGCGCCATCGGGTAGCTCGAACGAGAGTTCGTCGCTCAGCGCAGAGAGCACGTTCCAGGCGAGTGAGTCGTGGAAGGCCGGCGGCGGCCAGTCGGCCGGCGCGGAACTGTCCACCGACACGACCGCCTCCACGCCACCGTCGATCGCGCGCAGCCGAAGCGTGAGCGTGGCGAGGCTCGACCCCAGTACGAGCAGCTGCGAGCTGGCCTCGTCGATGGCCATCCGAAGGTCGTCGATGTCGTCTACGGGAAGGTCGGTGCGGGCGGCGACGCTCGTCGCGACGGACCGCAGGACGTGCACGAAGGCCGCCTGCGAAGGCACGGTGACGACGACATCGGAGTCAACCGGGATGTTCATGATCGCCAATGGTAGGCCCTCCACTCACGGGGCGGAGCGGTACCCGCCTCTGCACTGGGACCAGACGCGGCGGCTCGGGCGCCGACCTGACCACAGGGGCTATCCTGAGATGTCCTGAACCGAGCGAGCGATGCGCCGTGTCTCCCCCTGGAGGGCGACCGAGAGGTTTGGTCACCCGACCGTGATGGTGGTTGAGCGGCCCTGGGACGGAGGGCCCGCCGGGCACGGACCTGGTAGAGGTTCCTCTCGACGGTGACGTAGACATCGCGTCGGCCGACGAGATCGAGGCCCGTATCCGTAGTGCCGAGGCGCAAGAACCCTCGGTCATCCTGATCGACCTGCGCCAGGTGTCGTTCCTGGACTCGAGCGGCCTGCGCCTGATCCTGGGTGCCGCCGTCAGGGCTGAGGCTGCCGGCCGCCGCCTCGTCCTCGTACGGGGACCCGAGCGGGTTCAGCGGGTGTTCGAGCTCACGAACCTCCAGTCCAGACTGGAGTTCGTGGACCACCCCTCCCTGCTGGCCCACCCTTCACCGGAGCGCTGACCGGTCCCGGAAACGGGCCGGCCGGGACAGTTTGGGCAATCCCGGCCGTGGGTACCGGCTACTCGTCCTTGACCCGTTGGAGCAACGCGAGGCCGAACCACAGCCAGACGTACACGGCCGTCACCAGCCCCGCGAACAGGCTCGCCAGGGCCGAATGGTAGAGGAGATCGGTGATCAAGAACACCGCACCGCCTACCGAGACGATTGTGAACGCGATACCTGTCACAGCGGCTCGGTTGCCCACCCGCAACAGGCGCTCCTTGTCCGCCTCCCGGAAACGAAGGCGGTGATAGGCCGTGGGGGTCATGAGGAACGCCGTGCCGATCGCCGTTGATAGCAGCGTGCCGAAGTACAGGACGCGCTGTGCGCTCGTGAGGTCGCCGAACCGCTGGGTGAGCGGCATGGTGAGAAGGAACGCGAAGAGCACCTGCACGCCGGGGAGCGCGACGCGGAGCTCGTTGAGCAACTCGATCAGCTCGCGGTCGCGACGCTGCTTCGGATCCTCTCGTTCCTGGGTGCCGTGGGATCTTTGTGCCACAGGGACCTCCGCCTTCGTCGACTCGTTCGACATGTGTACCGCGTCGAGGGGAGGGCCAAACTCGAGCCCTGTCGGTGACGGACCTCCCCTATACTGGCGCCCCCCGAACGTCCTGCCGGCGAACAACGAAGACGGCTGGAGGTGATGGCCATGGATCTGGTGCTCGGATCTCGTAGCGAGAACGGCTGGGCCGTGCTCGAGGTCCAAGGCGAGGTGGACCTGTACACGTCCTCGCAGCTTCGGGACGCCATCCTGCGGCTCACCGAAGAGGCCGAGAACCGGATCGTTGTCGACCTCAACAACGTGAGCTTCATGGATTCGAGCGGGCTCGGCGTCCTCGTCGCTGGGCTGAAGCGGGCCAGGGAGCGAGGCGGTGAGCTGGCGCTCGTCTTCGGCGAGGGGTCCGTCCAGAAGGTCATCGGCATCACCGGGTTGGACAAGATCTTCCCCACCCACCGCTCAGTCGGCGAGGCGACCGGAGGAGCCTGAGCACCCGATGGCCCAACGCGCGACCGATCGGATCGACGCCGGCTCGACGGTGTCGCTCGCCATACCCGCCGACCCGGCCTCCGTGGGCACTGTGCGGTACTTCGCCGCAACCATCGCTCGTCACGCGGGCCTGCCGGAGGAGCTGATCAACGATCTCCGGCTCGCGGTATCCGAGGCCTGTGCGGAGGCCATCGACGCCGGGGTGACCGGATCGATCCGGGTGGCCCTGTCGCTCGATCCCGAAGGGATCGACGTGGAGGTGACCAGCGACGGCTTCATCCGGCAGGAGGGCGAAGGTCATGGACGGGAGGGGCTGGTCCCGATCAACCGACAGCAACTCATCAGCGCACTGTTCCCAGACGCCGAGACGGATCAGGGCCGTGGGATGAGGGTCGTCCGTTTCACGGTCCCTCACGCAAGCTCGAGCGGGGCCTGACACCCGCAGGACGGGTCGGCTGCCCGATTGCCTTGGGTGTGGGCGAAAGGGCGGGCAAACCGTTGAATGACGTCAGGGCTTGACCTTGGCCACGAGAATGGCCAGGTCGTCGGGCAGCCCTTGGGTCCGATCCCGGAGGACTTCCCGCTCCAGGCCCGCGGCGATCTCCTCGGCGGATCGGCCCGCGTTCCTCGCCAATACGTCGGCCAGCCATTTCTGGCCGAATTCCCTGCCCGTCCGCTCGGCGTCGGAGAGACCATCCGTGAACAGGACGAGAGCGTCGCCCGACCTCAGATCCACTGTGGCATCCGTCACCTCGATGTCTGTGAACACGCCGAGCAGCGTCCCGGGCGTTCCTGCGAACTCGACGGCGCCGTCGGCGCGGAGGATGGCAGGAAGCGGGTGGCCCCCCGCGCACACGGTGAGGCGCGCGCCGCCGGGCTGTGGCCGGAGTCGGACGTAGCACACCGTGCAGAACCACTGGTCCTGAGACTGCTGTTGGAGCGCAGCGTTCAACATCGTGAGCACCGCGCTGGGCCTGAGTTCGCGAAGCGCGGCCGCACGGATCGTATGGCGGGCCGCGCCCATCAGGGCCGCTGCTTTGGGTCCCTTGCCGCACACGTCCCCCACCATCAACGCCCACGCGCCGTCCTTGGTGTCGAAGGCGTCGTAAAAGTCACCGCCCACATCGATCCCCTCGCCGGCCGCCTGATACCTGGCCGCGAGCTCGACGCCCGGGACCTCCGGGAACGGTCGGGGAAGCAGACCTTCCTGGAGCGTCCTCGCGATGTCATCGCGTTCCCGATAGAGCCTCGCGTTGTCGAGCGCCAGCGCGGCCCGGGTCGCGAGGTCCTCGGCCAGGACCAGGTCGTTCTGGCCGTGGGACCTCCCGGACTCGGCGAAGACGAACGAGATGGTGCCGAGCGTGCGCCCGCGCGCGCGAAGGGGCAGGAGCATGAGCGAGCTCAGTTGGAGCTCTCGGATGACCTGGATCTGCCCCTCGTCGAGCCTCGACTCCAGCAGCTCGGGGTCGATCGACGGGTACAGTTCCGACGCTCCGGTCCGGATGACACGGGGGAGCCCGGTGAGCGCCAACACGTCGATGGGGAACTTGCGGCGAACCTCTCTGGCCCATTCCAATCTCGACGGGTCGACGTGGGCGATCGCCAAGAGCTTGAGAGAGCCGCCAGGCTCCAGGATGTCCACGGCACACCAATCGGCCAGCTCCGGCAGGGCCATCTGAGCGATCCGTGACAGGGTGGCCTGGTAGTCAAGCGAGGAGACGAGCTCCTTGGTTGCCTCAGCCAGGAACCGTTGCCCTTCCTCGCGTTTGCGGTCCTCGGTCACGTCACGGAAGTACGCGATCCTTCCGTAGGTCGCGCCGGTCTCGTCCTCGAGCGTTCTCGTGTATCGCTCGAGGACCCGTCCGTCTTTCAGGGCGATCTCGTCCCTCGCTTCCATGGCCACGCGGTCCAAGAGGTGGCGTGACCGCTCGACGAAGCCGTCGGGGTCTGCCACCTGCTCCTTCATGACCTCCATGGCCGCCTCGTCCAGCTTGGTGTCCAGGACCTCCCGGGAGATCTGCCAGAGCTCTCCGAACCGGCGGTTGGCGGAAACGATCTCCCCTTCGGGGGAAATGACGACGATCCCTACGTCCGATGACTCGGACTGTGCCTCGAGCAGCGCATTCTGGAACCTGAGTTGTTGCTCCGCGCGCTTCTGATCCGTGATGTGGTGGAACACGTTCACCACGTAATGGACGGTTCCGTCCTCGTCGCGCATGGGAGCCGCACGTACCAAGGTCCAGTTTTCCTCTCCGGTTTCCCGCATGAGCACGCGGATCAGGGCATCCGCGTGCTCCTCGCCCAGCAGGATCCGGCGACCCGGGAGCTCCTCCGGCGAGAAGGGCCGGCCGTCCTCGTGCAGGAGGTCGAACTGGCTCAGGACCTCCTCGATGGGGGCGGCCATGAAGGACTCCGCGTCCGGGTAGCCGGACATCCGTGCGGCGGAGTCGTTCGCATAGACCATCTGGCCCGTCGCATCCTCGATCGTGATGCCGTCGGCCCCGGCCCGGGTGATGATGGCGAGCTGCTGCCGAGCCAGATGCAACTCCCTCTCGGCCAGCCGCTGCTCGGTGATGTCGCGGGCGATGGTTGCCGCGCCGACGATGCGGCCGGTGTCGTCACGAACGGGGGAGATCGACAACGAAACGTCGATCGTCCTGCCTTCCTTGGTCACGCGCTTCGTGGCGAAGTGCTCGACGCGCTCGCCCCGGGCGATCTGTTCCAGGATGGCCGTGATCTCGTGCTTGCGGTCCGGTGGGGCAAGCGTCGAAACCGGGCGACCGATGATCTCCTCGGGTCGGTACCCGTAGATGCTCGCCGCGCCCGCGTTCCAGGACTCGATCACTCCATCCAGGCTCTTTCGGAAGATCGCGTCCTGCGAGGATTCGACGATCGCGGCGAGGCTCCCAAGGAATTCGTGCCTTGCATCCTCGCTCGACTCGGTCTCGGGCATCGGCCGCTCGCTCCCCTCGGCGATCGTGCACGTCCCAGGGAGGATACGACTGGGCACGGTTGGATTGCCCGTGCCGTTGAAGCGGGTGTGGCCGATGTTCGCATCACGTCTTCGTTGGGTATCGAAGTAAGAACCGTTTGTTTGAAGGAGGAGAAGCCGATGGGTAAGGGAGCCGAGGACCGGGCTGAGGGCACATGGGACAAGGCCAAGGGCAAGGTGAAGGAAACGGCGGGAGAGGCCACCGGCGACCGGGACAGGGAGCGTGAGGGCCGGATGGACCAGGCCAAGGGCGCCGGGAAGCGGGCGGTTGGCAGCGTGAAAGACGCTGCCGGCAAGGTCAAGGAGGACGCGTAGGACGCCGCGGACAAGCTCGGGAGAGGGAGTCGGACGGAACGATCGATAGCGCGAGTCTCCGAAGAGGTTGGGAGGGTCAAGGGGTCCTGGAAGCTGCCCCGGCGGGGCCCGCGGTCACGGTCGGCGACGGGCTCGACGTGGGGCTGGGGGAGGGGCTCGGGATCAGGGTCCCGAACTCCTGCTCCACGAGGTGGCGGGTGACGGTGAGGGCGCCGGTCTTCGGCGACTGCTCGATGAGGTCGTAGGCCACCAAACGCGGCGGAGTCCCCGGCTCGAAGTACAGGACCTCGGCGGACAGTGGAATGCCCTCGTCGGGGAGGAACGTGCCGAAGTTCGAGCCGCCGGTCGTGCCCACCCGGAGGTACAGGGTACCGTCCTGGGCTCGAGAGCCGTTCACGTGGAAATGACCCGAGATCACGAGAGGCACGTGTCCCGCCACGCTCTGCGCCATGCGGTCATCGTGGACCGCCACGATGTCGACGGGCTGGGGCGAGCGCTCGACGTCCGACAGCACGAGCGGGTCGACGGCGAGGACGCGCGTCTCGAACACGCTGTCGGAGAGGCGCTCGATCGTCGGGGGCTTGATCGGATCGCCCATGCCGTAGAGACGAAGGCCGTCGACCTCGGTCGTGGTCCCGTCCAACACGATCGCGTTCGGGAGCTTCGTCAAGGCCTCCTGGAACGCCCGGCTGTCGTGGTTGCCGCGAACCCAGACGTACGGCCTGCCCATCGAGGCGATGTCATTCAGGACCACGTTCTCGGGCGGCGTGCCGAACGACGTGGTGTCACCCGTATCGACGATGAAGTCCACGTCGAAGCCGCTGGCGATCTGCTTGGTGAACTCCAGGCCGAGGGGGGACAGGTGGATGTCGGAGATGTGGAGCACCCGGATCTCGCCGGCCTCGCCCACCGGGCTCGTCTGAATGGAGGTGTAGACCTTGATCGCGCCGTCGACGACCCGCTCGAGCTGGGCCCGGAACTCGTCGAACTTCGTCGCCGCGGAGCGGACCGGCGGGATGATGTCGGCCGCGAGCGCGAGCGAGCCAGAGAACGTGGGCGTAGCGAACGCGGCGCTTCGAAACGTTGCCAGCGCGAGGATCTCGGACGCTCCCACCAGCATCATGGCGACCAGGACGGTGGCGAGCATCGGGACCCACCGCGTGCGAAAGGCCAGCGCACCGAGGATCAGGGCTCCCAGCCCGGCCACCGCGATGGTCCGGAAAGCGTGCATCGGGAGTGCATGCACGGAGTCGGCCTGGACCCGGGCGACGAGACCGTCGATCCCGCCGGCCGAAAGGTCCCGCGTGAGCTCGCTGATCCGGACGTCGAGCAGGGTGGCGTTCAGCCGCAGCGGAGCCGAATGGGTATTGGCGGTCAGGTGGCCGAGCGGGGGAAGCACGATATCCGTGACGCCCCTCCCGAACTGCGTGTCCAGCCTGACCACGAATGGGCCCATGTCGACCCTCGAGGCCCCCCACACGGCCATGCCGAGCCACGCGCCGGCCAACCCCACCACCAGTGGGACGGCAGGGCGGAGGCGCCGTCGCACATCGGCGGCGCGCTCCGACTGGAGGATCCGTCGCAGCGTTCGGATCGGTCGCATCCTGGGGGCATCGGCGATGCCCGCATCCGACTGTACCTGCGGGGCTTGTTACAGTCGGTCGCCGTGCAGGCCTCCACGACCCGCAACGCCGCCATCGCCGGCTCGATCGCGTCCGTCGTGTTGGTCGCGATCGTCGCGTCGCTTCCCCGCTCACCCTTCCAGCCGGTCTTACCCGGCTCGGCGGTGCCCTCAGGCCCGTTTCGATGGCTGGCCGAGCTGACGGCCCTCGACTCGGTTCACGGGAGCGCGCTGGTGGTGGTGTCCGTGCTCACCGTGACCCTGGCCGCGGCGGCGTTCCTCGCCGTCCTCCGTGAGGCCTGGCAGGGGACGGTCTCGCCGCGCACCGTGATCGGGCTCGCAGTGGCATACCACGTCGTCGTGCTCTTCCTGCCATTGCTGTTCTCCCGCGACGTGTACTCGTACGCGTTTTACGGGAGGATCGCGGCCGCCTACCACGCGAACCCGTACGTCGCCACGCCGTCGCACTTCCCGTCCGACCCGCTCGCGCAATACGTGGGGCCCCGGTGGGTCGGAACGCCGGCCGTGTACGGCCCACTGTTCACGTTGTTGTCGGCGGGGGTAGCGCGGT
>Ga0209887_1000689_pt1 | contig 10308 bp, 6 predicted proteins | sample GWRWN1_30_40_FD_187230 | JGI IMG/M metagenome (GOLD analysis project Ga0209887, IMG submission 187230) | Riverbed sediment microbial communities from areas with no vegetation in Columbia River, Washington, USA - GW-RW N1_30_40 (SPAdes)... | ecosystem: Environmental > Aquatic > Freshwater > River...
GGAGTCGGTCGGCATCTCGATCGGCGTCGACCGGATCCTGTCCGAGCGGGACCCCACCGACAAGGTCGACGCGGTGAAGGCGGAGGGCGACGGCGGCGTCACGGTCATGGTGGGCGACGGTGTGAACGACGCGCCGGCCCTCGCCGCCGCCGACGTCGGCGTGGCCATGGGGGCTCGCGGTGCGACGGCATCCTCGGAGGCGGCCGACGTGGTGCTGGTGGTGGACCGGCTCGACCGCCTGGCCGAGGCCATCCGTATCGCGAAGCGGTCCCGGGGCATCGCCGTGCAGAGCGTGCTGATCGGGATGGGCCTGTCGTTCGGCGGGATGCTCCTGGGTGCCGTCGGGCTGCTGCCAGTGGTGGGCGGGGCGCTGTTCCAGGAGGCCATCGACGTGGCGGTCATCCTGAACGCGCTGCGGGCGCTGTCGGGCGGCCGGGCCGCCCGACAGCGCGCCGGCCTGGGCTCGAACGTCGGCGACCGGTTCCGCGACGAGCACCGCGAGTTCATGCCCTGGCTGGCCCGGATCCGGAGCGTGGCCGATCGCCTGGAGTCCTACTCGCCGGCCGAGGCCCGGGACGAGCTCCAGCAGGTCCGGTGGTTCCTGACCGAGCGCCTCCCGCAGCACGAGGAGGAAGAGGAGGCGGCCGTGTATCCCGTCGTCTCCAAGCTCATGGGTGGCGATGACCCCATGGGGACGATGGCCCGGGCCCACCTGGAGATCGACCACCTCTCCCGCGTCTTCGTCCACCTGGTGGACGACGTTCCTCCCGAGGGCCCGGCGTCGGAGGAACTCGTCGACCTGCGGCGGGTGCTGTACGGGCTGCACGCGATCCTCCGCCTGCACTTCGCGCAGGAGGAGGAGGCGTACTCGTGGCTCGCCTCCGAGGTGCTCGAGTCCGAGGAAGCCGCGGTCGGCTAAGAGCACGTCTCCTTATTCCGCGTCGTCGCGAGCGGAATACGAGACGCACCCTAGGTGGTCTTCCCCGCCGTCGGTTCGGCCGGCTGGTAGGTCGCGATCACCACGCCGGTGGTCGTCGTCTTGGTGTCGACGAGCCGCAGAGTGGCGAATGAACCGCCGTCGGTGAAGAGACGTCGCCCCGATCCCAAGACCAGCGGGTGGATCAGGAGCACGTACTCGTCGACGAGGTTGCGCCGCATCAGCGACTGGACCAGCTCTCCGCTGCCGAGTACCACGAGATCCTGGCCCGGCTGCTCCTTGAGCCCGGCCACGGCCTCCGCGGCGTCGCCCTCGAGGAGCGCGCCACGCTGCCTATGACCGAATCGAAGTAGGGCTGCGCCCAGCCGCCGTGCTCGAAGCCGCCGCGGAGGTCCTCGTCGGGCCGGCCCGGTCAGGTTGTTGTTCACAACGACCTTCTCATTTGAAGTTCCTTTCCTATGGACCACTGACCGGCGGTTGGTCGGGGAGCCACACCCGGAACGAGGCGCCACCGCCCTCTCGGTCCTCGACCCATGCCCGGCCGCCGTGTAGCTCGGCGAACCGTGCCACCAGGGCCAGGCCGATCCCCGCGCCCGGCGAGTACTCCTGCGCCTCCGGTCCCTGGCGGAACGGCTCGAAGATGGCCTCCCGGAAGGCCACCGGGACGCCGGGACCCTCGTCCTCCACCGCGATCAGCGCCCCGCCGTCCTGCTCTCGGACCATGACCCACACGCGGCCGTCGCTCGGCGTGTGGCGGACCGAGTTCGACAGCAGGTTCTCGACGATCCGCTCCACTTTGGCCAGGTCGACTTCCGCCCTCACGGTCTCCGCGTCGACCAGGACCGTGCGTTCCCCGACGCTGTCGGACTCCTGGACCGAGCGGGCCACGACCTCCCCCACATCAGCGGTGACGGCGGTGAGGTCGAGGAACCCTCGCTCCATCCGGTCGAAGTCGAGGAGGTCGCCCACCATGCGGTCGAGCGTTCGGGCGTTGGCGGCGATGCGGGATGCGAGCTTCCGTGCCTCCTTCGGCTGGAGGGTCACGTCCTCGCGCTCGAGCGTGAGCGCGAGGCCGAGGATGGCGGCGAGCGGCGTGCGGAGGTCGTGCAGGAGCGCGCCGAGATGATCCAGCTCGCCTTCCCAGCCTGCGGTCATCGAGCTCCAGTACGGGCGGGGGACGGCATGACTCTAGCCCCTCACCTCGCCGCCGCCTCACCGTCGGCCCGGGGGTCGGTCGCCGCGATCAGCGTGCCGTCCTCGGCCACGCGGATGAGTTGCGCGTGCCCCACGCCGTCGTCCCATTCGCCGAGGAGGGTGAGGGCGAACCCGGAGCGCTCGAAAGCTTCGCCAACCCATGTGGGGACGCCGGGCTCGAGCTCGACGGACCGTCCGGGATGAAGGTCCATCCCGCCCATCAGCCATCGGGGGGCGGAGACGGCCGCCTCGGGGTCCATCCCGAGATCGAACCCGCGGACCAGGTCCTGGAAGTTGATCTGGGGCTGACCCCCGCCGCCCATGGAGCCCGTCGCTGCCACGAGCCGCTCGTCCCGATGGACCAGCACCGGCATCAGGGTATGTGCGGGGCGTTTCCCACCGGCGAGGACGTTGGGCGAACCGGGATCGAGGGAGAACGCCGACCCTCGGTTGTGGCAGATGATGCCGGTGGAGGGCTCGAGGATCCCGGAGCCGAACCCGCTGGACAGGCTCTGGATCAGCGAGACCGCCCGGCTGTCTCCGTCGGCGGCGGCCAGCGCGATCGTGTCGCCGGGCGTCGATCGCGCCGCGACCGGTGGGCCGGCTCGGACCTGCTCGCACAGGGCCGCGATGTGGCCCTCGTCGAGGAGCGTGCCCACCGGGACCCGGGCGTACCGCGGATCGGCGTTGTGCCGGTCCCGGTCGGCGGACGCAGCCGCGAACACCTCGGCCAGGAGCGCCGCGTCGGCGCCGAGGGGATCGGGATCGATCTCGAGGCGCTCCACGGCGAGCAGCATCTCCAGGAGGGCGAAGCCCTGGGAGTTTGGGGGGACGACCGAGACGTGGAGGTCTCGGTACCGGGCGGCGAGGGGTGAGTCGAGCTCGGGCCGGTGCGATGCCAGGTCCTCCAGGGCCATGGGCGAGCCGACGGCGCGAAGTCCGGTCACGAGCCGCGCGCCGACCTCCCCCCCGTTGAGCGCGGACGGGCCCTCTTGCGCGATGGCCTCCAGAGTGGCCGCCAGGGCCGGCTGCACGAAGGTGTCACCCTGGGCGAGGGGGGAGCCGTCGCGGGCGAAGATCTCCCGTATACCCGGATCTGCGAACAGCCGCTCAGGCTCCCATGCCAGGCTGGAGGCGAGGGAGGACCCGACGGCCGCGCCATCCCGCGCGTGGGCGATGGCGGGCTGGAACGCGCGCTCGAACGGGAGGTCGGCGCCGAGCTCGGCCAGGGCGGCCCACCCCGAGACGGCCCCCGGCACGGTGATCGAGAGCGGGCCGTACTCGGGCATCGCATCGTGCGTTGCGCGGATGGCCTCGACGTCGATCGCGCTCGGTGCGGCGCCGCTCGCGTTCAGGGCGATGGTCTGGCCGTTCAATGCTTGTACGAGCGCGAACAGGTCGCCGCCGACCCCACACATGTGCGGGTACACGACGGCGAGCGTGACGGCCGCGGCGAGGGCTGCGTCGACTGCGTTCCCGCCGGCGTCGAAGGCCTCCACCCCGGCCTGCGTTGCGGCCCAGTGCGGCGTGGCGATGGCGAAGCGCTTCCCGGAAGCCGAGAGCCTCCGCTCGTTCGTGGGCTGCATCGGCGGGGCGCTCGACCGTCAGCCCCGGAGGACGAGCCCTCGGTAGCCGTCGGCGAACCCGGCTTCCCTGAGCCGGGCCGCCCACCGCGACTCGTTGAACGGGACGCCGTCGATCCGTTGCAGCTCGATCCGGCGGACCCGGGCCTCCTTGGCCAGCAAGACGAGCGCGTCGACCCACGAGTCGTCGAGCTCGGCGGCGGGGAACGTCAGGAGGCTTCGCGCTCCTCGCTCCAGGAACGCCGCCAGCTCGCCGGCCTGGATGATCACGTACGCGCCCGCCGTCCGGGCCGGCCGCCCGGGCACGTCCGGCCACGGCAAGGCCATGCCGAACGGCTGGGCCGGGTCCGTCGCGGCGAGGGCCAGCGCGGAGCCGGACTCCCGCCGCTCCCGGAGGTCGCGGAGCCGATCCACCCCACCGGGAAGGGCGAACTGTGCTGCACCCAACCCTGACACGAAGTAGCCCCGCCGAACCTTCCCCGACTCCTCCATGGCCTTCAGCACGCCGTACACCGCGGCGAACCCGCCGGGCACGCCCTCCCCCAGCGCGGCCTCCCTGGTCAAGACGCCGTGGCGGTCCAAGAGCTGCATCGCGCGGGCGTGCGAGATCTCGGTGGAAGACGGCGCGGGTTGAAGGAGCGGGGCGACGAGCGACCAGCGTCCGGCGCCGGCGGGCGGCCCCGCGCGCCGGAGCGTGCCCGGCCTGGGCTTGGCCTTCGGCGCGCGGGGCCGCCCCGACAGGAACGAACGAAGCGGGGCGAACGTGTCGTTCGTGACCTCGCCCGCCCATACCAGGTCCCACAGCGCCCGAAGCACCACGCGTTCGTCGGCGGTCCCCGCCGCCGCCACCAGGTCCGGCCAGAAGGAGGCGCCTCGCTCGGCGAGATGCATGCGAAGCGCTTCGTGGACCGGTCCGTGCTGGGCCTCCTCCGGCGGGCTCGGCGCGAGGAGCCGAAGGCGATCCCTGAAATACAGCGCCACGCGACCATCGTTGGCGCCGAGCCCCCCGGCGCCGACCCACACGATCTCGCCGGCCGCACTGAGCGCGTCCAGGTCCGCGGGGCGGTACCCGGCGACGCGTGTGGGCAGCGCGTCGGACTCCAGGACCGATGCGGGGATGGCCGCACCCTGGAGCTGCTCGATGGCCTCGGCCAGCGCGCCCGGCCCCTGCCGGGGTCGGGTCATGCCGTGCCACTCGGGCAGGAACCGGGCCAGGGCTGCCCCCTCCACCGGCTCGACCTCCTTGCGCAGCGCGGCCAGGGAGCGTCGCCGGAGCGATCGGAGCACCTCCACGTCGCACCACTCGCGCTCCACACCGCCCGGCCGGAACTCGCCGCGAACGACCTTGCCATCAGCTTCGAGCGACGCCAGCGCCGAGCTCGCCCGGTCATCGGGAACGCCGAGGCGCCGGGCCACGTCCTCGGCGTGGAACGGTCCGTGGGTCCGGGCGAACCGGGCAACCAGGTCGCGGAGCGGTTGGGCCACGCTCTCGGCGAACGCGGCCGGCACGCCGCGAGGGATCGACGTGCCGAGCGCATCGCGCAGCCGCCCGGCGTCCTCCACGGCGGCGATCCGGTCCTCGCCGGCGATGCGGATCCGGATGGCGCGGCGCTCGCCGAGGAGCGAGGCCCTCCATCCGGCCGGGTCGCCCGACGCGCGCGAGGCGATCTCGTCCTCGGTCAGGTCGCCCACCCGCCGGAGCAGGTCGTGCAGGTCGTCCGGGTGGCGAGCCCTCCGTCCCTCGGCCAGCGACTGGAGCTCGAGCTCCAGATCGGCGAGCGCGCTCGCATCGATCAGCTCGCGGAGCTCCTCGGCTCCGAGGAGCTCGCGGAGCAGGTCCCGGTCCAGGGCCAGGGCGGCGGCACGCCGCTCCGCGAGCGGCGCGTCGCCCTCGTACATGTACACGGCGATCCACGAGAACAGCAACGACTGCGCGAACGGCGAGGCCCCGTTGGTGTCGACCGGCACCACGCGGATGCGGCGGGCCCGCACGTCGGAGAGGACTTCCTTCAGCGCCGGGAGGTCGAAAACGTCGCGCAGGCACTCTCGGGTGGCCTCGAGCAGGATGGGGAACGTCGGGTACTTCGACGCCGCCTGCAACAGATCGGCGGACCGCTGCCGCTGCTGCCACAGCGGCGTCCGCTTCCCGGGAGAACGGCGGGGGAGGAGCAGGGCCCGGGCCGCCGACTCGCGGAAGGCCGACGCGAACAGCGCGGTCGCCGGGAGCTGCCGCATCACGAGCTCCTCGATCTCCTCCGGATCGAACACGAGGTCCTCCACCGGGATCCGGTCCTCGGACTCGGGGAGTCGGATGACGATGCCGTCGTCGCTCCAAAGCACCTGGACGTCGGCTCCCATCCGCTCGGCCAGCCGGGCCTCGATGGCCATGGCCCACGGGGCGTGCACCCGGGCGCCGAACGGGGACAGCAGGCACACCCGCCAGTCGCCGATCGAGTCGGGGAACCGCTCCACCACGATGGTCCGGTCGTCGGGGACGGCGCCCGCCGCCTCGCGCTCGTCCTCCACGTAGGCCACGAGGTTCCGTGCGGCCAGCTCGTCGAGCTTGAACTCCTGGCGCAGGCGGGCGGTGGCGCGATCCGGCGCCTCGCGCCCGATCGCGCGCGTGAACTCGCCCAGGGCTCGGCCGAGCTCGAGCGGCCGCCCGGGCTTGTCTCCCTTCCAGAACGGCATCTTGCCCGGCTCGCCCGGGGCGGGGGACACGATCACCCGGTCGAGGGTGATGTCCTCGATCCGCCAGGCCGAGGCCCCGAGCAGGAACACCTCGCCGCGCCGGCTCTCGTACACCATCTCCTCGTCGAGCTCCCCGACCCGCGTCCCGTCGGGGAGGAACACCCCGAACAGGCCGCGGTCGGGGATGGTCCCCCCGCTCGTCACCGCGAGCCGCCCCGCCCCTTCCCTGGCCCGAAGCGCGTTCCGGTGCCGGTCCCACACGATGCGAGGGCGGAGCCCCGAGAAGTCGTCCGACGGGTACTTCCCCGACAGCAGGTCCAGGACGGCGAACAGCAGCTCGTCGGACAGATCTGCGAAGTTGGCCGCTCGCCGCGCCAGGGCGGCGAGATCCTCCACGGTCCACTCGTCGACCGCGCACATGGCCACGATCTGCTGGGCCAGGACGTCGAGGGGATTCAGCGGATACCGGGTCTCCTCGATCAGGCCGTCCAGCATCCGCTGGACCACCACAGCCGCCTCCAAGAGGTCGCCCCGGTACTTGGGGAACAGCTTTCCCCGGCTGGGCTCGCCGACGCTGTGGCCGGCCCGGCCGATCCGCTGGAGCCCCCGGGCCACCGAGCCCGGGGACTCCACCTGCACCACCAGGTCGATGGCCCCCATGTCGATCCCGAGCTCCAGCGAGCTCGTGGCCACCAGCCCTCGAAGGGTTCCCCGCTTCAGGCGATCCTCGATCTCCAGACGCTGCTCTCTCGCGATCGAACCGTGATGGGCGCGAACGAGGTCCTCGCCGGCCAGCTCGTTCAGCCGCGCCGCCAGGCGCTCGGCCAGGCGGCGGGCGTTCACGAAGATCAGCGTGGACCGGTGCTCGCGGATGAGCTCGAGCAGGCGGGGGTGGATCGATGGCCAAATGCTCAGACGGTCCTGGTCGACGGGGGCGGGACCCGGCGCGTCGCGCTCGCGGACCTGTCCGAGCTCGGCCATATCCTCGACCGGGACGACCACCTCGACCTCCATGGGCTTTCGATGGCCGGCGTCCACGATCGTCACCGGCCGGGGGCCATCGTCGGTCCGACCTCCCAGGAACCGGGCGATCTCCTCCAGCGGCCGCTGCGTGGCCGACAGGCCGATCCGCTGCGGTGAGGTTCGGGTGATGGCCTCCAGTCGCTCGAGCGAGAGCGCGAGGTGCGCGCCCCGCTTGGTCGCCGCGACCGAGTGGACCTCGTCGACGATGACCCACCGGACGCTCCGCAGGATCTCCCGGGCCTGCGAGGTAAGCATGAGGTACAGCGATTCGGGGGTGGTGATGAGGATGTCGGGGGGACGCTTGTGGATGGCGCGCCGCTCGTTCGCCGGCGTGTCGCCCGTTCGCATGCCTACGGTCGGCTCGTGCAGCTCGACGCCCAGGCGCTCGGCGGCAAGCCGGATGCCGGCCAGGGGAGCGCGGAGGTTCTTCTCCACGTCAACAGCGAGGGCCCGAAGCGGCGAGACGTACAGGACCCGGCACCGCTCGGCCGGCGGGGGGGTCGGTTCGCCGCCCAGGCGGTCCAGGGCCCACAGGAAGGCGGCCAAGGTCTTGCCCGAGCCCGTCGGTGCCAGGATCAGCGTGTGTCCGCCCGATGCGATGGCCGGCCACCCCCGGACCTGCGCGGGCGTGGGGGACTCGAAGGAGGCTTCGAACCACTCGCGGACGGCGGGGAAGAACAGGTCGAGGCTCACGGCACAAGCCTACGGCGAACCGGCGACAGGCTCGCGGGCCCGTTGTCCTCCGCCACGCGAGGCGGTGTCGAGCCCGCCGATAGGATGCTCGACGTGGCCCCCGCTCGCGTCCGTTTCACGCTGGTCTGCCTGGTGCTCGCCTTCGCCCCGGCGACCGTGGGGGCCGCCGCGCAACCGATGGAGGCCGAGGACCAGATCGTCCTGTCGGGGACGGTCGAGGTTCCCCGGGGGAACGAGGTCGGCGAGGTCGTGGTACTGCACGGGAGCGCCCGCATCGATGGCGTGGCCCTCGGCGACGTCATCGTCCTCGACGGCGGGATCATTGTCGACGGCCAGGTGAGCGGCAGCGTGATCGCGATGGACGGCTCGGTGAAGCTCGGCTCGAGCGCCCACGTCGGCGGCGACGTCACCGCCCGAGGAAGGATCGCGGTCTCCCAGGGGGCGGTGGTCGACGGCCGGATCCGTCAGCACGCCGCGTTCACCTGGCGAACGCCGGTGTCGCTGTTCGGGCGGTTCGCCACCTGGCTGGCGGTCACCGTGTCCACGCTCCTTCTCGGCCTGGCCATCGTGTTCCTGGCCCCCCGAGGGATGGAGGCGGCCTTCGACGCTGCCCGGAACGGCCCATGGTTGGCGGCCGCCTGGGGCGTTGGGCTCGCGGCGGGGATCCCCATCCTGGCCATCCTGGCCGTGGCATCGCTCGTGGCGCTCCCCTTGGGGCTCGCGGTGGTTCTGGCGCTGGTGCTCGCGGCGTTCGCCGGCTACTCGCTGGCCGCGTACGTCCTCGGCCGGCTGGTGTGGTCGAATCCCGAGCGGCAGGTCGTGCCGTTCCTGGTGGGCTGGGCGGCCCTTCGGGTCGTCGCCCTCATCCCGTTCGTGAGCGGCGTGACATTCGTCCTGGCGGCCGCGTTCGGCCTCGGGGCCGCGGAGGTGGCCACCTGGACGGCGCGTTCCGGGCGAGGGAAGCACCGGGAACGGCGCGCCGCCGTCCCTGCCGAGTCCATCCCAGAGGAGGCCGGCCTGTAACGTCGGCCCGGAAGATCAGCGCCGCAGAGCCTCAGCGCGTCCGCGCCCTGAACAGCAGCCCGAACACGACGCCCAACACCGCGCCGAAAGCTGCGGCCTGTGGAACGGTCATGAGCACCTTGGCGCCGTCCTGCACCTCGATCCGAGGCGAGAGCACCATCCCCACGAACGACTGGCGTCCGAGCGTCGCGCCACCGGCGGCGATCACACTCTGGCATCCGCCCTGCTCGATGGACACGTCGCCTTTGGCGATGATCGGGCCGCAGCCTCCCTGATGGATCGAGACGTCGCCCCCGGCCATCAGGGGCCCGCACCCGCCTTGGTTGATGGACACCTGACCGGAAGCGATGACCGGCCCCGCTCCCGCCATCGTGAGGTGCACGTCGCGCCCACTCACCATCCCGACCAGGGCGCGCTCCAGCGTCACATCGCCCGCCGCCTCGATGGCCTTCACGACCCGTGCCGTGCTGTGTCCATTGGTCTCCATGACGCACCTCCTCGCGTTCGTCTCAGTTCCCCACATCCTATGTAGGCTGCGGGCGCGGCGGATAGCCGCACGTGCCGGGTGCGCCGCGACGGGTGGTTCGTGGGGATCGACGAGCGCACCGCGATCCTGGGCGACGGGAGCCGGTGGACCGTGTTCGCGAACCGGACGGCGATGGTCCGGAGCGCGGGTCGCACGCGGTCGTTCAGGTCGGGGGAGTCGTTCACGACCGCGGGTTGAAGGATCCGGTCGGGCCACCTCCCGCTGGCTATCCTTGAGGATCGTGAGCTCGATCGACCGCAGGGACGGGCCGGACCAGTCGTCCAGGCCGAGGTGCTTCCTGTGCGGGCGTCCCACCTTCGATCCCGACAAGCGGGAGCGGCAGTGGGTTCGCGCCGCGGTGGAGGGAGAGCAGGTGCTGGTCTGCCCGAGCTGCCAGGAGGACCGGCCGGATTGGGCCGTTCAGCTGGACCGGTGCGAGGCCTGCGGAGCGAGTCGACTGTCCGTGATGCTCGGCCAGGTGGTGTGCCGGGCGTGCGGCCACGTCCGCGGAGAGTCGGTGGAGCCCGCCTGGCTTTCGGGCGCTTAGCTCAGCGGTAGAGCGCTGCCCTTACAAGGCAGAGGCCGGAGGTTCGAATCCTCCAGCGCCCACTATAAACGCCCAGCGTAGAGGCCCTAAG
>Ga0209887_1000690_pt1 | contig 10306 bp, 10 predicted proteins | sample GWRWN1_30_40_FD_187230 | JGI IMG/M metagenome (GOLD analysis project Ga0209887, IMG submission 187230) | Riverbed sediment microbial communities from areas with no vegetation in Columbia River, Washington, USA - GW-RW N1_30_40 (SPAdes)... | ecosystem: Environmental > Aquatic > Freshwater > River...
ATCGGCCAGGAGATACGGATCTTTTTCAATCTTCAGCCTTAATTCTTCCAGAAAACCCACTTGACCCTTCAAGATCTTTTCCTCCGCCACTTCCATCGTGAACCATTCGGCGCGATCTACTTCGGGAAACTCCTGACGCTTACCGGAGCGCGGCGGCCACTCCATTGAAAAAGTGTTGCTTACGATCGTCTTCGCATCGCAGTCACCTCTGACCGCCCAACCATAAACGAGTTTTCCACCTGGCTGCTTGATTGGCGCGAAAGCGATAAAATTCCCCTCCGGGAGAAATCCTGTTTCCTCCTGAAACTCCCGCTTTGCCGCGTCGAGGCGATCTTCACCCTCTTCAAATTCACCCTTCGGTATGGACCAAGCTCCCAGGTCCTTTTTCGCCCAATAGGGCCCGCCCGGATGAACTAGAAAAACTTCGAGTGTTGAATTTCGTGATCGATACATCAGTAAGCCGGCGCTTTCTTTCTTGGCCATCGGTTTATCGACTAAAACAACTCCCCTTCGTTCTTTCGCTCTTCTCTCGGACGCCACCGTAGCAAATAGGCTTCCGCCCGGTTGATCGCTTCGTTGCACACGACGACAATCATGGCGAGAACCAGAATGCCGCCCAAAGCGCCCGTGGTGGAAAAAAGCGACGTGTTGTAATTAATGAGATAACCCAATCCTTTGCTGGCGGCGATGAATTCTCCCACGACTGCGCCAACGATGGCGTAGGGAACGCTGATTTTTAAACCTGTGGTAATCCACGGAACGATCGCCGGCACGGTGACCTTCATCAAAATTTGCCGTTCCGTCGCGCCCATGATGCGCAGTATGTTCTTAAGCTCCGCATCCACGCCTTTGATCCCGGCATAGGTATTGAAAAAGGTGAGAAAGAACACCACGATCACGACGAGCACGACCTTTGAAGTCGGGCCGATGCCGAACCAGATGATGAACAACGGCGCAAGGGCGATGCGCGGAATGCCGTTAAAGGCGACGATGTAAGGATCGATGATCTGTGCCAGAGTCTCCCGCTGGCCGAGCAGAAAGCCTAAACCGATGCCACAGATGGCGCCAATGAAAAACCCGGTGAAGGTTTCATACAACGTGATCGCGAGGTGACCGAATATCGAGCCGTCGGCAATCACCTCATAGAGATAGCCAAAAACTCGCGACGGGCTCGACACCCAAAAGGGATCGATCCATCTGCCGGAGCTCAGCTCCCAAAAAGACAGCAGAGCGAGCCCGAAGAGCAGCCGATAAAGAAATAGCCGACCGCGCGAAATCATTTCGGTAAAAATTCGTTGCTGACGATATCGCCGTAAGCCACTCGTTTCTTTAGCAGTCCGGCTTGCTCGAGGACGTCTTGAGTCGCCTGAACGCTTTTCTCGGTGGTTCGCCCGTCTTGACTTAACGTCGGCAGAACCGCTCTCACCCCGGCCAGGTGAATCGCCGGATCTGTCTTCGAGAAGGTCGGTCGGAGTGCCTCCGCGACCTGTTCCGGGGTATTGCTGAGCGCCCACTGGTTGGCCTTAAACAACGCTCGCACCATTCTGCGCACTAGGTCCGGATCTTTTTTTAGCGTCTCCGGACGCGCGATGAGGTTCTCCATGAGAAATTCGGAGATCGACGGATCTTCTCCTTTGGTGTTTTCGATAAACATCATGGCAAACCCTCGACTGATTGCGGTCTCGGGAACCGGAGGAGCCGTCAACGCTACATCGACTTTGCGGTTTTCCAGGGCAGCGAGCCACGTCGGTCCGGCACCGATAGGAATGACCTGCACGTCTTGCTGCGGTGTATACCCCGCCTTGCGGATCACAAAATGGGCCAGATGCGCCGTCAGAGCCGCTGGGTTCGTGACCCCGACTGTGAGTCCCTTAAGGGACTTAAGTTTTTCTTGCAGCGGGCTGGTCTCGGTGATTCCCCTGGCTTTGGCCGACTCTTTGTGAATCGCCCAATTGATGAACAGTTTGTTGAGAGCGCTCGAGACCATGACGAGGGGTTTGCCCTCTTGATAGGCGAGAATCACATTGTCGCCGGTCGTAAAGCTGAAATCTACTTCCCCGGCTATCAAGGCTCTGATGTCGGGACCGCCGCCACCTGTGGACGTCACATCCACATCCAAACCTTCTTCAGCGAAAAAATTCTTCGCCTGAGCCAGATAAACCGGCGTCATTGAAAGAGCGACGACCGGAATAGTCAACTTGACTTTCCTGGGGGTCTGGCCGCGAAGGTCAGCGGGAAAGAGCATGAGCAAGGAAACCAGGGCATAGATAATGCAGATGAAATGTTTCATAGGATTCTCCTTTCTTTTTTTGTTTAGACTTCCGCCATTTTGACTTCCGGGCGCAACTCTCGCCACAGACTTTCATAGGCTGCGCGAAACTCCTGGTGTTCATGAATTTGATAAACGTCTCTTGGCCTGGGGATAGCGACCCGCGCAACGGATTTGATTTTTCCCGGTCTGGAAGTCATGAGCACGACCCGATCGGCCAGGGCAATCGCTTCCACGAGGTCGTGCGTGATAAAGAGGATCGTTTTTTTCGTGTTGGACCAAAGAGCGAGCAACTGCTCCTGCAGCACAACTCGGGTTTGGGCGTCGAGAGGACCGAACGGCTCGTCCATCAGGATCAGCTCAGGATCGTAGATCAGGGTGCGAATGATGTTGGCCCGCTGGCGCATCCCGCCGGACAACTCGTGAGGATAATGGTCTTCGAATCCGTGAAGTCCGACCTGCGCGATTAGATCGCCCGCTCGTTGTCTTCGTTGACTCTTTTCCAAACCACGGATCTCCAATGCGATCTCCACGTTTTCGATCAAGGTGCGCCAAGGGAGGAGATTATCCTTTTGCGTGACGTAACCGATCTTTGTCGATATGCCGTTTATAACATTCCCGCGAAACAGAATACGACCAGAGCTGGAATGCAGCAGGCCCACGATCAGATTCAATAATGTCGATTTGCCACATCCGGAGGGGCCAACAATCGTGACGAATTCCCCTTCGTTCACGGTAAAATCGATGGAATCAAGTGCCAAAACATTCTTGCCACGAACGTGATACTCCTTACTCACACCTTCAATAGAGAGCAACGGCGCCATCGATTAAGTTAACTATGGAGTAATCTGGGCGATGGAAGCGCCGATCCCATCTTTCGCGGCTTGGCCAGTGGCATCCATGTTGTCTCGTCGGGGGGTGTCGTAGTTGGTGATGTAGGCCGAGTTTCCCACAAATACTATCGCGGAAGGAAACTCGAGAGGGCCTGCGCTCCCATTTTTGGCTATCTCTTGCACTGTCCCGTCGGGCGTCACTGTCACAATCGCATTACGCTCGTTCACAGTAGCCCACAATTTCCCGTTAGCATCGAAGGCTGTGCCATCGACTCCCTCCAACAACGGACTCTGAGCGAACAACACCGGCTTGCTACCTTTGCCGTCGGGCTGCATCTCGATCTTCCAAATCGCGCCTCGGGCCGTATCCGCCACATATAAGATGCCCTTAGCATCAAAGTCTAAACCGTTAGCAACTGTTGCCTGCTCGGTCTTGCCGTCGGGCAGCTTGCGTGTGTGCAGCTCGATCTTGACCGCCGGCTGCGCCGCACCGCCGTTGGCCCCGACCCGATATACAACTCCGCTTCGGCCGCCGGAGACGAAGAGATTGCCTTGCTTGTCGAAGACGATACCATTGGCGCCTTCGGTGCCAGTGGCAAAGGTCTGGGCCGTTCCCGGCTTCGCAGCGTTTAGGTCAGCGGCCCTGATACGCAGCACTTCGGCAAAAGGACCGCTGGCGATGAATAGATCGCCTTGCTGGTTGAAAGCGATACCGCCGCCTTCAGCGTTGACTTTTTTGCCCTTTATCTCCCGTGCCTCAATTCGGCCCACCACCACGGGTTTGGGAGACTTGGGATCTACTCTCAGGATGTTCCCTGTGACTCGATCCGGCATATAAAGCCGCCCCTCTTTATTGGCGGTGATACTTTCCACGATTATCGTGCGGTCAACGCTTGCTGGATCGAGATCAACCAGAATCGAGACTGCGGGGCTTCGCGGTTGCATGGTGGCGCATGCGCCGAAAAAAATCGCCACGAGGGGAATCATCAACGTTTTCATGCGAGCCTCCCTTTGTGAGCTAAAGTACTGCCTTAGAGTTCGCCTGCCCCAAGGTCACCGAGCCTATTAGTTTACGCGATCAGCTCTCTTATGCTTTTGGCTCTAAAGATTCAAGGCTCGGGCGGCGTTGGCGCCAAGGACTTGGCTCCGTTCTTCATCTGTGAGGTTCAGCGAATCGATCTTGCGGACGGGCTCAAAATCGCCCATCGCCATTGGATAATCCGTTCCCACTACTACTCGGTCTGCGCCGACGACCTGGATCAAGTACTGCAATGCCGCGGCGGAGTGGACGATGGAATCGAAGTAAAGTTTTTTCAAGTAGCCCGACGGCTCCTGCGGAATAATCTTTTTAAAATCCGGTCGCAGATTGTACGAATGATCGAGGCGCCAAATATTAAACGCTAACAATCCGCCGCCGTGGGAGAGGCAAAGGCGAAGGTTCGGGTACTTCTCGAACATTCCCTTGAGAATCATGCGTTCGATCATCAACGTCGTCCGAAACGGAAACTGCAAAACGTTGCCGAGCACCCCGGCGATGGGATCGTCCGGGTCGACGCCGCCTTCCAAGGGATGGACGAACAACAACATGTCCAGCGCCTGGACCGCGTCAAAAAACGGCTCAAATATCGGATCGTCCAGCTGCCGCTCGCCAACGGCATTGCCGATCTCCAAACCTTTAAGGCCCATGCTCTTTGCCTCGCCGGCAATGGCGATCGCTTCCGGAATGCTTTGTAACGGCACGCTGCCGAAGCCGACGAAACGATCCGGATGTTTTTTGACAATCGCTTGGATCGCTTCGTTCTGCTTGCGCGAAAAGTGCGCCGCCACCGCCGGCTCTTCCCAGTAAAATAACAAAATCGGCGACGGCGAAATGGCTTGGAGATCAATGCTCATTTCGTCCAGCGCTTTGATACGCGCCAGCGCATCGTAGGCCCCTTCGGCGAGGCCGGTCCTCATTCCGATTTGCGATGTGACCTTCAACTTGCCTTTTTCAAGCACAATCTTCGGCGCGCGATCCGCATACCTGCCGGGATTGGATAACGCCTCGATAGGAAAAAAATGAGAGTGTAAATCAATATTCATAGTGCTATCGCTCGCGCTGTTCCGATGTCACGATGCCGTTAGTTTTAGAGCCGTACAACGTATACACCAACCCAGCACTTTGCACTAGTGATAACTTGACAGGCGAGCGATCGTTGAGTATTTCTTCCGAAGAACTTGTAAGCCACGGGATACCACTTCTAACGAAAATCGCTGCTCTGTGTCTTGCCTGCAAGCAAGTTAATAACAAAATCCTGACGCGCAAGTCCTTCAAACTTTTCAACTATGCAGCTTGATCCCACGGCAGCGCCACTGTCAGGCATCTCGGTCGATTTGCGCGGGATCCGGCGGGTCTTTCCGGGGCCAGTCACCGCGCTCGATGGCGTCGATCTGCGCATCGCGCCCGGCGAGTTTGTCGCAATCCTGGGTCCCTCCGGCTGCGGTAAATCGACGCTCCTGCGCATCATCGCCGGCTTAGACAAACCCGACTCCGGTTCGATTCAAGCCAGTGCCGGCGGAAATGCTCATCGACATATCGGCTACGTCTTTCAGGATGCCTATCTATTGCCTTGGCGCAACGCTTTGAACAACGTCGCGCTACCGCTAGAGCTGAGCGGGGTACCGCGCGCCGAGCGCTTGGCGGCCGCTGCCCAAGCCATCGAGCGGGTCGAATTAGCAGACGCGATGACGCGCTATCCCGCCGAGCTTTCCGGCGGCATGCGGATGCGCGTGTCCCTCGCTCGGGCGCTGGTCACGAGTCCGTCATTGCTGCTGCTCGACGAGCCTTTCGCCGCCCTTGATGAGATTACCCGCCAGCAGCTCGACGAGCACCTGCACCAGCTCTGGTATGAGCGGCGGATGACGGTGATCTTTGTGACGCACTCGATCATCGAGGCGACGTTTCTGGCGCAGCGCGCGGTGGTGCTTACGCGCCGTCCGGCTCGTGTCATCCTCGACCACACCCTCGACCTGCCCGAGCGGCGTACTGCGGCGCTGCGTACTGATCCACCGTTCTCGCAGCAGATGCGAATCTTGTTCGCGGCTCTGGAACGTGACGACGGGAGACAAGCATGAGCGCGCCTAATTTTGTGCGCAACGTGCTGCCGCCGATCGTGCCGTTCGTCGTCGTAACGGTGGCTACGGAGCTCGCCGTGCGCCAAGGATGGGTACCGTCATTTCTCGTTCCCGCGCCATCCAGTGTGGTCCTCTCGATGTTTCGTGACTGGCCGGAGCTGTGGCGGGCGACGTTGAATACCGCGAATGCCTCTCTCCTCGGCTTCGGCATGAGCGCAATCATCGGCAGCCTGGTCGCGATTGCACTGTCTTCGGCGGCCTGGGTGCAGCGCGCGTTCTATCCCTATGCCGTGTTTTTTCAGACGGTGCCGATCATCGCCATCGCGCCGCTGCTAGTCATCTGGTTCGGCTGGGATCGCACGGTGGTTGCGTCGGCCTTCATCGTGTCGATCTTTCCAGTGATCGCGAACACGTTGACGGGCTTGTTGTCCACCGATCCGGCCCTGCGCGATCTGTTTCGACTATACGATGCCAAGCGTCTGGCGACTTTGCTGAAGCTGCGCCTCCCCTTTGCGCTGCCTCATGTGATGACCGGACTGCGCATCGCCGCCGGGCTTGCCGTGATTGGCGCCATCGTCGGGGAGTTCATCACCGGCAGCGGTATCGGCGGTTCCATCATGGTTTCACGCCAGCAGAACCGCGTCGATAAAGTCTTCGCCGGCTTGCTCCTGGCGTCGCTTCTCGGCATTGTGCTGTTCACCCTGGTCAACCTTATCAGCCGGCTGTCACTCAGGCACTGGCACGCCTCCGAAGCCGAATCTTGATTCGACGAAAAGGTAAACCAAATGTTTAGAATGATCGTGGTTGCGATTGTGGTGGCGGCTATCGGCGCGGGATGCGGCAAAGGAAACGACTCGAGCCGCCCGGCGGTCACTTTGCAGCTCAACTGGAAGCCCGAGCCGCAGTTCGGAGGATTTTATGCCGCTGAGGTTGATGGCATCTACGCGCGACACGGACTGAATGTGACGATCACAGCGGGGGGTGCGGGCGCGCCTACCGTCGATATGATCGGCGCCGGCACAGTGCCGTTCGCCATCGTCAGCGCCGATGAGATCGTTCGCGCTCGGGCCATGGGGAATTTGGTGGTGGCGCTGTTTGCCGTCTACCAGACCAATCCGCAGGGCATCATGACCCGTGCCTCGCGCGGATTCAAAGCCCTGGCAGACGTCTTCAGTCACCCTGGAATATTGGCGATGGAGCGCGGCCTTCCCTATTCCGATTTCCTCCAGAAGAAATACGGTTTCGGCAAGTTGAAAATCGTCCCTTCGCCCTTCGGTGACTTGAGTCTGTATCGCACCCAGGAAAACTATGCGATGCAATGCTTCGTCACATCGGAGCCGCTGGCCGCGAAGAAAACCGGCATCGAGCCTCAGACGTTTCTGATTGCCGAGTCGGGCTACAATCCATACACCACCGTCCTGGCTACCAGCGAGAGTTATCTGAAATCGAACCCGCAGATCGTCAAGTCGATGATCGAAGCGGTGCGCGAAGGATGGCAAGCCTACCTTGCCGACCCGGCGAAAGCCAACGAGTACATGGGCCGGCTCAATCCGACGATGGATGCCCAGACGTTCAAGGACAGCGCGGCAGCCCAGAAGCCGCTGATCGAGAGTACAGAGACAAAGCGGTTGGGCCTGGGCGTGATGACCCTCGATCGTTGGCAAACACTGGTTCAGCAGCTTGTTGAGTTAAAGGTAATCGACAAGCCGGTGGATGCCCAGACATGCTTTGCCGAACCAACGAAAGCAAAATGATTCAACGACCAACGCTATTCCTCAACCAGCAAAAGTTGTGGTAATAGGAGCGGCAGTAACTACAGGGAGGAGTTGAATAATGAACCTGGCGAATTTGAGACATTCGTCCTTAGCTTTATCTCTTATCATCTTTTCGCTGTTGATCTTCGGCACTGCCCTCGCCGCCGGCCCGTTGTTGATCGCCTACGGCGGCCATAACGAGACGATGGCGCCGCTGTGGGTGGGTATCGAAAAGGGTTTGTTCAGAAAGCACGGGCTCGATCCCCGGGTGTTACAAACCCGCAGCGGACCGATCATGATGGCGACCCTTGCCTCGGGCGGGGCGCCTCTGGTTTGGGCGGCACCCAGCAGCGCCTTGAGCGCCACGGTCGGCGGCATGAAACTCGGTTGCTTTGCCGTCGGCAGCAACAAGATGCCGCGTGAATTGATCGTCCGAAAGGGAATCGACTCAATTGAAGATCTGCGCGGCAAAACTTTCGGCGTGCAGAGCATCGGCGGCGGCTTCTGGTTGTCCACCATGGTTGCCCTCGATGGGCTTGGTCTCGACCCCGAAAAGTACAAGCTCAGTATGCGGGTCATCGGCGACACCACCACGGTGACTCAGGCGTTGACTTCGGGAAATGTCGATGCGGCCGTCCTCCCCTATAGTTTTGCCGACATGGCAAAGCGAGCGGGCGCCCGTTCGTTGGCGGATTTTGGGGCCGTGAAAGTCATTTATCAAGCAACGGCGATTTGTTCCCAAAAGGATTCCAGTGCCATCTCGCCAGAGACCATGGCCGGTTTGACCAAAGGTTTGGTCGAAGCGCTGGTCTATATTCAAGACCCCAATCACAAACGCGAAGTCATGGAAGTTTTGAAAAAGAATCTCAGGCTGAGCAAGGAGGAAGACGTTGAAGCGTCTTATAAAGTCACGCGCCAGCAGATGCCGAGTTTGGATGTCGCTCCAAGCCCCGACGTCTGGCGTCTCATTCAGCGGATTGTTTCGCGCATCAACCCGAAGGTTCAGGAAGTTGACCTGGATCAGTTGATTGTGACCAGCGCCGTGCGCAATCTCGAGGAAAGCGGCTTCTTGCCGGAGATGAGAAAAAAGTTCGCGCCATAGTTCGTCGTCAATGGCGCGTTTCCGCCACACGCCCTCCGCCACGGGTTTTTTGACCTCTAAGACGCTTGGTAAATCGACTGTTTGCCGGCTGCAACTGCATGCCTACAATGAACCTTAAGGAATTTGGTAAAATTATTCGGATGGCACCCACTTCCGTGCCACTGCATACTGCGCGAAAAGCCAGCTGAACCCAGCGCGTGGATTATGGCATTTATTGCCATAATGGCTGGCAAGCGTCGGGCCGGTTCTTCTTCAGCACGACGACGTCTTTGATGAGGAAGGATGGCGGAGTCGTCAAAATCTGGAAGGTGCCAAAGAGCCAAACTAGTCCGGAAGGAATTGATTATTCGCTAGCGCTAATTTCTCCGGAAGGAGAACGGGTGGTGGGATACGATAATCACTGGCCGAAAGGACACCATCGTCATGTATTGGGACGAGAAGGCGCGTACTCCTATCGCGGAATTGACCGTTTGATTGCCGACTTTAAGGCCGACGTTTCTATGTTAAGGAGAAGCAAACAATGAAGGTTAGGAGATTAAGAATCCGTATCCGTGATTTTGATGAAACGCTGGACGAGGCGGTGGAGACGGTAAAAGCCGTATCGACCGGAAAAAAGGTGAAGCCCAAGGGTCATAGGTTGCTTTTCACCAGTCCGGAGGCCCTTAGACGATTCCTGACCCCAAAAAAGATCGAGCTAATCCGCCTGATCCGAAAGCGACACCCCAACTCCATCAATGAGCTTGCGGCTCTGGCTCATCGTGACTTCAAGCGAGTCTATGAGGATGTCATGAGCCTGAGGGAAGCAGGGTTACTCGATCTGGCCAGGGATAAAGGCCGCAAAGCGGCCCCGCGCGTGGCAGACGAGCTTCGCCTAGAGATTGTCGTCTAACATACTTGCGAGACTGCGGGGCGCGGCGTTTGGCATGGGTTGTTGTGTTTTGAGATCTCCGGACCTCTCTAGCCGGACCATTCCGTATTGAATTCCACATTTCGACTCCCGATCTTCCGTTTGACAATTTAGTTTCACTTGGACTATAAGGTTCTCGTCTCATTTCTAAATTTAGAAATCTAATACTATCCGCGCTCGGGACCGGGGTTTATTTCCTCTTTTCTGTTGGGACCGTTGGCTTCTCAAAAGCGGGTCGGCTGATGCTCCGCAGAGAGAATTTTGAGTTCTCAGCGGCTAAGCCAAAAAAACAAATTCGTATCACTGTCGGAGCTCCAGTGATTAACA
>Ga0209887_1000692_pt1 | contig 10298 bp, 8 predicted proteins | sample GWRWN1_30_40_FD_187230 | JGI IMG/M metagenome (GOLD analysis project Ga0209887, IMG submission 187230) | Riverbed sediment microbial communities from areas with no vegetation in Columbia River, Washington, USA - GW-RW N1_30_40 (SPAdes)... | ecosystem: Environmental > Aquatic > Freshwater > River...
GTCCACCCCACCAGCTGGAGCAGGTTGAGGGCCGAGGGCAGGAACGAGCCCCGCAGCCCGAGGACCGGACGGAACAGCACCATGGACGGCACCCCCTCCCGCTCGCCGGCCAGGCCGACCAGCGCGAGGGGAAGGCACCCGATGGCCGATCCCACGACGATCGCGAGGAGCGCCCTCGGAAACCCCAGCGCGGGGACGAGCAGCGCGCCGGTGACCATCACCAACAGGCCCACCGAGAGGTCTCCCCACAGGACGGCGAGGTCGACGCCGGACAGGCGGCGGCGATCGGACGGGACGGGACGGATGCCCCAGGACGGCGCCTCCCGCTCCAGGACCCGCTCGAGGCGCTCGGTGAGGCTCGACATGGTTCGGTTGGAGTCTACGCGCGAGGGTTCCCTTCACCCCCGTCGCGAAGCAGCCTCTCCAGGTTCGAGAGCGACCGGCGCATCAGCCGGCGCATGAACGGCCGGTACGCGAGCAGGGCGAGCTCACCGAGCATCGGCACCGGAAGGCGGATCTCCTCCGTCCACGTGAACCGGGCGCCGCTTCCTGCCGGCTCGACGAGCCATTCCCCCACGCCACGGACCAGGCCCCGATGCACCATCACCAGCCGTCGGGGTGGGTCCCACAACGTGATCTCGAGATGGTCGGTGAGGAGCGCCACGCCCAGAACCCGGGTACGCACGGCGACGACCACGCCGACGCCTTCGCGGTGCGACGTGAGCAGCCGGATCGAGTGGGCATCCTTCATCCACGCGACCTGCTCCTCCCACGCCAGGATGCGGCGCCACGCCTCCTCGGGAGGTAGGGGAAGCTCGGTCCGGGCAGAGACCCTCATGTGTGCGATGGCATGCCGGCGGGGGTCACAGCCCGGGGGCCTCCCCGGTCTTGGGAAGGGCGCGGAGCGTCTCGGGGATCGAGAGCAGAAGTGCCAGCGCCACCAGGATGGGGACGGCGGAGAGTGCGAAGGCCGGTCCGTACCCCAGATGGTCCGCGGAGAATCCCGCGACGAGCGGGCCGAGCACGAACCCCAGATCCCCCACGAACCGGAACGCGGCAACGGCGCTTCGTTGCGTGTCCTCGGTGGTGAGGTCGGAGAGCATGGGCGCCTGCGGCACGCCGGCGTACCCGGTGACGAGACCGAAGAGGCCCAGGGCCACCATGTACCTGGCCGGAGTGGACGCGAGGGGCCACAGGACCAGGGCCGCGGCGAGCAGCCCGTACGACGGCACGATGACGGCCTTCCGGCCGATCCTGTCGGTCGCCGACCCCGCGGGGAACAGCACGGCGAACTCCGTGACCGAAGCGATGGCCAGGCCGACCCCGATCCCGACCGGCGAGAGACGGACGATCTCGTGGCCGAACAGCGGGATGAGCGTGCTGTACACGCCGGCGATCATCCACGCGTACGCCCCGTTCGCCAGGAGGACGGCGACCAACGGGCGATCGAACCGGAGGTGCCGAAGGCCTATCGGGCGAGCGCTCGGGCGCCCGTCCTCCTGAGCCCGAGGGATGGTCCGGGAGAACACGGCCGAGGCCACGAAGCACGCTCCCGCGTAGACCCACAGCGTGCTGGCGGGGCCCAGCCAGTGAGCGAGGACGCCGCCGAATGGCTCGCCGGCGATGATGCCGACGTTGAACGACGCGTACCAGACGCTCATGACCCGGCCCACGCGGTCGCCGGGAACCGCCCGCAACAGGAACGACAGCAGGCCGGTGAAGAACACCGCGGAGCCGGCGCCGCCGGCGCCGCGGAATACGACGAGCAGCGGGAAGGTCGGCGCCACGGCCGCCAAGGCGGTCGTGGCGCCGACCACCACGGCGCCCACGATCACCGCGTTCCGTTCCCCCAGGCGGTCGATGATCGCGCCGGTGAACGGATCGACGGCCAGCCTGGTGACGGAGAAGGCCGCGATGAGCACCCCGACCGCGTCGAGGCCGACGCCGAAGGACCGCGCGTACAAGGGCAGGATGGGGGAGACGATCCCGAACCCCATCATGATCACGAACGTGCCGACGACCGCGGCCCGGATCTCCGGGATCCGGAGGATGTCCCGGTATCCCAGCTCCCGGGGGTCGCTCACGCGGGGCAGTCTACGGTGGGACCGCTCGCCCCCAGCCCGGCCGGCGCTTGCGCGGGCACCCGCCATCCTCTTCGATAGCCGCGATGCCCCCGAGCGCGAGCGGCGCGATCGTCGCCACGTCCCTCGTCACGGCGAAGGGGACGGCCCCGTCGCGGGGCGGCGAGCTCGGCGCGCCGCTCGTCATGAAGGAGGCCGGGATCGCCTGGACCGACGGGGTCATCACCTTCGTCGGCCCGGCCGATGAGTTCCCGGGTGGGGATCCCCAGGTGTTCGTGGGCTGCACGATCGCGCCGGGGTTCGTAGACTGCCACACGCACCTCCCGTTCGTGGGATGGCGGGCGGATGAGTTCGAGCTCCGATTGACCGGCAGGAGCTACCGCGAGCTCCACGGCGAGGGCGGCATCTACCGGAGCGCGCACCTCTTCTCGGAGGCCTCGGACGACGAGGTCCTGGCCTTCTGCCGGCCGCTCGTGGCGGAGATGGCGGACCACGGAACCACCACCATGGAGCTCAAGACGGGATACGGCCTGTCGGTGGAGGGCGAGCTCCGCCAGGCCCGGCTGGCCAGGCGGCTGGCCGAGGAGGCCCCGCAGGCCGCCATGGTGACCCTGCTGGCCTGCCACGCCGTGCCCCAGGGGATGGAGCCGGGGGACTGGGTCCGGGCGGTCTGCGCGGAGCTGATCCCGGCCATCGCCGCGGAGGGCCTGGCCGACGCGGTAGACGTCTACATCGAGGACATCGCGTTCACCCCCGATGACTTGCGGGCGGTGGCGGAGGCGGCCGCGGCCGCCGGCCTTCCCCTCCGATGCCACGCCGACCAGCTGGGGCCCTCGGGAGCCGCGGAGGAGGCGGTCAAGCTGGGGGCCCGGAGCGCCGACCACCTGAACAACGTGAGCAACGAGGGCGTCCGGGCGCTGGGTGAGGGCGGGACGGTCGGGGTGCTGCTGCCGGCCTCGACCGCCTTCATGCGCGCCGTCCCCCCGCCGGTCCGCACGCTCGTGGAGACCGGCGCGGCCATCGCCATCGCCACCGACTTCAACCCCGGGACCTCGCCGGTCCTCTCGATGCCGGAGGCCGTGGCGACGGGCTGTGCCCTCTACGGTTTGACCCCGCTCGAGGCGCTCACCGCCTCCACGCTGAACCCGGCCTGGGTGCTGGGGACGGCGGACCGCTCCGGGACGCTCGAGGTGGGAAAGCGGGCGGACCTGCTGGTCCTGGAGGGCGAGGCGTTCCGGCAGGTGCCCTACCGGCCGGGCCACAATCCGGTGCTGCACGCGTACGCCGGCGGGACGAGGGTCGGCGGGCGATGAGGCGACTGTCCCTCGTGCTCCTCCTGGTCCTCGCGTTCGTGTGCGCGACGATACCCTCCGCGCTCGCGGCGCCCGGCGCCGTCACGCTATCGGCCTCGGCCACCACGATCGACTACGGTGGATCGGTCCGCCTGACGGGACAGATCTCACCGGCGACGGGCGGGGAGGCGGTGGATATCGTCGACGCGGCCGCCGCCGTCCTCGCCACCACGACCACGGGCGCCGGCGGCGGCTTCTCGGTCTCGGTCTCGCCCGAGGCGAACGTCACCCTCCATGCCGCGTGGCAGAACGACGTCAGCCCGGACGTGTCGATCGGGGTTCGCGCCCTCCTGACGGTCCATCTGGGGCCGGTTCGCCTGTTCGATCGGGCGTCGGTCCGGGGGACCGTCAGACCCGCGGTGGCGGGCGCGACGGTCGACGTCACGCTCACCCGGGACGGCAAGTCGGTGTCCGACAGCAGCGCCACGATGGGCGCTGCGGGAGGCTTCCGGGCCACGTTCCCCGTCGACGAGCCCGGGATCTACCGGGTCCGGGCCGCGTTCGCCGACCCGGGCCACCTGCGGGGTACGGCGATCGACGGTCCCGCGTCGACGCCGCTCCCGTCGCTCGGCGTCGGGTCGAACGGCATCTTCGTCCTGCTCCTCGAACGCCGGCTCGTGCAGCTCCATTACCGGCTGGTCGACGTGGACTCCCGATACGACTTCCGCACCGCCGACGCCGTGCTCGCGTTCCGCAAGGTGCAGCGGATGCTCCGCGTGTTCACGGTCGACGCGGGGGTCTGGCGGGCGCTCGCCCATCCCCTGCGTCCCCGGCCGAAGTCGGCCACGAACGGCCTCCACATCGAGATCGACCAGACGCGCCAGGTGCTGTACACGGTCCGGGATGGATCGGTGACCAACATCATGCACGTGTCCACGGGAAAGCCGAGCACGCCCACGCGCGACGGCTCGTTCAGCGTGACGCGCAAGCTGGCGGGGTACAGCGAGCACCAGCTGTACTACCCGAGCTACTTCGACGGCTACCGGGCCATCCACGGATGGACCGAGGTGCCCACCTACGCCGCCAGCCACGGCTGCGTGCGCGTGCCGTACTGGAACGCGCAATGGATCTTCGGGCTGGCGGCGATCGGCACCCGCGTCATCGTCTACCACTAGTCGAGCTCGCCGACCGCCGTTTCGACCGCCGATACCACCGCGCCGCTCCTCACCAGGGCCGTCACGGCGGCGATGTCGGACCCGAGCTCGCGGTCGGCGTCGAGGAACGGGACGGCCTCGCGGATGGCCTCGCGCGCCGCTCGCGTCCCGCCCGCGGGCGCGAGCGGCGCGCGCAGGTCCAGTCCCTGCGCCGCGGCCATCGCCTCGATGGCCACGACGACCTCCGCGATCGCCACCACCTCTCGGGCGTGCCGCGCCGAGGTCATCCCCATGCTCACGTAGTCCTCCTGCCCGGCGGATGACGGGATGGAGTCGACGGACGCCGGGTGGGCCAGCGACTTGGACTCCGAGACCAGGGACGCCGCTGTGTACTGGGCCAGCATGAACCCGGAGTTCAGCCCGCTCCCCCGGACCAGGAACGCCGGGAGGCCGTTGTTCGTGTCCGGGTCGAGCAGGCGGTACAGCCGCCGCTCGGAGATGCCGGCGAGCGGCACGGTGCCGGCCGCCAAGGCGTCCAGGGCCACCGCGACGGGCTGGCCGTGGAAGTTCCCACCCGAGAGGACCTCGCCGCTCTCCGGCAGGACGATGGGGTTGTCGGAGATCGAGCCGGCCTCGACCTCGAGGAGCCGCCGCGTGAACGCCAGCACCTCCCGGGTGGCGCCGTGCACCTGAGGAGCGCAGCGGAGCGAGTACGCGTCCTGCACCAGGTGCTCGCTCTCGCGATGCGATGCCGTGATCTCGCTCCCGTCGAGCAAGCGCCGCAGGTTCGATGCCGACGCGGCCTGGCCCGGGTGGGGCCGGAGGTCCTGGAGCCGTTGGTCGAACGGCCGGTCGGTGCCGAGCGCGGCCTCGATCGTCATGGCCGCCGCGATGTCTGCGGCCTTGGTCAACGCCGACAGCCGCTCTGAGGCGAGGATCCCCACCGCGACCATCCCCTGGGTCCCGTTCACCAGGGCCAGGCCTTCCTTCGCCTGGAGGGAGAGTGGCGGGAGGCCGGCGCCGTTCAACGCCTCGGCCGTCGCCACCGGGCGTCCGTCCACGAGCACCTGGCCCCGACCGACCAGCGGAAGCGCGAGGTGCGCGAGCGGCGCCAGGTCGCCCGAAGCCCCCAGCGACCCCTGCTCCGGCACGAGGGGAACGAGGTCGCGGTTCAGCATCTCGACCATGCGCCCGACGATCTCGACGCGCACCCCAGAGTGCCCCAGCGCCAGGACGTGGGCCCGGAGGAACAGCATGGCCCGGGCCTCCTCCCGCGACAGTGGCGGTCCCACGGCCGCGGCGTGCGAACGGACGATGCCGAGCTGGAGACCCTCGGCCTGCTCCGGCGGGATGCGCACGTTGGCCAGGCTGCCGAACCCGGTGGTCACCCCGTACACGGTCTCGCCGGCATCGACCTTCGACTCCACGACGACGCGAGCGGCCCGCACGCGCTCGACCGCAGCCGGCGGGAGCTCCACCGGCGCGCCGCGCGCCACCGCGACGACGTCCTGGAGCGTGATCCTCCCCCCGACCGCAACCGACACGGCGGCAAGGCTACGGGGGCGCCGCGTGCCCCACAAGCCCGGGGGTACAGTTGAGATCAGTCGCTACGAGTGAGGAGCCTGCTCCGTTGTCCGACCCCGTGGGCCCCTACGAGATGCTGGAACCCGAGGGCCACCTCCGAACCGATCCGTCCGCTCGACCCGAGCGCGCGAACCCCAGACCGCACGAGCCGTCGGCCGTCCGCGCCCTCCTTCGAGGGCTGGCCAAGCGGTGCCCTCGGTGTGGCGAGCGGGACCTGTTCGTGCACTGGCTGAGGATCCGGGACCGGTGCCCCCGGTGCCGGCTGCAGCTGGAACGCGAGGAAGGGGGCTTCCTCGGCGCGATGACCATCAACTATTCGGCCACCACGCTCGCGTGGGTGGCGTTCCTGGTGATCTGGCTCCTCGTGGACCTGCCCGGTGTGCGCGTGGCGCCGCTCACGGTGGCGTCGGTCGTCCTGGTGGGCATCTTCCCGCTCGCCTTCTACCCCGTCTCGAAGACCCTGTGGGCGGCGGTGGACTACCTGGTCTTCCGGTCCAGCCCCGACTACGACTCGGCGGACCCTGCCGACCGCGCGCCAGGCAACGGTGGGAAGTACTGAGCCCCGGTAGGCCCAAGGGAATCCTTCAAGAAATCCCTAGCATTTGAGGGATAGGAATCCTAGACCATAATCCCTAGCATTTGAGTGATAAAGTCCCATTAATGAGCATCCTGCCCTATGACCCAGACGCCTTCCATGACCTCACCCAGGAGCTGGACGCCTGGCGTCGCGTCCTCGACTACAGGGGTCCGCTCCCGCGTGCCTGGTGCGGTCGGCTTCGGCGCGATCTTGAGGTCGAAGCCGTCGCCGCCTCTACCCGGATGGAGGGAGTCAACGTCACCGTGGAGGAGGTGCGGCGGATCCTAGCCGGCGATCGCCCTCCTGAGGTTCCGGATGAGGATCGGGAATTAGTCGAGGGTTATCGCGATGCGATGAGCTTCGTACTCCGTCGAGCTGACGATCAAGCCTTTTCTTGGGACAAGGGCCTTGTCGTCGGTCTCCATGATCGTGTGCTCGCGGGCCGTCACGACCTCGATGCGGGCAGGCTGCGCACAGACAAGCCTGCCTTCCTCATCAACCGCTCAACGGGGGAGCAGGTCTTTCTTCCAGCACCGGGGGAAGACGTTCTGGCTCTGGTGGAGGATGCCTGCGCACGAATGGAGAAAGGTCATGCCCACCCCGCTGTCGCGGCAGCCTGGATTCACGTTGCCATCGCAGCGATTCATCCATTCCGAGATGGAAATGGACGGTCTGCCCGGATCCTCGCCTCCCTCGCCATGTATCGGGGAGGCTTCAAGAGGCCTGAGTTCACTTCGTTAGAGGAATGGTGGGGACGTCACATCGACGATTACTACCGGCTATTTGATTGTCTTGGGGCGGAGTTCCATCGAGGGACTGATGTCACGGCCTTTATCTCCGGCGCGATTCAAGCCCAACTCCACCAGGTCCGCGTATTGGATGTGACTCTCCGCGCTCAGCAGCAGGTGTGGATTGCTGTGGAGGAGGCGGCAGAGGATGTGGGCCTCGACCGACGACTGGCGAATGCGCTGTGGGATGCGTTCTTCGGAAGGGACGTCACGGCCGGTTACTACAGGTCACTTGCTGACGTGAGCCCCGCAACGGCTACTAACGATCTCGCAACTGCCGTATCGTCCAGCCTCCTGCGCGCCGAAGGTCAGCGGCGAGGGCGCCGCTATCTCGCGGGAGAGCGTCTCTACTCAGCTGTGGCTCAGAGGCTGTTCATCCTCGACATCGGGACGCTCGAAACTGCCCGAGAAGAGATCTTCGCGGAGCTTACGCGACGACTCACCATGAGTGGCAAGGCGTTGGGTTTCCCCGGGCGTCCATGGAGGGACGAGAACTGAGTCACTCTCGCCACGGCAGGCGGACGCCCCGGTCCTGCGCGACGTCCAGGGCCCGGTCGTAGCCCGCGTCAGCGTGGCGCACCACGCCCATCCCTGGATCGCTCGTCAGCACCCGCTCCAAGCGTGAGGCCGAATCGACGGTTCCGTCGGCCACCACAACCATCCCGGCGTGGATGGAGTACCCGATGCCTACACCCCCACCGTGGTGGACGCTCACCCAGTGGGCGCCGGCCGCCGTGTTCACCAGGGCGTTCAGGATCGGCCAGTCGGCGATGGCATCGGAACCGTCCCGCATCCCCTCGGTCTCCCGGTACGGGCTGGCCACACTGCCCGCGTCGAGGTGGTCGCGGCCGATCACGATCGGCGCCGAGACCTCGCCGCTCGCCACCATCTGGTTGAACCGGAGGCCGGCCTGGGCCCGCTCGCCATAGCCGAGCCAGCAGATCCGAGCCGGGAGCCCCTGGAACGCCACGCGGTCCTCCGCCATAGCGAGCCACCGCTTCAGCCGGTCGTTCCCCGGGAACAGCTCCGCCACCGCCCGGTCCGTCTTCAGGATGTCCTCCGGATCGCCCGACAGCGCCGCCCATCGGAACGGGCCCTTGCCCTCGCAGAACATGGGCCGGACGAAGGCCGGCACGAACCCCGGGTAGTCGAAGGCCCGGCCGAACCCGCCGGCCTTGGCCCCCGCCCGGAGGTTGTTCCCGTAGTCGAAGACCACCGCCCCCGCATCCATGAACCCGACCATGGCCTCGCAATGACGGGCCATCGAATCGGTGGCCCGCTCCTGGTACTCGTCGGGATGGCGGGACCGGAGCTCGGCGGCCTGCTCCAGCGACATCCCGGCGGGGACGTAGCCCTCCAACGGGTCGTGGGCGGAGGTCTGGTCGGTCACGACGTCCGGCGCGAAGCCCCGGGCCAGGAGATCCGGGAGGGCGTCGGCGCAGTTGCCGAGCACCCCGATCGAGACCGCCTCGCCGTTCGTGCGGGCCTCCTCCGCCCACGCCACGGCCTCTTCCAGGTCGCTGGTCTCCCGGTCCAGGTATCGGGTCTTGATCCGGCGCTCGATGCGCGAGGCATCGACCTCCACGCACAGCGCGACGCCCCCGTTCATCGTGACGGCGAGAGGCTGCGCGCCGCCCATCCCGCCCAGCCCACCCGTGAGCGTGATGGTCCCCTTCAGCGTTCCGCCGAACCGCTGCGCCGCGGCCTCGGCCAGGGTCTCGTACGTTCCCTGGAGGATCCCCTGCGTGCCGATGTAGATCCACGATCCCGCGGTCATCTGGCCGTACATGGTGAGCCCGGCGTGCTCCAGCTCCCGGAAGGTCTCCCAGTCCGCCCACTTCGGCACGAGCATGGAATTCGAGATCAGCACGCGCGGCGCCATCTCGTGGGTCCGGAACACGGCGACCGGCTTGCCCGACTGAACGAGGAGCGTCTCGTCGTCGCCCAATCCCCGAAGCGCCTTCACGATGGCGTCGAAGCACTCCCAGTTGCGGGCTGCCTTGCCGGTCCCGCCGTACACGACGAGGTCCTGCGGCCGCTCGGCCACGTCGGGGTCGAGGTTGTTCATCAGCATGCGGAGCGCCGCCTCTTGCGGCCACGCCCGGCACGAGAGGGTCGACCCCCGCGGAGCCCTGATCTCGCGAGCGCCCATCCGCCCTCGCTTCCTTCGCGTCGCTGCGGAAATGATAGGGCCGCTCCGGCACGAGGTGCTCGGGCGCGGGAGCCCGCCCTACGACGTGCGGCGGTCCACGGCCCAGGAGGAGCAGGCCGTGCCCTTGGTGAACGTCTTCATCTCAGTAGCGACGGCCACGGCCTGCGCGTAGTGCTGGAACTTCCGATGGGCGGTCGAGGCGATACCGATGGACAGGGACAGGAACGGGAACCGCTGGGTCTCTCCTCGGCGGTTGACCACCTCGATGAACCCGCGGTCGCGATCCTGCTGATCGTACAGGCCGGCCGTCTCCCGCTCGAACTTCTGCACGATGTTCTCGGCGATGGCTGTGGCGTGGTCCGCGTGGCACACCACCACGAAATCGTCGCCGCCCACATGGCCCACGAAGATGTCCATCCCGCCGACCGCCAGCGCGGTGTCCTGGATCAGGCGGGCGGTGTGCTGGATGGCCTCGTCGCCCCGGGTGAAGCCATAGTGGTCGTTGTAGGCCTTGAAGTGATCCAGGTCGGCGTACAGGATGGCGAACAAGTCCTCGCTGGCCACCCGCTTGTCGATCTCCTCCTCGATCCGAACGTTCCCTGGGAGCCCGGTGAGCGGCGACTGGGCCCGCATCTCCCTGGCCCGCCGGAGCACGCCGCGGATCCGGGCC
>Ga0209887_1000693_pt1 | contig 10286 bp, 12 predicted proteins | sample GWRWN1_30_40_FD_187230 | JGI IMG/M metagenome (GOLD analysis project Ga0209887, IMG submission 187230) | Riverbed sediment microbial communities from areas with no vegetation in Columbia River, Washington, USA - GW-RW N1_30_40 (SPAdes)... | ecosystem: Environmental > Aquatic > Freshwater > River...
CCCCTCCTCAAGGAGGCGGGCGACCTCTCCAGCGCCCTCACGGATGCGCGCGGGCGTTTGATCGCCCAGGGCAAGGACATCCCGATCCACCTCGGCGTGATGGCGTTCACCGTCAAGGAGTTCCTCAGGCGGGTGCCTCGCCGCGAGCTCCGGGAAGGCGACGTCTACTACCTGAACCTCCCCGAAGTGGGCGGCAACCACCTGCCCGACGTCAAGGCGATCCGGCCCGTGTTCTCGCGCGGCAGGCTTGCGGCGTTCGCGATCAGTCTCGCCCACTGGGCGGACATCGGCGGAGCCGTCCCCGGCTCGTACGTCCCCTGGGCGAGCGAGGCATACCAGGAAGGGCTCCGCATCGCCCCGATCAAGGTCTTCGACCGCCGCGGGCCTACGCGCGCCTTCGACTTCATCATGTCCAATCTGCGCGGGCGCGAAGAGCGCGAGGGCGACTGCCTCGCGCAGTATGCCGCCAGCGAGGCCGCGGCCCGATGCCTCGCGGAGCTGTTCGAGCGTTACGGGACCCGGACGATCCTGGCTTGCTTCGACCGCTTCCGGGGCGAGTCGGAAGCCCAGATGCGGGCGGCGATCCGGACCATCCCAGCGGGGGTGTACGCGGGTGAGGACTGGGTCGACGACGACGGCCACGAGGACCGGCCGGTGCCGATCCGCGTCAGCGTGACGGTCGAGGGCGACCACGCGACGTTCGACTTCGCCGGGACCGGTGCAGCGGTCAAAGGCCCAGTGAACACGACGTCCTACGTCGCCTGCTCGGCGGTCTACTACAGTCTGAAGGCGCTGGTCGCGCCGGACGTTCCGGGCAACGATGGCTGTTACCGGCCGATCACGGTGACCGTGCCGCCCGGAACCATCCTCAACCCGCCTCCTGATGCGCCCGTCGTCGGGGGCAACCACGAGACCTCGCAGCGGGTCGTGGATGCCTGCTTCAAGGCCCTCGCGCCGGCGCTTCCCGACCGGATCACCGCGGGCGGCCCGACGACCTCCGGTCTCCTGCTGTTCGGCACCCGGGTCGACGGCCGCTGGCGCATCCTTTACGAAGTCCACGGGGGCGGTGAGGGCGCGGGTGCGCGCCGAGACGGCGGCCACGCGGTACGCGTGCACATGTCGAACGTGATGAACACGCCGACCGAGGTGATCGAGACCGAGTACCCGATGGAGGTCCTGCGTCACGCGCTGCGCCCCGGGAGCGGCGGCACCGGGATGCACCGGGGTGGCGCGGGCCTGGTTCGCGCCTACCGCGTCCTCAGCGAGACCACGCTCACCACCATGCTCGAGCGGCGGGTGATCCCACCGTGGGGGGCGTTCGGCGGCGGGGACGGCCAGCCGTTCCGCATCACGCTCGAACGGAGCGGGACGCGACGCGACATCAAGGGCAAGGAGACCGTGCGCCTCGAGCCGGGCGACGTCGTCCTCATCGAGACCTCCGGGGGCGGCGGGTACGGCGACCCTGCGGCGCGGCCGAATGATCTGAGGACGCGCGACCGTCGCGAGGGCTACGCGGGGGAGGATCGATGAAGCTCGAGAGCTACGTGGCGATCGTGACGGGGGCCGCGAAAGGGATGGGACGGGCGATCTCGCTGCGCTTGGGCCAGGAAGGCGCGGACCTCGTGCTGGCGGCGCGAGAGGCTCCTCCTCTCGACGCCGTTGCAGGCGAGGCGCGGGCCCTCGGTCGCGCGGCGCGGATTGTCCCGACGGACGTGCGCGACGAAGCCTCCGTGCGGGCCATGGTCGAGGCCAGCCTCGACGCCTTCGGGCGCATCGACATCCTGGTCAACTGTGCAGGCACGACGGGTCCCATCGAGACGCCGGTCCACGAGATCAAGGTGGAGGACTGGGACGAGGTGCTGGCGGTCAACCTCCGCGGGACGTTTCTGCCGACCAAGCACGTGGTTCCGATCATGCTCCGCCAGGGACGCGGCAAGATCGTCAACGTCGCTGGGACCTCTGGCCTCCGCGGCTACAAGCTGCGCGCCGCATACTCTTCCTCCAAGTGGGCGGTTCGGGGCTTCACGCGGACGGTGGCCCTGGAGGTGGGCCCGCACGGGATCAACGTGAACTGTGTCGCGCCTGGGATCGTCGGGGGCGACCGGATGGACCGACTCTGCCGGGAGAAGGCGCGGAAGCGCGGCTGGACCCCGGAGCAGGTCTATGACGAGTACCTGCAAGAGATGGCTCTCCGCCGGGTCACCACGGCCGAGGACGTCGCCAACGCCGTCTGCTTCCTCTGCACCGACGACTCGCGTAACATGACCGGCCAGTGCCTGACCGTCGACGGCGGCTGGGATGTCTAACTATCGGAGGGGGGCTACGCCCCCTCCGAGCCTCCCCCGCGGGTTGCGCGGCCGGAGGCCGCGCGCGGAGCGGAACACCATGGGGTGTGCGGTTGTCGAGAGGCCGGGTCGGCTCGTCTTTCTCGCGGGTCAGGTCGCGTTCGCAGAGCCGCCGGGCGCCCCGCCGGGGCGGACGGCGTTGAAAGGAGGCGAGGATGGCGCGAAAGGTTCTGACGCCGACGGGTGATGGCAAGCCGATCGGTATGTACTCCGCGGGCTTCGAGGTCGACGCCGGGCGGCTGGTCTTCGTCGCCGGGCAGGTGGCCATGGACGGCGAGGGCCGGATCGTCGGCGAAGGCGACTTCGCCGCCCAGGCGACGCAGGTGTACAAGAACCTCGCCGCGGTGCTCGCCGAGGCCGGGTGCACGCTCCGGGACGTCGTGAAGTTCACGACGTTCTTGACCCGGAACGAGGATTGGAGGCCGTTCGCCGAGTGGCGCAAGGCCGAGTACCCACGGCTGTTCCCGGATGGCGTCTATCCGGCCAACACGGGGGTGGTCGTGCAGGCGCTCGCCCGCCCGCCCCTCCTGGTCGAGGTGGAGGCGATCGCCGTCCGGCCGGGCCGTCCGGCGGGCACCCGGCCCGCCTCCCGGCCAAAGGCCACGGCCGCCCGCCGTGGCGTGGGGCGGAAGAGTCGCCGGCGGCGCTAAGCGGCGAGACTCCCTGCGTATGAAGGTCACGGTCAAGTACGTCTTCGGCCTCGCCCGGGGGCGGGATGGCCACGATACGATGACGATCGAGCTTCCCGGCGGCACGACGGTGTTCGAGGTGCTGCAGCGCCTCGGTGTCTCGAGCCTCGAACTGCACGCGGCAGTGAACGGGCAGTCCGCCATCGACGGCACGGTGCTCCGGGACGGAGACGAGGTCACGCTCATTCCCGCCATCCAGGGCGGGGCGACAGGAGGGGCAAGATGCGTATCGGTATCGGTCTGATCGCCGTGGTGGCGGGCCTCGGTGTCGTCGGCGACGTCGCCGCCCAGTCGCGGGTCGTCGTTCCGATCATCGTTCCACGTCCGTCGGGGCTGGCTCCCGGTCCCAGCGGCCTGAGCCAGACGCGCGTGATCATCCAGAACAACAGAGGGGCCGCTCCCGCCTCCAGCGCTCCGAGCAACGCCGCGGGCCCGAGCGTCGCCGCGCCGGCCACGGGCTCCCGAGAGATCCGGATCCTGACCGCGCCGCAGCCCTCTCAGGGGACGCGGGTGTTCGTCCACGAGCAGACGTCCGGGACCGGCCCCACGGAGCCCCCGCGTGTCCTTCCCCGAGCTTCGCGGGAGATCCGTGTGTTCGTCGAGGACCAAACGTCGAGCCCAGGCGACTCGCGGGCTCCACGGGTGCTCCCTCGGGACTCGCAGGTGATTCGGGTGTTCGTGGACGGCGACGCGGTGGAGACGCCGATCGTCATCCTCCCCGAATAGCTCATGCTCCTCCCGCGGTTTGAGTATCGGCACGCGACCTCCCTCGTCCAGGCGGCGACGCTGCTCGCGGAGAACCCCGAGGCGCGCCCGCTCGCCGGGGGGACCGATCTCCTGGTGGACATGCGCGAGCGGCGCCAGCAGCCACGCCTCCTCGTCGACATCTCGGAGCTGCCCGAGCTCTCCGGCATCGCGCTCGAGGATGGGGCGGTCCGCATCGGCGGAGGCGTCACCGTCGGGGAGCTGCTAGCCTCGCCGCTCGTCGCCGAGCGGCTGCCGGGGCTCCACCACGCCGCTCACGATTTCGCCGACTTCCTCACCCGCAACAAGGCGACGCTCGGCGGGAATCTCGCGAACGCGAGCCCCGGGGCCGACCTCGTCGTGCCCCTCCTGGTGCTCGACGCGCGGGTGACACTCGGGGGGCCTGGCGGCGCCCGGACGCTCACCCTGGACGAATTCCTCGTCGGCCCGCGGCGCACGGCGCTGCGGGCGGGCGAGCTGGTACAGAGCATCGTCGCGCCCGTCTTCGGGGGCCAGCAGTTCTGGTACAAGCTCGGTCTCAAGCGCGGCGGGGCCATCGCAGTGGTCAGCGTGGCCACGTGGCTTCGGCTCGACGCGGCAGGGCACTGCACCGCGGCCCGGGTCGCGCTGGGAGCCGTGGGTCCACGGCCCTTCCGGGCGATGGACGCAGAGGCGACGCTCATGGGCGGGCCACTCACTCCTGACGCCATCGCCCGAGCGGCCGACCTGGCGGCGGCCGCGGCCCAGCCGATCACCGACGTCCGCGGCGGAAGCGACTATCGGAAGGCCATGGTCCGCGCCCTGGTCGCACGGGGCCTCAGCCAAGCTCTGAACGGGCACTGAGGGGCCGCATGCGAACCATCGAGTTCACGCTGAACGGCGAGCGCGCGCGGGTGAGTGTCGAGCCCCATGAGACGCTGCTCGGTGTCCTTCGTCAAAAGCTCGCGGCCACGGAAGTCAAGTCGGGCTGCGAGCGCGGCGACTGCGGGGCGTGCGCGGTCGTGCTCAACGGGAAGGCGATCAACTCGTGCCTGGCCCTCGCCGTTCAGGCCGCGGGGAGATCAGTGGTGACCGTGCGCGGCCTCGGAGGCGCGGACCACCCGCATCCGCTGCAGACCGCCTTCATCGAGCTGGGCGCTGCCCAGTGCGGGATCTGCATCCCCGGCATGCTCGTGTCGCTCTACGCGTTCCTCGAGGCGCAGCCGCGGGCCACTCGCCAGGAGGTCCGCGAGGCGATCGGCGGTAACCTCTGCCGCTGCACGGGCTATCACAAGATCGTGGATGCTGCCGAGGCCGCTGCCCGCCACCTCGTCAGCCTGGAGCCACGATCGTGAGCAAGCCTGGAGGCCACCCGCCGCGCTTTCGGATCGTGGGCGAGCGGGCCCCGCGGCCCGACGCCAGGGATAAGGTCCACGGGCTCCTCCGCTACGCCGACGACTTCGCCCTGGTCGGGATGCTGCACGCCAAGGTCGTGCGCGCGACCCGCCCCTCGGCGCGGCTCGTCAAGGTCGACACCCGCCGGGCCGAGGCCGTCCCGGGCGTTCGCTGCGTCATGACGGCGCACGACGTGCCCAACAACGTGCTCTTCAGCGACGTCCCCGGCCAGACGACGGCGGTGGGCCCCCTCCGAGCGCGAACCCAGGTTCTTGCGGACGACGTGGTCCGTTATCTGGGCGAGGCCGTGGCGCTCGTGGCCGCCGACACCGAGGAGGCGGCAGAGGCGGCGGTCCGGCTCGTAGCGATCGAGTACGAGGACCTGCCTGGCGTCTTCGACCCCGAGGCGGCGCTCTCACCGGATGCGCCGCAGATCGAGCCTACCGGCAACGTCATCTCGCGCTGGAAGATCCGGAAGGGCGACGTCGAGACGGGCTTCCGCGAGGCCGATGTTGTCGTCGAAGAGACCTACCGGACCCCGCTCGTCGACCATGCCTTCATCGAGCCCGAGGCCGGCGTCGGCTGGCTCGACGAGAACGGCGTCATCACGCTCCGCGTGGCGACCCAGGTCATCGAGCACTTCCGGGACGTGGCGAACGTGCTCGGCCTCCCGCACTCCAAGGTGCGGATCATCGCACCCTACATCGGCGGCGGCTTCGGCGGCAAGGAAGACGTGACGGTCGAGGTCTTCCTGGGCCTCTTGGTATGGAAGACGACGCGGCCGGTGCGCCTCTGCTACTCGCGCGAAGAGTCGATCCTCTCGCCGACGAAGCGCCACCCGTTCATCATGAAGTACAAACACGGCGCGAAGCGGGACGGCACGCTCGCGGCGCTCGAGGTCGAGCTGATCTCGGACGCCGGGGGCTACGCGTACCTCTCGCCACTCACGCTCCTCTACGGCATCGTCCACGCGGCCGGGCCGTACCGCATCCCCCACGTGAAGATCGACGGGGTCTCGGTGCTCACCAACAACCCGCCGACCTCCGCCTTCCGGGGCTTCGGCTCGGCGCAGCCGGCATTCGCTTACGAGAGCCAGATGGACGCGCTCGCCCGCGCGCTCGGGATGGACCCGCTGGCCTTCCGCGAGCGGAACTTCCTCCACAAGGGGGAGCGGCTCGCCTCCGGACAGGAGCTGGAGACAGCCGTGCTCCTCGCCGAGACCACGCGGCGCGCCTGGTCGGCGCTCGGGCCGAAGCGCCAGCCGTCGGGTCCCGGCAAGCGGATCGGGCGAGGGCTCGCCTCGGCGCTCACGGCCTACGGGCGGATCGTCTGGCTCCATGACTGGTCGAGCGCGTGGGTGGAGCTCCAGATGGACGGGACGGTGCTCATCCGGACGGGGGTGCCCGACATCGGCGGAGGCCAGGCGGCCTCGCTCGTCCAGATCACGTCCGAGCTCCTCGGGGTCGCGCAGGAGGAGATCGCGGTCCACATCGGGGACTCGGCGCTCACGCCGCTCGCCGGGACGACGACGGCGACGCGACAGCTCTACATGTCCGGCTCGGCCGTCCACAAGGCCGCGAGCGAGCTTCGCGCCACGCTGGTCGCCCAGGCCGCCGAGCTCCTCAACGTGGCGCCCGAGCTCGTCGAGCTGGCGGATGGGATAGCCTCCGTGAGCGGCCCCGCCGGGAAGCAGGTCTCGTTCAAGGAACTGGCGGCCGCCTGCGCGCGCTCGCATCGGCCGCGCTCGTCGTTCGCCATCTACCAGGCCCCGGCCGGCCAGGTCATGGACTTCGAGACCGGCCAGGGCAAGGTCTTCCCGGATTTCACCTTCGGCGCGCAGGCGGTCGAGGTCGAGGTGGACGAGGACACGGGCGAGGTGGAGGTCCTCCGGCTGGCGGCCTGTTACGACGTCGGCCAGGCAATCAACCGGAACTCCGTGGAGGGCCAGATCGAGGGCGGCGCGGCGATGGGCATCGGCTACGCCCTGCTCGAGGAAGACAAAGTGGCCGCGGGCATCACGGTCACGCCGAACCTGATGACCTACCTGATCCCCACCGCGCTCGACGTCCCCGACGTCACCACGGTCATCCTGGAGTCGGGCGAGGGCATGGGTCCGTGGGGGGCCCGCGGGATCGGCGAGCCCGCGATGGTTCCGACGGCGCCGGCGATCGCCAACGCGGTGTTCGACGCCGTCGGCGTGCGGATGACGCGACTGCCCATCACGCCCGAGCGACTCTGGCGGGCGATGCACGCAGCGAAGGTCGACTGAGCAGCGGGCGAACGCACCGCGGTCGGCGCGGCCGGCTTTGCCTTGGTCGGCGGCGCGCTGGCGCTCGCGGGGCGGCGAACGCGCGATCCGGTGCTATAATCGGCGATCGTGAAGCAAGGTCTGCTGGCCCTGGGGGTCATCATCGTCGTTCTGGTTGCGGGCCTGGCCTGGGGGGTCGGGGTCAACAACAATCTGGTGACCCGCGAGCAGGCCGTGAACGAGAAGTGGGCCCAGGTCCAGAACGTCTACCAGCGCCGCGCCGACTTGGTCCCGAACCTCGTCGAGACCGTCAGGGGCTTCGCTGCACAGGAGCGCACCGTCCTGGAAGAGGTGACCCGGGCTCGCGCGAGCGTCGCGGGGATCAAGGTCACGCCCGAAGTCCTCAACGATCCCCAGGCGCTCCAGAAGTTCCAGCAGGCCCAGAGCGAGCTGGGCGGGGCCCTGAGCCGTCTCCTGGTGACCGTGGAGCGCTACCCCGACCTCAAGTCCAACCAGAATTTCCTCGCCCTTCAGAGCCAGCTCGAGGGCACCGAGAACCGGATTACCGTCGAGCGGATGCGCTTCAACGAGGCGGTGCGCGACTATAACACCCAGCTCAAGCGCTTTCCGGGCAGTGTGGTCGGCTCCTTCCGGGGCTTCAAGGAGAAGGCCTTCTTCGAGGCGGCGCCGGGCAGCGAAGCCGCCCCCAAGGTCAAGTTCTAACGAACGGACCGCACCCAGCCGGTCCCGAAGCGGGACTGATCCGTCTCCGAGGTCCGCTCTTCGGCGTCCTGCTGCTGCTCGCTGCGACCATCGCGTCCGCGCAGCTCACCGTTCCCTCGCCGCCGACCCGCCGCATCAACGACTACGCCGGCGTCCTCGCCCCCGCGGACCGCGACCGGCTGGAGCGGAGGCTGATCGAGCGCGAGCGGGGGACCTCGAGCCAGATCGTCGTCGCGATCTTTCCGTCGCTTCGCGGAGAGAACCTCGAGGACTACTCCGTCCGACTCGCCCAGGCGTGGCGCGTGGGCCAGAAGGGGCTCGACAACGGGGTCGTGTTTCTTGTCTTCCTCGAAGACCGCAAGATGCGGCTCGAGGTGGGCTACGGACTGGAGGCGACGCTGACCGACGCCATCGCGTCGTCCATCATCCGGGACGTCGTGGCGCCGCGCTTCCGGGAGGGCCGGCTCGCGGAGGGGATCGAGGCGGGGCTCGACGCGATTGGCGCCGCGATCGCCGGGACCTACGGGCGCGCCGGGCGGCCGGCGTGGGACCGCGTCTTGGGAGACGAGCAAACCCGTTTCTCCCTAGCCCTGGGATTCGTCATGCTTTTGGGGCTCATTGCCGTCATCGCGAGTCGCCGCAAGCGCCTGAGGCGCCGCCGAGGCTGGACGGGTGGAGCAGGGGGCTGGTCCGGGGGCAGCTCCGGCTGGTCCTCGGGGGGTGGCGGCGGGAGTGACGGCGGCGGCTTCAGCGGGGGCGGCGGGAGCTTCGGCGGGGGCGGCGCCAGCGGAAGCTGGTAGGGGGAGGGCATGACACGTCACCCACGCTGGGTCCGGAGGTTCCTGGCCGGGTCCGATTTGGACGCCGTGACCCGTGCGATCGCCCGGGCGGAGGGCCGCACCTCGGGGGAGATCCGGGTCCACCTCGAGGCGACCTGCCCCGGTGACCCGACACCGCGCGCGGTCGCCGTGTTCGAGCGCCTCGGCATGCACCGGACAGCCCGGCGGAACGGTGTCCTAATCTACGTGGCGATCGAGGACAGGAAGCTCGCGGTGATCGGCGACGCGGGCGTCCACGAGCGCGTGGCTCCGGACTACTGGCAGGGGCTCTCGGGGACCTTGGTCGCCCACTTCCGCGAGGGGCGGCCCCGCGACGGGCTGGTCACGGCTATACGCGAGGTAGGAGAAGAGCTGCGGCGCCACTTCCCCCGCGCCCCCGACGACCGGGACGAGTTGAGCGACGAGGTGAGCCTGAGCTGAGCGGGCGGGGCGGACGCTAGGGAGTCGGGCGACCGGGGAGATACAGGCCGCGGGGCCCGGGCGTACCGCGGAGGTTGCCCTCGGGGAGGCTGCCGGCGTCGTCGATGCGCACCTGATAAAGCCGCTCGGTCCCGTCGGGCTCGCACACCATGACTCCGATGTAGGCACCCGACTCGCGGCCTGAGACCGCCTGCGGCATCCGCGTCGTGCCCGCGCCGGTTGGGGCCTTGACGGCCTCGAGGCCGAGACTCCCGGCCGAATGGGCCTCGGGAACGATCCCCAGCGCCCGCGCCCGAATGGAGAGGTCGAGCGCGCCCTGCGTTGGCGGGGCATCCTCGGCGTGCGCCGGGGTCGTGATCACGACCGGCATTGCCGCGAACACGATGGCTCCCACGAATGCGGCAATCCTTCGGCTCATGCCCTAACCATACGACGCGCCCCCTCGGCGTGTCAACGGCGTCCGCGCGGAGAGCTGAGGCCGGGCAGGGCTATGCGGCGTAAGACGCGGCAGAATCGGGCGGAAGTTTGACAGCCGTGGGGCCTTGGGCTAGCATTTTTTCGAGGCCCTTCCATGAAGCCGCGGTCCCGCCAGCAGGCCCAGTTCTCCGCCCTCTACGTCGCGGTCGCGCTGGTCGTGCTCGTGCTGCTCCAGAGCTGGCTCCTCGCGCCCCGCGCCCAAGAGATCCCGATGAGTCGCCTGATCGACTGGGTGCGGGAGGACAAGGTGGCCCGCGTCTCCTTCGGGGAAAAGGAGATCCGCGGCGTCCTGAAACAGGCGCCCCCTGCCGAAGCTCCGCCGGCGGGACCGGAGTGGCTCACCCGTCTCACCGGGGCGCTGCCGGGCGTGCTCTTCTACACGGTCCGGATCCCGGGGGTGGACGATGCCGCGCTGATGCGGGAGCTC
>Ga0209887_1000694_pt1 | contig 10275 bp, 13 predicted proteins | sample GWRWN1_30_40_FD_187230 | JGI IMG/M metagenome (GOLD analysis project Ga0209887, IMG submission 187230) | Riverbed sediment microbial communities from areas with no vegetation in Columbia River, Washington, USA - GW-RW N1_30_40 (SPAdes)... | ecosystem: Environmental > Aquatic > Freshwater > River...
GTACACCGAGATCTACGCCACCCCGTTCACCAACGCAGGGGGTCAGCAATCCGCCGGCGCACGCGGCCTTGCCGATGGCACGGGCCACTACTTCCTCGACCTGCAGGTCCCGCTGTGGCGCATCACCCAGCGCTCCGGCGGCGCGGTGACCGGCTCCACGCCGGTTCAGCTGTTCTTCGGGACGTCCCAGTCCGCGAACCTGGCGGTCCTGAACAAGGACTTCATGATCGGGAATTCGGTGAACTTCGGACCCACGGGCACCGTGACCCTGGTGCCGCAGCCCGTACCCGCGGGTGGCCAGCCCATCGTCACGGAGATCCCGGATACGAGCATGGCTCCGGCCGTCGCTCATCCGCTGACGCTTCTGGCTCTACCGCTGCTCCTGATCGGTCTTACCGCCTTATCTCACCGGCGATCGGCGGCGTAGCTCCGCCGCTTAAGCGAGGCTGACCAGGGGAACCAGTCGGCTGACGTGGGTCGAGTTGACGATGACCACCGAGACGACGTGCTCGAATGCCGGCTCGCCGTGGTGGAGGAGGTGGGCCTCCGTGAGCGGGACGAAGGCAGGCAGCTGGAACGCGTCCGGGAACGTCGTTCCGGGCGGGAGGTGCAAGTTACCAGTCACCGTGAATGGCCCGGCGTCGGCAGCAACGCGCTGGATGCGCCGATGCAGACGCAGCTGGCGGTTGGTCCGCCATTCCGGCGGCATGATGAGGACGACGTCGGCCGTGGCCACGGTCCGCCACTCCCCGTTCTTGTCCAGGACTGGTCGCACGGTCATGTCCTCTCCGCCGGCGCGCGGTTGCCACAGGCGCAGCTCCTCGCTGGCCAACAGGAGGTCGGTCACGCGCTGCCCCTTGGACGCGATCCAGCCCACCATGCGGGTATCGGCGGTATACAGCTCAATGGGCGCCAGATCGGGCCCATTGGCCAGGGCGGCGGAGCCCGAGGTCGCCGACCCGCCACCGCGGCGCCAGTTCCAGAAGGTCACACCCTGACGCTACCCGGTGCGCCCGGCACGGGCCACGGCCCGACAGTACTAACGCGGCTGCACCACAAAGGCGTTGCAGAGGGACACCATTCCTATAGCCAGTCCCGAAATTCCGGTGTACAAATGTCGCATGTCACGCGCCATGCGCCTCGGAATCATCGTTGTGGTGATCCTGCTCCCGCTCGCGAGCGGGGCCGTCCTCGCCTTCAACGGTGAGGGAGAGAATGCCGATCGGGTGGTCGAGCTCCTCGACGACCAGGGGATCACGACTGACAACGCCGAGCTCGACGCGCTGGCCGACACCTACGGGCTGGGAGGTGCGGTCCGAGTCCTCGCGTTTGCCGATGCGGCGGGGGTGGACCCGTCCGAGATCGCGGCCATGCGGGATGACGGCATGGGGTGGGGCCAGATCGCCCGGGCCCTGGCGGAAGCCCATGATGGCTTCGACCTGAAGCCGGGCATCGGCTGGATCATGCGCGGCCACAGCCAGGGGGCAGGCCAAGGCCAAGGCCAGGGGCACGGCCAGGACAAGCCACACGGCCAGGACAAGCCACACGGACCAGGAGGCAGCGACACCAGCGGCGACTGATAACGTAGCCCTGGTGATCGAATTCGACGAATTTCTCCGCGTGGACATGCGGGTCGGCCGCATCGTCGCGGCCGAGCCGTTTCCGGAGGCCCGCAACCCCTCGTATCGGCTCCAGATTGACTTCGGGCCCGAGATGGGCGAACGGGTGTCTGCCGCCCAGCTCACGGTCACCTACCCCGATCCAGCGAGCCTCATCGGCCGCCAGGTGGTTGCCGTCGTGAACTTCCCACCCCGCCGGATCGCCGGTCTCGCCAGCCAGGTCCTGGTCCTGGGCGCCATGGGAGACGGTGGTGAGGTTTACCTTCTCGAGCCCGATCCCGCCTCGCCTGAAGGGCTGCGCATCGGCTGATCGATCGGGATCGGCGATACTCGTCGGGTCGTGACTGTGACTGACCATTCGCTTCTGGGCGCCGCTCCCGACGGCCTGCCGGATCCGAACATCAGTCCGCCCCAGGTCGCGCGGTCCGGGGATCCGTTCGCGTCCCTACGGATCGTGGTCGGCCTCGCGCGGTTGACCCGCAACGTCACCCACCAGCTGCGCGACGTGGTCGCCGCTCTGAACGCCGCCTACCTGGATTGGTCGTTCCGCGAGGACGTCGTTCTGGCCGAGCTGACCCAGCTGCAGTCCAACTGGAGCATCTCGTTTCACGGGGAGGACCGGATCGTGATCGGGGCCAATGAGCGTGGCCGGACGTTGCTCCTCGTCGACTCCACCAAGATGACGCCGTTCCTCATTTCCCAGGCCCAGCGCCTGGCCGATGCATGTGATGCCGAGCTGCGCCGGTTCAGCCTGGGCGACGGAATCACCACTGACAACTGACCGATGGGACCTCGACCCGTGACCTGCACCGCGACCCTCGCCGGTGAGAAGAGCGAGTACTACTTCATCCTGCCGGTCGACATTCACGCGGCCTTCGGCCGTCACCGACCCCCGGTGCGGGTGACGATCCGCGGCCACACTTTCCGGACCACTCCAGCTCGGTACGGAAGTGACTACTACATCGTGGTCAACCGAGCCGTCCGCGACGACACCGGCCTGACGCACGGGGACCGCGTGCGGATTCGCCTCGAGCTCGACGACCAACCCCGGGTCGTGAAGCCACCTCTCGAGCTAGAGGCATCCCTCGCCGGTGCCCCAGACGCTCGCGCCGTCTACGAAAAGCTGTCGTACAGCCACCAGAAGGCGTACGCGGACTGGGTCGCGGAAGCCAAGCGGCCCGAGACGCGAGCCCGCCGCGCGGTGGCATCGGTCGAGCGCCTGTTGACCGGCCGGAAGGAGCCGAGCGGCTGACCGGGTCCTGGTCGTAGGATGCGGGCATGCGACGCTTGAAGAGCCTTCGGGATCGAATGATCGTGCTTCTCATTGTGGGGCTGCCGCTGCTCATCGCGGCCTGCCAGAACGCTCCAGGGGGCCCCGGCTACTAGACCGGCCGGTCGTCAGTAGCGGTCAGCCTGAGCAGCCTGGCCGACGGCGGCCTCGGGCGCCTCCATCGCGACGGGCACCCGATCGGTCCGTCGTGGCTTGGGCCGGAAGGGCGAGGTCTCGGGCACGATCGGTCCATCGGTCTCCGCCAACTCGCCACCCCGGTAGGCCTCCCAGACCGCCATCACGGTGTCGCGGTGGGGGCGGATCCGGCAATGCTCGTCGCGGTTGCCCATCTCGTCGCAGTAGCCCAGGGGCACGCACTTGGGGGCCAGGAACGAGCCAAAGAACGGGCTCACCCGGAAAATCTCGTGGCGGATCTGCTTGAACAGCTGGCGGATCTCCCACTGGGCCATGGTGCACAGCCGCAGCCCGCTCATGTGGATCAGCTGGCGCAGGTTGACGGTCATGATCAGGTTGGTCTGCATGGCGTTGGGGAAGATGAAGCGCGCATCCTCGGCCGGGACTTCGGCCTGCAGCAGCTTCCCGTACAGCTCGAGGTTGTCGTCGATCGCCTGCTGGAAGCGGCCCGCCAGGTCGTCGGGCAGGTCGCCCTTGGTGATGGAGTCGGGGATGGTGTAGTTGTCGCGGGCCTTGAAGCTCACGTAGCGCTGGGACTGCTGGTCGAACGCGGTCCCCGACCGGTGGCGGACCAGCTGGTGGGACAGGGTCCGGGTCACGCCGCTGATGGCGAAGGTGAAGTTGACGTGCTCGATGGTCGAGCCGTGGCCCGACTCCATGACCTTGCGGACCAGAGACTGCTGCTTCTCGTCGGCCACCTGGCGCGCCACCGCCTTGTCCCAGATGGCGTCCGGCAGCTGCTCCGAATAACACGTCCGGCACGCGGTGTAGATGATCGGGAGGTAGTACTCCTCGACGATCTCGGCGGTGGGGAAGATCAGCTTGGCGGACAGGTTCGGAGAGGTGGGGGGCATCAGGCGGTCCGATCGTTCAAGACGTCGAGTCTAGAGGCCGACATTCGCGAGATCGATGGCGATGTCCACAAGATTCTTGGGTGATGCTCATTTCAATGTGCGCCCGATGTGCATGCAAGGCCGCGCGGCCTCCGCGACCGTAGGGATGTAGTACATAGTAGGACACGGAAGGCACGGCCGCCATCCCGAATCCAGGGACTGCTATGCCTCGCGGCCTTCATCCGCCTTGTCGTCCTCACTTGCTGCCGGCGGTCGCTCTTCCAAGCGGGCGAGGCCGTGAAGGCGGTCGAAGGCGATGAAGTTGCCACCGCCCGCGCGAGCCGAGGCCACTGCCTCATCGGCCCGTGCCAGGAGCGTGTCGGCGGTCAGCTCCTGGCGGGAACGCATGGTGGTCACGCCCAGCGAGACCGTGACCGAGACTTCGCCCCGGCCGGTCGAAACGGGGCGCTGCGTGGCCCGGTCCCGGATCGCCTCCGCGAACACGGTCGCGCCCTTCTCGTCGGTATGCGGGAGGATGGCCAAGAAGGAGTCTCCGGCCACCCGGCCGATGGCGTCCGCTTCGCGGACTCGGACCCGCATCCGCAACGCCAGCTCCCGCAGCACGGCATCGCCGACCGCGGTTCCGTGCTGGGCGTTGATCTCCCCCATGTCGTCCACGTCCATGAGCACGATGGACACCGCGTGCGGGTAGCGGCGCGCGACCGCCACCTCGTCGCGCAGCCGATCCATGATCGCGCTGCGACTGGCGACGCCGGTCAGCGGATCGACATCGGTCGCGCGCTCCAGCTCAGAACGCTGCAAAGCGATGGTCTGACGCGCGTCGGTCAGCTCGGCCAGCGCGGCCCGCACCTCCCGGCCCAGGCGGTCGCGTTCGGCAGAGTCGTCCTCCAGCTTGTGGTTGGAGCGAGGCGGCGTGCTCAGCCTGGTCAGCAAGGGAGGGGCGACCGGGGCAAGTGCGGTCACGATCTCGTCGGACGACGCCCGTTGCTCTCGGTCGAGGAGGGCAAGCACTAGCAGCGGTGGGGTCAGCAACAGCGGGGCCATGGCGAATGGTGCATCAACGGTCCCCGGACGCGCCCAGGCCAAGAGGCCCGCGGCCAGGGCTACGGTCACTGATCCGAGCGCAGCAATTGTGTTCCGGCGGTTCACCCAGGCCCCTGCTGCACCGGCGGCCAGAAGGCCGGCCGCCAGCATCAGCGGCGGAGTGGCGGGGTCCAGCTCAGATCCAGGCGCCAGCAGGGCGGCGCCGAGCGCGGTCTCGGCCAGCACGAGGGCCACGATGACGCCCAGCCAGCGAGATCGCTCGTCTGCGAGCGTTTGGTTACCGGCCCATGCGGCTACGACCAGGCCGGCCCCCACGACCACCAGGGTCAGAGCCAGTCCGCTGTTGGGCAGGGTTGCTGCCGCGGTAGGCCCAGCCAGCGCCAGCGCGCCGCTTCCAGCGGTCAACGCGGTTGCACTCAGGCCGGCCGCGCCCGCTGACAGGCGTCCGGCCATCACCAGGGCACTAAGGAGCGGAATCACGGAGACGGCGGAGCACAGGGCTACCGTACCCAGCGCGAGCGGCGCCAGCCAACCGGTTCCGCCGCCGGGGTTCATGGTGAGTGGGGGGAAGAGGCGCAGCACCATCAGAGCGGCCACGGGAAGCACCAGGGCCAACCCGGTGCCCACCGACCGCGCGATCGCCGCGGCTAGATCGGATCGGGGCATCTACTCAGCGGTGCGTCTGGTCACCGCGAGTCTGTCAGCCTGGGGGGCACCGACAAATAGTACGAACGGCCGCGCCATACTCAGGCATGGCCTCCAGGTCTCCCGGCGAGCGGTTGCCCAACGAAACGGTCATGACCCGCAGCGCGTTCCTGGAGGCGACCGACGCGCTGATCGCCGAGGGCGACCGCCTGGCCGAGACTCCGGACTGGGATGCCTTCCGGGCCTGGCTGCTCGAGTCTGATCGGCTCTTGGAATCGGTTTGGGGTCGGATGGACCGATACCACCTGGCCTGGCTCAATGTTGGTCGAGATAGCGCCCCTCCTGGCTCGCCGCTGGACCAGGCTGGCACGGGCCGATTCGTCGCCGAGGTGGCGCGCGCCAAGGTGGCGGTCCTGCGTACGATGCGCACCGCGGTAGGCCGCCAGGGCTGGCGACGCCTGGCCGACGATCCCGCGCCACGGGAGACCACGTGACCTACGACCGAACCGGGGGATTGGCAGCCATCCTGGCCCATCCCGCCGACGAGGCGTTCACGTGCGCCGGGTCGCTGGCCCTGGCCCACGATGCCGGCGAGACGACGCGCCTCCTGGTCGTGACCCGCGGCGAGGCCGGCAACCCCGAGCGGATCCCCGACGCGCAGCTGGCAGCGATTCGCGAGTCCGAGATGATCCGCGCCGCGGAGGCCATCGGACTCAACGAGGTCACCCTGTTGGACGGCTTCCCCGATGGGGCAGTGGCCGCTGAGCCGGAGGAGCGCCTGGTGAGCGAGATCGTCGCCTGGCTGGGTAACCGCCGCCCGGACGTCGTCATCACGTTCGGCGCCCACGGCGTGACCGGCGACCCGGACCACATCGCGGTTGGCAGCGCCGCGCGATGGGCGGTCGAGCGCCTCGCCAAGGAGGGCGTGGCACCCCACTCGGTCTACGTCATCGCACCGATCTTCGGGCCGGGACCCAACCGGTACGACCTGTCCCCAGAGGAGTTGGGCGCGACCAACCGGATCGACATCACCGAGGTGGCGGACCGCCGGTTGGCCGCGCTCGAGGCCCACGCTTCACAAGCCGATACGGCCGAGGCGATCGCCGAGCTCAAGGCCGCGATCGAGGCCGGCAGGCCGATCTACGAAGCCTTCACCAGAGTTCGGCCCGAGGTCCTGCCTCCGCACCCCAAGTTCGACACCAGCCTGTTCTAGGTGGCCATCGGAGGCTTTCTGGCGAATCCCTGCTAATCTGGTCGGGTATGACGATTGATTCGAACCTCGCCAAGGTCGACGAGGTGATGACCGCGCTGTATGACATCCACGATCCGGAGATCGGAATGAGCATCGTGGATCTCGACCTGATCAAGAACGTCGAGATCGGAGCCGATGGCGCCCCGACCGAGATCAAGATGGTCCTCACCACGCCCTTCTGCCCGTGGGCCGGGGACCTGATTCAGGAGATCAAGCAGAAGACCGAGGATGTGGTAGGTCCACCGGTCAAGGTGACCCTGCTGGCCGATCGTTGGGAGCCGCCCCCCGGCCTGTTCTAGCCCCGACCTCGCGCCGCGCCGATTAGGATCGGGCTGGCATGAAGATCTACACCCGCAAGGGCGACGCCGGTGACACCGGACTCCTGTTCGGGGGTGCTCGGGTCGGCAAGGACAGCCCCCGGATCGAAGCGGCCGGGACCGTGGACGAGGCCGTTGCCGCGCTGGGCGTGGCGCGGGCCGCGATCGGAGCCGTGACCGACCGCACCGAAGCGCGCCTGAACGAGCTCATCATCCGTCTCCAGCGAGAGCTGTTCGTCGTTGGCGCCGAGATCGCGACCCACAAGGTCCGCCGAGCCCGCTTGACCGATGGCGTCAGCCGAGTGACCGCCGACATGGTCACCGCCCTGGAGACCGAGATCGACACGCTGACCACCACCCACCCGATGCCGGCCGAGTTCGTCGTGCCCGGTGAGTCCGTGACGGGGGCGGCCCTCGACCTGGCCCGGGCGATCACCCGTCGCGCGGAACGACGAGTGGTGGTCCTGGCCGAGGGTGGTGACCTGCCCGACTCGCAGGTCGTACGCTACCTCAACCGCCTCGCTGACCTGCTGTTCGTGATGGCCCGGGTTGCGGACGGGGGCTTCCGCCCCGTCCGATAGCGCCGACCCGCGCTCAGACTCGATCGACGATCAGCTCCAGGATCTGGGTGACCGCGGCCTTCGCGTCCAGGCTGCCGAGGCCATTTCCACTCATGTCGGTCATGAACACGGTGATCCCGACTCCGTGCGTACGCGCCACTCCGCCGGTCCCGTCTGGCGCAACGAAGGCCTCGTCGCCAATCCCGGGCAGTGGTTCGCCGCCACCGGCGGCCACCAATGCCAGGTACACCACTTCGAAGGACGCCCCGGTCAGAACCGAGACCGCAATGGAGATGCCGCCATCGCTGGCGAAGAACTGGCAATACGTCTGGCCCTCTGGCATGCCCGGCGTATCGGTCCATTGCTCCTGCCCGAAGAAGGTCGCAGAGGCGAGCCCGGCCGCCTGCATCTCGGACACGGAAACCAGGTCCGGGCATGCATAGGCTGTGGCCGGCGCGGCCGATGCGTCGGCCGGCGCGCTCGCCGCAGCGCTTGGTGCGGCCGATGTGGCGGATGAGGCGCCGGATGCTTCCGGCTCGGCCGATCCAGCCGGAGAGCTGGCGGTGCTGCACGCGGCGTGCGCCAGCCCGATCAGGATCAGGGGTAGGGCACGATGACGGTGTCGATCCATCTTGGCCCTCGATATCAGATACGGATTGCGCCCGACGATGGGTCAGCCCATCCGCACTCGCATCCGTGGAACCACCGAAAATTGCTCAGCCGCGCGTAGAATCGCGTCGCCCGCAACTCATGCCCAGACGCCCGAGGAGATCCGAATGACCCTCACCGCATCCCGCTACCAGATGTTCATTGGCGGGGAGTGGCGTGACGCCGCCGCCGGCGAGACGACCGAGGTCATCAACCCCGCCACCGAGCAGAAGATCACCGACGTCCCGAAGGGCACCACGGCGGATGTGGACGCGGCCGTGGCGGCCGCCCGCGACGCATTCGAGACTTGGTCTCTTACCACACCGGCCGAGCGGAGCGGGATGCTCTACAAGTTCGCCGACGCGGTTGAGTCGCATGCCGACGAGCTGGCGCGCGTGGAATCGGCCAACGTCGGTAAGCCCATGTCCGTGGCCGCGTTCGACGTCGAGTTCAGCGTCGACAATCTCCGGTTCTTCGCCGGCGCGGCCCGGGTCGTGGAGGGCAAGGCGGCCGGGGAGTACGTCGCCACCCACACCAGCATGATCCGCCGAGAGCCGGTCGGGGTCATCGGCCAGGTGGCCCCCTGGAATTACCCGCTCATGATGGCCATCTGGAAGCTCGGGCCTGCCCTGGCGGCCGGGAACACGGTCGTCCTCAAGCCCTCGTCGTGGACGCCGCTGACCGCCATCAAGCTCGCGGAGCTGGCGGCCGACATCTTCCCCAAGGGCGTCATCAACGTGGTCGTCGGCCCGGGCAAGACCGTCGGCGCGCACCTCATTTCTCACCCCGACGTGGACATGGTCTCGCTCACCGGTGACACGGCCACGGGCCGCGAGATCGCCGCAGCCGCGGCACAGACCGTCAAGCGCGTCCACCTGGAGCTGGGCGGGAAGGCCCCGGTCCTCGTCTTTGACGACGCAGACCTGGATGCGGTCACCGAGGCGGTCAAGCTGGCCGGCTTCTTCAACTCCGGCCAGGACTGCACGGCGGCGACCCGCGTCATCGCGTCCCGCAACTCCTACGACGGGTTGCTCGAGCGCCTCGTGCCGGCGGTCGACTCGCTCACGGTGGGCGACCCGGCATCGGTGGAGGACTACAAGGAAGCCGATGTCGACATGGGGCCCATGGTCAGCCAGGCCCAGCAGGAGCGGGTCATCGGTTTCGTGGACCGAGCCCGAGGCTACGGCGCCGAGGTCGTGGCCGGCGGCTCAGCCCTGGACGGGCCAGGCTACTTCTATCGGCCCAGCCTGGTCACCGGCATCAGCCAGGACAGCGAGATCATCCAGAAGGAGGTCTTTGGCCCGGTCGTCACGGTCCAGCATTTCGCCGACGACGAGGAGGGGATCCGCTGGGCCAACGGCGTGCCGTTCGGTCTGGCGGCATCGGTCTGGACGCGCGACATCAAACGTGCCCTGAACGCCGCTCGGCGGCTGCGGTTCGGCACGGTCTGGATCAACGATCACCTCACCATCGCGTCGGAGATGCCGCACGGTGGCTTCAAGCAGTCCGGCTACGGCAAGGATATGTCCAGCTACAGCATCGAGGACTACACGGTCGTCAAGCACGTGATGGCCAAGATCGCGGACTGACCGATCCCGGACCGATACCAACCGATGACGTGATGGCGCCCGCGGCCCACCCCTTGCGGTGCTGACGCAACGCGCTGCGGGCCCGGCCACGGACGACCTGACCTCGGGCAGCGTCCAACCACTTTGGGCCTTAGCACGAGCTTGGGCGCATAGAGTCGGTATCACAGGCATTCGTGACATGGTGCACCACGGTGACGCGATAGCACGAAGCGCGGTGACGGGCCAATCCAAGCTTTAGAGCGCGAACGCTAAGGTGGCCCCATGGAGTCCTGGTGGTGGATC
>Ga0209887_1000695_pt1 | contig 10269 bp, 8 predicted proteins | sample GWRWN1_30_40_FD_187230 | JGI IMG/M metagenome (GOLD analysis project Ga0209887, IMG submission 187230) | Riverbed sediment microbial communities from areas with no vegetation in Columbia River, Washington, USA - GW-RW N1_30_40 (SPAdes)... | ecosystem: Environmental > Aquatic > Freshwater > River...
AGGAAAGATCAGCGTTTTCGTGAACCAAACCCAATTGTATCCGTACTATCGACTCGGCGCTGCTGGTTGTTGGTCAACCGAAGTCTGGATGGGTCCGTGGCCAGTGTTGTACCTACTGGATCTTGTCCGACGCGGCGAGGACGAAAAGGCGCAGGAAGTCATTGATGATATTATCGGCGATGGGAGTGGCGGCAAACCAGTACCAGGTGCGGGTAACAAACGGCCGGCCGAGTTTGCGGACTACTGCAAGGTCGGGCCAACCCGAATACCCTTTGTAACATTCCCGGAGGTCGAACTGGCCAAAGCCAAGCGGCGCGCTGAGCACTGGATTAAGCTCAACGCAAAATATCGTCCGCTGATAGAAGCAGAGAAAGCCCGATCGGCAGCGTAGATCGTTCAACTGACGGACGATAATAAGCGAGCAGTCGTAACCCCGGACTACGGTCCGGGGTTTTGTTTTACCCACTTTGAGCGCGACACCAATATTGAGGTGTCTTTTCTTTCTTTTTGCTCGTTTTTTATTGAGCCCACTCTCGCGATTTGCCAATGGATTACACACTCTGCTTGATAAAGAACAGTCGCGGCTTTATCATATTCCGCAGCAAGTGCGCGGGAGGATTTGATGGGATTCTATGCAGATTCATGGTTGCGTGAGGCTCGGGATAAGGTAGGCGCTTATCCAGAGCAACCAGCTAGAGGAAATTATTGGAACACAACGGACTTTGAAAAGATTTCGGAGGCAGTTGAGAAGGCAATCAAGGCTGCCTTAGTCGAGTGCCACGGCAGCATTCCACAACAATACGACCACAACAAACTTGTGTCCCTTTGCCAGACAACCGGTGTCTGGGATGTTCTTCCGCCGGCGCTAAAAAGCTTAGTGGAAGAAGTAGAGTCCTTCCGCGCAGCAAACGCTTCGGTTACCCATGGATCGGGAACATCGTCTCCTGAACACCTTCAAAAATACTTTGTCATTGCACGCCGGCTTATCGACTACATGGAATATCACGTTATCGGAAACGACTCGGTTCTCAGACGCCTCAAAGTCGCTTAAGCGGCGAAGACCCAAGCGTAAGCCACTACCTATTACTCGCTTGCTTTAAGCGCCAGACCCCTGTTTCGATGACATCGAGGTGGTACCGTTCAGAGCGGTCATCCTTAGACTCAGCCTGGCGATCCGCTTCGAAGGCTGAAGTCGTCCTTCTATAGACCAGTAAGCAGAAGAACTATCGCAGCAACTAAACCCGTAGCGCAGAGCACGCCGATGCCGGTAATCACAAGAGCCTGTCGGGTGACCCTAGCAGGTGGAACGTCAGGGATCAGTATTTTTTGCGATTTACAAAGACGTCCCATGGGCCACTCCGCAGAGTATCTTTCATACCAGCCCACGAAGCGTCCATAGGATAAACGACAACAATCATTTTTGGGAAATCCTTAGCGGGAACCGGACCAGTGTTCAACTGAGGGAGTCTGCCAGCGTGACACCTTCGCCTTCGATGTTGACAAAGTGAATCGCGGGCTTCAGATTTGGCTTAATTTGAGGGCGAAAGATAAATCTCTTTTTCCTCGCTACTGTTTTTTTGCCGTCTCTTCTCGGACATCGGCGAACTTTATCCACCCGATGACACCCTTCTGAGTCTTCACCATATACCACTCATTTCCACCGTTGCTCTGACCCATTGGGATGAGAGTATCTCCCTGGGATAGTTCGGCTATTTTCTCTGCCTCATCATCTTGCCGCGGATAAAGTGCAGCCTGTCTTGACGCAACAACCAACGCGGATGGAACCGGGCGGCCTCCTACATCTCCGATGCCCGCAACAACCGCTTTGCCTTTACTATTCTGAGATGGTGTCCTCGAAGCTTTCTGACTCACGCTGCCTTGTCTCTGGCCAACACCTCCGACGGTTCTGCCGTATTCACCGATGGCTTGAGCCAGCAGCGCACCCGGAGCCAAAAATTCCATCAGTAGCCCAAACGTCAATGCTTTTATGATTGGCATTAGCGAAACCCCTTTCCAGAAAGAAAACGAAGTGAGAGGATACTATGTTACTGGGTTTGCAACAAGGAAGACGAACCCTTTTTCGACGCAAAAAAGACCGCGAGCCACCGAAGATGCGTGACCGGTGTAGAAGCCCTGTCGGCCGTTTAAACAAACCCGAGGTTTACGCGGAAGAGATTTGTCTATTCCGATCACTTTGGGGAACTTTCGGGATAAACACCGGCATTGTTTTGTTCGTTGGCCGTAAAGCGAGAGAGTTCCTAGTTTTTTAATTCTCGCTACAGGTCTCGGCGGCCGGACGAGTTGTTAGCGCAGGCTCGTCTTATGGAAATCAGGATTCTAAGCCTTGAACAGTTTTCTTACGCGTACGAAAAGCCAAAAGGGTAGTCACTACTCCGAGAGCGACAAGAGTAGCTAAAGAAATAGCAAGACCAACTGTAAATGACCTCGGCTCATAGCGAAACTCCACAGTGTGGTTGCCCGCAGCTAACGGGACGGCGCGAAAGAATAGGTTCGCTCTTCGGATAACTTCCTCTCTACCGTCCACAAAAGCCTTCCAACCCGGATAATAGGAGTCAGCAAGAACTAAGATTCCCTCGCTATCAGCCGACGTCGCTACCGTAACGAGTTGATTCTCATACCGTACGATTTTGGCCATCGCTTTTAACTTAAGTGCTGGTGGCATCGGTATCTCACTATCGAGCACGACCTCTCGCGTTGGATCGAATCCAGCACTGGATAACAGCCGCAAGACGGCTCTTGAGTCGTTCTCCACGACGGTCTTGTTGACAACATAGGCGCGTGGAATGGTTCCCTCGATTTTGTAAAGCCATGAAAGGTAATCAGGAAAATGGCCGATGACAATTATGCCGTCTTCAGTTAGGGGCTTGAATGTCAGCAGATGCTTTACGTTGAACGTGCGCAAGAGTTTCATTTGAGTGGTGAAATCGAGCTGATTGGCAAAGAAGAGGAAATCCGTATAAGGCTGCCTCCCCAGCGCGTCGATTTCCTGGAAATAGTCAACACCAGACAACAGCCCTGTGTTAGGCAGAAGATTTTTAAACGATAACGCGATCGATTCTTTTAATGTTGGTCGCCGGAGGACTGTTACCGAACTGGGGTGTAAGTCTCGACCTGACGGAAAGTAAAACAATCGACTGAGGTCAGTTTCTCGTGCCTGCAAGACGGGTTGGCTTTCATAAACAAAGCCGGGGTGTAAAGGAAATAGAAATCCTTTGTGCGCCCAAGCGAGATCAACAAAAACCGCCGATACCATAAGAACGCCGAAAAGGGGTAGTCGGATCGCTTTGGTCTTTGCCAAGACAATCAGCAATAGAAAACCTAAAGAGAGGACAACTTGCCTATCAAAAATTGACATTGCCCCGGCGACCATTTTGGCATGGTCCGGAGATAACAATGGATTCCCGCTTTGCGCGGCGATGAAACGGGCGAGTAGATCCAGATTGGCCTTAAAAAAAATATAGAGCCCCACCCACACTAAACATACGGCCGCGAGCGCTACGAAGGGTCCTTTAATGCTGCTCTTACTTTGCAATAGCAGATCACCGAGTCCCATGAGTGCCATATACAGAAAGAGCACGTAAGTGAAAAAGAAAAATTTCTCCGGGAAACGAAACGCTCCGAGAAGCGGTACATGACGAAATAGAAAAGGATAGATAGGAGTGTAGCTACCCAAGGCGATTATCAGTGACGCGGCAACTAAACTCAGCAGAGTAAGTTTTTCGGGTAAAGAGCTGAAATAAAGCCAGAGACTGATCCCAAAAACAGAAATTGCTCCTAAATAGTAACTTACAAAGAACGGCACTTCACGCCCAAAAAAAAGCCGTATCCCCTTGGAGGTAGTCAGGTCAATCTCCTTATCCAGGAAGAATAGGTTTAGCAGACTCGCCGGTTTAAGCGACCAGTGGAAGGCCTCTTGGGGCGGAATCTGTTGTTGTCTTCGGGATTCTAAGAAAAGTTCGGCGGTGGGAAGGACTTGCACCATTACGAGTCCCAGGACTAAAAGATTCGCGGCTAACAAAATAAGCAACAGCTTGCCATACGATATTGCAGGCACAGACTGTCTGACCCGCATCCCATCGAGAAGAACCAAGACCATGCTGATGGCAAATAGCTCAGGAGAACCTGCCAGAAATTGCATTGCTGTAATCAAGGTGAGCACTAGAAAATTCTTCCACGAGCTCGAACTAAGAAGTTTCTCCCAGCTCAAAATAACCCAAGGCAGCCAAACTGCGGTTTGAAAGTGATTCAACAAGTTGCTCAGGGAAACAACCGTGCCCCCGAGCGCGAACAACAGCGCACCAACGATTGACAAGTAGGGGGGAAATTTCCAGTTCCTGCAGAGATAGTAAGCTCCGATCCCTGCTATTAAGAAGTGGAATATAAAAATGACGCGGATGGCTGGAAAGAAGGACAGAAGCAAAAGTAAAAGGTGCGGCGGATAAAAGACGCCTGACTGGAAGGCAGCCAAAAGTGGAAACCCCATCGCCATGTGGCGGTTCCAAAGTGGCAGTTCTCCAGATCTGAAACTTTCATAGAGAGCAAATCGTAGTGGATAAAAATAGGGACCTAAGTCGCGGAAGAACGGGACTTGTTCTTGGAGAATTAAGTCTTGGCAAAACCAGAGAATTAACGAGGATAAGATTAGTAAAGGTACGAGCCTGGATAAACCATTCCGCCAAGCAATTCTCGCACCCATAAGTTGTTTGCCGTTTAATTGGAATGTTATATCGGGTAACCAACAAAGAAAAGGGGGTGGCCGGTCACGACTCACCCCCTTTACGGACAATTTCAGCTGATGTGAGCGATACTCTCCTTACTGACAAGGACCTCCCGTGATCTGACCGGTCGCACTGCTAAAAGTCCAGGTATCGGTACCACAGTTGGCGTGCCTAGCCGTTATTGAGAAAGCGTTCGATCCGACGGCTCCAATTGATGTTACATCATTGCTCTTGTTAAACCCTGTTGGTGTTCCGCTGGCGAGTGTGCCACCTTTGTAGGTGAAGGTTTGCGTGAAATAGGCTTCCTCTGCCGTGGCGGCGTTCCTAAGGTCAGATTTTACCTGTGCTTCATAGCCACGTTTTCTATAGGCGGAGAACTGAGGAATCGCGATCGCAGCCAAGATACCAATAATGGCGACCACTACGAGAAGTTCGATAAGTGTAAACCCGGATTCGTTTCGTAACCTTAATTTATCCATTTCTGAAATACTCCCCTCGTTTATATTTTCCCGTTTGCTATTCGCCCTGCGGCCTCCTACGGGAATGGAGGTCACAAGCAACTTCGATCACATATAACACTCCCCTCTGTATTCTCACCTCCTTGTAAATGCATTCGGAAGCGTAAAACTTGGGAATTGGAGCACCGCAAATCCAGGGCCAGCCCGATTTTGCAAGTCGCAGGGTCACCAGAGAGGGTGATTGTCGATTTCCACTTATTTCAAAAAATCACGCCTTATCAAGAAGTTAAAGGTTAGCCACAAGAAACCAACGGCTTTGGAAGTTTCATTAACGTCGGGCGGGACTATTCTAGTTTACGTAAAAGAGAATTTGGGTTGTAACAAAATTTGTTACTGGCTCGCCGACGAATCGTCAACGAGCCCGGGGCTTCTTGAGCTAAGCAGACCATACTTTTCCAGTCTATGGCGGAGAGATCTATAGTTAATGCCTAAAATCTCTGCGGCTCGCTTTTGTACTCCGTTTGTCCTTTTGAGCGCCCCCAGAAGTATACACTTTTCATGTGTCTCTAATTCGACATCCAAGGACAAACCTTTGGCGAAAAACAGATCCGCGCCTCCTGGCGCGGTTCTCTCAAAAACCTCGGATTCTTCGTTAATAGGCACTCCTTTGATATGGGCTGGTAGATCTTCTTCGGTCATAATATTCTTACTCGCCACCGCAACAGCATGCTCGATGATGTTTTCCAGCTCACGAACATTCCCTGGATAGCCATAGCTCATTAGATGCATCAGCGCCCCGCTGGATATTTCCTCAACCTGCTTGCCATGGGATGCAGCGAATCGGCGCATGAAATAATGTGCCAGAGTTGGAATATCCTCCTTTCTGTTGCGAAGCGGCGGCATCACTATCTGTACGACGTTGAGCCGATAAAATAGATCTCTCCGAAACCGCCCCTCTTCCATCTCTTTGTGCAAATCTCGGTTCGTCGCGGAAATGACCCGCACGTCAACTTTGATCTGCTTGTTGCCCCCCACCGGGGTAAAAGCTTTCTCTTGCAAAACCCTCAACAGTTTCACCTGTAAATGGAGCGGCAGCTCCCCAACCTCATCGAGAAAGATCGTCCCTTGATCCGCCTGTTTGAATAAACCCAGATGGTCGGCAACGGCACCGGTGAAGGCTCCGCGGGTATGTCCAAACAGCTCGCTTTCAATCAGAGTTTCTGGTATGGCGCCGCAATTGACGGCAACGAAAGGCATGTTTTTCCTTGATCCATTAAGATGAATCGCGCGCGCGATCAGTTCTTTGCCAGTCCCGCTTTCACCCGTAATCAGAACATTGGTGTTGTTTCTCGCCACCTTTTGAACCAAACCGTAGATCTTTTCGATCCCACCGCTTTTGCCGATGATACCCTCGAAATAGAAATCCGCATCATCAACTCCGGCAGGGGCTTGCTCCAAATCGAACTCTCGCGCCCGGCGCAACTCGTCTTCCAGTCGCAGTTTCTCTTCAACCGCTTTTTGCTTGCTGATGTCTTCGAAGATCGACACATAACCGATGAGCTTCTCGTTTGCATTGCTCAAGGGTGCCAGCGTCAGTCGTAACTGTTTTTGGGTTCCCTGAGGGGCAGCAAAAACGATTTCGTCGGTCAAGACACTTCGCCCTTCCCGTGAGCCGTTAAAGTTGTGCGTCATCCCTGGAAATATCTGGTCCAACTTTTTTCCTTTGACGCTTGCCTCTTGGAGCAGTGTCAAATTCTGAGCTTGGCTATTAAAGTAGTTGATGCGTCCTTCCGCATCCGTAATCGCGACGCCGCTGCCTACACCCTGGAGAAGAGTTTCTTTGAGCGCTTCGAGATCCTGGTAATCCGTATGTTTCTCTTTGAGCAGCCTTTCAGTATCACTCAGTTTACTAGCAAGAAATCCGCCCAGTCCGGCAATGGCGAAAAAACTACCTATGTTAAGTACGGCCGGCATCAAGTGCGACCACGACACGGGAATGCCGCTGCCGTGATGGAAAGCGCTGGTCCAACTCAGAAGAGCGACATAGCACAAACTGGAAAAGCCTGCTGTAAAGAACGCGCCTCGATAAAACAGCAGAATGGCCCCGTTCATCACAGCGAGATTGTAGAGAAAGGGGAACGGGCTGGTGAAATCCCCGGTGAGCCAGATAATACCGGTAATCAAGACGACATCAAAATCAACCTGGAGATGTGCAAAGAAGCGAAGATCAGGGATATGCGGCAGGACGAGAGCTGACCCAATGGAAATGGCGTAGGCAATGATGAGAGGGATCGAGAGTGTATAAAAGAAATGGGGACCCCCATCCTGCTTGAAAAAGTGGAAGAGCGCAGTGGCACCCAGAAAAAAGGACAATATGACTACTCGGAGAAAGAGCAGCCATCTCATTTTCTCTATCAAGTTCTTACGCTCGTCGATCACAGTGAGGGTTGAGGTCCAACGAGAGGTGAAGATCCCAAGACTCGGAGCTCGTTCTAAGACACCACAGAACCCAATTGGAAGATCGGCAGATACATTGAGATCACCAGTCCGCCGAGGATCACTCCCAGGACGACCATGATCATGGGCTCCATGAGCGCGGTCAAATTGGCCACCGCGTCATCCACTTCGTCTTCGTAAAGCTCAGCGACCTTTCTAAGCATGGTGTCGAGTCCGCCGGTGTTCTCACCGACTGCCACCATCTGGCAAACCATTGGCGGAAAGATCTTGCTTTCCCGCAGCGGCTCAGCCACCGTCCTTCCCTGACTGATGCTTACTCGGCTATCCATGATTGCTTTTTCAATGACACGGTTACCTGCGGTCCTGGCCGTAATCGCCAGGCCGTCAAGAATGGGCACGCCGGAGCTCAGAAGGATAGCCATGTTTTGTGAGAAACGAGCCACTGCAACCTTGCGCAACAAATCGCCCACAACGGGCAGCCTGAGGAGCAATCGATCAATGTTCATCTGTCCATTATCCGTTTGATAGTAGAAGCGAATTCCGACAATGATTCCGACGAGGACAAAAATCATATAGAGAAAGTTGGCGCGAAACCAATTACTGATGTTGATCGTTATCTGTGTGGGCGCCGGCAGGGCTTTGCCCATGCTACCATAAAGTTCCGCAAAAACGGGGATGACAAAGATCAGTAAGATGGCCACCACGACAATAGCGACTACAATGATCGTGCAGGGATAAATCATCGCCCCTTTAACTTTTTTCTTAAGCTTGTTGGCTTTTTCAATGAAGAGAGCGATCCGATTGAGGATCGCATTCAACACGCCGCCGGCCTCACCGGCTTGGACCATATTGACATACAGATCATCGAAGATTTTAGGGTGTTTTCGAAGAGCCTCAGCCAAAGTAGAACCGCCTTCGACGTCTTGCTTGATCGCACGCAGGGTATTGCGCAACACCTTGCTTTCGCTTTGTTGAGTCTGAATATCCAAGCATTGTACGATGGGCAGGCCCGCATCGATCATTGTAGCGAACTGCCGGGTAAATACAGAAAGGTCGCGGGCCTTTAGCTTTTCGCCAAAGCCGGGGATCTTGATTTCTGCATCCAATCCCCTGCCTTTTTCCCGAATCCGGTTCGGTATCGGCCGAATTCTGCGATCCCGCAAAATCGCAAAAACAGCTTCCAGGTTGGAAGCTTCAATTTCCCCTTTCAGGACTCGTCCCTGCGCGGTTTTACCTTCCCACAGGAATACTGCCATCGCGTTCCGTCCTCTCTTAAAGCCTAAGCTACAAAAAATTTATTGGGCTCAACGGCATCGGAATTAACCGTCGGCCGGGTTTTCGCTGTGCAGTGTCAGAAACCCAGCGAGAAAACCGATCCAAACCCTTTATCCGTATCGGTTACGCGAACGGTTTCCTCAATGGTCGTTAGCCCTTCCCGAACCTTCTGGAGAGCACTCATACGCAGCGTGCTCATGCCCAGTTTCACAGCCTCTCGCTTGAGCTCAACCACCGACGCGTTCCGCAGAATCAACTCCTTCAGCCCTTCGTGCATGACCATCACTTCATAAATCGCCAAACGCCCTCGATACCCCGTGCCGTTGCAATTGCCGCAGCCCCGCCCATTAAAGGTGGAAAAGCCGCCGCCAACCTCGGCCGAGTCCACGCCCAAGTTGATCAATATCTCAGGGCTCACTTCCACCGGCTCTTTACATTTCTCGCAAATCCGCCGCACCAGCCTTTGGGCCGCGACGAGATTGATGGACGAAATTAGCAAGAAGGTCTCGACCCCCATGTTGATCAAGCGATCTACGGTAGAAGGGGCATCATTGGTATGCAGGGTACTAAGCACCAAATGACCCGTCAACGCGGCTTTTACCGCGATCTGCGCGGTTTCAAGATCACGGACCTCTCCGACCATGATGATGTCGGGGTCCTGGCGAAGAAACGACCGAAGAGCGGCGGCAAAGGTTAAGCCGATTTGCTCCCGGACCTGGACCTGATTGATTCCAACTAAGTTGTACTCAACGGGATCCTCAGCCGTAGAAATGTTGACGTCGGGTTTGTTGAGCTCCGAGAGCGCGGAATAAAGCGTAGTTGATTTTCCACTCCCCGTCGGACCGGTGATAAGGATCATCCCGTACGGTTTGTGTATCGCTTCCAGAAAGTCCTTGAGGGTTTGAGGATCAAAACCGAGTTTGGACATATCCAGTTGGAGATTGGATTTATCCAATAGTCGCATAACGACTTTCTCACCAAATAAGGTAGGCAGTACGGAGACACGGATATCCAACTCTCCGCCGACCCCCATCTTCAACTTGATCCGGCCATCCTGAGTGAGACGCCGCTCGGCAATATCCAGCCCAGCCATGACCTTGAGGCGGGACACCAAAGGATTCTTGAGCCGAAGGGGCGGGCTCATGATCTCCTGAAGAACCCCGTCCACTCGGAACCGCACCCGAAAGATTTTTTCGTAAGGCTCTATATGAATGTCGCTCGCTCGCCGTTTTGCCGCGTCCGCCAAGATGGCGTTCACCAAGGTGACCACCGGCGCTTCCATGGTGGCCTGCTGAAGTTCCTGGAGGTTAACGTCATCTGTTTCGTGGATAACCTCCATC